>Ga0209343_10007137_pt1 | contig 13244 bp, 9 predicted proteins | sample RifCSPlowO2_02_FD_184026 | JGI IMG/M metagenome (GOLD analysis project Ga0209343, IMG submission 184026) | Groundwater microbial communities from Rifle, Colorado - Rifle CSP2_plank lowO2_0.2 (SPAdes) (version 2) | ecosystem: Environmental > Aquatic > Deep subsurface > Groundwater | place: Rifle... | reverse complement strand
GCCCGCGGCGGTGTATGTGCCTGCCGGCAAGGTGGTGACGATTGCCGTGGCCTCAAGCTGCACCCAAGGCGCGGAAGTGGCCTTGTGCAGTGCCCCGGGCGGCGCCGACAGCGCCACGCGCCAGGTCCGCGTGCTGGACTCGGCCGCCATGCGCCGCAGCGTGCGTGGCAAGGGCAGCAACACCCGCTATGTGTGCGACATCCTGCCGCACGACGACCCCACGGCGGCCCACCTGCTGGTGGTGGAGGTGCTGACCCCCGCCAGCCACTCCAGCAGCTACCCGCCGCACAAACACGATGTGGAGCAGCCCCCGGTGGAAACGCAGTTGGAAGAAACCTACTACCACCGCCTCAACCCACCCCAGGGCTTTGCCTTCCAGCGCGTCTACACCGACGACCGCAGCCTGGACGAGGCCTGTGCCGTGGAAAACCACGACGTGGTGATGGTGCCCCGGGGCTACCACCCGGTGACGGCTCCCCATGGGTATGACCTGTACTACCTCAATGTGATGGCCGGACCCAACCGCTTTTGGGTGTTCAAGAACGACCCGGCGCATGAGTGGATGCTGGCCCCCGCCGCCATTTAAAACCTCCAGCGCTGTGTAGGGAACCCAGCAGGGCCTGTCCCTGCGGGGGTGGGGGTGGGCGCGTCTTTTGTAAGAAAGTGGTACGCATATGAACTGGCAGAAGCAAATGCAAAATTCGGTCGCGCGCAGACTGGCACTGTGGGCGCTGCTGGGGCTGGCGGCGGTGCTGGTGGCGGTGGGGGCCGCCTTGGCCGTGATAGAGCACCGCAGCACCCATGCCCTGATGGTGACTTCCACCGCCGAACGGGTGCAAAGCATGGTGGCTGTGGCCGACACCGCCGACCAGATCAACCGTGGCATGGTGCTGCACTCTTTCGCCAACTTCCGCCGAAGTTTCGAGCGAACGCCCGCCGTGAACGAGGCCAGCGGTGAGATGAGCAGCTCGGGCAATGTCGTCAACGACGATTTCGAAGCGGTGGATAAATTTGCCCGGGACACGCGGGGCGTGGCCATGGTGTTTGCCAAAAAAGGGAACGGCTTTGTATGCATCTCCACCTCCCTGCGCAACAAGGATGGCGCGCGGGCGATGGAGATGCGCTTCGACAGCCAGCACCCGGCTTACCAGAGCGTCATGGCGGCCCAGACCTACACCGGCGCCGTGACCTGGTTTGGCCGCGCCTTCATGGCGCACTACGAGCCCTTGAAGAATGCGGCGGGCAAGGTGGTGGGGGTCTTTGTGATCGGCAATGACGTGTCCTTGCAAGACCTGGTGTTGGTGAACCAAATTGCCGAGGTGCGCATTTTTGAAGACGGTGGCATGTACTTCATTGACGCCACCGGCCCCCTGGCCGAAGCCCGCTTCATCGTGCACCCCACGGCCAAGGGCCAAAAGGTGCTGGAGGTCTACCCCCAGGCCCTGCCTTTCCTCGAAGCCCTGCAAAACAACCCCGGTGGGTATGTACGCAAGGCCCCGACCTTTTTGAGCGAAGACACGCAAGACAAATGGGCGGTCATGCGCAAGACCAAGGCGGGCAACGGCTGGCTGGTGGCCGAGGTGTCGGAGCGTGAATCCATGGCGCAGTACTGGTTCAATATGCGCACGATCTGGGCCCTGTTGCTGGGCACCGCCTTGTTGTTGGGCGCAGGGCTGTTTGTGCTGGTTCGCCGCACGGTGAGTGCGCCCCTGGGGGTGCTCACCAAGGCCGTCACGTTGGTGGCCCAGGGCGACCTGACCCAGGCCTTCCACACCGACCGCAAAGACGAAATTGGCTCTCTGGTCACCGAGGTGGAGGGCCTGCGCCAGTGCTACCTGCAAGCCTTGTCGCAGGTGCGTGCGTCGGTGGAGAGCATCAGCAATGCCAGCACCGAGATCGCCAGCGGCAACCAGGACCTGAGCGTGCGCACCGAGCAAACCGCCAGCAACCTGCAGCGCACCGCCTCCAGCATGGCCCAACTCACTGGCACGGTGCGGCTTTCCGCCGATGCGGCCCGCCAGGCCAATCAACTGGCCACATCGGCGGCGGCCGTGGCGGCACGGGGCGGCACGGTCGTGGGCGAGGTGGTGTCCACCATGAATGACATCAATCAAAGCTCCAAGAAAATTGCCGACATCACCAGCGTGATCGATGGCATTGCGTTCCAGACCAATATCCTGGCGCTCAACGCCGCGGTCGAAGCCGCTAGGGCAGGTGACCAGGGCAGGGGCTTTGCGGTGGTGGCCAGCGAGGTGCGCAGCCTGGCGCAGCGCAGCGCTGGCGCCGCCAAGGAAATCAAGTTGCTGATCGGCGCCTCGGTCGAGCGGGTGGAGTCGGGTTCCCGCTTGGTGGAAAACGCGGGTAGCACCATGGATGAAATCGTCGGCTCGGTCCAGCGTGTGCGGGACATCATTGCAGAGATCAGCGCCGCGGCGGCCGACCAGTCCGATGGCCTTGAGCAGGTCAACAGTGCGGTCAATGAGCTGGACCAAATGACACAGCAAAACGCCGCCTTGGTCGAGCAATCGGCAGCCGCCTCCGAGAGCCTGCGCGACCAGGCGCACAACCTGGCACAGGCCGTGTCCATTTTCAAACTCAACGCCACCCCCGCAGGAGAAATACCGTGAAATCTTTACTGAGTTCCGCCGCCCTGTCCCTCGCCCTGTTTGCGCCGCTGGTGGCACAGGCCCAAAAAATCGGCCTCTCCATGCCCGAGCTGGACCCCTTTCTCACCTTGCTCAAAAACGGGGTGGTGGAGGCTGGCAAACAGTCCGGCGTGACCGTGCTGCTGGAAGACGCGCAGAGAGACAAAGCCCGTCAGATCGACCAGATCGCAAAACTCATTGCGCAAAAGGTCGATGCCATCATTGTGGTTCCGGTGGACACCAACGGAACCCCCAAAATCACCAGCATGGCCACCAACGCCAACATTCCCCTGGTGTACGTGAACCGCAAACCCAACGACTTTGCCCGCCTGCCCAGCAGCGTGGTTCTGGTGGCCTCCGACGAGAAAGTCTCCGGCACCCTGGAAGCCCAGGAAGTCTGCCGCCTGATGAATGGCAAGGGCAACCTCCTGGTGCTGATGGGTGACCTGTCCAACGAAGCCGCACGCACCCGCACCAGCGATATCGACGAGGTACTGGCCACCAGCGCCTGCAGCGGCATCCGTGTGGTGGACAAGCGTATTGGCAACTGGGACCGCCACCGCGCCAAAACCATCACCTCCAATATCCTGAACGCGGGCAAGGTCAACGGCAAAAAGCTGGATGCCATCATCGCCAACAACGACGAGATGGCGCTGGGCGCCATCGCCGCCCTGAAAGCGGCCCAGCTCTGGACGCCGGAGTTTGTGGTGGCAGGTATCGATGCCATCCCCGATGCACTGGCCAGCATGAAAGCGGGTGAACTGAAAGTGACGGTGTTTCAAAACGCCGAGGGCCAAGGTGGCCGCGCCATCGAGTCGGCGCTCAAGCTGATCAAGAAACAGCCCGTGCCCCGCTTTGTGGATGTGCCCTTTGAACTGGTCACCCCCGCCAATGTGGGCAAGTACCAGAGCAAAAACTAGGCATCAAAGCCCCCGGCCAAGGACTGGCGCAGGTACGCCACAAATGCGGTGACGGCGCGCGGCACATGCGGCGAATAGGGGCGAATCGCATAGAGCTGTTCGGCAAACGCGCCCACGGGTTTCCACTGTGGCAGTACCTGCACCAATTTGCCGGAGCGCAAGCTGGCCTGGGCGCTGAAGTCGGGCAGCAGGGCAATGCCCAGCCCGCTCAGGGCGGCGTCGCGCAAGGCCTCGCTGTTGTTGGCGGAGAGGGAGCCGGACACCGGCACCGCGACCCGCTCCGCGACTTGGCCATCCTGGGGCTGGGTGGCCTTTTGGGGGGCGCGTTGTTCAAAGGTCCAAACCGGCGCATCGTGGGCGCGGGGGTAATGCAGGCAGTTGTGCGCCACCAGGTCTTCAGGCGTTTTCGGTTCCCCGTGGCGGCGCAGGTAGCTGCGGGTGGCCACCAGCACCGAATGCGTGGCGCACAGGGTCCAGGCCACATGGGTGTCGGGCGGGGCGGCGGTGTGGCGTATGGCCAGATCAAAGCCCTCGGTGGTCATGGACGTCAGCCGGTCGGACAGGTCCAGCTCCAGGCGCACCTCTGGGTACGCGCGCAAAAAATCGGCCAGGCGCGGCACCAGTTGTTGGCGGGCCAGCGCCACGGGTGCCGTCACCCGCAGCAGGCCACGCGGTGCCCCGGCCAGGTCGCGCACCTCGGCAAAGCGTTGCGCGATGTGCTCGAACTGCAGCTGGGTGTCGTCCACCAGGCGTTGGCCCGCTTCCGTGAGTTGCACGCTGCGTGTGGTGCGCCGCACCAGCGCCACGCCCGCGCTGCGCTCCAACTCGGCCATGTGCTGGCTCATGGCCGCCTTGCTCACGCCCAGCCGGGCTGCGGCCGCCGTGTAGCTGCCCTGCTGGGCCAGCACGGTGAGCCAATGCAGGTGGCTCCAGAGTGCATTGGTTTCTTGTTCGTTCATGGCGCTATTGTTCACCAATTTGAACAATCAATTCAAGTTGGCGGTCTTGTAGCGGCTGGGTTGCCTCCCTACACTGCGGGCTTCAACCACCGAGACACCCCATGCCCCACACCGCTGATTCCACTGAAATTGCCCACTACATCCACGGCGCCCGCACTGCCGGCACCGGCACCCGCACCCAGGCCGTTTACAACCCCGCCACCGGCGCCGTGAGCCGCCAGGTGCGCCTGGGCGATGTCGACGACGTCAATGCGGCGGTGGCGGCAGCGCAAGCGGCCTTCCCCAAGTGGGCCGACACGCCCCCCATCCGCCGCGCCCGCGTGCTGTTCAAGTTTTTGGAGCTGCTCAACCAGCACAAGGACGAGTTGGCCCGCCTCATCACCGCCGAGCACGGCAAGGTCTTCACCGACGCCCAGGGCGAAGTGGCGCGTGGCATCGACATTGTGGAATTCTCCTGCGGCATCCCCCAGTTGCTCAAGGGCGACTTCACCGACCAGGTCTCCACCGGCATCGACAACTGGACCCTGCGCCAGCCCCTGGGCGTGGTGGCCGGCATCACGCCGTTCAACTTCCCCGTGATGGTGCCCATGTGGATGTTCCCCGTGGCCATTGCGGCGGGCAACACCTTTGTGCTCAAGCCCAGCCCGATCGACCCCAGCGCCAGCCTCTTCATGGCCGATTTGCTCAAACAAGCGGGCCTGCCCGACGGTGTGTTCAACGTGGTGCAGGGCGACAAGGAAGCCGTGGACGCGCTGCTGGTGCACCCCGATGTCAAGGCCGTGAGCTTTGTCGGCTCCACCCCCATTGCCAACACCATCTACGAGACCGGCGCCCACCACGGCAAACGCGTGCAGGCCCTGGGCGGCGCCAAGAACCACATGGTGGTCATGCCCGATGCCGATGTCGACCAGGTGGTGGACGCGCTGATCGGTGCCGGCTACGGCTCGGCCGGCGAGCGCTGCATGGCCATCAGCGTGGCGGTGCTGGTGGGCGATGTGGCCGACCAGGTGGTGGCCAAGCTGACCGAACGCACCAAGACCCTGAAAGTACTGGACGGCAACAACCTGGCCGCAGAAATGGGCCCCATCGTCACCCCGGCCGCCCATGCGCGTATCACCGGCTACATCGCGCAGGGCGTGGCCGAAGGCGCGCAGATGCTGGTCGATGGGCGCAGCTTCAACGGCGCGTCGGCGGGGGAGGGCTGCGCGCAGGGCTTCTGGATGGGCGGCACGCTGTTCGACCACGTCACCACCGACATGCGCATCTACAAGGAAGAAATTTTTGGCCCCGTGCTGGCCTGCGTGCGTGTGCCCGACTTTGCCAGCGCGCTCCAACTGGTCAACGACCACGAGTTTGGTAACGGCGTGGCCTGCTTCACCCGCGACGGCAACGTGGCCCGCGAATTCAGCCGCCGCGTGCAGGTCGGCATGGTGGGCATCAACGTGCCCATCCCCGTGCCCATGGCCTGGCACGGCTTTGGTGGCTGGAAGAAGAGCCTGTTTGGCGATATGCACGCCTACGGCGAAGAGGGTGTGCGCTTCTACACCAAGCAAAAGTCCATCATGCAGCGCTGGCCCGAGAGCATCGGCAAGGGCGCGGAGTTTGTGATGCCTACGGCGAAGTAGTTTTCTGACGCCCGTGGGGTGGGCAGTGCGCGCGAGTGGCTTTTGCTATTGATTTGATAGCTTCTTGCGCAATATCCACGGGCGCTAGAGGCTATTTTTCTCGTATTTATCCAGCGCTTTCAGGACGTTTCCTGGTTTTGACATCTCCCGCGTCAATTTCTGCGCTGCAAGGTTTTCCTTCGCTTGCATCAACTCGGACAAGGTTTTTCGGTTGTTGCTTGCTTTATTGATTTCGGACGGGTCTATCGTGGCAGACAGGCTGTACAGCGCATACGCCACCACATGACTGGAAACGACGCCCAGGCCGTTGGCGTACATCACGCCGAGGTTGCACTGGGCTCCGGCATTCCCCAGCCCAGCGGCAAGGCGCAGCCACTTCACCGCTTCTTCGTAGTTTTGTGGCACGCCTTGGCCGTTGGCGTACATCAAACCGAGGTTGGCGTGGGCGTTGGCATCCCCCTGCGCAGCTGCAAGCCGGTGCCATTTCACCGCTTCTTCGTAGTTTTGTGGCACGCCTTGGCCGTTGGCGTACATCAGACCGAGGTTGAACTGGGCGTCGGCATCTCCTTGCTCAGCCGCAAGCCGGTACCACTTCATCGCTTCTGGGTAGTCCAGTGGCATGCCTTGGCCGTTGGCGTACATCACACCGAGGTTGAACTGGGCGGCGGCCCGCCCCTGCTCGGCAGCAGCCCGGTACCATTTCACCGCTTCCGGGTAGTCCAGTGGCACGCCTTGGCCGTTGGCGTACATCAGGCCGAGACTGTACTGGGCGTCGGCGCGGCCGTGCTCGGCAGCAAGCCGGTACCACTTCGCCGCTTCTGGGTAGTCCAGTGGCACGCCTTGGCCAATGGCGTGCCTCACGCCAAGGTTGAATTGGGCGTCGGCCCGCCCCTGCGCAGCCGCAAGCCGATACCACTTCACCGCTTCTTTGTAGCTCTGTGGCACGCCTTGGCCGTTGGCGTGCATCACACCGAAGTTGAACTGGGCGGCGGCATTCCCCTGCTCAGCCGCAAGCCGGTACCACTTCACCGCTTCTTTGTAGTTCTGTGGCACGCCCAGGCCGTTGGCGTACATCACGCCGAGGTTGGACTGGGCGTCGGCCCGCCCTTGCTCCGCCGCAAGCCGGTACCATTTCACCGCTACTTGGTGGTCCAGTGGCACGCCTTGGCCGTTGTCGTACATCGCACCGAGGTTGAACTGGGCGGCGGCCCGCCCCTGCTCGGCCGCAAGCCGGTACCATTTCACCGCTTCTTGGTGGTCCTGTGAAACACCTTGGCCGTTGGCGTACATCACGCCGAGGTTGGACTGGGCGTCGGCCCGCCCTTGCTCCGCCGCAAGCCGGTACCACTTCACCGCTTCTTGGTAGTCTTGTGGCACGCCTTGGCCGTCGTCGTACCTCCGGCCGAGGTTGAACTGGGCTGCGGCATTTCCCTGCTCAGCCGCCAGCCGGTACCATTTCACCGCTGCTTGGTAGTCCTGTGAAACACCCTGGCCGTTGGCGTGCATCACACCGAGGTTGAACTGGGCGTCGGCCTGCCCCTGCTCAGCCGCAAGCCGGTGCCACTTCATCGCTTCTTGGTAGTCCTTGGGCACGCCTTGGCCGTTGGCGTGCATCACACCGAGGTTGAACTGGGCGTCGGCATCCCCCTGCTCAGCCGCAAGCCGGTACCACTTCATCGCTTCTTTGTAGCTTTGTGGCAGGCCTTGGCCGTTGGCATATACCAGGCCGAGGCTGAACTGGGCGGCGGCATCTCCCTGCTTGGCGGCCAGCCGGTACCACTTCACCGCTTCTTTGTAGTCCTTTGGCAGGCCTTGGCCGCTGGCGTACATCAGGCCAAGGTTGAGTTGGGCGGCGGCATTCCCCTGCTCAGCCGCCAGCCGGTACCACTTCACCGCTTCTTGGTAGTTCTGTGGCACGCCTTGGCCGTTGTCGTACATCAGGCCGAGGTAGGCCTGGGCCTGGGCCAGCCCCTGACTTGCAATGGGCTCAAATTCCTGCATCGCCGTTGCGAAGTCCTTATTGGCATACGCAGCAATACCCTCGTCAATTCCTGCTGACGCGACGCCAGGGATCAGCAAGGTGAGGCTCATGCCGAGTGCGATGAATGGGGTAGGGAGTTGGAATTTCATTTTGTATAGCGAAGGCATCAATCTACAAGGTCGGATTATTGATGCGACTTGGCCAAAATGAGGGCCTCCATACGGTCGATTAGTTGACTCCGTCAAAACGGGGGGCCGTGAGGCAAGCAAAATTGGACTTCCAGGCGCCTGCCGTTTGTGGTGACCGACATGGGTGGCCTGCTGGCCAGTAGGCATGGCATTGCCCTGTTCAAGAAAAAAGCGTTAGACACCAAAAATCAACTGCGGATGGCGTCCCAGCAGAGCTGGAACGCGACTGCTCGACTCTCTTCACTGTCGGTGATCGTCCCCGCGCGGATCATCCGCGTGGTTTCACGCACCGACCCGATAAAGAACGAGGCCAAGTACGCAACCGGGATGGTCTTCAGGATCTCCTGCTGCTGCCCTTCGGCGACGATTTGCAGCAAGCCTTCGCCGATCTTGGCGGTGAAGTCGCGGCTCTCTTCGGTCATGTAAGCCGAGCCGGTGAATTGCTCCATGAAGCTGACCGCATCGTGCTGCCGTAGCCGATGGTCCAGCATCCGGTTCCACACGTTGCGCACCCGGCTCTTGATGGGGGCGCTCGGGTCGATCTCGCCGCCGTAGAAGTCCATCGCTTCGCGCTTGGCGCGACGGTAAACCTCATTGAAGAGCGCAACCTTGTCAGCGAAATACACGTAAAGCGTGCTCGTGCCGATTCCGGCGGCCTTGGCGATCTCGCCCAGGGTCAGGCCCAGCAGCCCGCGCTCTGCCGCCATGCGGCAGGTCGCTGCGACCACGGCGTCCAGCTTTTTTTCGTCTTTTGGTTTCATGGGAATGCATTTTAGACGAAAAAATATTCGCTTTCATGTGCCATATTGGGAGCCTCACCTTTCGGACTTATGGTCGAAGCGCGTCCTCTTTGCTATGAGGTGAGGCTACGAATTGGCGGAAGCATATTGCCAATATGCGCTAAAAGGCTTCTTCCGGCATGGGTTGGTCGGAATGCGGTATAGTGCTTTTAAGAGAATAAAAATTCTCTTAACTCATTTATTCCACTAGCGCGAGGAGCCCCCGATGAAGCTGAACGTGAATGGACGTGACCATGAGGTCAACGTCGAGCCTGAGATGCCCTTGTTATGGGTGCTACGGGACGAGCTCCACATCACCGGTCCCAAATACGGTTGTGGCATCGGCTACTGTGGTGCTTGCACCGTCCACATCGGAGGGGTTGCCGTGCGCTCATGCTCCATGCCGGTCAGCGCCGTGTCGGCACCCGTTGTGACCATCGAAGGGCTAGGGCAGCCCGAGGCGCTGCACGCGGTGCAGAAAGCGTGGATCGAGCACCAGGTGGCGCAATGCGGCTATTGCCAGTCGGGCCAGATGATGACGGCGGCCGCCTTCCTGGCTGGTGCCGTCAACATCCCCACAGACGCGCAGATCGACGGGGCCATGGGCGCCAACCTGTGCCGTTGCGGCACCTATCCGCGCATCCGCGAGGCGGTCAAGACTGCCGCCAAATCCTTGAAGGGAGCCTGAGCATGAGCCGTGTAGCCACCATTGCGCGCCGAAGCTTTCTCATCGGCTCTGCCGCCATTGCGGGCGGCGTCGTGTTCGGCGTCTACCAGGTCAAAAAGCCGCACGCCAATCCACTGCGGGACGGGCTCCAGCCCGGCCAGACCGCCCTCAACCCTTGGGTCAGGATCGACAAGGACGCGGTGACCCTGATCACCCCCCACGTCGATCTGGGACAGGGCGCCCACTCGGTTCAGGCCTTGCTCATCGCCGAAGAGCTGGACATCGAGTTTGGCCAGTTCCGCATCGAACCGGGCACGCCGGCGCCGGCCTATTACAACCGCGCCCTGGCCAATGAACAGGTGCCCTTCCTCTCGCACGACACGAGCTTCCAGGCCGAGGCGATGCGCGGCGTGGTGGGTGGCTTGTTCAAGGTCATGGGCGTCATGGTCACGGGCGGCTCATCGACCGTGGCAGACAGCTTCGACAAGCTGCGCGAAGCCGGCGCCGTGGCCCGTGAGACGCTCAAGCTGGCCGCATCCAAGAAGACCGGCGTGCCCGTGGCCCAGTTGAAGACGGCCCGCGGCGCGGTGCAGTTGCCCGACGGCAAGGAGCTCAAGTACACCGAACTGGCCGAGCTCGCGGCGACGCTGGAGCCGGTCAGCAACGTGACGCTGCGCGAGCCCTCGCAATGGCGCCTGATCGGCAAGCCGGTACAGCGCCTGGACATCGTGGCCAAGTCCACGGGTACCTTGCAGTACGGCATTGACCTTGCGATGGACGGCATGGTGCACGCCGCAGTGAAGGTGAATCCTCGCCAAGGTGGCAAACTCAACCGCTACGACGCCACGCGGGCCAAGACCATGCGTGGTGTGAAGCATGTGGTCCCCGTCACCAACGGTGTGGCGGTGGTGGCTGACAACACCTGGCGTGCCTTCCAGGCCGCCCGGGCCATCGAATGCGATTGGGGGCCGGCACCGTATCCGGCCGAGATGGCGGGGCATTGGTCCGCCATCGCCGCCAGCTTCACGCCTGAGCGGCTGGACAAGGAATGGCGCAACGACGGCAACGTTGATCAGGCCGCAACACAAGGCAAGGTCATCGAGGCCGAGTACAAAGCCCCCTACGTGGCACACCAGCCGCTGGAGCCGCTGAGCGCCATCGTCAAGGTCGGCGCGGATGGCGTGGACGTGTGGGTCGCCCACCAAATGCCACGCTTTCTGCAGCAAAAGGTGGCGGCCGTCACCGGCCACAAGCCCGAGCAGGTGCGCTTCCACCAGCAGTACGCCGGTGGCAGCTTCGGCCATAGGCTGGAGTTCGAGAACGTCACGCTGTGTGCCGAAATCGCCAAGCAAATGCCCGGCACGCCGGTCAAGCTCACCTACTCACGCGAGGAGGACTTTGCGCACGACTTCCCACGCCAGATCGGCATGGCACGCGGCAAGGGCACGGTCAGGGACGGCAAGGTCGATAGCTACGACCTGCAGGTGGCCACGGTCAGCTCATCGGCCTCGCAGTCGGACCGCCTGGGTCAACCCGGGCCACCGGGCGCAGATGGCCAGATCGCCGCCGGCGCGTGGAACCAGCCGTTCGCCATTCCCAACTTCCGCATGCGGGCCTACAAGGTGCCGGAGCTGGCCCCCACCAGTTCTTGGCGCTCGGTGGGCGCATCCTCGCAGGGCTACTTCGCCAACGCCTTCCTGGACGAACTCATCCACGCCGCCGGCGCCGACCCGCTGCAGGAGCGGCTGCGCCTGTGCAATGACGCGGTATCGCGCAAGGTGCTGGAAGCGGTGGGCGAGATGGCGAACTGGGGCACCAAGCTGGAGCCCAACCGGGGGCGCGGACTGGCCTTTGTTGACAGTTTTGGCGTGCCAGTGGCGGAGGTCGTGGAGGTCACCCAGACAGACAAGGGCATTCGCATCGACAAGGTCTTTGTCGCGCTCGATGTGGGCCGTGTCATCGACCCGGCGAACTTCGACAACCAAGTCAAAGGTGCAGTGGTCTGGGGCTTGGGGCATGCCATGAACTGCGAGATCACTTATGCGGACGGCATGGCGCAGCAGAGCAACTTTCCGCAGCACCCGGGCATGCGCCTGGACCAATGCCCGCAGATTCTGGTGCGCGGGCTGCAGAACGGGCCGCAGGTCCGTGGCACCGGCGAGCCCCCCGTGCCCCCAGCGGCGCCAGCGCTGGCTGCCGCGATCTTTGCCGCCACGGGCAAACGCCTGCGCGAGATGCCGTTCAGCAAGTCCATTGCGTTTGCATGAACGGCCACCCCACAAAGGAAACCACCATGCGTAGCGCACGGGAGTCCTAAACCATGGAAAGCCTGGACCTACGCGTACTCGGTGATGCCTTGCTGTGGCGGCAGACCGGCCACGCAGTGACGCTGGTCACGGTCGTCGAAACCTGGGGCAGCGCCCCGCGCCCGCCAGGCGCCTTGCTGGCGGTGCGTGACGATGGCCTGGTCAGCGGCTCGGTATCTGGCGGCTGTGTGGAAGACGATTTGATCGCGCAAACCAAGGCCGCCTTTCAGGACGCCCATGGCCAGCCACGCCCGCAGGCGCCACCCTCCATGTTGGCCTATGGCGTCAGCAAGGAAGAGGCGGCGCGCTTTGGCCTGCCCTGTGGTGGCACGCTGCGCCTGGTGCGAGAGCCCTTGCGCGATGTGGCCTGGGTCCAGGAATTGCTGGCGCGCACGCAGCGGCATGGGCTGGTGGCCCGGCAACTGACGCTGGCCACCGGCACGGTGCGGCTGCAGACCGCCCACCGAGGCCAGGCCATGCAATTCGACGGCAGTGTGCTAACCACAGTATTTGGCCCCCAATGGCGTCTGTTGTTGATAGGCGCGGGTCAATTGTCCCAAGCCGTGGCGCAGATAGCGCAGATGTTGGACTTTGAGGTATTGGTCTGCGATCCGCGCGAAGAATATGCCGCCATGCTGCCACCCGGTGGCGCCACCCGCATTGCAGGCATGCCGGATGACGTAGTGCGCGAGCTGGTACCTGATGCGCATACGGCCATCGTGGCCCTGACCCACGACTCCAAGCTTGACGACATGGCCTTGCTGGAGGCGTTGCGATCGGAGGCCTTTTACGTCGGCGCTTTGGGGTCTAGGCGCAACCAGGCGGTGCGCAAGCAGCGCCTGGCCGAGCACTTTGATTTGACGGCCGAAGAGTTGGCGCGCCTGCATGGTCCGGTGGGCCTGCGCATTGGTGCCAAGACACCGGCCGAAATCGCGGTATCGGTGGTCGCCCAAATCATCCAGGTGAAACACGCCATGGCCGCTGCACAAGCTTCGACCGGGGCCTTGGCATGCGCAACACCGCTCCCACAGTCCTGATTTTGGCCAGCGGACGCGGCGAACGTTTTCGCGCCTCCGGTGGCCAAGGCTCCAAGCTAGACGCCTTGCTGCACGGCAAACCGGTGCTGCAGCACACACTGGACGCGGTGCGGGCCAGTGGCCTGCCTTTCCACGTG
>Ga0209343_10007132_pt1 | contig 13250 bp, 14 predicted proteins | sample RifCSPlowO2_02_FD_184026 | JGI IMG/M metagenome (GOLD analysis project Ga0209343, IMG submission 184026) | Groundwater microbial communities from Rifle, Colorado - Rifle CSP2_plank lowO2_0.2 (SPAdes) (version 2) | ecosystem: Environmental > Aquatic > Deep subsurface > Groundwater | place... | reverse complement strand
CGGCCAATTGATACCGTCTGGACTGACATTCCGCCGCTCAATTCCCAGGCGCAGGAGCGGCTCGGGTATCCCACGCAAAAACCGCTTGCTTTACTAGATCGAATCATCCGCGCGAGCAGTAATGAGCATGACATTGTGCTCGATGCCTTCTGCGGCTGTGGAACGGCCCTAGTGGCCGCCGAGAAGCTCAAACGGCAGTGGATCGGCATCGATGTCTCGCCGACAGCGTGCCGCGTCATGGCGAAGCGCCTGCGGGATGCGTGCAGCCTGAAGGAAGGGCAACAAGCCTGGCTGGCCGGTCACGGGTTCATTGTGGAGGATTTGCCCTGGACCGAGGATAAGCTGCGAAAGCTGCCGCCGTTCGAGTTCGAGAACTGGGCGGTTGTTGCGCTCGGCGGCGTCAAAAACAAGACACAGGTGGGCGACATGGGCATCGACGGGAAAATCTACCCAGTCGGCACAGCGCCAGAAAAGCGCGGTAGAGCGACCGGACACCTCGATTTCATGGACGACTGGTATCCGGTGCAGGTGAAGCAAAAAGATAAGGCCGGTCGGCCGGACATCGACGCGTTCGAGGCAATGATGGCGCGCAACGACCGCAAGAAGGGCTTTTTCGTCTCGTTTGATTACTCGCGCGATGCCGTCACGGAGATTGATGCCTTCTTCCGCAAGAGTGGCCGGATCATCGTGCCGCTCACCGTGCGTGAGATTCTGGACGAGGAACTCGCAAAGAAGCTTGCGTGACTCAGCAACACGCCATTAGCCCACTACCCACCATCGCCGGCAGTTGCCACGAGCCCGTCATGTCGAAGACCATGATGGCCGTCCGCTTGCCGTCCTCCGGGTAGAAGTACGCCGCCTCCGGCTTGAGCGCCTGCATCGTGGATTCGATCGACTGCTTGAGGGCCCCGCTCTTGGCCGCGTCGTTGGCTTTCTCCACCGACATACTGATCTTCAGCAACATCCGCATGGTGTGTCTCCTTCGAAGGTTCAAGAAGGATCGGAAGCGATCCGGAAGCATATTACGTCACTCCGACGGCGGCGGTTGTCCGAACCAGCGCTGAATCCGACTCGATCCGAAGCTGGCCTTCTCCGCGACGAGGGCCTCAGACGGCTCCTGGAAGGTGCCCGTCGGTTTGGGGCCGCTCAGGAAGTCCACGTCAACCCGTCCGACTTGGTTGTGGCCGAACTCCACGTAGCAAGCGCCGGCGCCCTTGTAGGCCTCTGGTGTCGGTCCTCCGCGAAGCTGGGCGATGATTGCGGCCGCCACGACGCGCGCCGCGCCCTCGGCGAAGACCCCTGCCTTGGCCGTGCCCACACCGTTCACGTCGCCCACGGCGTAGACACCGGGGAAGCTGGTTTCGAGCGTCTTCTTGTTGACCGGCACCCAGTCGTGGGCGTGGGCGGCCAGCCCCGACTCGACGACGACCGCCGGCACGCGATGCACCGGCACGCCGAGAAACAGCGCGTACGGCATCTCGGTCCCGTCGCTCAACACGGCCACTCTCCGCGCCGGGTCGAGGGCTCTGACCAGCGCGTCTTTCACGAACCTGATACCGCGCTCCGCAAAGGCAGCGAGGATCGCCCGTGAGGTGTCCGGTGAGGGTGGGATGGGCACGCCGAAGGGCATCACCACCGAAATGTCGCAGGCCGCGCGCCGCCCGCGCGCGGTCAGGTAGTCGTGCAGCAGCAGCGCCGCTTCGCTGGGAGCGGGCGGACACTTGAACGATTTCCCGGTGACGCCGATGATCACCGGCCCCCGCTCGAACCGCGGGAGCACGTCCCGCAGCGCGAAGGCGCCCGCCACCGAGTAGAACTCGTGGCCGCCGTCGACCAGCCCCGGCGTGGCTCCGGGGTCGAGGTCGGCGCCGAGCGCCACGATCAGGACGTCCCCCTCGAAGGTTCCATCGTCGGTCACGACGTGCCGGGCGGCCGGATCGATGGATCGTATGGTGGACCGCAGAACTCGCACGCCCGGCTTGACGATGTCGCGGTAGGGATGACGGACGGCGGCTGGTATCTCCCGTCCGAACATCACGTCGAGCTTTGAGAAGCCGAAGACGAACGCGTCGCCCTTGTCGATAAGCACGATGTCGATGGCGTCACCGAGGGCGTCCGAGAGCATCGTCGTCAACTCGAGGCCACCGAATCCTGCGCCGAGGACAACCACGCGTGTCTTCATCGTCTCCAACCTCTCTGATCTTCAGATGTCTTTGCCTGCGACAGTCCGCGCGCCGGGCTGCCACAGTGCCTTGTTCGGATTCATGTGCTGTTGTGCCTCCAGGGCGGCGCATACTGTAACGCAGTGGGAGGCGACCTAGCGATTCAGCTTCGTGTCGGTCGCCCGAAACACCTCCCGATCCCGCCTTCACCGATCTGGGCGGTGGTCTGCTAGACGCCGAGGTGGGTGCCCGGAGTGGGGCAAGAGGCTGAAAGTCGGCTCGCCGCCCGGGAACTGCACGACCTCCGGTATGTCTTCTGTCCGGACGAAGTCGGGTCGGCGTATCGCATGGCGGATTCCCAGCCGCCCGAGCTGATCGTCCAGCTTCCGAATTGCCCAGGGGAGACACTTCCCGGCTGACGCCGCGGACATTCAGTCGGTTCCCCAGGGGTTGTCGATCACGAAGCGCCAGGAACCATCCGGTTGACGGCGCAGCATGTCCACGTTGTGGCCCGTCAGCGTAACCGCCGAGCCGTCTGGCGCGGTTCCCCTGAATGACCAGACTCCGGCGACGAGAGCCAGGCCGCCGGCTCGAGGACGCGGGTGACTGTGAGGTCGAGCGTGCCCTTCATGGCAATGAACGCAGCCAATGATTCACGGACGCCCGGCAAACCGTGAGCGAGGCTACGCGGCTGAGACGCAAAAGCGGCCTCTGGCTCATACAGCGTCATCAGCGCGTCGAGATCGCCCGTGTTGATTCCGTCAACGATCGATTTCAGCACTTGCTCCGGCGTACCCTTGGACATGACATCCTCGCTCTCTGCGTTGACTCGAACGTTTCCGGACTGCTCCCGACCTACGTGGTCAGAACGATCCCAACCGCTTAATGAGGACTGGAGGAGGTGAGCAGAAGGCGCCCGGCCTACGCCGGCGCCGCCATCTGCTTCAACATCTGGTCCAACGCGACCTGATTGGGCCCCACGAACGGGTGGGCGCCCGGAGCTGCGGCCAGCGCCCCGAGACACCGTTCCAGTAGGTGCCCAGGGGCGGGAGGCAGGTGGTTGCTCAGGATCAGCTTTGGCGCGATCATGCGGATGCCGTCCAGCTCTGCGGCGAATGCCTCCTTATCCACCTTGTGGAGCCACGGCGAGTCGATTGTCGCCCACACCACCTGACCATCTCGCAGATCGCTTTCGGAGAGGTCTGCGGCGTTCTGCGGCACCGCCTGGAGCAGCGCGCCGAAGCAATCCGAGCTAAAAAGCACACCGGCTTTGCTGTCGTAGAAGCCGGTCGTGCAAGGATTGTCGAAGACGGGCGGTTTGATCGCGGTCAGCGTGCGAGTGCCGAGCGTGACCGTCTCACCTGGATTGACCAGGTAGACCCGGTCCATCGGCAGCGGGGCCGTCAGCCCCATGATGCCCACACCGAGGAATGTTGTGACGACCCGCAGCCGCGGATTGTCGCTGAGCAGCTGATGCAGGCTGCCGATGTGGTCGAAATCGGTGTGGCTGAGCCAGATCCACCGGAGATCGGCGGGGTCGATCACATTTCGGAGCGCCTGCATGAAGTCCGCGCGCTCGATGGCCGCCCCGGTCTCGACCAGGATGGGCTCAGAGCCCTTGATGACGAACGCGTTGATGGGTACCAGCCCGTAGCCTGGGATGGGGAAGTTCGAGGTGAGGACTTCGATATCTGGTGCGGCGGCGTAGGAAGTGACCATGGCGTGTTCCTTCTTTGGTGGCGATTCCGTTACGACTGCATGTCGGCTGTCGGCCCGTAGATGCCGGGTACCGTCCCGCCCATCGAGCGCAGATAGGTGCTCAGCTGACCGCGGTGATGGACGGAGTGCTTCAGCGCCATCGCCAGCAAGTTCACCGCAGGCGCCTGAAACATGTCCAGTACGTTCAGGGTGGCGGTCAGCGCGTCGCCGGACATGGCACGGACGCGATTGAGGGCCGGGAGAACATCCGTCCTGTATCGGGCAATGGCATCGGCCGGGCTCATGATCCCGCAGGCATCTGAATCGTCGGGTGGAGGCGTGAACGTCCCGTTCGCGATGCAGTGGAGCAGCCAGGCGTCCTCCAGGCCAATGTGCCGAACCAATCCAAGACCGGTCTTGCCCTTCGAGTCCGGCCGGTAGTCGAGACGCTGATTGGGAACGGCTTCGAGGACGCGCAGGGTGGTCTGCATTTCCTGTTCGAAATCCGCAACGAGGAAATCGGCGACGGTCTTGGCTTCTGTGGAATTCATGCGATGCTCCTTTGCTGGCGTTCTGCTGGCCGACCGAGGCGGTTGGACTCAGCGTCGTTCGGTTGACAACTGGATGTGTCATCACCGGCCCTGCCGTTACAGGCACGCACAAGGTTTGAAGGATGTCGGCATACGGAAGGTGGCCAAGGCGGGCCGGGGGTGGGCGAGGGGAATTGTCGGAGGTGTAACGAGCCACGTGGTCGTTACACCTACAATGTGTGGGCGATGGTTCTCGCGTTGAGCGATGCAGACCTTGTGCGGCGGATCGGGTCCGGAGAGGATCGGGACGCCGAGGGCGAACTCTATCGCCGGATGGCGCCGCGCGTCCGGCTGTACGGCTTGCGTCATCTGCGAGACGGACATGCCGCCGACGATCTGACGCAGCAGGTGCTCATCACCACGCTCGAGGCGCTGCGGGCCGGTCGGTTGCGCGAGCCAGAGAAGCTGGCATCGTTTGTGTTAGGCACGTGTCGGATGACCGTGCTGGATCTGCGTCGGGGTGCCCAACGTCGGGCGCGCCTGCTCGAACGGTTCGGCGCGGATCAGCTGCTGCCAGCCCCGGTGCCGGAGTCGCAGTTCGACTACGAACAGCTCGCGCGTTGCATGGAAGCGCTCAGGGAAAGGGACCGCACGGTGGTCGTCATGACTTTTTATGACGAGCGGACCAGTGCGGACCTGGCCGGGTTCCTGGGCCTCTCGGAAGCCAACGTGCGGGTGATCCGCCACCGTGCCATTCACCAGTTGCGCCAGTGCATGGGGACCGCGTCATGAGTTGTAATGGTCCCATCGATGCGGCCATCCTGGCTGATTACTGGCTCGGCGCACTGGCCGGCCCTGAGGAGGAATCGCTGGAAGAGCATCTGCTCGGGTGCGACTACTGCGGGGCACGACTGCTGGAGGTGATCACGCTTGCCGAGGGGGTCCAACGCCTGGCCCGCGAGGGGTGCCTGCGGATGGTGGTGAGTGACGTGTTCCTGCAACGTGCCGCAGAAGACGGCTTGCACGTTCGTGAGTACGCGCCGGCGCCTGGCGGCAGCGTGCAGTGCACGGTGACGGAAGACGACGACCTGGTCATCGGACGGCTGGCCGCGGACGTGACCGGGGCCCGCCGTGTCGACCTGTGCCTGTGTGATGAACGCGGCGTCGAACAGGTGAGATTGCAGGACATCCCCGTTCGGGCTGGCTCGGCCAGCGTGGCCTGGCAGGAGTCCAGCCCGTTCATGAGGGCCGCGCCCTCCATGACACTGATCGCCCGCCTGGTAGCAACCGATGAGGCAGGCACTGAGCAGCTGCTCGGGGAGTATACATTCCGCCATACGCGCTCGTTGCCTGGCCCGGGCTCGTGGTAGGCCGGGGGCGAGCCGGCGAAGTCATCCATCCGGTGAATGAGCTCCACGTCCAAACCGGCGGCCTGCTGCTGAGTGCGCCGCCACACCTCGCGCCGAGCCGTGTGATGCACGACCGCGGTTCACCCGCGCCGCCCCGCATTGTGGAATCCGCAACTTCCAGAATCCAAAAACTCGCGTCGGGGTCGAATCCGATCCTCGCCGGGTCACTGAGTAGCATCCATAATCACGCCGCCGCTGCGCGCCTGACCGTGTGGCGCTGTGTGCGCTCGATCTGCGAGACTCACCTCGCGAAACCTTGGCGAACCTGTCAATATCAGGCCATTTACGCTGCTTCTCGGATCAACCAGTTGCGGAAATCGTCCAGTGCGGCGAGCCAACCTCAGTTCCTAGCTGATGCCGTAATTCCCTGATAGTGAAGCTTTTATGAATGGCCTACTGCGCTCTTTCGACTGAGTGTATTGACAGATCTTTCTAAAGGTCAATACACTGAGGTATGCCCAGTACGACGAGTCGAAAGCGCGTTTCCCGCAGGGAGCAGCGGGTCTCTAGAACCTACCGATTGCCGTTGTCCAAGCTAAGCGCTGCGAAGCGGGCGCTCGGCGCGGCCACGGCGACCGAGACTATCGAGCGGGCGCTCGATCTGGTCGTCTTCCAGCGCGAACTGATCGACGGGACGCGGGCGATGCAGGGAGTCGAGATCACGTCGCCCGACGCCAAACAGTGAGCGGTCTATCGCGCAAGTACGTCCTCGATACACAACTCTTCATCAACGGCTTTCGGGATCGAGGCGCCAACGAAGCGCTCCAGCAATTTCATCGAATATTCGCGCCGTTCGAATATCTCAGTGTAATAGTCGCGCAAGAATTGCGCTCAGGTGTCCGACGTTCCCAAGACCGGAGGGCGCTGGAGCAGCGTGTCCTCAACGTTTTTGAGCGAGCCAATCGGACTATTACGCCGTCAGCGGATGCTTGGCACAGGTCCGGGGATCTCCTTGCCGAAATGGCCCGCAAGGACGGATTGGAAATCGGGCGGACCGCGAAAGCGTTCGCGAACGATATCCTTCTCGCATTGTCATGCCGCGAGGCGGGATGTGTGCTCGTAACCGACAACCAGCGTGACTTTCAGCGCATTCGGCGGTTCATCCAGTTCGAATTCACGAAGCCCTGGCCCGGTAGCCAGACTGGCAGTGAGCGTGGTGAGTGAGACGGCTGTTTCCAACGTACAAACGCGCAGATGACGTGGACTGCGGCGCACGGACGGCGCCGTGCGAGTCGCCCTCGGCGAGGACAAGGCCGCCCTGCTTTGGAGTGTCGGAAGTTGACGTCTCGGTCTCGCGAGGCGCAGGCTTCACAGCTTCCCGAGAGTGAATCGTACCGGGATCGTGGGAGGGCGGATTAGTTGACTCAGGCCACGGCGGCCTGCTGATAGTAGCGCTCCTCGTACTCGGCGGGTGGGACGTAGCCGCCGATCGGCTCGAGCAGCCGCCGGGTGTTGAACCAGTCGACCCATGCCAGCGTCGAGAATTCCATCGCCTCCAGGCTCCGCCACGGCCCTTGCCGTCGAATCACCTCCGTCTTGAACAGCCCGATCACCGACTCGGCGAGCGCGTTATCGGACGCGTCGCCACGGCTGCCGACCGACAGCTCGATAACCGCCTTCGTGCCCGCCAGCGTACGCGCCGTTCACCCAGACCGTGGCGCGGTAGTCAACCGCCCCGAAATGAAGAAGCCATCGACGCCCGGAGTCGTGGTCGGGCAACGCGCATCTCTTCCGGTACCAACAGGCGCGGTAGAAGCTCGTATCGCCGATACCGCTTGCGGGAGCCTCGGGACTAAACGGCACCCGGATTTGCGTTGCCCACGGCACCTCATCCGGTCCCTGCCAGCGGCCGACGGGATCGAACGAGAAATCCCACAGTCCATTCAGCGAACACCAGGAGTCACGCTCCAACTGCGGCCGTGGGTAAGCGCGACCCTCCGCGTCAAGCGAGGCGCGCGTGATGGCGATGGACATCGTGTGTCCTTGGTCAGGGAATCTTCCGTGTCGCCGTGATGGACGCGTACTCTCGCGCGTGTGCTGTCACCCAGGAGCACTCGTTGCCTGCATTGGAGGCCTCGCACATTCAACCGTACTCGAAGCAGGGTCCGCATCGCGGGTCGTGAGTACGAACAAGGTGTGTTCAAAGTAAGGCTTGGTGCAAGCAGGTAGTGACGGAGATGGACGCAGGAATGTATTTTCCCGGTCGGTAAAGTCATGAGCTTTCCGAGCTAGGAAGCCTCAAATATTCCCGTTCGGGAAATTTCTGGACATCGATCGTCAAATCGGGCACAATATTCCCGATCGGGAATATTCAGTGACTATCGAAGAGATTGGCGCCGTCGTCCGTCAAGCTCGCCTCGCCCAAGGCCTGCGCCAGGATCAGCTGGCTGCGGCAGCGGGGGTGGGCCTTCGCTTCCTTGTTGAACTGGAACGCGGGAAGCCCACAGTGCGCCTTGCCAAGGTGTTGGCGGTACTGAACGCGCTCGGCTGCCGTTTAGAGGTCACGCCGCCGCCCACGGGACGAAGTGACGCGTGATGCGAACGCTCTCAGTGTGGTGGGACAACGCGATTGTCGGCACGCTGCAGGTGAACACGCACGGCCAGATGCGGTTCGCCTACGCACCCGAGTGGCTGGCCGACGCCTCCCGTTCGCCGATCTCATTCTCTCTGCCCAAACAGGAGCAACCGTTCAGACAGAGCCAGTGCCGCCCGTTCTTCGCGGGACTCCTGCCCGAGGAGTCACAGCGAGACATGATTGCCGGAGCCCTTGGCATCTCAAAGGGCAACGACTTCGCGTTCCTTGATGCACTGGGTGGCGATGTCGCCGGCGCCCTGTCACTCTGGCCAGAAGGCGCAGTGCCGCCAACGCCGGAGCCGACGGAAACGCCGCGTCCGCTCAGCGACGACGAACTGATTGAAGTGCTGGATACGCTCCCGAAGCGCCCGTTGCTCGCCGGTCGCGAGGGGCTGCGGCTCTCACTGGCTGGCGCCCAGACAAAGTTGCCCGTCGTCCTTGTTGATGACCGCGTGGCCCTGCCGGCGCCCGGGCAGCCCACGACGTACATCTTGAAGCCGGCCATCACGCGGTTCCCGCACACAACAGAGAACGAAGGGCTGGTGATGACGCTGGCTGCCTCGGTAGGGCTGCCGGTGGCGCACGTGGCCGCGCGGATTGTGGGTGGACGGTCGTACCTGTTGATCACCCGCTACGACCGCCACTTCGACGCAAGCGGACGGGCGCACCGGCTGCATCAGGAGGACTTCTGCCAGGCGCTTGGCATTCCGCCAGAGCGGAAGTATGCGGTCGAAGGCGGTCCCACGTTCAAGACCGGCTTCGATCTGCTCCGCCGAGCGACGACGGTTCCAGCCGTCGCGGTGCTGGCCCTTCTCGACGCAGCCATCTTCAACCTGATCGTCGGCAATGCCGATGGTCATGGAAAGAACTTCAGTCTGTTGTACCAGGCTGCTGGTGTGACTCTCGCCCCGTTCTATGACCTCCTCTCGACGGTCGCCTATCCGGACCTGTCGCCGAACCTTGCCATGAAGATTGCGAAGCGGGCGACGTTGGAGGAGATCGGTCCTGCGACCTGGCCGGCGTTTGCCGACGACATCGGGTTGGCGGCCTCGTTCGTTCGCCGGCGTGTGAAGGAACTCTCCGACGCCGTGGTCGCGCAGGTGCTCCTTCTACCGGATAGTCCCGCACTGGCTGTTTTGGACGCCTCAGCCCTCAAGGAGTACGCCGTACTCATCGCATCAAGGGCCGAACGCCTGGCCAGGACGAGCACGAAGTAGATGATTTGACATCAACCTGGTGTCAGCGGATTAAACGTGGCACCCAGCTGCCGAAGCGCCCATCGTTTTCTCGCAATTGAGCGAAGGAATTCCTGGAGATCCGTGGAAGGGAGTTTAGAAGAATCCTGGTTGTCGTAGCCTGCCTACGACAATTGAGAACAATCCAAACGCTCGTCGTGTCAGGGAGGTGAAGGCAGGGTGCCAGTCAGTAATCAGAGCTGCCTTCATGGTGGGTCTTCGGTCGCTAACGCTTCTTCTTTCCGTCCGGCTGCAGGCGCTTCATCGCGCGAACAGCACGGGCGGTTGACGATCCAACCAGCCGGTTAGGACGACGAGCACCACTACTACGCGGTCGATCTGCTCGAGCCAAACGGCGATCCGGTTCCAACTGACAGCTACCAGGAACACCAACCGTGGTCGGCTAGCTGGCGAACTTCGCGAAGCGCACGAGAAACTCCGGCTGAGCAAGGCCGGCACTCTCGGCCAGCCGTGCAACCCACTCCTCGCTGACGAAGTCCTTCGGACCGAGCCTCACCATGTAATCGCGCGCCACCCGGTAGCTTTCCGTATCGATATCAACTGGCCGCCGGCGGCCACGTCCGGTAACCGGATCGACGATCTCGCTGAAGGAAATCGCCTGGAAGTCGCCCCCCTGAATCGTGATCATCGCGCCCAACCCGCCTGCGAGCAGGTGGTTGACCGCCGCATAGCCAAGATCGCGCGCGTATTCGGCATCATAAGGAATCGGCGGCGCACAGCGCAGCTCATACCCGATGGTCTTGTCGACGATCGTGACCTTGATGCCGCGCTGTTCCAGGCGGACCTGGACGTCATTCTTGACCTTGCGGCCAAGATCGATTTCCGTCACCCGGATGTTGCCCTGCGCATCACGGTCCACGTCCTGCAACTCGGCGACCTCGTCGGGATTGAATCGCTCGACCAGCGCCTCCGACAGCAACACCACTCCGTGGGAACGCCCCATCGCCCGGCGCTTGATGATCGCGCCCTCGACGACGTCGCAGATGTCAGATAGTGAAATCGTGTCGCCGGGAAACTCTTCAGGGATGATGGTGCACGTGGCGCTCACGGCCTTACCGATGCCAAGCGTGAGGTGTCCCGTTGGGCGCCCCATGGTCACGCACAGGTACCAGCGCCCGGTCGTGCGCGCATCCTCCATCAAGCTCTCGATCAATGTGACGGCAACGTGCCGGGCTGTCTCGTAGCCGAGCGTGACCACGGGAAGCGGCATCCACAGGTCATTGTCGATGCTCTTCGGAATCAGCACGACCTTGATCGCGCCGCGGGTTTCGCGCTCGATGGCCACGGCGCTTCGCACGAGGTCGTCGCCGCCTATTGCGGCCAGCGCCTCGATGCCCAGCTTGTTGAGCGCGGCGACCGCGTTCTCGAGGCTCCGCCGATCGCCTGCGATGTCGGTGCGTGACGTGCCCAACATCGCGCCGCCGTCGAGGTGTATGCGCGAGACCTCATCAACGGTCAGCTCGTGCTGTTCGTCGGTGTACCGCTCGGCGAGCCACGTGAACCCGTCGTGAAACCCTATGGGTGTCGCACCGACCTTGATCGCCTCGAGCGCGATCGCGGCAATGACGCCATTGGTGCCGGGCGCGGGACCGCCTCCAACCAGTACGCCGATTCGTTTAATGGCCATGATTCGTGCAATCGATCGTCAGTTCAAGTATTCGAAGCGGCTGCGGAACGCGTCCACGGTCATGTTGGCGGCCACGGCGAGTGTCTCGACCCAGGCCGGGTTGCGAAAGTCTTCGCGCCCCAATCGAATCATGTACTCGCGCGCGACCCGATACCCCTCGCTTCGGATGTCCACCATCCGCACGCGCGTCTTGCCGGTGCCCGGCTCGCGGATGTCCTGGAATGAGATTGGGACGAAACGTCCATCCTGGATGCTGACTATCGCCCGGCTCCCGCCACTCAGCAGGAAGCGGATCGCGCTGTGGCCAAGGTCGCGGCAGTACGCGGCATCGAACGGAATCGGCGCGACGCACCGCAGCTCGTAGCCGATGTTCTTGGTTGTGATTGTCACGCGCACCCCGCGCTGGCTCAACTGGCCTTGCACCTCGGCCTTGACCTTGCGCGCAAGGTCGACTTCGGCAAAGCGAACATGGCCGTGCTCGTCGCGCTCCACATCCTGCAGATCGGCCAGCTCCAGGGGATCAAGCTTGTCGATCAGGCCTTCCGCCAGGATCACGACGCCGAAGGGGCGGCCCATCGCGCGGCGCTTGATGATCGCGCCTTCAACGATGTCGCAGATCTCGGAGAACGCGAGCGTGTCGCGCTCGAACTCTTCGCCGATGAGCGTGACCGTGGCAGCCGCCGCTTTGCCGATCCCGAGCGCCAGATGGCCGGCCTTTCGTCCCATCGCGACGACGACATACCAACGCCCGGTCGCGCGCGCATCCTCCATGATATTGCGCACCAGCTCGACGCCGACGTGGCGCGCTGTCTGAAACCCGAACGTTGGGATGTGACGTGGGAGCGGTAGATCGTTGTCAATGGTCTTGGGCACGTGGACCGTGCGAATGCGGTTGTCGTTTGCCGACGCAAAGGCACTCGCGGAGAGAGCCGTATCATCGCCGCCAATTGTCATGAGATGCGTTACGTTGAACGAGCCGAGCGTCTCGATCACTGCGCCCATGGCCTGCGCCGACGCAGTCGGATTGTCGCGCGCTATCCCGAGTATCGAGCCGCCCTGCAGGTGGATGCGCGAGACATCGTCGATGGCAAGCGGTCGAAGCCGCGACCGGTCTCCACGCATCAGCCACTTGAACCCATCCTGCACGCCGAGGACCGCGAAGCCTTCGTTGATTGCCGCGATGGTGGCAGCTGAAATGACCGTGTTGATGCCGGGCGCAGGGCCTCCGCCGACAAGGATCGCCAGCGTCCCTGCTGATGGCACGGTGGAATCTCCTTCTGTCACAGGAATGACGGACTGTCCTCACGCGATGGCAATGTGGAAGGCCATCGTCTCACAAGACGCCCGCGAGGAGGCCGCGCCCTCCTCGCGGAACTGGCGCGGTACCACTGGCCGGGCAACGTGCGCGTAGATGTTCAAAGGACCCGAAAGGCGGAGGTATGGCAGTAGCCGAAAGGAGTGGCGCAGTGTGGACGAATCTGTGGCTACGCCCGATGATTCTCAGTACAACTCTGTACGATTCGCGGAAGCCGGGAACGGCCGTAAGCGGCTGATTCTGCAAAGCCAGTAGCACTCGGTACGACAGCGTATCAATCGCCCAGTGTTTTCTGTTAACCGGAGGGTTGCTTGGTTCGAGTCCAGCCCCGAGGAGCCAACTTCCCTCGACGCAAATGGTCATATCCGAGCAGACACCGAAGGGACATCGGATGAGTCTGAAAGCGGCGGCACAATTGCATGCGATAAACAGGTGACCAAAAGAATTCTGCGAAACTTCATCGTGGTTCTGGCTCTGGTGGGTGTTGCGCTCGGGACCGTCGCCTGCCCTGAAAAGGGACCGGCGGAAAAGGTGGGCGAGAAGATCGACGATGCGGTCGACAAGACCAAGGATGCAGTGAAGTAGCGAAACGTGGGGGCGTAAGCTTGTCCCTTGTGAGCCGCAAATACTCCATCCGAACTTGACCTACGCCGCGACTTCGACTGCTCTCGATGCTTA
>Ga0209343_10007130_pt1 | contig 13250 bp, 14 predicted proteins | sample RifCSPlowO2_02_FD_184026 | JGI IMG/M metagenome (GOLD analysis project Ga0209343, IMG submission 184026) | Groundwater microbial communities from Rifle, Colorado - Rifle CSP2_plank lowO2_0.2 (SPAdes) (version 2) | ecosystem: Environmental > Aquatic > Deep subsurface > Groundwater | place... | reverse complement strand
GGCCTGGCCAGGGATGCGCTGGCTGAATCTCAGCTTGGGCCCGCTGCGGTCGATCTCGGCCAGGTCGACGCCACATTTCTTGGCGAAGCCCAGCGCCGCCTGGGTCGGCTTGCCCTCGGCGTCGAAGGCCGCCTGCAGCGGTGGCCCATCGAGGTTCTGGGTGCGATCGGCCTGTTGTTCTTCAAGTTGCTCGACCAGCACCGCCAGGCGCCGCGGCGCGGCGTAGTAGCGCACCTGGCCATAGCTCAGCCCGGCGGCCTTCAGGCCTTTTTCGATGCCGGCGAGGAAGGCCTGGCCCAGGGTGTTCAGGGATTTCGGCGGCAGCTCTTCGGTGCCCAGTTCTACCAGAAAATCGTGCGCACTCATTCTGCTGCCTCCAGCTTGGCCAATACTTCATCACGCAGGTCGGGGGCGGCGAGCGGGAAGCCGAGTTTGCGCCGCGCCTGCAGGTAGCTCTGCGCCACGGCGCGGGCCAGGGCGCGTACGCGCAGGATGTATTGCTGGCGCGCGGTCACCGAAATGGCCCGGCGCGCATCCAGCAGGTTGAAGGTGTGCGAGGCCTTGAGCACCATCTCGTAGGTCGGCAGCGGCAGTTCCAGCTCGATCAGGCGATTGGCTTCCGACTCGTAGAAATCGAACAGCTCGAACAGCTTGTCGACGTTGGCGTGCTCGAAGTTGTAGGTCGACTGCTCCACTTCGTTTTGGTGGAACACGTCGCCATAGGTGACGGTGCCGAACTGGCCGTCGGTCCACACCAAGTCGTAGACCGAGTCGACGCCCTGCAGGTACATGGCCAGGCGCTCGAGGCCGTAGGTGATCTCGCCGGTCACCGGGTAGCACTCGATGCCGCCGACCTGCTGGAAGTAGGTGAACTGGGTGACTTCCATGCCGTTCAGCCAGATCTCCCAGCCCAGACCCCAGGCGCCGAGGGTCGGCGATTCCCAGTTGTCCTCGACGAAACGGATGTCATGCACCAGCGGGTCGATGCCGATGGCCTGCAGCGAGCCGAGGTACAGCTCCTGGAAATTTTCCGGGTTGGGTTTGAGCACCACCTGGAACTGGTAGTAATGCTGCAGGCGGTTGGGGTTCTCGCCGTAGCGGCCGTCGGTGGGGCGACGGGAGGGCTGCACGTAGGCGGCGTTCCAGGTCTCCGGGCCGATGGCGCGCAGGAAAGTGGCAGTGTGGAAGGTGCCGGCGCCCACTTCCATATCGTAAGGCTGCAACACCACACAACCTTGCTCGGCCCAGTATTGTTGCAGGACGAGGATCAAGTCTTGGAAGGTGCGCACGGCAGGCGTAGTCTGGCTCACGGAAAATTCACCTGTTGGGGCTGCGACAGAAAGGGCGGGAGTATACCCCAATCCACGCGGCCTCCACCGCCCAGGAAGGCCCTATGCCCCGCTGCTTCTGGTGTACCGACGACCCGCTCTACCAGGCCTATCACGATCAGGAATGGGGCGTGCCGCAGCACGATCCCCAGGCCCTGTTCGAGTTATTGCTGCTGGAGGGCTTCCAGGCCGGCTTGTCCTGGATAACCGTGCTGAAGAAGCGCGAACGCTACCGCGAGGTGTTGTTCGGCTTCGATCCTGAGCGCTTGGCGGTGATGAGCGATGAGTACCTGGAAAGCCTGATGCAGGACCCCGGGATCATCCGCAACCGCCTGAAACTCAAGGCCGCGCGGCAGAATGCCCAGGCCTGGCTGCGCCTGGAGGATCCGCTGACGCTGCTCTGGTCGTTCGTCGGTGGCGCGCCCAAGATCAATCACTTCAGCGAGCGCAGCCAGATGCCGGCCGTCACTGCCGAGGCCGAAGCCATGAGCCGCGCGCTGAAGAAGGCCGGCTTCACCTTCGTTGGCCCGACCATCTGCTATGCCTATATGCAGGCCACGGGCATGGTCATGGACCACGCCACCGATTGTGACCGCTATGCCGTGCTGGCCGGTGTGTAGGTTGGGTCGGGGCGCGTAGCCTGAGCCGCGTAGCGACGAAGCCCAACATCGATAAAATTGCCGAGCGGAGCCGTAAACGGCTCCCTGTTGGGCTTCGCTGCGCTCAGCACCAACCTACGCCTCTGGTTACAATAGCCACCTTTTTGACCTAGGGAGTTGTCTGTGGAAAAGCTCAAAGGTGCCTTGGTGGTGGGTTTTCTGCGCCTGTTCGCCCTGCTCCCCTGGCGTGCGGTGCAAGGCTTGGGCGCGGCCATCGGCTGGCTGATGTGGAAGCTGCCGAACAGCTCGCGCGAGGTGGTGCGGATCAACCTGGCCAAGTGCTTCCCCGAACTGGACGAGGCCGAGCGTGAGCGGCTGGTCGGTCAGAGCCTCAAGGACATCGGCAAGACCCTCACCGAAAGCGCCTGCGCCTGGATCTGGCCGGCACAGAAGTCCATCGGCCTGGTCCGTGAGGTCGAGGGCCTGGAAGTCCTCGAGGAGGCCCTGGCCAGCGGCAAGGGCGTGGTCGGCATCACCAGCCATCTGGGCAACTGGGAAGTGCTCAATCACTTCTACTGCGGCCAGTGCAAACCGATCATTTTCTACCGGCCGCCCAAGCTCAAGGCGGTCGACGAGTTGTTGCGCAAGCAGCGGGTGCAGTTGGGCAACCGGGTGGCGCCCTCGACCCGTGAAGGCATCCTCAGCGTCATCAAGGAAGTGCGCAAAGGCGGCGCCGTGGGCATTCCCGCCGACCCCGAGCCCAGCCTGTCGGCGGGTGTGTTCGTGCCCTTCCTGGGCACCCAGGCGCTGACCAGCAAGTTCGTGGCCGGCATGCTGGTCGGCGGCAAGGCCCGCGGGGTGTTCCTGCATGCCCTGCGCCTGGCCGATGGTTCCGGCTTCAAGGTGATCCTCGAGGCCGCCCCGGCGCAGATGTACAGCGAAGATGTGGAAACCGCGGTGGCGGCGATGAGCGGGGTCATCGAGAAATACGTGCGGGCCTACCCGAGCCAGTACATGTGGAGCATGAAACGCTTCAAGAAGCGCCCGCCAGGCGAGCAGAAGTGGTATTGAGTCGAGGCGCCCAAGCGGCGCCTTTTCAATGTTAGTGCTCGGCGTTTCCAGGATTTTGCGCTATTAATCGCAGCTCACCTGCTCAGGACGGTCACCACTATGCCCAGTCAGCGGCAGCATCCACGTACCTCGATGAAGTGCCGGATCAAGATCTGTCACCCGAGTTTCGGTGAAGTGGTGGCGCAGACCCGTGATCTCTCCGATGGCGGTGTCTACGTCAAACACCCGGATCTGCTGGCCCTGCCCCAGGGCACGCTAGTCACGGGCCAGGTGCAGGACCTGCCGATCGAGGCGCCGGTGCTGCACATGGAGGTGATGCGGGTGGACGCCGAGGGCATCGGCCTGCGCTTTATTGAGAGCTAGTGAAAAAACCCTCGCCTACTGCGACCACCCCCTGGCGCCCGCTGCTGGCGTTGCGAACACCAGGAGACGCCCTCGCTACGGCGCTCGATATGTTCACACCCTCTAAGCGTTGACCGGCTGTCCGCGGCGCGGATAAAACTTATCCTGGCGGTCAAGAAAACGCTAGAATGCCGCGCGGTTGACAGTTTCCCGCCGCGGCAATGGGTTCCCTAACCCCATCTCATTCAAAAAGGACATGCCATGCCAACAGTCTCTGCGACGATCTGGCGCCCGGCTCTGGCCGGCCTGATCGCCTTTCACATGCTGATCATCATTGCCAGCAACTACCTGGTGCAGCTGCCCATGAGCCTGTTCGGCTGGCAGACCACCTGGGGTGCGTTCAGCTTTCCATTCATCTTCCTGGCCACCGACCTCACCGTGCGCCTGCTGGGCAAAGGTCCGGCGCGCCAGGTGATCGCGCGGGTCATGCTGCCGGCACTGGTCGCCTCTTATGGGGTGTCCGTGCTGTTCCAGAGCGGCAGTTTCGCCGGCTTTGCCGCCTTGCAGGAGTTCAACCTGTTCGTCGCGCGCATCGCCCTGGCCAGCTTTATCGCCTATGTCCTCGGGCAACTGCTGGATATCCAGGTATTCGACCGCCTGCGCAACCTGCGGCAATGGTGGGTGGCCCCGGCCGCCTCGACGGTGCTGGGCAACCTGCTGGATACCTTCGCCTTCTTCTCCATTGCCTTCTGGCACAGCAGCGAGCCGTTCATGGCCGAGCACTGGGTCGAGATCGCCAGCGTGGATTACGCGATCAAGCTGGCGGTCAGCCTGCTGCTCTTCGTGCCGCTCTACGGCATGCTGCTCAACGCCATCGCCCGGGCCGTGCCCAAGCGCCAGGCGCTGTCTTGCCGAGGTTGACGGCGGCGCAGCCGCCAGCCGGGTGATCGACTGCTGGTGAGCTACTCGGGTTGCTGCTGGCGTTTGTCCAGCTTGCGCAAAAATACCGTCATTTCCTTTTCCGCCTGCTTGTCGCCATGCTCGCGGGCCGCCTGCAGGCCCTGCTCCCAGGCCTGGCGGGCCGCCAGCGGTTGCTCGGCGGCCAGCAGCGCCTTGCCCAGCAGCTTCCAGGCGGCCGAATACTTGGGGTCGAACTCGACGCAGCGCTGCAGGTGGTCGGCGGCGCGCGCCGGTTCACCGGCATCCAGATAGCCCTTGCCCAGGCCGAAGCGCAGCAGGGCGTTGTCCACGCCCTTGGCCAGCATTTTTTCCAGGGATTCGAGCATAAAACCTCCGAGTAGGAGCGGGGGGAACGCCTAGTTCCTTGTCCGCGAGCCGGGCAACCCAAGAGCTTCGCGGGCATGGCCCGCTCCTACGCTCAGAAAAACGTCGGGGTTCAGAAAAACGTCAGGCCGACCTGGAACAGGCGCTCGGCATCGCGGATGTACTTCTTGTCCACCAGGAACAGGATCACGTGGTCGCCGGATTCGATCACGGTGGCGTCGTGGGCGATCAGCACTTCCTCGGCGCGGATGATCGCGCCGATGGTGGTGCCCGGCGGCAGCGGGATGTCCTGGATGGCGCGGCCGACCACCTTGCTCGACTTGGCGTCGCCGTGGGCGATGGCCTCGATGGCTTCGGCGGCGCCGCGGCGCAACGAGTGTACGCTGACGATATCGCCACGGCGCACGTGGGTCAGCAGGGTGCCGATGGTGGCTAGCTGCGGGCTGATGGCGATATCGATCTCGCCGCCCTGGACCAGGTCGACATAGGCCGGGTTGTTGATCAGGGTCATCACCTTGCGCGCGCCGAGGCGCTTGGCCAGCAAGGACGACATGATATTGGCCTCGTCGTCGTTGGTCAGGGCGAGGAAGATGTCGGCGTCGCTGATGTTCTCCTCGACCAGCAGATTCTTGTCCGAGGCGCTGCCTTGCAGGACCACGGTGCTGTCGAGGTTTTCCGAGAGGTAGCGGCAACGCGCCGGGTTCATCTCGATGATCTTCACCTGGTAGCGGCTCTCGATGGCCTCGGCCAGGCGCTCGCCGATATGCCCGCCGCCGGCGATCACCACCTTCTTGTAGCTGACCTCGAGGCGACGCATCTCGCTCATCACCGCGCGGATATGGCCCTTGGCGGCGATGAAGAACACCTCGTCGTCGGCCTCGATCACGGTATCGCCCTGGGGAATGATCGGCCGGTTGCGGCGGAAGATCGCCGCCACCCGGGTGTCGACATTGGGCATGTGCTCGCGCAGTTGGCGCAGTTGCTGGCCGACCAGCGGGCCGCCGTAGTAGGCGCGCACGGCCACCAGCTGGGCCTTGCCTTCGGCGAAGTCGATCACCTGCAGCGAGCCGGGGTATTCGATCAGGCGCTTGATGTAGTTGGTCACCACCTGTTCCGGGCTGATCAGCACATCGACCGGAATCGCTTCGTTGTCGAACAGGCCGGAGCGGGTCAGGTAGGCGGCCTCGCGCACCCGGGCGATCTTGGTCGGGGTGTGGAACAGGGTGTAGGCCACCTGGCAGGCGATCATGTTGACTTCATCGCTGTTGGTCACCGCGATCAGCATGTCGGCATCGTCCGCACCGGCCTGGCGCAGCACCGTGGGGAAGGAGCCGCGGCCCTGGACGGTGCGGATATCCAGACGGTCGCCGAGGTCGCGCAGGCGATCGCCGTCGGTGTCGACCACGGTGATGTCGTTGGCCTCGCTGGCCAGGTGTTCCGCCAGGGTGCCACCGACCTGACCGGCGCCGAGAATGATGATTTTCAAGCGATCACTCCTGTAGGGGGGGAAGACGCGGCGATCTTGCCCAGCTTGGCATAGTAGAAACCATCGTGGCCGTCGATTTGCGGCAGGAGCTGGCGACCATGGGCTGGCTGCAGACCGAAGTCAGCGCTTATCTGCAGCTCGCATGCGCTTGGCGTACGGGCGAGAAAGGCGGCGATGGTGTCACTGTTTTCCATGGGCAGCACCGAGCAGGTGGCGTACAGCAGGATGCCGCCGACTTCCAGGGTCGGCCACAGGGCATCCAGCAACTCGCCCTGCAACTGGGCCAGCGCTGGAATATCCGCGGCCTGACGGGTCAGCTTGATGTCCGGATGGCGGCGAATCACCCCGGTGGCGGAGCACGGTGCATCGAGCAGGATCCGCTGGAACGGCTGGCCATCCCACCAGGCCGCGGTATCACGACCGTCGGCGGCGATCAGTTCGGCGTCGAGGTTGAGACGCTTGAGGTTTTCGCGCACCCGCACCAGGCGCTTTTCTTCCAGATCCACCGCCACCACGCCGGCCAGTGCGGGTTCGGCTTCGAGCAGGTGACAGGTCTTGCCGCCCGGTGCGCAGCAGGCATCCAGCACCCGTTGCCCGGGTGCCAGTTCGAGCAGCTCGGCGGCCAGTTGCGCGGCTTCGTCCTGCACGCTGACCCGGCCTGCGGCGAAGCCCGGCAGGCTGGTGACATCGCACGCCTGGCCCAGGCGGATACCATCACGGCTATAGCGGCAGGGCTCGGCGGCAATGTCGGCGGCGTGCAGCTCGGCCAGGTAGTCATCGCGGCTGCCGAGGCGCCGATTGACCCGCAGGATCAGCGGCGGATGGGCATTGTTGGCCGCGCAGATGGCCTCCCATTGCTCGGGCCACTGGGCTTTCAGGGCCTTCTGCAGCCAGCGGGGATGGGCGCTATGCAGCACCGGGTCGCGATCCAGGCTGGCAATGATGCTTTCGCTGTCGCGCTGGGCGTTGCGCAGCACGGCATTGAGCAGGCCCTTGAGTGAAGGTTTCTTCAGCTTGTCGACACAGGCCACCGTCTCGCCGATGGCGGCGTGGGCCGGAATACGGGTGTAGAACAGCTGATACAGGCCGATCAGCAGCAACGCCTCGACGTCACGATCGACCGCCTTGAAGGGTTTTTGCAGCAGCTTTTCGGCGATCAGCGCCAGGCGCGGCTGCCAGCGTGCGGTGCCGAAGGCCAGATCCTGGGCCAGGCCGCGGTCGCGCTGCTCAACTCTGTCCAGCAGTGGTGGCAGGCTGGTGCCCAGGGAGGCCTTGCCATTGAGCACGACAGCCAGGGCGCGGGCGGCAGCGAGGCGCGGGTTCATACGCCGAGCACCAGGCCGACGGCGAACTGCTCGCGGCGGCTGTTGTACAGGTCACCGAAATCAAGCGCCTTGCCGCCGGGTAGTTGCAGGCGGGTCAGGCGCAGTGCGCCTTGGCCGCAGGCCACCGTCAGGCCCTGTTTGTCGGCCGCCAGGATGCTGCCAGGGCCACCGCTGCCCTCGCCCAGCTCGGCGGCATGCACCTTGAGCGCTTCGCCATTCAGCGTGCTGTGGCAGATCGGCCAGGGGTGGAAGGCACGGATCAGCCGCTGCAGTTCCACGGCCGGGCGTGTCCAGTCCAGGCGTGCTTCATCCTTGTTCAATTTGTGCGCGTAGGTCGCCAGGCTGTCGTCCTGCACCTCGCCTCGCAACGTGCCGGCAGCCAGGCCGGCGATGGCCTCGAGCACCGCCTGCGGGCCGAGGCTGGCCAGACGATCGTGCAGGCTGCCACCGGTGTCGTCGGCGGTGATCGGCGTGCGCACTTTCAACAGCATCGGCCCGGTGTCCAGGCCGGCTTCCATCTGCATCACGGTGACCCCGGATTCACGGTCGCCGGCTTCGATGGCGCGCTGGATCGGTGCGGCGCCGCGCCAGCGCGGCAGCAGCGAGGCGTGGCTGTTGATGCAGCCCAACCGCGGGATATCCAGCACCGCCTGCGGCAGGATCAGGCCGTAGGCCACGACCACCAGCAGGTCGGGCGCGAGCGCGGCCAGCTCGGCCTGGGCCACCGGGTCACGCAGGGTCTGCGGTTGATAGACCGGGATCTCGCGCTGCACCGCGAGTTGCTTGACCGGGCTGGCGGCGAGCTTCTGCCCGCGGCCGGCCGGGCGATCCGGCTGGCTATAAACCGCAACGATCTGGTGAGGGCTATCGAGCAGGGCCTTGAGGTGTTCGGCGGCGAACTCCGGGGTGCCGGCAAAGACGATGCGCAAAGACTCGGTCATGGGTACTCGCTAATGAAAAAGGCTTGCCGTAGCAAGCCTTTATAGATGTGGCTCAAGCCTGCTGGCGATGTTGCTTTTCCAGCTTCTTCTTGATGCGGTCGCGTTTGAGGTTGGACAGGTAATCGACGAACAGCTTGCCGTTGAGGTGGTCGCACTCGTGCTGGATGCACACCGCGAGCAGGCCTTCGGCGATCAGCTCGAAGGGCTGGCCATCGCGGTCCTGCGCCTTGATCCTGACTTTCTGCGGGCGGTCGACGTTTTCGTAGAAACCCGGCACCGAGAGACAGCCTTCCTGGTACTGCTCCACTTCGTCGGTGAGGGTCTCGAACTCGGGGTTGATGAACACCCGCGGTTCGCTTCTGTCTTCCGACAGATCCATTACCACCAGACGCTTGTGCACGTTGACCTGGGTCGCGGCCAGGCCGATGCCCGGCGCTTCGTACATGGTTTCAAACATGTCGTCGATCAGCTGACGCAAGGCGTCGTCGACCGTGTCCACCGGCTTGGCGATGGTGCGCAAGCGTGGATCGGGAAATTCGAGGATGTTCAAGATAGCCATATGCGTTTGTGATGCACTTGTGGAATAAAGTCAAAATCCGCTGCTAAGATGATGAGCAGCATTGAAAAACGGCTTCACGCCGCAGTACTACTGGGTTTAGTCGCGGCGCTAGGGCGCTCCACGTGAAGGCACATAATAAAGGGATTCACCGCATGAGGAAATCACTACTCGCCCTGCTATTGCTTGCCGCTAGCGGCTTGGCCCAGGCCGAAGTGCAACTCAAGGACGGTCACCCAGACCGTTATACCGTGGTCAAGGGCGACACCCTCTGGGATATTTCCGGGCGGTTTCTCAGCCAACCATGGAAATGGCCGGAAATCTGGCACGCCAACCCGCAGGTGGCCAACCCGCATCTGATCTATCCCGGCGATCAACTCAGCCTGGTCTATGTCGATGGCCAACCACGCCTGATGCTCAGCCGTGGCGAGTCGCGCGGCACCATCAAGCTGTCGCCGCAGGTCCGCAGCACGCCGATGGCCGAAGCCATTCCGACCATTCCGCTGGAGGCGATCAACAGCTTTCTGCTGAGTAACCGCATCGTCGATACCCCCGAAGCATTCGAGAGTGCACCCTATATAGTCGCCGGCGACTCCGAGCGTGTGGTCAGCGGTGCCGGCGATCGGGTCTATGCCCGTGGGGTGTTCGATGAAACCGCACCGGTATATGGCATCTTCCGTCAGGGTAAAACCTACATCGATCCGGACACCCAGGAGTTCCTCGGGATCAACGCCGATGACATCGGTGGTGGCGAGATCATTGCCGAAGAAGGCGATATCGGCACCATGAACCTGGCGCGCTCGACCCAGGAAGTGCGCCTTGGCGACCGCCTGTTCGCCACCGAAGAGCGGGCGATCAACTCGACCTTCATGCCCAGCGAGCCGAGCAGCGAAATCAACGGTTTGATCCTCGACGTCCCGCGCGGCGTGACCCAGATCGGCCAATTCGACGTGGTCACCCTGAACAAGGGCGCGCGTGATGGCCTGGCCGAGGGCAACGTGCTGGCGGTGTACAAGACCGGTGAAACCGTGCGCGATCGGGTCACCGGCGAAGCGGTGAAGATCCCCGATGAGCGGGCCGGTCTGCTGATGGTGTTCCGCACCTACGACAAGCTCAGTTATGGCCTGATCCTCGGCGCTAACCGCCAGCTCGCCGTGATGGACAAGGTGCGTAACCCGTAACGTCCCCGACACCAGCCGCGCGCTTGCGCGGTTGGCGTTTCTGCTGCACCGCTACCTGCCGCCCGCCACTCCTCAAGATTTCCGGGCGCGACCGATCAAGGATGATCGCCATGGCGCAATGCCCCAGCTACTGCATTTCCCCTGCCGAACTCGAAGCCCGCCTGCGTCTGCACAGCCTGCCGGAGCTTGGGCCGCGGCGTTTTCGCAAATTGCTCAGCGCTTTCGACAGTGCCTCCGCGGCCCTCAGTGCGCCAGCCAGTGCCTGGCGTTCGCTGGGTCTGCCGGCCGCCTGCGCCGAACCGCGGCGCAGCAGCGAGGTGCGTGAGCGCGCCGCCGCCGCCCTGGCCTGGCTGGAGGCCGAGCGGCATCACCTGTTGATGTGGGACGATCCCATTTACCCGGGCTTGCTCGCCGAACTCGGCGATGCACCGCCCCTGCTCTTCGTGGCCGGCGATCCGGGGTTGCTCGAGCTGCCGCAACTGGCCATGGTCGGCAGCCGCCGCGCTTCACGCCCCGGACTGGATACCGCGCACAGCTTCGCCCGCAGCCTGGCTGCCGGTGGCTTCGTCATCACCAGTGGCCTGGCGCTGGGCATCGACGGCGCCGCCCATCAAGGCGCACTGGATGTGGCGGGCAAGACCATCGCGGTACTCGGCACCGGCTTGCAGTGCCTGTATCCGGCGCGGCACCGGCAATTGGCCGCGGACATCGTCGAGCACGGCGGCGCGCTGGTGTCCGAGTTGCCGCTGGATTGCCCGCCGCATGCGAGCAATTTCCCCCGGCGCAACCGCATCATCAGTGGCCTGTCCCTCGGCGTGCTGGTGGTCGAGGCCAGCCCGTCCAGCGGCTCGCTGATCACCGCGCGGCTGGCGGCCGAGCAGGGCCGCGAGGTCTATGCCATTCCCGGTTCGATCCACCACCCCGGTGCACGCGGCTGTCATCAGTTGATCCGCGATGGCGCCGTGCTGGTGGAAAGCATTGCGCATATTCTCGAAGCGCTGCGCGGCTGGCAGCTGCAGCCGCCGTTGGCTAGCGAGACGTGCCCGGCCCAGCGCTTCGAGCACCCGCTGCTCGACCTGCTGCATGCGGCGCCGCACAGCAGTGAAGGCCTGGCGGCGGTCAGTGGCTGGCCGTTGGCGCAGGTGCTGGCGGCCCTCACCGAGCTGGAACTGGACGGCCATATCGCTTGCGAAGGTGGACGCTGGGTGGGCCGCGCCCGCTAGCTTGGATACACTGCGCGGCATTCCTTTAGCGGGAGAGCAGTGAATGGTTAGCCATTGGCAGATACAGCAGGCAGCGCGGGTGGTGCGCCAGGGTGGAATAATCGCTTACCCGACCGAGGCGGTGTGGGGCTTGGGCTGCGACCCGTGGAACGAAATCGCGGTGGAGCGGCTTCTGGCGCTGAAAGAGCGGCCGATGAACAAGGGCCTGATTCTGGTGGCGGACAGCATTGGCCAGTTCGATTTTCTTCTCGAAGACCTGCCGGATATCTGGCAAGAGCGCCTGGCCAGCACCTGGCCGGGGCCCAATACCTGGCTGGTGCCGCATCAGCAGCGCCTGCCCGAGTGGATCACCGGCGAGCACAGCAGCGTTGCCCTGCGGGTCAGCGGTCACCCGCTGGTGCGCGAACTCTGCGCCCTCACCGGCCCGCTGGTGTCGACCTCGGCCAATCCGGCCGGACGCCCGGCGGCCCGCTCGCGACTGCGGGTCGAGCAGTACTTCCCGCGGCAACTGGACAAGGTGCTCGGCGGTACCCTGGGCGGGCGCAAGAACCCCAGCCTGATCCGCGACTTGATTAGCGGCGATGTGATCCGACCGTCCTGATGGGGATGCGTTTGCGTAGGGTGGGTTAGCGGCGCATTGCCACGAAATTGATAGTTATGCGCTATGTGGGCGCCGCGTAACCCACCAATTCAGGCGTCGCAGATGGCCATGGTGGGTTACGCGACGCTCAGCCGCCTCATTGGATGTACGTCTTGTGGATGCGCCGCTAACCCACCCTACGATTGCCGTTTGTCTACGGCAGCAGAATGGTCGAGCCAGTGGTCTGCCGGGCGCTCAGGGCGGCTTGCGCGGCGGCGGCGTCCTTAAGTGCATAGCGGTTGCTGATATCGACCTTGAGCCGACCGCTTTCGATCATGCCGAACAGTTCGTCGGCCATCATCTGCAGGCGTTCGGGGGTGTCGGCGTAGCCGGCCACCGTCGGCCGGGTAACGAACAGCGAACCCTTCTGCGCGAGGATGCCCAGGTTGACCCCGGTCACCGCGCCGGAGGCGTTGCCGAAGCTGACCAGCAGGCCGCGCGGGGCGACGCAGTCGAGGGAGATTTCCCAGGTGTCCTTGCCGACCCCGTCATACACCACCGGGCACTTGTGCCCATCGGTCAGCTCCAGCACGCGCTGGACCACGTCCTCGTGGCTGTAGTCGATGGTCGCCCAGGCGCCCTGCTCCATGGCCCGCGCGGCTTTCTCGGCCGAGCTGACGGTGCCGATCAGCTTCACCCCCAGCGCCTTGGCCCACTGGCAGGCGAAGGAGCCGACGCCACCGGCGGCGGCATGGAACAGGATGGTTTCGCCGCCCTTGAGCGGGAATACCTGGCGCAACAGGTACTGCACGGTCAGGCCCTTGAGCATCACCGCCGCGGCCTGCTCGAAGCTGATCGCGTCCGGCAGCTTGACCAGCTTGCTCGCCGGCAGCACGTGCAGTTCGCTGTAGGCACCCAGCGGTGCGGTGGCGTAGGCCACGCGGTCGCCGACCTGGAACTGACTGACCTGCGCGCCGACCGCTTCGACGATGCCGGCGCCCTCGTTGCCCAGGCTCGACGGCAGGGCCGGTGGCGGATACAGGCCGCTGCGAAAATAGGTGTCGATGAAGTTCAGGCCGATCGCCTGGTTCTGCACGCGAACCTCGTCCGGGCCGGGTGCGGCTGGCTGGTAGTCGCGGTACTCGAGGACTTCGGGGCCGCCGTGGCTGCTGAATTGAATACGCTTGGCCATACAAGGCTCCTTGCTGCAGGGGGTTCGATCAAACCGCCGATGATGGTGGCTTAGACGCGTCGGGGTATCTATCCAATCCTGTCGCTCGAGCGGCGTCAACTACGAGGGCGCCTGAGCAAATGTTATGCTTGCCACCGATTTC
>Ga0209343_10007129_pt1 | contig 13253 bp, 15 predicted proteins | sample RifCSPlowO2_02_FD_184026 | JGI IMG/M metagenome (GOLD analysis project Ga0209343, IMG submission 184026) | Groundwater microbial communities from Rifle, Colorado - Rifle CSP2_plank lowO2_0.2 (SPAdes) (version 2) | ecosystem: Environmental > Aquatic > Deep subsurface > Groundwater | place... | reverse complement strand
CTGTTAGGTGCTCCCCAATCTTCGGACCATTTTTTGTCCAGAATAAGATAGATCTGGGAGTCGGGTTTTGGTTGTTGAAGCGGGGAGAGAGGGTGTGGGAGAGAGGGGCAGCAGGCCCCTTTCTCCCACCTCAACCCCTCAGAGATCCCGAGCAGGAAAGCTCGGTGCTGGGATCCGTCTCCCGCGCCTCGGTTTTCCACAGCGCGCCGGCTGCGTGCACTTCCGCCGGCGTGCGATAGCCCAGAGCTTGGTGCAGCCGTTCGTGGTTGTAGTGGCGGAAATACCGCCGCAAACCCCGCTCGGCCTCCGCAGGCTCCCGATACTCCTTCAGGTACACCTCCTCGTATTTCACGCTGCGCCACAGCCGTTCCGTGAACACATTGTCCAGGGCGCGACCACGTCCGTCCATGCTGATCCGAATCCCGCGCTGTTCCAATCGTCCCGTGAAGGCCTCACTGGTGAACTGCGCTCCTTGATCGGTGTTGAACATCTCCGGCTGGCCCCGCCGCAGCGCCTCCGCCAGGGCTTCCACGCAAAACGCACCCTCCAGGCTCGCCGACAGCCGCCAGCTCAACACGTAGCGACTGAACCAATCCATCACCGCCACCAGGTACAGCCAACTCCCCACCAGCCGAATGTAGGTGATGTCGGCGCTCCAGACCTGGTTGACTCGCTCCATCGTCACACCCCGCAACAAATACGGGTAAATCTGATGCCCTGGCCCCGGCTGGCTCAACCGCGGCTTCGGGTAAATCGCTTCCAGTCCCATCTGCCGCAACAGGCGCCGGACTCGCTTTGGGTTCACGCCCCAGCCGTCCCGCCGCAGCCACGCCGTCATCCGCCGCACCCCGTAATAGGGCGTGCGGGTGTATTGCTCATCCAGCCGCCGCAGCAGATGCAGATTCTCTTGGCTCTCTCCCCCTGGCCGATAGTACAGCCCGGATCGCGGCACCCCCAGCAGTTCGCACTGCCGTCGGATGCTCAGCTCCGGGTCCCCCGGGTCAATCAGTCGCCGGCGTTCCTCAATCGGCCAGTCCGTACTTTTTTTTAAGCCACGCCACCTCCATCTGCAACCGCCCGATCTGCTGGTAGAGGGCTGCCTCCTGCGTCTCTCCCTTGCCCTTCTGCCCGCGATGGTTCGCAAAAATCTCCGGCAACCCCTCCAGCGCCTGCTTCTTCCACTGTGCGATCTGCGTCGGGTGCAGCCCGAACCGCACTGCCAGTTCGTTCATTGGCTTCCCCCCGCGCATCGCCTCCATCGCCACCTTTGCCTTGAACCGAGCACTGTACTGTTTGCGCGTCATCGTCCCTCACCTTTCCTGGGGTCCGACTCCGCAAATCTTACCTTATCTGCTGGTCCTAATTTTGGGGAGCACTACAGAGACTTCGCCGATCTGAGGGGTATACAAACTGATCCAGATTCGTTTGGTGGCCGATTGGCCGGACCAGAATTGGATAAATTCCTCGATGTAGCCTTCCCGTTGGCCCTGCTGACGCGTTACGGTGCAGTGTACGGTGATCTGATGGCCCGCGATGTGTTTCAGGATTCGGTCGTAGGTGGCCGGTTTCCGGCGCGCATCATGCTCCGGTGCCAACCCGTCCACTGAGACACAGATGGCCAGGCGCGGAATCGAGGCCCACTCGATGGGAATCGGGCGAACGGCGCTGGTTACCAGTTGCGTGTGGATGCCCATCGCGGCCATCTTCGGTAACAACTCGTTCAGTTCGCGGTAGCGAACCAGGGGTTCCCCGCCCACGATGGATACGTGCATCGGTTTGTGCTGCCGAATCAAACCCAGCACCCCTTCGATCAGCGCAGAACCCTGGAAGTCGCGAACCTGGCGCAGGGTTACTGCCCCGCCGAGGTGGTCTTCCCCGTAGGCGTAGCAGCCGGGGCATTGCAAGGGACATTCCCGCGTGATCTCAATCGAAAGGGCGGGGGAGTACCCGCGGGCAACTTTTCCCAATGCCCCCACAACCCAGTGCATCCCCTACTCCTAATAGCGAAACAGCTCTATTCCGCCTCTTCCGATGCGATCCCCGCCCCATTGCCGGGGAAAATCCCTTCAGGAATATTTCCCCTAACAATCCTCCTGAAAATACATTGGATGCGCGAAAACGTCAATCGTTGCCGTAGAAAGGCGGGTGAACAGACGTGTGTGCAAAATTGAACTGACATGCGAATGTCTCCATCGTATAACCCGTTGCACCATCGAAGCCGGATGGGAAAGGGGCGAGCGAGATGAGAAAGCCAACGAATGAAAACAAGGGCAATTCGATCAAGACGTATCGGAAAGAGCTGCTAAACAAGAAGGTGGAACTGTTGACGTCTCTTGGGTTCAACTTCAAAAAACTGGCGGATGCGGAACGGAACTCAGAGGACGATCTGATCGTGGCCTTGCAGGACGAGTCCTGGATCGGGTACTCTCCGGTCAGCTCCGAGAAGTGGAATCTGCGCTGAGCCGCTTGAATTCAGGAGAATATGGCGTCTGCGCAAATTGCGGCACCTCGATTTCGTCGAAACGGCTACAGGCCCTCCCTTGGGCTACGCACTGCGTAGATTGCAAAGATGACGCATTTGCCGGACAGGCACAGGAAGTTGTGAGATTGGGAAGCCCGCCTCACAGGCTAACCGAAGGGGAGTCGATCGCGCTCGGCATAGTTGAGCGCGGGAAGGAGAAGGGCATCGTACACGCTCTCAGGGGCCTCGGTCTTGATGTAATGCGCAATCAGATCGAAGGCTTCACTCTGGTCGCGTGCCACCAGTCGCTGATAGTAGCCGACGTTGGGCGGCAAAGGCGGCACATCGGCCATCAGCGTTGCGATGAACTCAAGGCCAGGGAGGTGTTGCCGAGCACGACTAAGCAGACCGTCAGTGGCGTTGCCATCAACAAGCCTAACGGGCCCCAAAGCCACCGCGACAACGAGCACGGAGCCAGCGAAACCTGACCACGGCTTGAGACTCTGCACTGCATCATTCATAGCTAATGCGGATTGGATGGCAGCCTATTTCTTTCCTGCCACCGTGACCGGAGACTGTAGCTCGAAAGTGAGCGGCGTCTCGCTGCCGATCTCGGCCGCATCACCGCGCGTGGAGAGAACTACCGCCGTTCCAGCGCCCGCGCCGGCGCCTGCTCCTATGGCCGCACCCTTCCCGCCGCCCGCGATGGCTCCCACGGCTGCGCCAATGCCGGTGCCGATGGCGACCTTAGTGGCATCTTTGGTCTTTGTGGTCTTCGCCTGGACGGTCATCGAATAGGTCGAGATATCCACCGTCCGGCCATCCGCCGTATGCAACCGGTCAAGCGCGATGGTGAGCCGAGCAACACCTTCCACGCGGCCCCCTTTGTCGGCTTCGACGATTCGACCTTCCACTGTGGCGCCCTCAGGGGCAATTACCCACGCTCCCTGAACCAAGGGTTCCATCAGGGTCGTCATGAAAGTGTCTCCTGCCTTGTGCGAATCGGTAGAGAGCGTGGTAGAGATTCGAACCTTGAGTGCCGTTCCCGCAGCCAGAGTTGCGGACCGTGGTTGAGCAGCCGCCGCGGAGGCGCTGGCTGACGGACTTTTTCCTCCAGGCATAGCACCGGAAGCGACTCCTTCCTCACCCGCTTTTTGGCATCCTGTCTGTGAAACCGCAAGCGCCGCGGCCAAACTAATGATCCCAAGAAAACTGTTCTTTTCCGTCTTCATCGAAGAACCTCCGTCAAATCGTTTCCATTTCCGCTTGCTACCGGGAATTTGCCGGCTTAACCCTGAGTCGAAGACTTGCCGGCCCAACCTGCCCCGAGGTCTTGCACTACGTTATCGACTTGTCCGAGAACTGCGGTCGCGGGGGGCCAGTCTCCGTTGTCGATTTGCAAAGGTACCGGCCCCATCCGAAACACCTGAACGAGGCATATTCGCAAAGCCTTTCCGCTTCATTTCGCAGGACCACCTCAGTGCCTATCGAAGCGGAGGCCTACTTCGACTTGTTCCGCGGTGCATTCTTTTGTAAGACCTGGACTAGATGCCGGCCTGACGCAGGAATTGCAACTTTGTTGTCCAACACAATGTCCCTCGGTGAGATCTTCCGGCCATAGACCCGTTCATTCGCATCATCGTCGGAGCGAAGCGTGGAACCCGTGACGGAAATGCCGGCAAAAAGACCGCGCGACCGAGAGTAACTGAGTATCTCCGCTTTCATGTACGCATCGGTTGCTGCTTGCGCGTCACGGCCTTTGGGACCTGCCACGGCGGAGATCTCCCCGCCCAATTTGACTCCGCTGCTTAGAATGGAAGCCGCGCCCTTCTCATTCATAACCAAGAGAACCAGATCGCTCGATTGTCCGCCGAGCTGGAGCCCAAAGCTCCCACCTTCGAGTGCATACATTGCCGGGGCGCCCCACGGTCCATTGAAGTCCTTCCCGGACCGGCAGACCATCGCGCCGCGGCCGTAGCTGCCGCCGAATCCGACCGCTATCTTGGTTACTGACGGAATAACCACGACGCACTCGGCCTTCTCCAATAACTCCTGCGGGATTGTGTCGGGTACTTTCATGATTTCTTCCATCACCACCGCAGAAGTCTCCAGACGGTCTGCTTCCTTTTTCGTATCCTCCGCGTAAACCGCGACCGCAACAAACAGAAAGCAGAACACAAGACTCAAATGACGAAACATTTCTCACCTCCATAAGCTAGAAGTTGGTTGTTGACGTTAGATTCTTGCCCGGGTTTCCGGTCAAGTAAGAAGTTCCCTGGTTCAGGCGGAGTCGAAAACGTCTCGCCCGCCTCTCGTGCCACCAAACACCAAAGTGATTTGAGGTGTTCGATCAAATGACGCCTTCCTCGCACGGCAAGCTCTAACCTAATATACCGCGGCAGGCTATGCGCCAGCCGCGCTGAACCAAGACAGTACACTCCCCACGCGAATCCTGGCGAGGGAAGGCAAAAGTCCAAACACATTCAGGAGCCACAACACCACACCAATGACTACAACAGCATTCAAGATTGACTTAATGGATCCCGCCATTGGTATGAAGCGAACCAGCCAGAGGAGAACACCTACCACGATCAGGGTTACCACTACTTGCATCAAAGGCATGATCTGTTGACCCTCCCTGCTCTTTTAGGCTACGCCTCCAACCTGTCCCGAGGCGTTGACCCACTCTCTTGGTTCGTCCGAGAGCTTGTTGAGCGGCCCGGAAGAGCGGAACCTGCTATCCCAACAGTACCGCGCGAGCCCGCGCCCCGAAACATCAGCGGAACCTCCGACTGACGAGAATATTTCTCGTCTGCGAAACCTGCGGCGAAGACAGCGATGGCTATCGCCACGATGACGATGATGTAAAGAATAGGCATAGGCCCTCATTTTGTCTCCGCAGTTAACCGAACGCTTGTCGGCCTTGAATAACGCGAATCAAGACCACAGCAATAGCCACAAGCAGCAGGATGTGGATGTATCCGCCTAAAGTGTAGGAACTGATCATCCCCAGGAGCCACAAAACGAGCAAGACCGCAAGAATTGTTCCGAGCATGTTGTCCCTCCTCCTTCTCTGTCTGCCTCCTGCCCGATCATTGCTGACAACTGGAGGCACTCTTCTTATACCGTAGCGGCAATTCGGATGTCAGTTCAGTACTGCTCACACGCTTGGTCAAGAGTGCTCACCCCACAGTTACGGAGGGGAACCGGAGTACGGACATGGTCGATATTGTCGCCGTTATCGCGTGGGCATGGTGCTGCACTGGCGACTACAATCCGTGAGAGTTGGAAGCCCGGTTGAATCTCGATCAAGTGGGGTAAGCGTTACCTCATGCGGGACTTCTGTGGGCGCGGACGATGAATCTCTGGGGTGCGGCGCCCACAAAATAAAACGGGTAACAGGTCACCAGGGTCAGAACGGCGTCATCGGAATCGTCGAGCACTTCAATGTCCTCGGGCTCGACGACTCTGATAGAGTCCACGCGATAGCGGTAGGATCCATTTAACGTCGTCAACGTGATCTCATCATCCTTCTGGATATTGCGCAGCGGTCTGAAAAACGTGTCCCGGTGTCCTGCAATCGCGACATTCCCTTCCTGACCTGGGAGCGAAGTACCCGGGATATGCCCAACCGCCCGTCGCAAAGTGTCATCCCCCGTGCCTTCCAGAATCATTACCTCAAGGCCTATTGCGCCTATCTCGATTCGACCCAGTGGGGATCCTTCGCGGCCAGCCATGCGAAGACTCTCGGCATTCGCGCGGTCGGCCTTAGCCAGGGTTGGAGGAAGGCCCGGGAGGGGAAGATATTCACCGCTGCTGACAGGCGGCTTCAAACCTTCCAAGTCCTGCTGAAATCGCCAGTTTTGATAGGCCTGGTAGAGCTTCGCGTCGACGAGCACGAAGCCGACGTAACCGAGCGCAAGGATGCCAATGAGAAAAAAGAGTCGTTGGCTCCAACGCAGAAACGTGTTCGTTCGCGTGGGAAAAGACGGCTGCAATATACTTCTGAACTTCATGGTCGAGGTGCTCTGGCTGCAGGCATTGGTTGAGATTTCACGGGTGCGTAGTAGCCGGCACGGGCGCGGACGGACAAGCGTCCACGTCCCGGCAGCCCGGCCTTTACTTGTATGCCCCGATAGGTCCCGTCTTGCTTCTTATTCGCAGATACATAGGCGACGGTGTACTGGTTACGAATATCGCGTGCGATTTGTTGAGAAATGGGGACGACCTCCCTTACTGACCCCGGCAAGAAAGCCTCACCACCCGTGGCCCGTGCGAGCCGCCTGAGCACACGAGGATTCCGGTCGGGATCGTTCTCATCAAAGACACCCACGGCATAGATGATTGCGTCGGACTGCCCCGCCAAGGTCATGATCTGAGCCAACTTGAGTTTGCTGGCATTGTCGCCCCCATCGCTGACCACGATCAACACTTTCTTGTCCCGATTACCCTTCTTCAGGTGCTCGAGCCCAGCAGCAACAGCGTCGTAGAGCGCCGTCATGCCATCCGCAGCAATTCTTGAAAGGGCAATCTCTAGGTGATCGGCTTTGTCTGTGAACGGCGTGCTAGCTGGAAGGCCAAACGAAACATTCTCGTTGAAAGTAACCGCGAACATCTGGTCCTCGGGGTTGCTGGAGCGGGCAAACGCCAAAGCAAAGGCAATCACTTCCGGGCGCTTCGGACCCATGCTTCCACTGTTGTCAACAACCAGGCCCACTGTCACCGGGATATCTTCGTGGCTAAAATATTTGATTTGCTGGAGATCTCCGTCCTCGTAAACCTGAAAGTCGTCTTTGCCGAGTCCCGAAACAGGATTACCTCTGCGGTCCTGCACGGTCGGGTGCAAGACCACGAAGTCAACATTTTCCCTAATCGTGTATTGGTCATCGTAGGGGTTCTGTGACGGCGAGGATTCTTGAGGTCTGGCAACGCTAGGTAGAAGAGCAATCAGAAGGACAAAGAGCGACACTAGGCATCGGTTTGTGGAGGTGCTCTCCTTTCTCGTGCGCAGATCGTCCGTGGCAACTCGGCATAGAGCGGCTCCTGATTTCGAAGGCCGTACCGATGTTGACTGCTCCTTCATCAGGTCGAGTCCTCGTAGGATCTGAAGCGGTAACCCGAAAGTCCGCCTGGGTGGTCATGAGCTCTGCCGCCCCTGAGGGTAGGTCATACTCACCCTACCCCCTTCACAACCCGGAAGCCCTATCGGCTCGCCCGGGTCATGAAATTGGCGCCCTTAAGCTTTGGCTCAAGCAGTTCGCTTCGAGAAAACCGAAAGAGCAAAGCCAGCGCCCAGCGATAGCAGCCCTATCAGTCCGAAAAGCGGCAATGGGCTGGCCGTTTGGGGCAATACAGGCAGGCGCGCAGATGCTGTCTGTACAGGCGGAGGCTCAACCACCTGAGCTATTTCAACGTCTTCTCCTCTGGGTGTAACGGCCCTGATAGGCGCTTGCTTCAAAGCCACGACGGGCGGTTCGTCCAGCGATTTTACTGGCTTGGTGACCTCTGGTGCCAGTTCCGCAGGGAAATACAGCACGGGCTCATTTGTTATCTTCGCCAGTTCGACGGCCCTTGTTTTTGGATATACAAACTCCTGGCCCCAATTGGCGCCCGGATAAAACCACGCCCGGATTGCTTCCGGCTGGCCAGCAGGCCTTTCCCTAAATGTCATCACCGTTTCGTCGGTCGCCTTGAGACGGTAATTCGCGATTGTGAGGATGGTTGCAAAGACATGTGTTTCGTCTTCGTTGAAAATTTGGACGATGTCCCGGTTGGATAGCGAATCCACCAGCTTGAAGACATATTTACCAGCCGGCAAATACTGCTGACCCACACCCGGAATCTCGATCCTCTGGCCGAAAGTCACAACAGTTTTCTTGTCCCACCGCTGTGCGTTCATGCTGAACGGAAACGCTAGGGCAACGAGGGATGCGCAAAAGATCAGCGCCACTACTTTGAAGCGATTTATTCTTTTCATTTGGAGTTACCTCACTCTTTCTTGGGGCGTTCTGTTTCGCCCCGTCGTAACAGATTTGGATTTACACAGTCCCTTTATAACCTTTAAGCAATGCATGTGTCAGTTCAGTACGGCTCACACGTCCGGTCAAAATAGCTCAGCCCGGCTGACCCAGGACAAAACAGGAATGGCCGGAGCTTACCGATTAATCCGCACCGAGTACAGCATCTGCTGGAACGCGCTTTCGTAGCTCTGGAAGTCGCGGTCCGGTGCGGTGAAAACGAGGAACAGCAGGCCCTCGGGGCGCTGCACGGTGACTAGCCAGTTGGTCTCGCGGCCCCCGAGGGGCGAATCGTTCGAGAGATACGTCGAAGTCGCGTCGCTGCCATTGACGCTGATGTCCTCGTGGGACCGAACGACGCGCATGTTCCGGTTGGACTGGCGTAGCTCCTGGATCAGTTGGTCGGTGGCTTGATCTAGCAGCGCGTGGGAATCTTGCCTGGAACCCTGCCCAGGTCCCTGCCCGTAGCCGGGTCCTTGCAATTGCTGTCCGTAGCGGTCCTGGTGCGGCTCGAAGATGTTGACGATCATGCCGTAGGCCAGGGCCTGATTGCCGTTGCCGTCCTCCACCATCCCGCCGCGGGGCGTGATGGTCATAGCATCGCCCTGCCCGTAGGCCTGCCAGTTGTCCGGGTGGTTGATGCGCAGCAGCGAGTTCTCAGCGCTCACGAAGCGATCCGAGGGCCATTCCGGCTGTGATCCTTGGCGACCACCATCGGTACGCCCGCTGTCGGCCTGCAACGACTGGCTTTTGGCGGGTGGCGCAGGCAAAGACCGGACGTAGCGCTTGGTGTCACCGAACTCCCGAGAATTGGTGTTATACCCGCGCCGCGCCCCGCCGAGGTTGCCAATTTCCTGGTTCACGTTCTGGATGCGGTTGCCTGGGTTGGGGTGGTTGCTGAAGAATTCGACAGGTTGGCCGCCCTGATCCTGCGCCTGGATTTTCTCGAAGAATTGGGCCATGGCCCGCGCGTCGTAACTCGAATCATAGAGGATCTGGGTACCCATGGTGTCGGCCTGAGTCTCGGCCGTGCGCGAATACTTCAGCAGGATGGAATTCACCGCGAAGCTCGCGCCAAGCTGCGCCAGGGTGGCCCCCACGGAGTTGCTGCCCAGCAGGCCGCCCAGGATCGCCAGCGGCATCTGCGCGGCAGAGGCCTTGCTGGCCTGGTTTGTGCCGTGGCGCAACGCCACATGAGAGATTTCATGCGCTATCACTCCGGCGAGCTGCGCTTCGTTGTCGGCGGCTTCAATCACGCCGCGGTTGATGTAGATGGGCCCGCCGGGCAGTGCGAAAGCGTTGATCGCCCGGTCGTTCACCACTTTGAACTGGTAGGGGTATTTCTCGCCTGGCGCCTTGGCGGCCAGCCGGCGGCCAAGATTGTTCAGGTAGTTGTCCACGCGGCGGTCGTTCAGCATACGCAATTGCTGCTCGGCTTCCTTGGAGACCTGCTGGCCCATCTCGACGTCCTGCTGCGGCGAAAACATGTTCCAGCCGGGCTTCAACTGCGTGCGGTCGGCCGAGGCCAGCGGGGCCAGCACCAGCACCCATGTAATGATCAGCGCCGCTGCCTGTCGCAGACTTTGGCCGACGGGCCCAACCCGATTAGCTGCGCGATTTCTTAAATGTTTCCTGTCCATTTCGACCTCCTTCAGACTTCTTTACGATTCCCCGAACTTTCGCCCCGAGTTAACGAGCGAGCTCCCAGCATCCCTCGGCGGAGGAAGCGCTACATGCGCCGAGGGGACGACCTAGCACTGGGGACTAGCGTTGCAGCTTCGCTCCGGTTGTTAAGCCGATCTGAGTTCCGATCACTTCGCCCGAAACGACCAACTCCACTCGACGATTCTCCTGGCGGCCTGCCGCCGTATCATTGGTGGCAACCGCCTGGTCTTCACCGAATCCACGAGCAGCAACAGAGGAGCTGTTAATGCCCTCGTGGATGAGATAATCGCGAACCGCATTGGCCCGCATTTCGGAAAGTTGCATGTTGTACTCTTCAGTCCCTACGCTGTCGGTGTGGCCTTCCACTTCGAGATTCAAGGTGGGGTAGGCGAGGACGATGCCCGAGAGCTTTGCCAACTTCTCACGAGCCGCGGGTCTGAGAGTGTACTTCCCTGTGTCAAACAGGACGTCGGACAGGTTGACGATGAGGCCCCTGGCGCTGTCGCGAGTTTCCAGAACCAGATTCAGCTGCGCTACTAGCTTGTCGCGCAATTCCTGTTTCTCCCGCTCGGCTTGCTCGGCGGCCACCTTGCGCGCCTGCTCGGATTCGGCCTGGGCAGCTTCCTTCTCGCGTGCAGCGCGCTGGGCTGCAAGGTCCGCTTCCATCTTTGTGCTTGCGGCCCGCGCCTGTGCCGCTGCGCTCTCGGCTTCGGCGCGTGCGCGACGTTCCGATTCCAGCCGTTGGATTTCCTCGGCTTGTGCGCGGCCCCGTCCGGCAGCATCCGCCTCTGCTTGGGCGCGATCAGTCGCCGTGTTGGCCTGAGCCTCGCGTTCGGCTGAAGCGGCGCGTTCCTGCTCCAGGCGTTCTTGTTCCTGACGTTTGAGTGTAATCAGCCGCGCATCTTCAGCAGTCTGGACCGCCTCTCGGGCAGTCATGGCGATAGGCTTGGATCCTGCCTTCCTCGTCTTGTAGTTCTCCGCTTGTTCGAGAAGCTTGCTGGCTTTCTGGAAGCTTTCCGCAGCCGAGACATCTGCGCCCGCCCATTTCGCGATTCGCACGGCGTTGCGTGCTTCGTAAAGATCCAGCGGCGTGTTCTTGTCCAATTTTATCGGTTGTAGATCGGCCGGCAGGACATTGAGCGTGTATTGGCCTCGTTGCAAGAGCTCGTATTTCGCATCGATCTCTTCAATTTTTCCGACCGTGTCTTTTCGAACGATGTTTTCCATCACAACGACGTCGCTCGGCTGCGTCACTGCGAAATAGGGTTCGGCCGTGACAATCAGCCCGAACGCCTGGAATTCGGTGGTGACGTTGAGCTTGCTCTTCGTCCCGTTCAGGATCACCTCGCCCAGATTTGTCGCTCGGCCCTCGGGCGTGATAGCCCACATGACGTAGGTGAGAAACTCCGGACCAAACCGGGTTGCGGATTGCAGGTCATCGAATTCGACTTCGATTTCGATGTAGCCCTGCTTGCTCTCTACTTTAGCCTCTCCTCGAGCGGCGGGCATCAAGAGCGTTCCACCAAAGTCGATGGTCGTGGATCCGTTCCGATGCCGGTAATTGATTGCCTTCGCGGTCCGCTCTACTACATTGATGGTGATCTTGTAAATTGGGGTCGTGTCTCCTTGCCGGAATTGTGCCTGACCCACCGTACCCAGTTCCTGTGCTACGCCCGCCGCATTAACAGCGAACAGCAACGACGCGATCGCCAGAATCATCTTTAGTTCTTTCATTTGTTAGCCTCCCAATCTTGTACGTAAACGTTCGTCTTGATTTCGCGCGCTATCTGCCGGCGGGGTTGGTTGTTGCCGTGCCGCCCGGCTTGCCTTGATCGTGCGGTAACGCGGATCTTCTGCGATCAACTCCCGCACCTGGCCGCGCAACTCCTGCCAGTCGTGAATGAAATAGCCAGCCCGATCGTTCGCCATCACCTCGGCGCGCTTGTCTTCGAGGATTGCGATCATGAGCTGAATATCCGCTCGATCCTGCCCCGCCCGCTTGCTGGCGGCCGACTCCAGCGCCTTCGCCACGCGATCAAATTCTGCATGAACCTGTGTTTTTATCTGCTCTGCCCAGTCGACTTGATTGATCGTGCCTGTCAGCTCGTGCTGCGACTGTGATACTGCGCCCGGCCCCACCTTCGTCTTCCCAGGATTCAAGAGCTTCTTCCATGAGCATGGATTTCTTCTCCAGGCTAAAGAGCCCGCTCCAGATGTAGATCTTGTTCGAGCTTAAAGTTCAGCACCGTCTCTGCAGGGACCCGCACCTCGTTGCCTTTGGTCAAGATTTGCCCCGTGGCTCCAGCGGCTGCACCGACCCCTGCCCCAATAGCCGCGCCCTTTCCGCCGCCTGCAATCGCTCCGATTAAGGCACCCAATCCCGCACCGCCGCCGACCATCACCCCGGTTCGGCGGTTAGCGCCAATTCCTTGGCGACCCTTCTCTTCCCTATCCTCGGTTGAGACCAGGTAACGTATTCCTGCTACGGTTACGGAATCGACATCGAGCACCAACTCCGAAGCATTCGTCACGCTGCCTTGCTCGGTTTGCCGAATGACCAGTTCGGCGTCGGAACCCTTTGGGATTGCCAGGTTCCCGGTGCTATCGAGGACGTCTCGCTCGATGATGGCGGAAAAATGCTGTCCCACCGCAGCCGTCTTGGAATCGATTGTTTCGTTGGACCGGACGGCGAACTCCGTGCCGCTGGAAATGATCTTGAGGTCGCCGCGCCACTCGCTGCGTACACGACCATCCCCAAGAGCTAGGAACTCATCACGGCTCAGCACGCCGTCGCTGTTAGCATCCACGCCGGCGAACTCCCGGGAGTAACCGCGCCACTCGTTGCGGGTGATGATGCCATCATCGTTGCTGTCATCCCCGTGCGCGGAGAACTCATCGCGGCTTAGCGCGGCGTTGCGGTTGGTATCCAGGCGGTCGAACGCCCGCCCGTCACCCCGCCATTCGTTGCGCGCGATCCTGTTATCTCGATTGGTGTCCAGGCTGGCAAACTCGCCGTTCTGTCCGCGCACGAAGAATTCATCACGGCTGAGCACGCCGTTGCGGTTGGCATCCAGACCGTCGAACGCCTGGCGGTCGTCATCCCACTCGTT
>Ga0209343_10007125_pt1 | contig 13254 bp, 20 predicted proteins | sample RifCSPlowO2_02_FD_184026 | JGI IMG/M metagenome (GOLD analysis project Ga0209343, IMG submission 184026) | Groundwater microbial communities from Rifle, Colorado - Rifle CSP2_plank lowO2_0.2 (SPAdes) (version 2) | ecosystem: Environmental > Aquatic > Deep subsurface > Groundwater | place... | reverse complement strand
TCAAGATATTTGCCGAGCGCGATAAAAGCGATGACGATAATCGTTACGTCATAATATGACTGCTCAACGTTAATAAATGGCCGGAGCGACTCTTCAAACGCGGAAATGGCGAAACTGTAAAGGTATGCGACTGATGTCCCCAACCCGATGAGCGTGTCCATGTTGGCCTTTCCATAACGGAGAAAGCGATAAAGGCCGAGCAGGTAGGGCTTGCCCACGACAAAAAGCATGTACGTCGCCATGAGCGGAATGATGTGGTGGAAAAATTCTTCCCAGAAATACGGAACTGCAGGAACAATATTAAATTGCGCAAAAGTCTCCCACCCCATTACATATGCGCTGAACACGGTAAGCGGTATGGCGGAAATAACTTTCCATTTCATATCCGCTATTTCCGCGAGCTTTTCTGTTTTTGATTGATTGAGTCCCATATGTCCCGCGTGTTCGCTTTCTGACATGCCCATCGAGAGGGCAGTCTGCGGTTCCGGTGCAATGAACGAGTAGCCGAGCGGTTTTATTTTTTCCGAAAGGTGGTGCGGATTTGTTTTCGCTTCGTCGTATGAAATCTTCGCCGCCTCCGTCCCGTAATTCACTTCTATGGAATTCACCCCCTCAACCTTCTTGAGAGTTTTCTCAATAATCGCCGCGCAACTGGCGCAGTGCATTCCCCGGATTTTGAAACTTTTATCGGTCATATAGTTGCGATTGTTTTGTGAATGATTTATCAGGCTTACTACTATAGGCTAATTCGTGCGAATTAGCCTATATCACTTTCTCTTTAATTTGTAGACAGCAAGAATCTCGCCGATCGCTTTTTTCTCGCCTCCGCTTTGTATCTGCTTCACGACGCAGGTAGAAAGATGCTCTTCCAAAATCATGTCCTCCACGTTGGAGAGCCCTTGCTTCACAGCAGAACTTTGAGTAATGACGTCAATGCAATAATCCCCCCTTTCAATCATGTCCCGAAGTCCGCGGATTTGGCCTTCAATAATCTTCAAGCGCTGAACAATTTTGCTTTTTTCTTTCATGGCGTCGCGGCTATGCGTGAATATCTTTTTTCATGCTTTCAAACTGCTCTTTTGAGAGCTCGCCTTTCGCGTAACGCGTCTTGAGTATATCCAATGGCGACTCATGCGCGGAAACGCGTGAATTGTTACTCGTATCGGAAGATGCGTTTCGCACGAGCCAGACGATTCCCGCAATGACGAGAGCCCAAAACGCAATCATTCCTATAACCCCGATAAAATGAAAAGGTAAGAATGAACCGTCATAATTCCCATAGTAGTACATCATAGAAGAAATAATTACTTAATGTTACTAATCTGCTAACGTACTTCCAGTATACCCCCTAGGGGGTATCCGTCAACCCCCACTGTGTAAAACTCCCTCTCACCTCCCCTTGTGGATATCACCTTGACAGGAATATAGCACTTTTGCTATACTTCCACGCAGACTGATTTCCATAGTATTATTACGATATGGAAAATGCGCGATATAGAGCACTCGTCTTGGAATCCGCACGGAGGTACATTGATAACCTGAGCGAATCGGCACAGGGTGCAATTAGGGCGGATATTGACGCGATGAAATTCGGGGATTTCAATTCGGTTTATACGAAGACGCTCAAGGGCAAGATTCGTGAACTTATTGTCGGCAGACATCGCATCAGTTATTTCGTGATGAGAGGCGTATTGTATTTCGTACGCGGCTTTCCGAAGAAAAGCGCGAAAACGCCGAAAAGGGAAATTGATTATGCCGAACAAGTTTATATGTTAATGAAATAACAAATTCTTATGAAAACAAGAAAACGGGGGGTGGAAATTCCGCTGACAAAAAAAGACCTCAAGTGGCATACCCTTGAGGAGGTCTTTGGCAAAGTATCTAAGAACAAAGAATTCCAAAAAGGATATCGGGAGGAAATGATGAGAATCAAACTTGCTCGGAGGATTCGTGCAATACGCGTCGGCAAGAAGTTGACCCAGGAGTTTGTTGCGCAAAAGGCCGCAATGCCGCAATCAGTAATTGCGCGCCTGGAAAGCGGTGAGCATAGCGTTTCTCTTGACACATTAAGCCGTGTTGCTTACGTCTTAGGTAAAGAGGTGGAACTTAGTTAAATCTTTTTAAACCACCAGGGCGCGGCCCGCTAGGGCGCGTTCTAGTATTGTGCCGAAAAGTCATCATTTGCCAAAAACGCCTGATGGAGAATGGGTCGCTTGAGGGCTTTGAGGTTATAACTCAATTCTAAAACGCAAAAAAGATGCCTGGCGGCTTTCTCCTCCCTTAGCCTTCAATGGAGCTTGTCGTGAGACATCCGGGAATTTCTGAATCCGGATACAGCGTTTGGTTCCCCGTGTAATCCTCCCACGTCTGAAACAAATTTCTCATCTTCGCGAAGGTTTCTTCCCGCACTGAATCGTCAAGATACGCGAACGGACAGACATGCTCGGGTGTTTGGCCTCCTTTTAAAATCCCGATTTCCACGGTCCCGTACCCTGCCGGTGCCCCTTGGTCAAAAGTGCTCGCCTCTCCGATTATCTGTCCGGCGGTTACTCTATCGCCAACCTTGACCTTAGGATTTATGATGTGCTCCGTTTCATAAACCCATTTCTGCATTTTCCCATCCGCGGTGACTTGAATGGAATAATCTCCGCTCCAAAGCGTCGGTATGGCGGCTACTATTCCGTCAACGAGTGAGCGTACCGGCGTCCCCAACGGCACGACATATGTCGGCTGGGGATTTGATTTGTTCTGGCCGGAACTTGAACTGCTTCCCGGAATAACAAAACCAAAGCCCATGAAAAGGCGGTCAAATTGGAGTTTCTCTTTCGTAAATTTGAAATCCTCAAAATTGACTCCGATGCCTTTTAATTTCAAAGGCGGTTCATCCGTGTTTGACGGCACAGCCGTCTCTTGGGCAATTTTTGCGGGCGGGTCGGGTTGCTTTACTTCTGGAGACACTGGGGAAGTTTTTGGCAAAGCCACCGATGCCGAGGCATCAGGTGACTTCGTGGCCGCCGGTTTTTCTTCTGCAACCGTCTCCGTAATTTTGTCTTCCACCGGCACGGGCATTTCTGTACTTACAGACACTCCGTTGTTTGGAGTTGATGAATAAAAATAAATACCGCCGACGAGAATAACGACAACGGAAAACAGCAGAGCGGCAGGGCGAATATTCATCTTGGGTTCATTATATTACAACCGCAGCCCGTCCGTATCCTCCGACGCAGGAGCATCTTCTTTTCTCGCGCAGAAAAAGTGCCCGACACCGTTTACCTCAAATGGCTCATACGGGGTATGAGCCATTTGAGGTGGCTTAGTTAAGCCACTTTGTAGGACACTGTTTTTCCGGCCTCGCCCACTTGCACGATTCGCCCTTCCGATTCAAGCTCTTGCAAATATCGCTCCGCTGTCGCATCGGAGACGCCGAGGAGCGCCTGCACATCGTCGTTCCGGATAGTTCCCTTCCGTTTTATTTCCGCAAACACTTTTTCCACGGCGTCCTTCCGCGCCTCCGTCCGCGCGTCGTTCAAAACGTTGCTTTGCCCATCTGCGGCCTTCGGCGAAAGATGCGGCGAAGCACGAACAAAATATAAAAACCAAAGAAACCACACGAGCCACAGAGCACCCAGCCAATCCCCGCGCAAAATCGGCCCGACCCCCAAGAACCCAAGGAACCCCAGAAATCCAAGATACCGCCTGTTCATATGAATTATTGTATCAGATAATTTCTTTTGCTTCCCTTTCCTGTTCGCTTTCGAGTGCTATCATTCCCCTAATGCTCGCACCTCAAACGCGAATAACATTAGTCAGGTCCGCACAAATATTTACGGGGTTGTTCCTGGTAGTAGCCGCGCTTGGCATCTATACGAATTTTTACGTCTTGAAGTTCGGCATCATGCTAGGGTTCTTCGTACTTGCACCACTTTCATTCCTAATGGGCTATCGGTTACTCGCTGCCGTTGGCATCGTACTTGGTCTTATATTTAATCCCATAGTGCCAATCTATCTTCCGCGTCATATTTGGGTCATTCTAGATATTCTCTCTCTTGCCGGTGTAGTGTACTTCACATACTGGTCCACCAATGCTTATAAGAAAGGAACACGGTTTGAACAATATGTTACAACGCTATTCCCAGAACCAGATTTTGTTATTCTGGATCGTACGCGCGACGTCTCAAAATTTTCGAATCGTCGTGTTGAATCCGATATGCATCCGGACTTAGTTTTTCGCAACCGGAAGAGCGGCAAATCGTTTGCAGTAGAGTGTAAATGGCGCGGACAGTGGGCGCGTGGATACCATGGCGACTTGGGATTGTGGTGGAATAGATGGCAGAGCGAGCGCTATGTCGCCTACGAAAAAGAATCCGGTATTCCCGTATTCGTAGCATTTGGCATTGGTGGCTCACCCGAAAAGCCAAAGGAGGTTTATTTTCTGAAGTTGGATAGTTTGCGCTATGGATTTCTAAAGCAGTCGCTTGTACGGTCGGGTAAGACGGCGGCCCAGCTTTGATTCCGCGAAGTTGTTTTGGGTCATGCCTCTATTTTATTTCCTTTCTAAAACTTGAAGGCACAAATCTCTTTACGTCACCATTGTTTGTAACTGAAAATATGGTTAGTTTGTTTCTTGTGGCAAAATTACGAGGAATTCTTTTTCGCGCTATTTCCGCCGCTTTTGTTGGTAAGGCAATGCCATAATTTACTCCGAGTGGTTTTCTGTTCATTCTAGTAATTATTTGACCGAGGGAAAATACAAAATTAACTTCGTGATGTGGTCCACCTTTGCATTCAACGTAGTATTTATGCCGTGTTCTTTCGTGGCTCAATTCTAAATCTACACCGTGTTTATGCCCGTGTTTTATTTTTGGTTTTAGTCCGTAACTGTTCTTGTATGCCCAATTAAGTACGGCATCGATAACTTTAGATTCAGAGATGGTTTTTTCTCTTTTCTTTTTCATAACTTAATTTCTTTAACCTCGTTGTTCATCCATTTTTCCGAATCTTTTGTCTCCCCGGCCAGATTTCTTGTTCAGGACTAGGATTTTCTATATTTAGATTATAATTGCCACTTTTTCGTAGAGCATTGGCAGGCAGTCTTGGCGTAGCCGGAACTTCGTTCCATGATTGTGGCCAGTGCGAGCGTCAAAATCCACGAGGATTTTTCCTTCGTCCAACGCTTTCAAAAACCCCTCAAAGTTAAATTTCTGGAGTATCATAACTTTTGTATAATTGTAATGTTCAAAAAACTCGGAGGGATTCTACCATCTTGAGATTTTTGTGCATTTGCATCTGGACCGTAAAACGAAATCCCTCTGGTGTGAGGTAAATTGTGTCGTCAGTTTTCGCAAGCAATCCTAAATCAACAGCGTAATTTGAGTACATTCTCGTGGCGCTGAATTTTGCTTTTGATGTTTGCCAGTCAAAATACTTACCGGCATAGAAAGCAAAGTATTCTATAAGGTGTGCTGTCGGCACGGGATAGGTGTTTTTTGACAACGAAAATACTGACTCAACGACTGCCGCGATACCGAGAACAACAGGTGATTCGTAAGGATTTTTCATAACAAACTTTCGTAACAATTCGGCCTGTTCTTCGCTCAATCGCTCTGGCAAGATTTTACCTTTCCTCTCCACATATTGTTTACCTAAATCCGTCAAAGAAATGTTATCTTGGTTTGGTGCCCAATTTATTAAACGCAACTCGAAAGCGAATCTAATTTTATTATATAAGGTTTTTTGTGAGCCACCGACCAATTCACGCAGTCGAATGACTGAATTTGTCTGTTCGAGAAAATAGATAAACTCGTGTACCAAATGCAGATTCCAAATCCCGATGTCTATTGGTTTCGTCTCCGTAAAAAAAGCTATCGGTTTGAAATTCTGATAAAAGAAAATCAATACTTCTTTTGGATCATATTTCGTAAGCTTCACTCCTCTTTGAGCGGCTAGAGATTCCTCCGATGAGGTTGCTTCCGTACATAGCAAGTACGGGTCAATGTCGCCGTGTAACAACTTTCCTCTTTGTTGATATCCAGCAAGATCAGTTTTGTAACTCAATACTTGATCCAAAAAGTCGCGCTGGAATTCAACGGCCTTGAGTTCGATTAGAAGCAACCTGGTTTGGTAAGCGTATAACAAATCAAGCCGACCTGATGGCAAAATCATTTGTCGGACAAGTAGGCGCGGTTCATCTTCGAGGTTCAAAAGACGGCGCGTGAGGACGCTTGCGCTTACTAACACGTCTTCGATTTGCGACTCTCTAACTTCAAGTTTCATATTTTTAGATATGGGTAAAACCGCTCTTCGCTCATGACCTTTTGTTTATTGACAATCTGCTCTCGTATCGCATCACGAACAGCTCCGATTGCTTCAATATCCCATTTCATTGTCTTCGACTGCGGAAGAAATCTTTGCAGTAACTCAAAAATATTATTATCTACAAAATCTTGCCTTCTGATTTGTTGTTTTGTTAATTTAATCATAAATCTATCTTATATCTTAAATTATGATATAGAGAAGCGGAAAACCGCTCACGATGTCCTGCCGATCTTGCAGAACACCATCTTGTACACGCCACTTGTGATTATAGAAAATCGCACCATCATCAGGGATAATCCTCATCATTTCGGCTAGGCAATCTCTTTGCCACTTCACATACTCGTCGTGGGGCATGCAGTCATCATGATGCGAATACCCTCTTTGGAGTGCGGCGTTCGCCCATTTACCCCCTCTTCCATCTTTCATTCCATTGCCGGTTGAATTTTTCAGGTTGTATGGGGGCGATGTAATAATTACATCTATTGAGCCCGCGGGAATGTGTCGCATGACTTCCAAGACGTCTCCACAGACAATTTTATTTATAAAATCATCTGGAAAAGAGAGCATCTCTTTTCTCTGTCTAATCTCGATTTCTGGCGTAGTCGCAGTGGTCATGATTCAATCATAATCCCACACATCTTAATTTTTGGGAAACACCAACCGCATATCTCTTGTCCTTTGAGCAAGTAATGTCTGTAGATTTAGATGTGGATAACTTTCGGGTTTTGTTCGGGTATTATTGGTATACTTGCATTATGTTGACGGCGAAGCAAAGGCAAATATTGACTTACATTGAGCAACAAATTGCCAAAAAAGAAATCGCGCCCACCCATCGTGAAATCGCCCGCAGATTCAAGTTATCTTCTGTTGCCACCGTTCATGAGCACCTTGCCGCGTTGCAAAAGAAAGGATTCCTAAAAAGACAGCGCGGGCAAGCTCGCGCGATTGTAACCAGTAATCAGTCGTCCGAATTAGTGCCCATTCCCCTGCTCGGCATCATCGCCGCAGGCCAGCCCATTGAGGCGTTGGAAAATAAAGAAACGATACTCGTATCAAAAACACAACTGCCTCTTTTCGAAAAGGCATACGCGCTCAAGGTGGCCGGCGACAGCATGATTGACGAAGGGATAGAAGACGGTGATATCGTCGTGATTCGCAAGCAGGAAACAGCGAATAATGGCGATCGAGTGGTAGCGCTTCTCAATAATACCGATGTGACCCTAAAGAGGTTTTATAAAACTTCACGGGAAATACGTTTGCAACCGGCAAATAAGAAATATGATCCGATTATTGTCGGGCCGGATACTCCCATTTCAATTCAGGGAATTGTCGTGCAGACAATAAAAGCGCAGAAGCAAGAACCGATAGCCGACAAACAGGAGACGAGAAAAGCACTTGCCCCCAAACTAAACCGAATCGTTTGTGGTGATACCGTTTCAATCATGGAAAACCTTCCGGAATCTTTCTTTGATGCGGTCATAATCGACCCCCCATACAACATTGGAAAAGATTTCGGCAACAACATAGACCGACGAGAACTCGCCGAATACATAGCATGGGCAGAACGATGGATGAATCAATCCCTCAACCTTTTGAAACCATCCGGCACTATGTTCGTGTACGGTTTCAGCGAAATCCTCGCGCATCTGTCCATAAAAATCCCTTTGCATCGGCAACGATGGCTTATCTGGCACTACACAAACAAAAACGTCGCCTCGCTTAATTTCTGGCAGAGAAGTCACGAAAGTATTTTGTGTGTTTGGAAAGAGGACAGGCAATTTAACAGGGATGCAGTTCGGGAGCCCTACACGGAAGGGTTCTTGAATGGTGCCGCCGGAAGAATACGAAAAGATACGGTCGGCCGCTACAGCAAAGGCGGCAAACAAACCGTATATGCGGCACATGAGAATGGGGCCCTGCCGCGCGACGTTATAAAAGTTCCCGCTCTCGCGGGCGGAGCGGGAATGATTGAAAGATGGTTTTTATGCAAAACGTGCGACGGTGTTTTTGAACCTCGCCAGCTGCAAAAGCACGACGGGCACAAGGTAATAAAACACCCGACGCAAAAGCCGCTTGATCTTACGCGACGGCTTCTGAAATCGTGCTTGCCGGAAAAAGACGGAAAAGTGCTCATTCCCTTTGCCGGCACGGGCTCCGAATGCGTCGTCGCGCGCGAGCTCGGCGCAGATTACTTAGGCGTAGAAATCAATCCGGAATATGTGACGCTAGCAAACGGGATTCTTTCTAGAATAAAAGTCTAGGTCGGCTAGAACTAAAGCTCTTTCACTGTTTTAATGTCGCCTAGAGTAACAAGCCTTGAAAGTGTATTACTGCGAACGGCTAGTTGTTTAAGGACACCTTCCTTGCTCTTTCCAGGTGGAATGACGACGATAAAGCCCCATTTGATTAATTTCTCAATCGGAATATTTTGTGTTGATCGTGAACCTTTTTTTCTATGCTTAACTCGATCCAATAAATATTCCCCGACCTCCTTGCTCTTGCCGAAAACAACAAACTGAAGGTCGCTTGCTCCCCTCCAGACGGCCACTACGGTGTATAGGCGTCCGCTAGAAAAAGCCTTCGCCTTCTCGACATTCGTGTCATTCCATGTTCCTCCCCATCGTTTTGCGCTGATGCTACATTGTTTTACCTCCAAAAATTCACCGGTTTTACTTCGTTTCGCATCAAAACCATGTTTGCGTTGATTTACAAGATCAAATCCGAGTATATCGGCAATAATGGTGTCGCGTATAGAGTTAATAGTTGTATCCGTGTCATAAATTCCAAACTGTTCCTGGAATTTTGAGAGGTCCCGCAACGCAACTAAGCCAAGACGCTTAAACTCTGTTGAGAGCGGTTGAAAATCTCCCTTATCAAACATTCCCGTAGCCATTGACTGGCATAATCCCACAATTCTTCATCTTTGGGAAACTCGCCCTGAGATTCATTCTTGTGTTACAACTTATTATACTTCGTGTGTTTGCCTTTTGACTTCTCCACTGGATACCTTTTCTCGTTCTTTTTCATTTTTGCCTCAAAGGATTTTGCAAGGTCTATGTTCATATCGTGGCTCATCAATACTACCCAATGCAAGACGTCAGCTAGTTCTTCCGCCACCTCGCCCTTGTGTTGTTTAAGGTATGCTTGCACCTCTTCCGGAGTTTTCCACTGAAAATGTTCCACCACCTCTGCCGCCTCCAAAACCAAAGAAAGCGCCATATCTTTTGGATTGTGGAACTGTTTCCAATCCCGAGCGTCTCGGAACGCAACCACCATTTTCTGAAATTTAGCAATATCTGACATAAATAATCAACTCAAAGACGTTATCGTCCATTGTACTCCTTCGCCGGAGTTAGCATATAACCCAAAACCCCCTTCGATTTCATTCAGTAAATCCAAGCTCGTTAACGGCTCAGACCCCGTCTGAGCCGTTCCCCATCCCCTTTTCTCATTGCAATCTATTCTAGTATTTTGCAAAATACTAGAATAGATTTGCTCCCATTTTGCCCTCTTTTCTTTATTCCTTCTCATTCTAACGTTTTGGCCTGCCCGCCTCTGGAGGACAAAACGTTAGAATGAAAAAACCGCGCGCATTGCCGCCTCACTTTCACGATATCCACTGCCGCCGTACCTTCACTTGATTTTCACCATTTCGAAGCTATACTGTGTGGGTATTAAGACGAGAAAGGACCCGAACGGCGTTGGTGCCTAAGGGGCCTTTTTCATTTATGGCGGCTGTCGAGGAGCGAACTGAACGCTTGCGTTCAGTTCGCTCGAACGAAGACGCCACACAGAACTATCGCTCTTTATGATTGTGAGCAATCTTCTTCCTAACGTCCGTATCTCCTAAGTTGGCATAAAATTCGTTGCCCAAGCTTTTGTAGAGCGATGATGCAAACTCGTTGTTTGGGAAAAGCATTTTCCCAAATTTACCCTTTTTGATGAGGAAATCGACAAGTTTTTTATAGTCTCCGTCACCTGATACGATGAAGGCTTTCTCAAACGGCTCATTGTCTACCAGTTTCTTCATGATCCCGAAAATGATATCGCAATCGACATTTCCCTTTTTCTTGCCTTTCAAAACCGCAGAGTGTTCCCGGAACGAGAGGATAAATCCGGATTTTTGTAGATTATCATACAAATCCTGCTCAACTTCCGAGACAAATCCGAGAAAATAATATGCCTCGCCGATCTTATACTTATCGCGCAAATATATTCTGAGTCGGGCATGATTCACAGCCCATCCATTTTCTTTTGTACCTAAGTACAAGTTCTGACCGTCAACGAAAGCCACGTTAGGGTATTTGTTGTCCTTACCAATCATCCGTAAATAATCCCACAAATCTGGGCTTTGGGAAACTGCACGCACCGCCACCCACTCCGCTGAAGTTACATACTACTAGCCCTTTCTATCCCCTATCTTCCACACTCCTTTTTCTAGAAAAGCCGCTATCGTTTGCCTATTTGCTTTGTTTATCAAATTTGAATGCGACAGTTTGTGTTTCCTGCCAAATTCGGCAAGCGTGATAATCTTCGCACCCTCCAAATATGCAAGGCGCTTGTGATAACTGTTGGCAAGTGCGCGTCCGACAATTTCTTCCATAATGTCTGTGGCCTTCTTCTCTTCAAATTCTTTGAACGCATCGTAATATCGGGCACGATTCGCAAATGCGATATTTATGGGCACATATCCCTCGCGTATCAATTCATAGTTGTTCAGCGTCCGGCCGATACGCCCGTTGCCGTCAAGAAACGGATGGATACTCTCAAAGGTGAGGTGGAGGCGAGCAATGCGCGTTACAATGTGCTCGTCTTTCGCTCCATGATAGGCGGCAAGCATGTCCGTAATGAGCCGCTCAATATCTTTGGGAGCCGCGCCGATATGTGTGCCTACGCGTACCCATTCGTCACCTCTACGGAAACGGCCCGCGATGTCGTCGCGAATATTTGCAATGAGCATCTTGTGGAGGAGAAGCATAACTGGCAGCGTCAATTCCGATTCTTTTGCTTTTGATTCAATAAATTCCGTAACACGCGCGAGATTTCTCGCTTCAAAAAGCTCACGTTCGCTCACGAAACGCTCAAGATCAATTTGAAGAAGAATCTTTTCGGTCTCTTCAAGTGTGAGCGTACTGTTTTCAATTGCGTTTGAGTTATATACGTGCTCCGGAATTTCCGCCTCACTAATAACCTTAATCAACGATTCTTTCCCGGACAGCGCCTTGTAGTACCGCTCGCGAAGCAACCTAATTTGGCCCAATGTGTGAGGTGCACGTGTCATATGCGCACAGTATAGTGGTTATTCACTGAAATGTCAACTATAATCGTGAAGGGTACAGATAAATAGGCAAACCTCACGATTATTCCCTAGGAAAACCGGCCCGCGGGGGTTCACGATACAAGCCGTTCCCTCTTTCCCCCTCTTTATCTTTATCCCCCTCATTCTAACGTTTTGCAAAACGTTAGAATGGGAAATTGTGCCTATCGCGAGCCAGGATTCACTGCTAACAAGTACGCGCTCTCCTTTACGAGGTTGCAAAATCTGCGGTGCAATTTACTTGAACTGGGCGCGAGGTCTAGTACCTGTGTCCATGCGCTGTTCAGTATTCCGATAACCCGCAGTAGCACCTTGCTTGTGTAGTCGTAATCAAATGCCCCGTACCTATGGCCGTTATCCCTGTGCCAACGGTTGCACAGCTGGCGATATATTTTCACGTCAAATGTCCCCACATACCAAAAAAGATCCGCGGCGGCTTCGGTCATAAGCCATGTAGCGCCGCGTTTTCTTTCTTTTTCTCCGTATTTAATAAGTGCGATATGCCACTTTTGCGCGGCAACCGCTAAGGGAAACTGCTTCAGGTCCGGAACATCTTCAACCTCATCAAGGTTCTCTATATCAATGCCCATGGCTTCCGCGTCTTTCTGAATCATTATGAGCGCCTCGGCCAGATTCGCACCGACAATTTCCAACGAATTTTCCAAAGAATCGGGGTCATTCCCCTCGCGTTCCAGCTTTTCCCGGTCGCGCGCAATTCTTCCGCATATGGGACACGAACGCTTTCCGCATGGAATGCGTTTCCAGGTGCAGTCTAACCATTCCTTCATTTCCTCTTCGCTTCCGACGGGCGTCAGGAATCCACCTTCTTCTTCCGCGACAATGCGCAATACAGCAGCCTCATCATTTGATAGCTCCGGTTCGCCGGATTGTTCTGATCTACTCTTTTTCATGCTTTCATGTCTAAGACTTTAAGACGGTACCCCTTTTCTTATTGCAGTCTTTTGCAAAACACTAGTATAGCTTCCGCTCGCGGCGTGAGCCTGTGCCGCACGGCGCTCCCCTCGTTTCGTTTGAGTACGAGACCGGCTATCGCAAGTTTGCGCACGTGGTCCGACGCATTCTCGTATCCAATATCCAGCCGTTCGGCAATGTCCTCAACGGACAGTTCCGGCTCGCGCTTCAATAAATTCATAATCTGAATTCGCCGATGATTTGCGAATCCCTTCACTATCCGTTCAAGCTTTCTGTATTGGCTGCTGTCCGTTGCCATACTCCGATTCTACCCTATTGCAGTCTTTTGCAAAAGACTGCAATAGGAAAGATTTGTGGAAAGATCAGTTCTGTCGCGTAACGTCCGTCAGTCGGCGGTAGAGAGTAACTTGGACGGGGCGCGGTGGCCGCTTACGATTCTCACTTTTTTTGCCGGCACCCCGAGCCGCTCCGCAATTATTTTTACGACTCTCGCATTCGCGGAATTTCGCTCTGCTTTCTCTTTCACGGATATCGTAAGACTTCCTTTAGCGCCCGCCTCGATTCTTTCTCTTTTCTGCCCCGTTTTCACCCGCACTTTTATATACATGTTGAAAGCGCCTCAACCGACTGGATTTTATGTACTTATTATATCCGACCGGTTAACATAAGTACGCGAGAACTTATGTTAC
>Ga0209343_10007117_pt1 | contig 13264 bp, 12 predicted proteins | sample RifCSPlowO2_02_FD_184026 | JGI IMG/M metagenome (GOLD analysis project Ga0209343, IMG submission 184026) | Groundwater microbial communities from Rifle, Colorado - Rifle CSP2_plank lowO2_0.2 (SPAdes) (version 2) | ecosystem: Environmental > Aquatic > Deep subsurface > Groundwater | place... | reverse complement strand
TCATCAACTCCAAAGTAAATAACATGAGAATCAACGTGTTGCATTATGTCAGATGACAGCGGCAGATGATTGAAATTCAATCTGACAAAGTAGAATTAGTATTGCATTACTCAAGATATGGGCAACGGGTTGCGCTCAAACCAATCCTCTCGCCGAAGCATCATGATAACGCTATCGACATAACGCCCGTGGTCCCAAAATAATTGTTTCAGACGCCCGACCTCTTGAAAACGAAAAACGCTGTGGAGAGCTCCTGACGCTTCATTGCTTGCGGCAAAAGAACTCTTTACAACACGCAGATTGAGTCTCATGAAGGCAGTCCGTAACAGCAGAGAAACGGCCTCCAAAAGATGGGGGCCTTTACGATAATCCCGATCTCCGATCACTATGGCCATATCGCAATAACGGTGAACCCAATTGATGCCGCTTAGATTGCATACCCCGATATGCCTTTCGGATGCAATATCTACGATAGATAATACAAGCCTGTCGTCATTTGGCTTGCATGAGTCGTAAAACTCCCGCTGTTGTTCAACACTGTTGGGCCAGTAGCGTAGTCCAAGCCATCGCGTCGTTTCCTCGTCACTAAGCCATTCGTGCCACGGTCCCTCGACATCGGTCAGCGTTGGGTGCCGGAGGTAGACGTGAGAGCCAACTACATAAGCGTTATACATCGTCATTACTTTCTATGTTTGGCATCGAGACGCTCCAGGAGTCCACGAATATCCTTGATCGATACGATGTCTTCGTCGGTAAATTGAATATTGAAAATCTCTTCGACAGCAAGGATCAGTTTCATATGCCGAAGTGAGTCCCATTTTTCCAAGCTCGCGGGGGATGAGTTCTCATCCACGGAACTTACCGGTACAGACATCAGGTAAGCCGTGATCTCAAAAACCTTGCCTTTCATAGCCAAGTCTCCATCACGCGACTGCGGTTTGATCGGTCCGAAAATGCACGGAAGAAAACGCTCCCATGTCGCGCATAGGTGTTTTAGTAAGATCGAACGAGAACCAACTTCCCTTGCCATCCAGCCGGGATGTCGGAATAAAACCATTTCTTGGGAAGAAATCCGCAACTTGGCTATTTTTTGCGGACGGAATATGCTCTCCGAGCAGGGTATGAGCACCATATCGGCTAGCAGCGCGCATTATCTCATTCAAAAACAACTCCTCGACACCTCGGCCTAAGACTCGACACGACACGAGTAGCGTATCCACGATCGCCAAAGTGGCTTCATAGCGAAGCACGCATGTTCCGACAATTCCCATATCACCGAATCTATCAGCAACTCTGATCCAAAAGACATCATAGTGCTTTGAATTCGCAAACTGCGAGATATCCGCTTCCGAATAACGTCGAGTCGTGAGGTTGAATTGATTAGTCTTCTGGGTCTGTTGCGCAATACGTGGGATTGAATAGCTGTCCGCATATCCAATCTCAACTTTCATGTCGAGTGATCGATAATAGCTTTCCAAATCGACGGTCTCGCTGTGTTCCCGACGTCTCTGCACTTCGGCTTCGTATAGCCTGCCACGACTGCGATCCTCGTCGGTTAGTCGCGGCAAGTCGAACACACCAGATGATGCCAGTATCCAACGGTAGAGCGCCGGCCGATCCTTGGGTAGTTGGATCGTGCGAACCTCCGACGCTCGTGCGCGAACCAGATTGATCTCGAAGTCGCTGTCATCGACAAATACTAGACTATCCATTCCAATATTTAGTTCAGACGCGATCTCCCGCAGATTTTCCGCTTTGTCCCCCCAATTGATACGCCAAGCAGCGATATGCTTTCGGCCAATGACCATATCAGGATGCTTTTCGAATACCTCCCAAACATCTGCTTCATTGTTCTTGCTGCAGATTGTCACGATTACACCCCGGTGATACAGCGAAACTATCTCCTTTTGGAATTCAATGTATGCGAGCCCTGGGTAGTCCTGACCAAGCTTAATCCCGTCCAGTCCATCTTCTCCGACGACTCCACCCCATATGGTATTGTCGCAATCAAGAACCAAACATTTCTTTGTTTTACCCTTAAGCGCCTTTATAAACTTGAAGTCTTCATGAGCTATCTCTGCCAATCCGTCGCGCGCATAAGGAGATTTCGCGATCAACCAGTATCTCGGATCATAGAAACGTCGCGCGCCAAGACGCGACAAGCAAGCATCCATACTGACCAAATACCCATTGGCGATGCTTCCGAGTTTTTCGCGCAAAGCATCGTTCAGCAGTCGAGTCGTCGCCGCTTGCCCGAAGGGAAGTTGTGCATCCTGAATTCCCAATGTCGGGAATACGGGTGTTTCAATCCCATGCCACAGAATCATAGCGCCCGTCTGCTTGCGAATTCCGTCAACGATTGCGTTAAATAAGGTTTTTAGCCGCATGATCTCTTCTTCGATCTGTACGGATGATAACGATGCCATTTGGCGGTCCAGTAGGGGACTCAATGCCGAAAGCGGTGCAAATACAAACACAACATCTATATCTTTATGTAGCAATTCAGGCGCGCCATCTATGGCTTCCTGGAGGAGATTGTCAAACTGGCCCAAATGCACTTTTGCCGCGAATCCCATTCCATCAGCAAAATATCGAAGATACGGCTCGATGGGTTCTATGACCACATTACGTAGTACAGTCAACTCCAGAACAGGGAGAATGCTTCCTTCGCGGGCGGCCAGGTGCTCTTCAATATCGATAATGGAAGGAATGTCGGTGCCAGCGTCTATCATTTCCGTGATGTCGTACAAGAGTCAATGTGGAATACGGGAACGGCTATCAAGCGTAATGCCCAAGGCGATTTTAATGCGGTCCCGAAAGCGACGACAGTGCGATAAGCAGTGCCGGTACTGGATCGAGGTTGTTCGCCCACGCAAGGGTAGCGGTCTGATCCGTCTTCAAGCGGGGAAACCTAGTGCATTGGATATGTAAGTTTCGATGCCGGTGCATCAATACTTGGCAAACCGCTTCCCCCGCAGCTTTTGCTGCGCAATACTCCGCCATATCGGACGGAAATTCTTCCAATGCCGTGCTTGATGGATATAAAACGCTTCGCAACCCTCCAAGACGATACAATTCCTCAACTATCTTGAAAAAAGCAGTAACGTAAGCGCTTGTAAATCTCTCCATTGCTCTGGCGGAAAAACTGGTGCGAGCTCCGGTAAAAATGAATGGCGTTGCAAAATAGTACAGATGTGTGGGGCACCATTCTCCCCTAAATATGGTACCGATCTTCGTATCGGCATCCACATCGAAATGGACAGTACGAGCGCTACCGCCGTATTTGCATATTTCCGCAACAATGGCTTCGGCATCGTCACGCCCCTGCCGGTAGGTCAGGCACACGTCGGCTCCGCCAGCAGCCAGTAGCTTGGATGTCAGTTCTCCAAGCCCTCTTGATCCTCCGACAACCAAAGCGCGTTGCCCACCAAAGCGTGCAACCGGTACCAACGGTGAAAGTACGTCGATTCCGGGTTGCTGAATATGCGAGGGTCTAACAAATGCCTGGACCATGCCCTTAATGCCTACACCTTCCACAGCTATGGTTGCCAACCGAAATCGATTATCGACACGAACTACCCGATAGGTGAAATTCTGAGACCACTCGCAGACATCTTGCGCTGTCATTTCCAGTTCCAAGTCGGAATACAGTGAATATAATCCGGGACACTCCATTCCTATCAAGCGACTTGTATGGGCCAAAAATACCGGCCAATTGCCACTCTGCCCTCCGCAGAGATTTGGAAATAGGGCGCGGAGCTCCGCTGGGTTTTCTAGGTGCAAACGTCCCGACATGTCCGATATGCTTGCCAAACTATGTACTGCTGGAGCCTTGTTGAAAATCCGCTCATCCTTGGGTAGGTGATTCGTCCATTCGGGGTTGCCTTGGCTTTCAATAAACTCGGCAAGCAGTACCTGTTCCCCCGATGCAGTCACTTCTAATCGCACTTCCCCATCGTCGCTGACGCTCCCGCGGCACACCACTTGGCATTCCATCAGCAGCGGGCGAAGGAATTGCGCCTTCAATCGTCGGATACCTTTGGCGGGGCGTTGTGCCGAAACAAATACCTTCGCCCAGCAATCGAGCGCCCATAACAAAGTGTGGATCCCATGAACAACAATTCCACCGGTCAAGCATCTGCGCGCATAGACTTGGTCGAGATGGATGGGATTGTAGTCGCCCGAGCAACGGGCAAAGCGCTCTTGGTCGCTGATAGAAAAGGAACGCTCTCCGAAAAACGACGCAGTAGGCATCACGCGCGCTTGATCCTCAGTACGGATATTCGGAAACAAGGGTTCAAATAACTCTTCATCATCGACCGAAATACACGTGTCTCACTAAAAATCAATCTCCGCCATTTTCACCGGGGTATTTCTGAACACCTTCGTTTTCGTTCTCTTGCCGACAACGCTTTGAAGATACTTGGGGGCGAGTCCCAACCCCGGCCTTACACTCCGCACCGCATCCGCCGTAATTACTTCCCCCGCTTCCATGTCCTTCACAAAATACAGCGAGCGTCGGAATCTTGCATTCCCTTGCTCACTTGACTTGCATCCATATGCGACCTTGCCCATCGCATCCCAGGCAACCCGTGCCCCTTCGCACAATGAGGCCAGTTCGGCCGGCTCGAGCGAAAAGCTGTCGTCCGGCCCGCCTCCGCTACGGTCGAGGGTAAAGTGCTTTTCGATGATCGATGCACCGAATGCCACGCTGACGATCGCGGTGGTGTTACCCAGGGTATGGTCCGACAGACCGGTAACAAGACCGAAGCGCTCGATCATGTCGGGGATGATGCGCAGGTTGTAGTCAGCGGCGGGGGCAGGGTAGCCGCTGACACAGTGCAGAATGGCGAGTTCCCCGCAACCGCCTTCGTGCGCCGCATCTATCGCCTCCTGTATCTCTTCGGCATCCGCCATGCCGGTAGAGATGATCATCGGCTTGCCGGTGCTGGCAACGTATTTGATCAGCGGCAAATCGACTGCCTCGAAAGAAGCGATCTTGTAGGCGGGGGCATTCAAGTCCTCAAGGAGGTCGACTGCGGTGTTGTCGAAAGGCGAACTGAAGATGGTGATGCCGCACCTGCGGGCGTGCTCGAAGAGCGGCGCGTGCCATTCCCATGGTGTATGCGCTTCGCGGTACAGGTCATAGAGCGTCCTGCCATCCCAAAGCCCGCCATGAATGCGGAAGTCCGCGCTATCGCAGTCGAGCGTTATCGTGTCGGGACGATATGTTTGGATCTTGACTGCGTCGGCCCCCGCCTTCCTGGCTTCATCGATGATCCGAAGTGCGGTCTCCAGTTTCCCATTATGGTTGGCAGAAAGCTCGGCAATGACATACGGTGGCTCGTCTGTGCCAATTCGACGTCCGGAGATATGGATTATTCTGGGTTCCGCCATCAATGTTACCCTTGATCTGCTTTAGACCACTCATGCTGAAGCAGCCCAAAACAGATCAGGTCGTGGTAGGTCTCACCAACGACATGCTGTTCGCGCAGCACCCCCTCCTGACGGAAACCAAGCATGTGGTGAAAACGGATCGACATATCGTTGAAATCCAGTGCTTGACCGCAGACCTTGTGGAGCCCGACATCCTTGAATCCGAAATTCAAGGCAGCCCGTCCGAGCTTCTGCCCAGTGCCTTGAGGAGCATCCGGCGAAACATAGAAGCCCCATTCTGCAATGCCCCCCGGGCTTACCTTGGTGAATTGAACAAAACCTGCGGGAACATCGTCGTACTCGAAAACGAGAAGGCGTCGGGAGGTGTCCTGTGAGGTTCGTCCATACCAGCGGCGATGTTCCTCCGGAGAGATGTCGTGTTGGGTCAGCATGTATCGGCGAATCTCCGGATGATTGCGCCATGCCAATACCAGTTCCAGATCATCACTGCTCATTGACCGGATGTAGCCTTCGTCTGTGCGGACTTCAGTCATGCAAACTCATCAAGTCATTCACGACGCGGGCCGTACCTTCCCCGTCCGCAACCACTTGGCACGCACACTGCATCGCGGATAACTTGTTGCTTTCCAGAAGGGATTCGAGCTTGCGCGGTAGGTCTCGCGCGATGAAGTCCGCGCCACCGAGAAGAACCACGCTCCCGGATGATTCAAGCGCGGCTGCGCCATCGCGCTGATTGTCCGCAAGCACGGTCGTTAGTGATGGCAAACCGAGGCAGCAGCGCTCCAGGGCCGTCGTGCCAGCCGCCCCGATCGCCAGATCACTATCGGCCATCAATCTTGCCATGTCATTCACATCCACCTTTACTTCGGTGATCCAAGGCATTTTCTCAGCGACTGCCCGCACCAGATCAAGCGAGGGGGCATTGGCACCCATCACAATGGTTATATGGCAGTCCGAAGGCAGCGAACACAGCTTCAGCGCATCGAGCACTTTGCCGGTGGCATTGTCCTTGTCGCTCCCACCCATTGTGATCAGCAGTCGCTTCAGATGTGGGGTTGCACGACGATCCAGGCTGTGCTGGCGCAGTGCGGCAAACCCGGGGCGCAGTAATGCGTACTTCGGGCCTGCAAGAATTTTCGAGTTATCGGGTACCAGGGTTGCGTAATCAGCCGGCTCTCGGCCGAGATTCTGATCGAGCAGCAGATCGCAGTCGTGCGGGCGATCTGCAAGGTCATCGATTACCATGAGGCGGCTGCAAGCCGGCCGCAGTTTTCGCTCCCATCGCTCTTCGAGGGCGTAGTGGTCGACGATCAACCAATCGATGGCACTGTTGCCAAGCATGTCACGCGTCTGCTGTGCATCGTTCTCCCAGTCCGTGCCAAGCCAGGCCGCATGTGCGGGATATGTTTCAGCGCTCGTGCGATCACCCGCCTCGCAGCCGCGGGCTACCGGAAGACTGCAGGCTTCGAAACCACGCCGCCGAATGTATTTCAGCAGGTTACCCGGATGTTCGCGGCAGACAAAAAAACACTTTGCGCCCTGTTCGCGAAGCGCATCGGCCAGTGTCAGGCAACGCATGGCATGGCCGGTGCCGATGTCGATGGAAGCATCGGTGCGAACAACGACGTTCATCCGCTCGTCAGTTCAACCGCTTGAAACCGCCGTGACACACCGGCCCCCTCAAGAGGCTCATTACATCGCGCCCCTCCTCGCATTCCTTGATAAGCCCGAAGATGGGGTCCAGTGCATCGAAATAATCATCGACCACCTCGGAGGTATGTTCGGTGCAAACATAAACGCAGTTGCCGGCCAAGTAGCCTTTCACCAGCATTTCCTGTGTAACCAGCGTCTTGTAGGCCAGTGCGTTTAAGCTTTGGAAAGAAAAGCCTGTGAGTGCTGGTAGTCCCCAGTGGTCGATCTTGAGTCCGTGCTTTTCGGCCAGTTGCTGCCAACGCTGGCGAATCGCCAGACCAGTCCGAGTAATTGTGTCCCAAGACCGACAATGCTCCATGACCTCAAGTGTTTTCAACGCGGCGGTCGGTCCGATACGTTCGGTCCAGAACGTGCTGCTGATGAAGGTGGATTGGGCGGCCTCCATGATCTCTCGGCGACCAATTGTTGCTGTGATCGCATAGCCGTTACCCAAGGCCTTGCCGAACATCGCCATGTCGGGCTCGACGCCATACATCTTGTGCAACCCTCCGAAGGTTTGACGAAAACCCGAAGTGCATTCGTCGAAAATCAGCACAACGCCGCGGTCGGTGGCCAATTGACGTACCTTGTGCAGGAAATTCTCTTCGGGTCCCTTGTTGCGCACGACTTCCATCTTGATAGTGCCGATTTCGTGGGCGCTTACCAGCGCCTCAAGTTCGGCATAGTTATTGTAATTGAATGGAAAAACGGTCCCGCGCAGGTTGCGCGGCACACCATTGGGCTCAAGACCTGGCAACAGGTGCCCATCCAGACTTTTGTCGTCACCCAGATTTGCCGACAGATACCAGTCGTGCCAGCCGTGGTAACCACAAATTGCGACCTTGTCCCGCCCTGAGGCAGCGCGTGCGATGCGTATAGCCATGGCGTTGGCCTCGCCGCCCGTGCGGGCGAGTCGTACCATATCCGCCCAGGGATGGAGTTCGATCAGTTTTTCTGCCAGCCATACTTCCTCGGGACAATTGAAGGTTGACATGTTTCCGGCATCGACTGTCCCATGAACCGCTGCATCGATCTCCGGGTGGCCGTAACCAAGGATGTTAGTGCCGATCCCCATGATCGACATATCGATGTATTCCTTGCCGTCCAGATCCCATACCTTGCATCCTTTCGCCTTGCTGAAGTAGGCGGGCCACTGGTCCGGCAGAAACATCTCGGCGCGCTTGGACAACAGCATGTTGCCGCCGGGAATAACCTGCTTGGCGCGTTTCCAGAGTTTTTGACCGGTGCCCATTGAGGCCCCTTCATTGCGAATCAGTCGTTGATTGTCGGCAAACAGTTGCGGCTGACTGTGCTGAAGGTCCAGCACTTGTTGCCAACCAAAATGAATGTCCGGTGCGAAATGGGCGAACACCCTGGAAATGACCTCGAAATCGACGGGTTCGTCGACGGTCCAACGTAAACCTGAAAGATTTTCACTGTGCCTCATGCTGCCTTGTCGAAACTGCCCGCTTTCACGTAGATAGGGTGTCACATGCTCGCGATCGAAAACCTTGTCGGTTTCGCGTTCGGCCCTCTCGATCGCCGCGAACGTGAAAACCTCAAGATCCAATCCATCAGGGTAAGTGGGTGGCATTATGTTGCTGAAATAATCGACACCTGCGGCCTTGAAGCAGCGAATAATCTCGTCTACCAGGCTAGGGTCGATCAAGGGACAATCACCGGTAATCCGCACTACGGCATCGGCCCCAGTTGCTCTAGCCGCCTGGACATAACGATCCAGTACATCATTTTCGCTTCCGCAGTAGCAGCGGTAACCGAGCGACGAGACATGATCGACCAATGGCTGATTACGTACATCCTCGGAAGTGGCAACCACAATTTCATCGATCTCGGTCGCCCGCGCCAATCGGGCGAGCAACAATTCGATCATCGGCACTCCACCGATCGGCTTCATTACCTTATTGGGAAGACGGGTGGAACCCATGCGAGCCTGAATGGCAGCAACTACTTTCATAAACTGTCCCATCGAACGGGATTTAGCAGGTCGACATCAACCGGGCCTGTCCATTCCGGCAAGCTCGGCAGCAAACCTTTGGCGACAGCAAGAATTCCCCGCAGATGTTCAATGCAGTCGACGCCAACCACAACCTTGTCAACCTCATCAATGGAGAGTGTGTAGCGCAAGCAAGCTTCAAGCGGCGTAAGGCCGCTTTCCTGTAGCCAACGATCCCATTCCGCCCAAACGACGTGCCAACGCTGGAATTTTTTTGGCCTCCGCGCAGGGAGCAGCAAAAGCAATCCTTGCAGAAAGACTGAACGTGCATGCAGCTCGACACCTCTGCGTTGCAGGCGCCGCGCCCAGCCGGAATCGACCAGGCGGCGATCGACAATGCTCACCGGTGCCTGAACCAGATCAAAGTCCATACAGTCGAACAGGCACTCAAGTTCTTCAGGCGAATAGATCGTCACACCGATTTTCTCAGTGACCCCCTGCGCCTTAAGACCTTGGAGTGCATCGTGAAGCTGTTTGCCATGCCCATCATGCAACTGATCGGGCCGATGTAGCAATACCGCATAGAGGCGTTCAACGCCGAGCCGCACTAGCGAACCCTTTACTTCAGCATCAACCCACCGGGTAACGTCAGTGCAATCGTCCGGTACGGCTGGCAACTTGGTAACGATTCGCCAATTCTTGACACCGATCTCGCCCAACATTCTCTCACTGTCACCGTAGGCGATCGCGGTATCCAGCATGTCGACACCTCGGCTCGCTGATTCGGCCAGTATCTGGCCAGCTTCCTCGATGCCGACGCGACCCAATTCGTTGGCGACGCCATACGCGAGGCCGAACTGAGCCGTGCCCAAGGCCAGCTTCATCACGAAACCGCCCGGTGAAGCGCCATCACAACTTCGTTCTGCTGAACTTCCGTCAAAGCCGGATACATCGGCAGACTAATCGCCGCAGCGTAATAACGCTCTGCTTCGACAAATTCTTCGGAATTGAAACCCATGCGCTGGTAGTAAGGCTGAGTGTGCACCGGGATGTAGTGCAGGCTTACCCCTATGCCTTGATCTCGCAGCGCCTCAAAAACTTGGCGATGCGTCTTCTGAATCCTGTTCAGTTGCAGCCGGATTACATAGAGGTGCAGTCCGGAGTAGCCATCAGGGTGCTGCCAAGGTGTGGTTACCGGCAGATTGGCCAGCAGCTGATCATAGCGGCGGGCCAACACATGCCGGCGGGCAACGTGGCTGTCCAGTCGGGCCATCTGACTGACTCCGAGGGCCGCCTGCAATTCGGTCATGCGGTAATTAAAACCGAGATCGATCTGCTGGTAGTACCAGGGGCCATCTGCCTCGTGCGTCATTTGCGCCGTGTCGCGGGTAATGCCGTGGCTACGCAACAAAGCCATTTTGCTAACCAGTTCCATATCGTTGGTGAGCGCCACGCCACCTTCGGCAGTAGTGACGATCTTTACCGGGTGGAAGCTGAATACGGTGATATCACTGTATTTACAATTACCAATCGGCTCACCGCGATACCTTCCCCCGATTGCATGCGATGCATCCTCGATGATCTTGAAGCCGTAGCGCCTGCCCAACGCATGGATGGCAGCCATATCACAGGGCTGGCCGCATAGATGCACAGGGATAACCACGCTTGGCAGATTACCGAGCTTCTCAGCACTGGCAAGCTTTTCCGCAAGTTGATTTACGCTTATGTTGTAGGTACGCGGGTCGATATCGACGAAGTCGACCGAGGCTCCACAGTAGAGGGCGCAGTTGGCGCTGGCTACAAAGGTGATCGGGGATGTCCACACCAAGTCACCTTTCCCGACACCGAGAGCTAGACAGGCAAGATGCAGGGCACTCGTTGCGCTATTGACAGCGACCGCGCACTTTGCGCCGCAGTAATCGGAGACAGCCTTCTCGAAAGCGGGAACGATTGGACCTTGCGTGAGAAAGTCCGACCGTAGAACCGCTACAACAGCGTCAATATCGGCTTGCGTAATCTCGTGGCGACCGTAGGGAATCATCGTCAAGACTGCGTCGGATGCTCGACATGTTCCGAAATAAGCTGGCACAACTGTTCGACCGTAAGAAAGTCCGGATTGGTTCCGCTGTTGTAGGCATAGCCAGAACGTACCCGGACCGCGCCGACATCGCCACAATACCCATCAATTGTGTAGTTTCCCCCCTGAGGGAGAATCGCGAAATAGTCGCCCCGATCGACGGTGTTATAACTGTCGCTCTCGGTAATCATCTCTTCGTGGATCTTCTCTCCCGGACGAATGCCGACGACACGTTGTTCGCATTCCGGTCCGATCGCGGTCGCGACATCAGTGATCCGGTAACTCGGGATCTTCGGCACGAATATCTCACCGCCTTTGGCATTCGACAATGCCCAGAGCACCATCCGGACACCCTCATCCAGGCTGATATTGAACCGGGTCATGTCGCGATCCGTTATCGGCAGCACGCCCGTCTTGCGACGGTCCAGGAAGAACGGAATCACCGAACCACGGCTACCCATCACATTTCCGTAGCGCACGACACTGAAGCGCAGGTCACGGCGACCCCGGATGTTGTTGGCTGAAACGAACAATTTGTCGGAACACAACTTGGTGGCGCCGTAGAGATTGATCGGCGCTGCGGCCTTGTCCGTCGAGAGAGCGATGACCCGCTTTACGCTGGATTCGAGCGCGGCCTCGATCACATTCTGCGCACCCAGGACATTGGTCTTGATGCACTCGAAGGGGTTGTACTCGGCGGTCGGCACCTGCTTCAGGGCGGCCGCATGGATCACCACGTCGATGCCTTCCATGGCGCGGCGCAGTCGGTCGGCATCACGCACGTCGCCGATAAAGTAGCGTATGCCCGGATAGCGATCGGTATCGAAGTGCTGCGCCATCTCATACTGCTTGAGTTCGTCGCGGCTGAAGATGACCAGCCGTCCGATACGCGGAGAGCGTTCGAGCACTGTACGAATGAAGGCTTGGCCAAAGGAGCCCGTGCCTCCAGTGATCAGGATGTGCTTGTCGTTGAGGTCATTCATGGGAGATTCCCTCTCAGTATTCAAGGGGCAGGCTGACCTTGCGACCGTCCCGCGAAGACAGGTATAGCGCAATCAATATTTCCAGCGACCTCAGGCCTTCCCTGCCGTCGGTCCCCGCAAGCGCTTCGCCACGCAGTGTGGCGATCACGTTCTCGTAGTAGCGGGGATGACCGAAGCCGTAGACGGAGCTGGTCTGGTAGCTGGCGTCGCGCACCCTTTCGTCGTCGGCATGCGGATCGGCAAACTCCCAGTGCTCGATTTCATTGACTGCTACGCCCCCCACGCGAACCGTGCCCTTTTCGCCAAGTATCGTTATCGAGCCTTCGAGGTTCTTGGGATAGGTCAGCATGGTGACATTCACCGTGCCGAGTGCGCCGTTGCGCCAACGTATCGCGGCCACGCCGGAATCCTCGACTTCGATGTTCCGCGCCAGCGTCCCGGTATAGGCCATGACGCTCTCGACCGGCCCGATCAGCCAGTCCAGCAGGTCGATGTAGTGACTGGCCTGGTTCATGAAAGCGCCGCCGTCGAACTCCCAGGTGCCGCGCCATTTCGCCGAGTCGTAGTACTCCTGCGGCCGGGTCCAGAAAACATTGATGGAAACCGAGTAGATCTTGCCGAAGCGCTTCTGTTCGACGGCCCGCTTCAGCAGTTGCAATGTTTCGTTGCATCGATTCTGCTTAACCACGAACAGCCTCACCCCCGCCTGGTCGCAAGCCTTGACCATGTCGAGCCCGTCGCGCCAGCGCGTGGCCATCGGCTTTTCGGTCATCACATGTTTCCCGGCCTTCGCGACAACAATAGCCTGCGCGGAGTGAATGCCACTCGGGGTGGCAATCACGACGATATCCGCCGAACAGTCTTCCACCATGCTTTGGTGGGACCGATAGCCTTTGGCACCGGTCCGCCCAACAGCCTTGTTCAATGCCACAGGATCGGAGTCGCACACGGCGACGAGTTCCGCGCGGTCCGAGTGTTTCTCCAGCGCATAAAAATGATTCCCCGCGATGCGGCCGCAGCCCGTAAGGGCAAAGCGAATCTTGCGGTCGCGAATTGGAGCTTCGTCAGTCATGGTTCAACCCCTGCAAGCGAAACAGCTGTACTCAGTGCAGCCACGATGCGGCGCTGATCAAGGTCGGAGAGGTCCGGCCCCATCGGCAG
>Ga0209343_10007114_pt1 | contig 13267 bp, 11 predicted proteins | sample RifCSPlowO2_02_FD_184026 | JGI IMG/M metagenome (GOLD analysis project Ga0209343, IMG submission 184026) | Groundwater microbial communities from Rifle, Colorado - Rifle CSP2_plank lowO2_0.2 (SPAdes) (version 2) | ecosystem: Environmental > Aquatic > Deep subsurface > Groundwater | place... | reverse complement strand
CGTCGCGACGACGTGGGAGAACCCGACGGTCAGTACCGAGGTCTTGATCTATCCGCCGCAGGCGGATTTAGTCCAACCCGCGGCTGCACCCGACGGCCGCCGATGAGCTGTGAACGGCCGCGGGTGAGCCGCAACCGTTGGGCGGGCCGACACGTGAATGACTCGAAACTCGAAAAACTCTTGAGCTGTGCCGTGAGGGTTCTCGGGCATCAACAGCTTCCCTGGTGGCTGGGCGCGCTCGCCTTTGCCCTCGCCTCGCCCGCGATTGGCATCGGCTTGCTCCTGGACGACTACTTTCATCGAGCGGCACTGCTCGCCTTGCCGCAGCTGCCGGAGCTGACGCGTTCCCCTCTTGAGCTCTTTGCCTTCGTTGGCGATGATTGGACCGTCAACTCCGGTCCCCTCCCTTGGTGGGCATCGCGGGAGCTGCGGATCGCTTTCTTCCGGCCGCTCACCGGCCTCACCCACGCCTTCGACCTCGCGTTGTGGCGGGACCAGCCGCACTGGATGCACGTCCACTCGCTGCTGTGGATGGCGGCCGCCGTGGTCGTGGCGGCCCATCTCTACCGGCGGCTTTCCTCGCCATCGCTCGCGCCATGGGTGGCAGGTCTTGCCGGCCTCGGGTTCGCGATCGATGACGCCCACGCCGCGCCAGCCGCCTGGATTGCCAACCGCAACGCGACCATCGCGGCAGTGTTCGCCATCGCGTCGATCCTGGTCTACGACCGCTGGCGCCGCGATGGCTGGCGGCCCGGGATGTGGCTCACGCCGCTTTTCCTGGGACTCGGCCTGCTCGGGGGAGAAAGCGCCGTCGGTGGCGGTGCCTACCTGCTGGGCTACGCACTCTTCATCGACAGAGGAAGCCTGAGGAAGAGGCTGTTAGCGATCGCGCCCCCGGTCGCGGTCGGCGTTGTCTGGTGGCTCGCCTACAAGGCCCTGGGCTACGGCGCGAGCAACTCGGCCCTCTACATCGACCCAGGGGGCCACCCTCTGAGTTTCTTCAGTGCGGTGATCGAGCGGGCGCCGCTGCTGCTCATGGGACAGGTCGGCTTCCCACCCTCGGACCTGTCGACTGTGGCCTCGCACCAGGTCGCCCGCGGACTCTGGCTCTTCGCGGTCGCCGGACTGACCGTGCTCGCGGCCCTCGTGTGGCCACTCCTGCGCCGCGAACGAACTGCCCGTTTCTGGGTCCTGGGCATGGTGGGGTCGCTTCTGCCTGCCTGCGCGACCTTTCCCAGCGACCGGCTGCTGGTCATGTCCGGGCTGGGAGGTATGGCGTTGACGGCAATCTTCGTCGCCAACGCCCTTGGCGATGCTGGGCAATCCCCGTTCCTCGCCTGGCGCAAGTTGGCACGGCCCTTTGCATATGTCCTTCTGGTTGTTCACCTGGTGCTGGCGCCGCTCGTCATGATGAGGACGATCGCCGCCCTGGCCGCCCTCGGCGCCACCATCAGAAGGGTCTCGGCGACCTTCCCGGCCGACCCCCAGATAGTCGGCCAGCATGCTATCGTCACCCACACACCGACCGTCTTCTACACCGGCCTAGCGCAGGTCATCAATGCGCTTGAAGGCAAGTCGATTCCGTCAGAGATCCTCGTCCTCGCCAGCAGCCTCTACCCCGTAGAGATCGAGCGAACCGACGCGCATACCTTGGTGGTCCGTCCCGAGGGCGGCTTCCTTTTGCGGCCTGGGACGGGACCGCCGGGGCGCTCGCTCCAACCGTTACAGCCACTCCGGTTCTTCCAGACCTCCGAGTGGCTCTTCCGAGGTGCCGACGAGCCGTTCCCGGCCGAGCCGATCGTGCACGACGGGATCGCCATCGAGGTCCTCGAGCTGACCGACGACGCCCGACCAGCCGCGGTCTCCTTCCGTTTCCCCCTTCCGCTGGAAGATCCCCATTGGCGCTGGGTCAGCTGGCACAAGGGCGGTTTCGTCGGATTCCAGCCACCGTCGATCGGCAAGCGCGTCCGTCTGGCTTCTCTCATCGAGTAGTGCAGAGTGCTCCGACACGAGCCAGACGCGGCAGAAAGGACGAACGACGCAATTGCCGACTGTTTCGAAGAGCGAGTGTCGTGATGCGGGGTGGCGGCGTGTGGAGCGGCCGCGATCTATCGCCAGCGGTGAGGACCACGCAGGACCGCACGCGTCGTGCTCGCCAACCTGGCCCTGCGCGGGGCCGCGGGCGGGTGGACGGAAGCCGCCGGCCGCCCAACAAGCGCTTGGAGCAGGCGAGCGCGCGATGGCAAGATAGGCCGCGCTCGCTACTCAAGCGCAGCGTTGGGCGGCCGGCTAAGACTCTTCCTGGGTCAACGGCGGGGCCGGGATGGGCGCGGTCTATGACGCACGGGTCGACGGTCGCTGCCTTGCGGTGATGCATGACGCCTAAGCGCTCGGAACAAGTCGAGCAACTCTGTCAAGCCGCGCGGGCGCGGGCCGTGGGCGAGCGCGCATCGTATTTGGATGCGGCGTGCGCGGGCGATGCGGCGTTGCGGCGCGAGGTCGAATCGCTGCTGGCGCAGCCGATCTCGGGAGCGGGCGGGTTGCTCGACGGTCCGGCCTGGGCAGGCAGGGCGAGCCTGCCGGACGAGCCGACCGTCACGCTCTTGGCCCCAGGGGCACAGCTCGGGCCGTATCAGATTCATGGCCTCCTGGGCTCGGGCGGCATGGGCCAGGTCTACAGGGCGTTCGATGCCCGGCTGGGTCGCGACGTTGCGATCAAGGTGGTCGGGGAGCGCTTCAGCGAGCGATTCGACCGCGAAGTGCGCGCCGTCGCCTCGCTGAATCATCCCAATATCTGCACGCTGTACGACGTCGGCCCCAACTACCTGGTGATGGAGTTGATTGACGGCGAGACCTTGCGGGAGTGGTTCCGGCGTGCACTGCCTCTGGCGCGCAGCCTCGAAATTGCGCGGCAAGTGCTCGAAGCCCTGAGCGCCGCGCATCGGGCGGGGGTGGTCCATCGCGACCTGAAGCCCGAAAACGTGATGGTGCGCGCGGATGGCTACGTCAAGGTGCTGGATTTTGGCTTGGCGAAATGGTTGCCGACGTCCGCGCAGCTTCAGGCCGAGCGCACAACGATGCAAGTCAGTCAGCCAGGTCAGATTCTCGGGACGGTCGCCTACATGTCACCGGAGCAGGTCCAGGGACAGGACGTTGACGCGCGGAGTGACCTGTTCGCGTTCGGGATCCTGCTGTATGAAATGCTAACTGGGAGACATCCGTGGCCCCGGCCCTCAGCGGTGGATACGCTGCATGCGATCCTCCACGACGATCCACCGCCGATTGGCGCCTCGCCGCTCGTGGGCGTGGACCTCGCCGCCATTGTGCAGACGCTGCTGCGCAAGCATCCCGCGGAGCGGTACCCACATGCCGAAGCGGTGCTCGAAGCTCTCGCGACGCCTGCGGCTGCCCACGAATCTTCTACTGCGAACCAGGCAAGATCGAAACTTCTCACGTCCATTGCCGTCTTGCCTTTCGTCTTTCTGAGCGATGTGGAAGGCAGCAGAGCGCTTTCGCTGGGTTTTGCGGATGCACTCATTACGATCTTCGGCAACCTGGAGGATGTGGTGGTCGCGCCGACATCGGCGATCCTGAATTACGCCGCCGGTACCGAACCCGCCCAGGTCTGCCGCGATCTCCGCGTCCGCCACATCCTGCAGGGAACGGTCCAGAAACTTGGGTCTCACTGGCGCGTCTCGATTCAGCTGTTCGATGCGACGACGCACAAGATCACGCTTTCCGAGAAACATGACTTCATATTGGACAACGTGTTCGAGGTCCAGGACGAAATTGGACGCCGGGTCGCCGAATCACTGCACAGCCGGTTTCCGTCGGCTGTGCCGAAGTCGCGCGACCGATACAGCAGCGACCCTGAGGCGTACAACGAATTCATGGCGGGCCTGCGCGAGAGCTCCGCCGATCAGCCAGAAACGCTGCGGATCGCCGTGAAACACTTGTCGAGCGCCGTCGAGCGCGACCCCGACTTTGCGCTGGCGCATGCCGCGTTGTCGTTCGTGTCAATGAACATGCACTTTCAATTCGACTCGCAGCGCATGTGGCTGCAGCAGGCGGAAGACCACTGCCGCCGGGCCCTGGCGCTCGACCCGACGCTGCCCGAGGGACATCTGGCGCGGGCCTGGATCCTGTGGAGCCCGGCGAGAAACTTTCAACACGCGGAAGCCATCGCCGCGCTGGAACAGGTGCTGGTCGCGCGACCGAATCTCGAGCGTGCTCATAATCGCATGGCAACGATCTGCATGCACATCGGACGGCTTGAAGAAGGGCGCCTCGCCCACGAGCAGGCGTTGCGGTCGAATCCGAAGACTCGGACCGGCAACCTCGAGTATTTCTATATCTATAGCGGGGACTTCGCACGCGCGGAAGAGGCAGCGGAAGCGTGGTTCCGAGAACGCCCTGGAAACAGGTATACGCTCTTCACTCGCATACTGCCTCCGCTGTTGAGCGGAGACCTGGAGCTCGCCGAGCAGCGGTTGGTGGCGGCTCTGAAAGAAGTACCCAACGAGCCAGGGGTCATCAGCCTGCAAGGCATGCTACACGCCCGGCGCAACCAAACCGCCCTCGCGTTAGAGTGTGTTCGTCAGGCGTTGGATTCCCCGCTTTCCTTTGGCCACGCGCACCACACCTACTACAACATCGCCTGCATTCATGCGGTACTCGGGGAAACGGACAAGGCGATGGCGTGGCTGGAACGCAGCGTAGACACCGGGTTTCCGTGCTGGCCGTTCTTCCGGATCGATCCCCATCTCGACAACCTGCGCGAGGAGCTCGAATTCAAACGACTGGTCGCTGACCTTGAGCAGACATACACCGCTCTACAGATCCGGAGGTTATAGAGACGGAGGGCAATTGGCGCACTAACGACGCACTTGAACTGAGCCGCTTCTTGAATCGTGTCTGACGCCCTGGTGCTGGGAGGTGACTGGCCGCGTCGGTGACGTAGCCCTCTCGTTCGTCATGGTGGCGGTGAAGATCGGCATTACGTCGATGCCGCCGCCCAACACGAACTGGACCCGACGGCGCCTGTAATGGCGATGCGCCGCGGGTCAGTTCGATTGCGTTGGGACACCGATCAGTTCCCGACCGACTTGTATCAGGCGATCGAAGCGATGATGATCGTCCTCCAGGCAGGCGGCTTCGTGCACGGAGGTCTCAACTTCGACGCCAAGGTCCGACGCACGTCAACCGATGCCGAAGATCTCTTCCGTGCCCACATCGGCCGCATGGATGCCTTCGCGCGCCGTGAAGGCGCTGGACTCGGCGCGAAGGGCGTTCGCCTGGGTCGAGAAGAACCCCAACATTCTCTTCACCAACCCCATCGGCATCGGCATGGGAGCCTGCGGAGACCGCAACTGCACCGACGAGATTCTGTGGGCGGCCGCCGAGCCTCCGCATAAGCGACTACATCTGGGGATCGAACAGCAAGGTCGCGATCAACTGGAACGCGCCGCTCGTGTTCCTGCTCGCCGGCCAGCTGCCGAAGAAGTAGATGCGCTCAGCGCCAGGTCAGGCTCGTGACCGAATCGGCGGGCAGGGCGACATCGACAGCCCTCTGCGCGAGCCGCAGGCGCGCGGTCCGGTCCGCTCCCGCGTTCGTGAGAACCACCGCGTTGGTCCCGTCGGGATTGGTGAAGGCGACGTGCGAGACCTTCTCCAAGCTGCCCTCGGACTCGAAGCGCCGGGCGCCTCGTTTGATGACGCGCGAGTAGTGGGCGAGGGCCCAGTACATCCCGCTGCGCACCACCTCTCGGGTCGTCGAGTTGATGGTGACGATGCCGCCGCACGTGAAGGGCCCGATGTTCGGTCTGCCTTGTTCGTCGAGGGCAAAATTCCACCCGATGATGCAGCGCGCCCAGTTGCGCAGGATGCCAGCGAACGTGGCCGACCACCGGGTCCAGTCGGTGAGGTAGGCGGGATTGGTGTAGTCCGGCCCTCCCTCGGTCCAGTACATGTGCTTGTTCGGGTGCGCATCGTGTACGCGCGTCATCATGTCGTGCTTGCCCGCGTAGCCGTGCCACGCGACACCATCCACGTATTTGGCGACGCCGGGCTCGTCGAGCGTGCAGATCGCGCGTCCCCAGAGGTTGTAGTTGTGGTCCAGGATCCAGATCTTCGTCCCGAGGTTATTCCTGCCGAACTGCGGGCCCAGATGCCGTGAGATGAACTCGATCTCGTATTCCTGGCCCCAGAGACAGGCGGGCATCCTGCAGTCCTGGTCGGTGTCGACCTCGTTCTGCGTCGTCACGGCGTCGACCGGTACGCCCGCCGCGGCGTACGCCTGGAGGAACTTGACGAAGTACTGCGCATACGACGCGTAGTGCTTCTTTCTCATCGAGCCGCCGAGCATCGAGTCGTTGGCCTTCATCCATCCCGGCGGGCTCCAGGGAGAGCCCAGCAGGAAGAGATCCGGATTCACCTTCCGGCACTGGAGCAGTATCGGGAGGATGTACTCGCGGTCGTGATCGATCGAGAAACGCTCGAGCCCGGGATCCGGGTCACCGTCGTCATAGCTGTAGGCCTTGGTGGCATAGTCGCTCGATCCGAGGCACAGCCGAGACACGCTGAAGCCCATCTCGGAAGGATGGAAAAGTTCGTGCAGCAGCTGCTCGCGCGCGGCCGGCGAGAGCTGGTTGATCATGTAACAGGCTGCATCGGTCAACGACGCTCCGAAACCGAGTGTCTCCTGAAAGGTCCGGCCGGGATCGAGGCGTATTGCGCTCTCATCGGTCGCGCCGGCAGCCTGCCACCGAAGCGGCGGTTCCTCTGCCCAGCGCTTCCCGGCATGCGTAGTTCGAACCATGATGTCGCCGGAGGGCGGCGGCACCGTGCTGCCTTGCGGAGAAAACCTCGCCGAGGCGGCTCCCGTCACCGTCATTCCTGCCAACCCTGCTCCAGCCATCGTCAGGACATCGCGACGCGTGTGTAGTCTCGACAAGCTTCACCCCCGCTCCCGTGTCGGAACAGGCGCATCCTACACCTCGGTCCGGGGGCGCGGCTACTGGTCGACACGTGCTGGCAACAGCGATGCTACACTTCGGCCTGCCGTGACCCGCGCTCGGCGGCCAATTGGAGGGTGCGCCGTGTTCACTCGTCTGCCGCTGCAGATCGCGTGGATGTTGCTCTTGATGACGCCGGCGTTTGCCTGCTCCGGGGAGAGGGCCTCTGTCCCACCCGTCACGTCACCGGCGGCGGCAACCCCAATTCCCGCCGGCTGGACGCTCGTCTTTTCAGACGAGTTCGACGGCACCGGCGCGCTCGACCCCGCGAAGTGGGGCTACGAGATCGGCTACATCCGGAATCGTGAGGCGCAGTACTACACGTCCCGCCCGGAGAATGTCCGCGTCGAGACGGGCAACCTGGTGATCGAGGGCCGCAAGGAGGCCTACCAGGGCCATGCCTACACGTCAGCCAGCATCAACACCCTCGGCCGGTTCGAGTTCCTCTACGGGAGGGTCGAGGTGCGGGCGAAGTTGCCCACGGGCAACGGCGCGTGGCCGGCCATCTGGATGCTCGGCACCAACCGTACACAGGTCGGCTGGCCCGCCTGCGGCGAGATCGACATCATGGAGAATGTCGGGTTCGATCCGCTCGCCATTCACGGCAGTGTGCACACGGCCGCCTACAACCACACGATCGGCACCCAGAAGACCGCCATCGTCACCGTGGCGAATCCGTGGGAGGACTTCCACGTGTACGCGATGGAGTGGTACCCGGACCGGATCGAGGTTTTCGTGGACGGGCAGAAGTACTTCACGTTCCGGAACGAAGGCACCGGTTCGAGCACGTGGCCGTTCGACAAACCGCAATACCTGTTGATCAACCTTGCGATTGGCGGTTCATGGGGCGGGCAGAAAGGCATCAACGACGCGCTGTTCCCGCAGCGCTACCTCATTGACTATGTCCGGATCTACCAGCAAACCAGCGAGTCACGTCCGCTTCGAGCGCCTTGAGATCCGGACGCTCGCGCGCGATGCGCTGGGCGTCTGCCCACTCGCGCGACAGGTCGCCCAGGTCGAGCGTCGATCCGACGCGGACGAAGATCGGGATCTCGAAGTCGTCGTAGCCCCACGGCTTGCCCACGCCCCACGGACGATCGATCCAGTAGACGCCGTTCGGAATGCCGAACGCCTGCATCATCAGGACGTCTTCCATGATCTCCGAGTTGAACGGCCCTGCGACAGGCGTGCCGTCGTAGTAGGTCGTCCGCTGGGTGTGCTCGTCGCGCCACCGCCATGGTGAGTACAGCCACCTGGGCGGCAGGAAGGGCGGGCCGGCCTCGAGCGCGTGCGCGCGGACCAGCTCTGCCGGGGTGCTGGCCGTGTTAATGACCATCGAGAGCGAGGGGCCCTCGAACGCGATCGCCACGCGTTCCGAATTGGTGGCCGCCAAGTCGAAATGTCCCGGCCAGGTGCCCCGCACGGTCACCGAATAGCCGCGCGACGAGAGATAGAACGGCGTGTAGACCGACAGGGTCGGCTTGACCAGGAACTCGACTTTCTGACCGCGCAGATTCATCGCCTCGGTGATGCCGGGGGCCCAGGAGGCCTGCTGGGAGCCGTCGACGACCCGCTCCATGAGACCGGTGAAGTACTCGTCGCGCGCAGCATCGATGCTGAGGCCCCAGCGAATGACGCCCGTGGTCGGCTGGGCTGTCAGCGACAAGGTCATCCGATCTCCCTGCCGCACGATCGAGAGCGAGACGACGCGACCGTCCGCGAGCGTCGCGCGGTGAGTCCAGGAGCCGGCGCCAGGTGGCGGCGGTTCGGTCAACGCCGGCGACAATGACGTCCGGCCCTGCGCGGTCTCTACGAAGAGGCCGTCCACCAAGAGAGCCCGCGGCGCCCCCGCCATGCTCTTGAGGCGGGGAGCGGAAAGAACGAGGGTTGTGCCGGCCGGCGACTGCTCGAGCACGTGCGCCGCGATCGCAGCCACACTGAGGCTGGACACGAGCAATGCGGCGACGGTAAGACGGCGAGTCAGGATGTCCATGATGTGAAGGATCTTGGCCTTGGCGGCGACGGCTGTCCAGTCGATTCCGGCGGCACTTGTCTAGCACGCTTGTCAACCGAGGATATGATCGAACATCGTAAGTTCGGAACGTGCGCGGAGGGTTCGGCGGGGAAGTCGCGGCCGTCGTCGCGACCAAGGCCCTGGGGTACCTGGACGCGCCGATCCAGCGGCTCGGAGCGCCCTGGAGCCCGTTCCATTCGGCCAGTTTCTCGTGGACGCGTACGTACCGTCCGAGGCCGACATCGTCAAGGCCGCACGCGCCACGCGCTGACGCGAGTAATGAGAATTCGGAGTTTAATTCCGAATTTTCATGGTAATATTTTCGCCGTGGCACAGCTGACGAGAGCCGGACGCCTGCACGAGCTCGAGGCCACGGTGCGCCGGTCCCCCGTGACAGCGCTCCTCGGCCCCCGGCAGTGCGGCAAGACGACGCTGGCCCGGCAGCTCGCTCAGCGGCGCGACTCCGTGTATTTCGACCTCGAATCGCCAGGCGACCTCCGCCGCCTCGAGAACCCGGAGCTGGTCTTCGGTGGCGAACGGCGCCTGATCGTGGTTGACGAGATCCAGACCCGGCCCGAATTGTTCAACGTGCTGCGGGTGCTGGTGGACCGCCCGGGCAGGCCGCCCCGGTTTCTCGTGCTCGGCAGTGCGTCACCTGCGCTGGTGCGCGGCGTGTCCGAGACCCTGGCGGGCCGGATCGAGTTCGTTGAGCTCTCAGGTTTCGACCTCCAGGAGGTCGGCGCCGGTGCGTGGGAGCGGCTCTGGGTCCGTGGCGCCTTCCCGCGCGCCTACCTGGCGCGGTCGTCGGAGGACAGCGTCCGCTGGCGCGAGGCGTTCATTCGCACGTTTCTCGAGCGTGACATCCCGCAACTGGGCATCACGATTCCGGCCGCGGCCATGCGCCGCTTCTGGACCATGCTGGCGCACTATCACGGCCAGACGTGGAACAGCTCGGAGCTGGCGCGCTCGATGGGGCTCTCCGACAAGACCGTCCGGAGCTATCTCGACATCCTGACTGGCACCTTCATGCTGCGGCAGCTGCAGTCGTGGCACGAGAACGTGGGCAAGCGGCAGATCAAGGCGCCGAAGGTGTTCCTGCGAGACTCCGGGATTCTGCACAGCCTGCTCGATCTACGCGACCGCAGGGCCCTGCTCGGACATCCCCGCGTCGGGGCGTCGTGGGAAGGGTTCGCGATCGAGCAGGTGCTCGCAGCGGTCAGGCCGCCTGAGGCGTATTACTGGGCCACCCATGGCGGAGCAGAACTCGACCTGTTCTTCGTCGTCAACGGGCGGCGATACGGCGTGGAGGTCAAGTTCAGCGACGCGCCTGCGACCACACGGTCGATGCGAACCGCACTCGACGACCTCTCACTCGACCATCTGTGGATCGTCTATCCTGGCCGGCACCGTTATCCCGTCGATCCCCGGATCACCGCATGGCCCCTTGACGACATCGGCGAGTTGTCTGCGGCCCTGCGACCCGGCCGCCGGCCACGAAAGGCGACGTCCTGAGACCTGGCCGCCGCATCGTCGTCCTCCGCCTCCTCGCGTCGATCTCGAGCGATGGCGTCGGCATCCGGGGCGATGGGTGTCCGGGTGCTTTGCAGGTGACTGATACGTTAGCCGGACGGGCGACGGCGGCGGATCGGTTGCCTTGGCCGTTGACCCGGAGTAGGCTTTTCACATGACCACCGTCGAGCAGATCACCGGGGCCGTGCGGCGGCTGCCGAAGCGCGAACTGGCTCGTTTTCGGAAGTGGTTCGCCGAGTACGACGCGGCGGTGTGGGACCGGCAGTTCGAGCAGGACGCGGCGGCGGGGCGCCTCGATGCGCTGGCCCGCGAGGCCCTGAAGGACCTGCGTGCGGGCCGTTGCACCGATTTGTGAAGCACCACGCCAACCCACGGTTCTGGCGCTGCTACCGCGGATTGCCCCAAGAAGTTCGACGGTTGGCGGATCGGAGCTATGACCTCCTCAAAGCCGATCCCGCGCATCGATCCCTGCACTTCAAGAAAGTCGGCCAGTTCTGGTCGGCGCGGGTAGGATTGCGCTACCGGGCGCTGGCCGTCGAGGCAGAAAACGACCTGATCTGGTTTTGGATCGGGTCGCACGCCGAGTACGACAAGCTGGTGGGCCGGAAGCCGGCTAACCGGCGCATGCAGCCGACGCGCGCGAGAAAGCCTGCTGTGCGGAAGGGAAGCGCGCGCGGCTGATGCGCCGCCGCCAGGTCGGCCGAAAGATCAATCCCACGTCGCGCACTCGTTCGTGTCGGCGCTTGCGTCGTACCGCGTGCACAAGGGAGTCGGAATCGCCGCCGTGGTGTGGGCCTCGCTCATCGGCGTATCGACTCTGTAGACCAAGCAGCATTACGTTGTCGACGTGATCGCCGGAACACTGATGGCCTTCATCGCCTATGTCGTGTTCCTGCGCAGCTATTCGCGCGAGGCCATTGCGCCATGCGACCGGCGCCTGGCTCCGCTCCGCGCGCTGGGCGTCGTCGGGATCTTCGGAATCGTAGTCGCCTGCCTCTGGGTCCTACACCAGACCAGAATGGTCGTCGTCTGACTATGGAGCAACCTCGGGCGCCGGTTGCCGGTGGCGTGGGGACCTCGCATCGGGGCTGAGGGCGGCCCAACGAGCGCTTGCAGCCGGCGGGCCACTGGTCCATGATGCCCCGCGGCTGAAGCGCGGGCGTTGGGCGGCGTACTATGCCAGCTCGTGAAGACCATGCATTCAACATTCGAACGCCGACAGTCGCTCGGCGGCGAGGAAGTCGCCATGGTATATGCTGCAACATGTTCTAAAAGGAGGGTACCAAAATGCCGGAATATCGGATTAAGGTCGCGCCCGTTACAGTAGCGTATGCTGACGGGGAGAAGAACAAGCTAGTAGTGGAGTTCGCCATCCCAGGAGCGCCAACGGATACGATCGATCTGAAGCTCCTGCCAGACAGCGTCCACCTGACAGCGCCAGCAAGGGACATCGAGTATGTTTCAGCACTGGCCTTGGCTTGGCCGGTGAAACCTGACAAAGCCGAAGCGATCTACGAGAACGGCCTGCTCCGAATCGAGGTGCCCTTCAAAGATCCGATGGAAGATGCTGTAAAGGTCGCCATCAAAGCAGGTGGCGTGGAAACCATGACCAAAACAATCGAAGGCTCATGACCCGTCAAGTTGCCAGGCTTATGAACGAGACAACCGGGGCTTGTTGGCCGGGGGCCCTAACCCGTCGATGCATATGACGCGCAATCACGGAGCCTCTTATCATCAACGTACCCGGCGCGCGGGTGATCGCCAGCGTTAGACGGTCAACCAGAGTTTGGCCCATGGAATCGAACCCACCCGGCTTCGCGGTGTCATGGTGCGCACCGAACGCGGCCGAGGCACCGCTCGAGTCGGGAAGCGCCGCGCTCGATGTCGCAGACGGACTGCTGATCCGCCTGGAGTGTTTCGAGTTGCCGGACCAGCAGGTGGCAGTGGAGTTCAGTCTCCACGGTAAGTCTCTGAGCCGCGATGGATGCACCGTGGTTGGTTCACGCTTCGTCGTGATACCGACCTCGGCTGCCGAACTGATCGTGGGGGTCGCCGAGGAGTCCGACACGCCGGCGACTCTGATGCCGACATGCACCAGACCGAGGTGGCTGTTCCAAGCGGGGGGGCCCGAACCCACGCAGCACGGCATCTTGTGGGCGCGGCACTCGACTGGCACTGGTATCGCGATCCAGAGAGAAGGGGGTCAAGATACGCTGGAGGCGGCGTGCCTGCTGAGAGTGTCTGCTTCGCCTGAGACATATCGGAGCGGCGTTGCATTGCGCATGACGGCGACGCTGTCGATCTCGGTCGCCTCCCCCGCACGGCTTCGAATTGTCACCGACGCCGCGTCCGGGCGCGCCGTTGCCGTCTAACGGCGGTCGGTGCAGATGGCCGTGTCAGGGAAGCCGCAGCGGCCCCGCCGCCCCTCGGCGAAATTCCGGGCATTGCGGCGGCCCCGCCGCCACACCTCCTCCGCTCGATTCAGCCACTGGACGAGGAGACGATCCTCGCCTCGGTCGAGAAGACCGGGCGGCTGGTCATCGTGCACGAGGCGCCCGTGCGCGCAGGGTTCGGCGGGGAAGTCGCGGCCGTCGTCGCGACCAAGTGTTGGCTCTCACGTTAATCCACTAATGGTTTCTCACGCTGCATCGAGACGCGCGGGCGCGTAATTCTCGGATTGCGCCGGTGTCGACGATGCGGCGCGTGTCGG
>Ga0209343_10007111_pt1 | contig 13269 bp, 13 predicted proteins | sample RifCSPlowO2_02_FD_184026 | JGI IMG/M metagenome (GOLD analysis project Ga0209343, IMG submission 184026) | Groundwater microbial communities from Rifle, Colorado - Rifle CSP2_plank lowO2_0.2 (SPAdes) (version 2) | ecosystem: Environmental > Aquatic > Deep subsurface > Groundwater | place... | reverse complement strand
TGACAATCTGCACCGGCTGTTCATAAGCGATGGGAAAACAGTAGTCGCTGCCCATCAGCACGCGGTCGGCACCGATGACGCGGGTCAGGTACTCGAGCACGTCGTCGGAATAGCCGACCGTGTCGTAGTAGAAGCGCCGCAGGTAGGTCACCGGGCCTTCGAGCTTCAGATGCCTGAGTTCCTCGCGCTTTTCCCAGCCACGGTGCAGCCTGCCCACCAGCCACGGGAAGGCGCCGCCGGCATGCGGCAGGCAGAAGGTGAGCTTCGGGAATCGGTCCAGCACGCCGCCAAAGATCAGGTGCGCCGCGGCAATCGCCGACTCGAATGGATTGCCGAGCAGGTTGGTGAGGTAATGCGCCGCCAGCCGCTGGTAGCCGATCACTTCGACCGGGTGCAGGAAAATCGGCAGCCCGAGCGACTCGATGCGCTCGTACACGGGAAAGAAGGCGGGATCGGACAGTTCACGCTCCAGCACGTGTGTCGCCATGTAAAAGCCGCGCACGCCGGCGAGCCTCGAGGCACGCCCCACCTCGCGCACAGCCAGATCCGGTTCGTGCATCGGCAAGGTCGCAAGCCCGTAAAGCCGCTTCGGATTTCGCTCATGCGCAGCGGCGAGGCCGTCGTTGTAGGATTCGGTGAGGCACTGCGCCAGGTCGCGCCTGGCCCAGTACACCATCGGCTGCGAGAGCGACAGCAGATGCACCTCCACGCCCTGGCCGTCCATCGCCGCGAGGCGCGTGTCCAGATCGATGAACTTCCTGCCCACCGGCCCGGTGGCGAGATGGCCGATCTTGAACTGCGGCCCCTTGCCTTCGACCATGCGGTGCTCGAAGCCGTAAGTGCCGGCATTGGCCGCGATCAGGTCGAGAAAGGTCTGCGGGAAATAATGCGCGTGGATGTCCACGGCATGATGGTGGTTCGGATGGTTCGAGTGGTTCGCCTGCGCCATGCGCGATCCTCAAGCACGTTTGGGAGCGCGGAACATTATCACGCCGCTGCCCGCCATGCTGACCTACTGGCCGGCCCACTCGCCGGCCCCTATCGCCGTCTGCGGCTGAGGTGCGCCGGCCTCAGGCCTTCATCAGCCCCTGGCGCTCGATGAAAGCGACGATTTCCTGCAGCCCCTGGCCCGTCTTCAGGTTGCTGAACACGAACGGCCGCGTGCCCCGCATTCTCTTCGCATCGCGGTCCATGACTTCAAGCGATGCTCCGACCATGGGCGCAAGATCGATCTTGTTGATGACCAGCAGGTCCGACTTCGTGATGCCCGGCCCGCCCTTGCGCGGAATCTTGTCGCCAGCGGCGACGTCGATAACGTAGAGAGTCAGATCGGAGAGCTCCGGGCTGAAAGTGGCGGCCAAGTTGTCTCCGCCGGATTCGATGAATACGATATCGAGGTTGCCGAACCGGTGCGCAAGGCGCGTCACCGCCTCCAGGTTGATCGAGGCGTCCTCCCGGATCGCGGTATGCGGGCAGCCACCGGTCTCCACGCCGATGATGCGCTCCGGTGCAAGCGCATCGTTGCGCACCAGGAACTGTGCGTCCTCCTCGGTGTAGATGTCGTTGGTCACCACGGCGATCTGGTAGCCGTCGCGCAGCGCGCGGCACAGCGCCAGAACCAGCGCGGTTTTTCCCGAGCCCACAGGGCCGCCGATGCCGATGCGTAGGGGTTGCTTCTCCACTGTCGTTCCAAATACCTCTGGTCGTCATTACACTGCCGATACGATCGGCTCCCACGATTACGCTTACGAGCGGAACAGCCTCGAATACTGTGTCTCGTGCAGTGTGCTCGCCAGCGCGAGTCCGGGCGCGAAGTTCCCAAGTGCGTCGTCGCTGCAAGCCAGCGATTCTTCGACGGTTGCCTCAATGACCGGCTCGAGAACCGAGAGCATGCGCTGCCCGGCGAGCTGCCCCAGCGGTACCGCCTTGATCGCAGCGAGCACCTGGTTCTCGGTCCATGACCAGCAATAGCCGGCGAGCGCGGCGCGGGGCGGAATGCGCCAGAGGGCGGCTGCGAACGCCGCAACCGTCACATACGCGGGCGCTTCCATGGTCGTCAGCGATTCGAGTGCTGCGGGCCCGAACTCGCCCAGGTCCACGAGTAGCCGCTTCAGGGACTCCCCCATCTGCAGCGTTTCCGAGCGCAGCTCCGAGGTTTCGCGCGAGGCCACGAACATCTCGTTCCACCGGGCTGCGGCCTGCGCATCCCCGCTCTCCCAGCAACGATACAGCCGCCACCACAGCGGGGCCTCGAGCCGCGCCAGGCTGTAACGCAGCGCGTCGGCAATCCAGCGCTGCGCCGAGGCCGCATCGCGCACGGAACCCGCCTCGATCGCCCATTCCAGGCCTTGCGAGTAGCTGTACGCGCCAACCGGGAGCGTGGTGCTGGCCAGACGCAGCAGCCGCAGCAGTGCCGCGCCACCCATCCGGCCCTTGCCGGCCTCAGTGCCCGTGCGGGGGCTCATCGCCTGCATGATCGTGAATCACGCCGCCGTAGCCGTGTCCGTCCGGCCCGCCGACACCGTACGCGCCGGCCTCGGGCTCGAAGGGCGCGATAAGGACTGTCACGGTTGCCCCGAGTCCCTCGATCATCTGCCGCAGTACATGGTCGTCGGCAATCCGCAGCCACCCGTCGCCGATCTGCAGCGGCACATGGCGATTGCCCAGATGGTAGGAGGCGCGCGCCAGTTCTTTCGCGCTTGCGCACTCGACCTGGAGGACGCGTTCGGGTTTCGCCACCACGCGCACGGTTCGCCCGTCGTCGGTCCGCAGCAGATCGCCGTTGCGCATCACGGTGCCGCGCGGCAGGACTATTGCGACCTCCTCACCGTTCTCGAGCCTCGCCCGCAGCCGGCTTTTCTGGCGCTGCTCGAACGGCAGCACCAATTCCACGTCCGCCCGTGCGCCCTCCGTCAGCCCCTGCGTTCGCTCCCGAATCTCGCGCATCCGCCACCCCTGCACTCAGAAAAGAAAGTAGCGCTGCGCCATCGGCAGTACGCGCGCCGGCTCACACATGAGGACTACGCCGTCGGCTTTCACCACGTAGGTCTCCGGATCGACTTTAATTTGCGGCGTCAGATCGTTGTGGATCATGTCTCGCTTGCCGATCCTGCGCGTGTTCCTGACGGCCATCAGCGGCTTGTGCAGGCCGAGCGCGGCAAGCGTGCGGCTTTCGAGCGCCGCCTGCGAGACAAAGCTCACCGAGGTGGCGAGCGCGCCGCCGAAGGCGCCGAACATCGGCCGGTAGTGCACCGGCTGTGGAGTCGGGATCGAGGCATTGGGGTCGCCCATTGCCGCTGCCGCAATCATGCCGCCCTTCAGTATCAACGACGGTTTCACCCCGAAGAACCCCGGGCGCCACAGCACCAGATCCGCAAGCTTGCCGGCCTCGATCGAGCCGACCTCGTGCGCGATGCCGTGTGCGATTGCCGGGTTGATGGTGTACTTCGCCACGTAGCGCCTGACGCGGAAATTGTCCGCTCGCGCCGGATCGCCAGCCAGTGCGCCGCGCTGCGTCTTCATCTTATGCGCGGTCTGCCAGGTGCGCACGATGACCTCGCCCACGCGCCCCATCGCCTGGGAATCCGACGAGAGCATGCTGAAGGCGCCCAGGTCGTGGAGGATGTCCTCGGCGGCGATGGTCTCCCGGCGGATGCGCGACTCCGCGAAGGCGACGTCCTCGGCGATCCCCGGATCGAGGTGGTGGCACACCATGAGCATATCCAGGTGCTCGTCTATGGTGTTCACCGTGTAGGGCCGGGTCGGGTTGGTCGACGAAGGAAGCACATTGGGCTGCCCGCAGACGCGGATGATGTCGGGGGCATGGCCGCCCCCGGCACCCTCCGTGTGATAGGTGTGGATCGCGCGGCCCTTGAACGCAGCGATCGAGGCCTCGACAAAGCCGGATTCGTTCAGCGTATCGGTGTGTATGGCCACCTGCACATCCATCTCATCGGCGACCGAAAGGCAGCAATCGATTGCCGCTGGAGTCGTGCCCCAGTCCTCATGCAGCTTGAGGCCGATCGCGCCGGCAGCCACCTGCTCGCGCAGCGGCTCCGGGCGACTCGCATTGCCCTTGCCGAAAAAACCGAGATTCATCGGAAAACCATCGGCCGCCTTGAGCATGCTCGCGATGTGCCACGGACCCGGTGTGCAGGTGGTGGCGAAAGTGCCGGTCGCCGGTCCCGTGCCGCCGCCGATCATGGTAGTAATGCCCGATGCGAGCGCTTCATCGATCTGCTGCGGACAGATGAAATGGATGTGAGTGTCGATCCCGCCCGCGGTGAGTATCATGCCTTCGCCGGCGATGATTTCCGTCGCCGGACCGATTACGATCGTGACGCCGGGCTGGATGTCGGGATTACCTGCCTTTCCGATACCGGCGATCCGTCCGCCCTTGATGCCGACATCGGCCTTGACGATGCCCCAGTGATCGATGATCAGCGCGTTCGTGATCACCGTATCGGCGCAATCCTTCGAAACGCGCTGGCTCTGGCCCATGCCGTCGCGGATCACCTTGCCGCCGCCGAATTTCACCTCCTCACCGTAGATCGTGAAATCCTTCTCCACCTCGACCCACAGCTCGGTATCGGCCAGCCGGACCCGGTCGCCGGTCGTGGGGCCAAACATTTCCGCATAAGCCTGTCTTCCGATTTTCAGGCTCATTTCAGTCTTCCCATGATCTTGCCCTGGAAGCCGTAGACCTCGCGGCTGCCGTCGAGTGGCACGAGTTCCACCGTGCGCGTCTGGCCCGGCTCGAAGCGCACCGCGGTGCCCGCGGCGATATTGAGCCGACAGCCGTACGCCGCGTTGCGCTCGAACTTGAGGGCTTCGTTGGTCTCATAGAAGTGATAGTGCGAGCCAACCTGGATGGGCCGGTCACCGGTATTGGACACCTTGAAGGTGACCGTCCGGCGGCCGCGGTTGAGCTCGATTTCGCCTTGCTGTACCTGAATCTCGCCGGGAATCATCGCCCTTCTCCTATGCCCTGCACGTTATACGATCGGGTGGTGCACCGTGACCAGCTTGGTGCCATCGGGAAACGTGGCCTCGACCTGGATGTCCGGGATCATCTCGGGCACGCCTTCCATGACCTCGTCGCGTGAAAGGAGCTGCGTGCCATAGCTCATCAGCTCGGCAACCGTGCGGCCGTCGCGCGCGCCTTCCAGGATGGCTGCCGATATGTAGGCGACGGCCTCCGGGTAGTTGAGCTTGAGTCCGCGCGCCTTGCGCCGCTCGGCAAGCAGCGCAGCGGTGAAAAGCATCAGCTTGTCCTTCTCTCTGGGTGTCAGTTCCATGATGGCTCCTGCAAACCACTCTCAAAATCCAGCGTCATCCTCAGGGCAACGCCCGAAGGATCTGCTTCTTGCCGCGAAACGCCGCACGGCAGATCCTTCGCTTGGATCAGGATGACATGCAAGCGCACCTCTGCCCACGCGCTCACGTTGCCCAAATCCGCGGCGCAACCGCCGCGCACCCCTTCAGCGCCGGCCGCAGCAGCGCCCACAGTGAAGAAAAATAGCGGCGCGCGTCCTCGCCCGAGTCACCCAGGTACCGCGCTACCGCGAGCCGCGGCAACCGGGTAATGCCGCCGAGCGCCGCCTCGCCCGAGGGCACGCCCCTGCACTTGGCGAGCACATCATCGGGCAAGTCGCCTCCGGCAGCGATCAGCGTCGCGCTGACGCTGTGGCCGGCAAGACCGATGGGCGACTCGAGCAGCGGATCGCCGCCTTCGAGCTGCCCGCGCTCGACCCAGAGCCGCGTACCGCCCTGCCAGATTTCGTTGCGCAGGCGCATGCAGCCGCGCGCAAAGCGCTCCCCCGCAGCAGTCCGTCCCAGGCACAGGATCTCCCAGCCAATATAGACGGCACCATCGTGCAGCCGCACGCAAGTCGCCATGTCTGCCAGCGCCTCGTCGAAAACGATCGTCTCCTGTGGCAGCCACTCCAGAACCGCCCCGCGCCCGACCTCGAACGCGAGTGACTGCGCCGCCCAGGCCCCGCCGGATCCATACCACTTGCCGGCACCTGGAGTCGTGAGCAACGCCGCGCTCTCGGGATCCAGGATCACATTCACACCGAGCGTGTCCCCGCCGGCGATGCCGCCCGGCGGATGCACGACGATCGTGTGGCAGGTCCCCTCGCCTTCCGGATAGAGATCGCGCTGCACCCTCAACGGCCCGCTGTGACTGCGGCGCGCAAGCACGGTCTTACCCCAGCGCCGGGCATAGGAAAGCGCGAGGCTTGCGTCCCAGCGCGCCACCAGCGCCGTTTCCATTCGACCCATTCACGCCCTCAGATGGCGAGCAGCGCCTTGACGTTGTCCTTTTCCATGTCGCTCCCGCGTCCTGCTTTGACGACCTCGCCGCGCGACATTACCACGTACTGGTCGGCAAGCGAGCGGGCAAAGTCGTAATACTGTTCCACGAGCAGCACCGCCATCTCGCTCCCTTTTCCCACTTGGGTGAGCGATCGGATCACCCGCTCGATGTCCTTGATGATGGAGGGCTGAATACCCTCGGTGGGCTCATCGAGGATGAGCAGCTCCGGCTCCGCAGCAAGGGCGCGGCCGATTGCGAGCTGTTGCTGCTGCCCGCCGGAGAGATCGCCGCCGCGTCGTTGCAGCATGTCGTCCAGCACCGGAAACATCTCGAAAATGCGCTCAGGGATCTTCGCACCGCCGGACTTGGTCGCCAGACCCATGAACAGATTTTCCTCCACCGTGAGGCGCGGAAAAATCTCCCGTCCCTGAGGAACATAACCCACCCCCAGGCGCGCGCGCTCGTATGGCGCCAGCGAGGTTACGTCCTTGCCGGCGAAACGCACGGTTCCGGAACTTACCGGCAAGAGCCCCATGAGACACTTGAGCAGCGTGGTCTTGCCCACGCCGTTGCGACCGAGCACCACAGTGCAGGCACCCGCGGGAACATCGAAGCCGACGTCGCGCAGGATGTGGCTGCCGCCGTAATACTGGTTGACGCCGGTTATGCTGAGCACGAATATCCGTCCTTCCTCAGCGCCCCAGATAGACCTCGACCACGCGCGGATCGTTCTGCACGGTCTCCATTGGGCCTTCGGCGAGCACGCTGCCTTCGTGAAGGACCGTGACTGTGCGCGCGATCCGCGCCACGAAGTCCATGTCGTGCTCGACCACGATCAGCGTGTGCGTGCCCGCAAGCGTCTTGAACAGCTCCGCGGTGCGCTCGGTCTCGGCGTCGGTCATGCCCGCGACCGGCTCGTCGAGCAGGAGCAGCCTTGGTTCCTGCATCAGCAGCATGCCGATTTCGAGCCACTGCTTCTGGCCGTGGGAAAGCAGCCCGGCCGGGCGATCGGCCTTGGCCGCGAGTTCGATCCGGTCGAGCGTCTGCGCAATCCGGTCGCGCTGGGCCGAATCCAGGAGCGCGAACAAGCTTGCGCGGGCGCGCTTGTCGGTCTTCATCGCGAGCTCTAGGTTCTCGAATACCGTGTGGTTCTCGAACACGGTGGGCTTCTGGAACTTGCGGCCGATCCCCGCGTGCGCGATTTGGGCCTCGGTCAGACGCGTCAGGTCGATGGTTTGGCCGAAATACACAGTGCCGCTGTCGGGCCGGGTCTTGCCGCTGATCACGTCCATCATCGTGGTCTTGCCCGCTCCGTTCGGCCCGATGATGCAGCGCAGCTCGCCCGAGTCGATAGTGAGCATGAGCCGGTTGAGCGCCTTGAAACCGTCGAAGCTGACGCTGATGTCCTCCAGGTAGAGGATCGCCTTGTGCGAGATGTCCACACCGGGCTGCAGCACCCGGCTGTAGCCGGGGAACGGCTGGTCGCCCGAAGCCGTCGCCACCGGATTCGACACGGCGTTCACGGCGCCCCCGGAAGCAAAGCGCTGCTCGCCTTTCGCACGCGCATCCTGTCACGGAGCTGCCCTGCGAGCCCGACCAGACCGTTCGGCATGAACAGCGTCACGGCGATGAATATGGCCCCGAGGAAGAACAGCCAGTACTCGGGAAATGCGACCGTGAACCAGCTTTTCGCGCCGTTGACGACGAAGGCGCCGAGAATCGCCCCGACCAGCGTCCCGCGACCGCCGACGGCGACCCATATCGCGATCTCGATCGAATTGGCCGGGGACATCTCGCTCGGGTTGATGATTCCGACCTGCGGCACGTAGAGGGCGCCGGCGATGCCGCACAGGACTGCCGACAGCGTCCATATGAAAAGCTTGTACCAGAGGGTATCGTAGCCCGAGAACATCACGCGCGATTCGGCGTCGCGGATCGCCGTCAGAATCCTGCCAAATTTCGAGGTCACGATGTAACGCGCGAGGAGCAGCACCGTGATCAGCGTCAGCCCGGTGACCGCGAACAGAGCCATGCGCGTCTCGGGCGTGGTGACGGGAATGCCGAGGATGCGCTTGAAGTCGGTGAAACCGTTATTGCCGCCGAAGCCGGTGTCGTTGCGGAAGAACAGCAGCATGGCCGCAAACGTCAGCGCCTGGGTGATGATCGAGAAATACACGCCCTTGACCCGGGAGCGGAATGCAAAATAGCCGAACACGAAAGCGACCAGGCCCGGCACCAGCACCACCAGAGCGGCGCACCACCAGAACTGGTCGCTCGCCCACCACTGCCAGGGAAACTCCTTCCAGTCCAGGAACACCATGAAATCGGGCATGTTTACCCGATACTGGCCGTCGGCCCCGATCTGACGCATCAGGTACATGCCGAAGGCGTAGCCGCCGAGCGCGAAGAACAGGCCGTGACCCAGGGAAAGGATGCCGGTGTAGCCCCAGATCAGATCCATGGCGAGCGCCACGATCGCGTAGCACATGATCTTGCCGATGAGTGTCACCCAGTACGCCGAGACGTGGAACGGGCTGCCGGCCGGCACGACGAGGTTGAGCACCGGGAAGACGACAAAGAGCGCGACAGCGCAAACGCCGAGCGCGATCCATCCGCGGGTGCCATACAGGCGCGAAATCGTCGCGGTGATCGGGCCCATGGATTACGCGTCCGCGGCGCGTCCCTTGAGGGCGAACAGTCCCTGCGGCCGCTTCTGGATGAAGATGATGATGAATACCAGCACCGCGATCTTGGCGAGCACGGCGCCTGACCAGGCCTCGAGAAACTTGTTGACCACGCCCAGCCCGAGCGCCGCGTAGATCGTGCCGGCAAGCTGGCCTACCCCGCCCAGAACGACGACCATGAACGAATCGACGATGACGCTCTGGCCGAGGTCGGGGCCAACATTGCCGATCTGCGAGAGCGCGCAGCCGGCGAGGCCGGCGATGCCCGAACCCAGGCCGAACGCCCAGGTGTCGATCCTGGCGGTATTCACGCCCATGCAGGCGGCGATCTCGCGGTTCTGCGTCACGCCGCGCACGAACAGGCCGAGCCGCGTGCGCATGAGCGCGACCCATACGAGCAGCACCACGACCAGCGCGAACCCGATGATGACGATGCGGCTGTGCGGCAGCACCACGTTGGAGAGGATCTGCACACCCCCGGACATCCACACCGGGTTTTCCACCTGGACGTTCTGCGCGCCGAAGATCGTGCGCACCGTCTGGATCAGGAACAGGCTGATGCCCCAGGTGGCGAGCAGGGTTTCGAGCGGCCGGCCGTAGAGGAAGCGGATGACGGTGCGCTCGAGGAGCATGCCGACCAGCGCAGCGGAGGCGAACGCCACCGGCACCGCCGCGGGAAGGTACCAGTTGAACCATTCGGGCGCGTGCGAGCGCACGAGGTTCTGGATGACATAGGTGGCGTAGGCCCCGATCATGATGAACTCGCCGTGCGCCATGTTGATCACACCCATCAGGCCGTAAGTGATCGCGAGGCCCAGCGCCGCGAGCAGGAGGATAGAGCCCAGGCTGACACCTGTGAAAATCTGTCCGATGCGCTCGCCGGTCGAAAGGCGCGATTCGACCTCCCGCAGTGACAGCTCCGCCGCGGAGCGGATCCCCGCGTCTGGCTCGGCCCAATCCTGCCCCTTCTTCTCCAGCACGCCCAGGAGCAGCGTCTTGGTATTGGCGTTGTTGCTCAGGGCGAGTTCCTTGACCGCGGCAAGGCGCATCGCCGCGTCCTGGCTCCTGAGCTGCGCCGACGCCCAAATCAGCACGAGCATGGCCTTGATTTCCGGATCGGTCTCCTTATCCAGCGCCTTGCCGATCAGCGGAAGCGCTGATTCCTCGGCACTGGTTTCGAGCGCCTTCGCGGCCATCCGCCGCGTGGCGAGATCCGGTGAGACAAGCATCAGGGCGGCGATCGCCGAGGCGATCTCGCGGCGGATGCGATTGTTGACGACCACTGCCTCCAGATCAGGAGGCAGCGGCGCAACTGCTGCGCCGGTCACCGCGTCGATGCCTGTGTCACCTCTGACTATCAGCACCTGCCTGCCGCCTGCAATCTGCACTTCGCCGTCGTGCAGCGCCTGCAGGAACGGGATCGCCGACCCATCGGCTTCGGCAAGCAGCTTGCCGAGCGCGGCGATCCTGTCTTCGCTATCTTTGAGCGCCAGCGTTCGGATGGCGTCCGGGCTTGCGCTCGACGCCGGACCCGCCTGAAAGGCAAGCGCCAGCAACGCAAGATGAAGCACAAGTAACCAATGCGAACGCACGGTCATGGTCCCCTCATGGTCCCCAAAGGGGGCACCGCCATGTCCGGGGAGAGGAGGAGACCGGACACGGCGGTGCCGTACTGCCGAACGCTTATTTCTTCTCGGGTTCGCCCTTCTTCTTGTCGTTACCCGGGATGAATGGGCTCCAGGGCTGCGCCTTGATTGGCCCGGACGTCTTCCAGACGACGTTGAACTGGCCGTTCGCCTGCACTTCCCCGATGAACACGGCCTTGTGCAGGTGATGATTTTTCTCGTCCATCTTCGAGGTGATGCCGGAGGGCGCCTTGAAGGTCTGGCCGGCCATTGCGGCAATGACCTTGTCGACGTCAGTGGTCTTTGCCTTCTCGGCGGCCTGCTTCCACATGTTGATGCCGATGTAGGCCGCCTCCATGGGGTCGTTGGTGAGCGGCTTGCTGGCATTGGGCAGCTTCATTTTCTTTGCGTAGGCAGCCCACTTCTGCTTGAAATCGTCGCCTGCCGGATTCTTTAGCGACATGAAATAGTTCCAGGCCGCGAGATGGCCGACCAGCGGCTTGGTGTCCACGCCGCGCAGTTCCTCTTCACCCACCGAGAATGCCACCACCGGTACGTCGGTCGCCTTCAGGCCCTGGTTTCCGAGTTCCTTGTAGAAGGGAACGTTGGAGTCGCCGTTGATGGTCGAGATCACCGCAGTCTTCCCACCGGCGGCAAACTTCTTGATGTCGGCGACGATGGTCTGGTAGTCGCTGTGACCGAACGGCGTGTACTTCTCGTCGATGTCCTTCTCGGCCACGCCTTTCGATTTGAGGAATGCGCGCAGGATCTTGTTGGTCGTGCGCGGATAGACATAGTCGGTGCCGAGCAGCGCGAAGCGCTTCGCGCCGCCGCCTTCCTTGCTTATCAGGTACTCGACGGCGGGAATCGCCTGCTGATTCGGCGCGGCGCCGGTGTAGAAGACGTTTTTCGACAGTTCCTCGCCTTCGTACTGCACCGGATAGAAGAGCAGCCCGTTGAGTTCTTCGAAAACAGGAAGCACCGACTTGCGCGACACCGAAGTCCAGCAGCCGAAAACGACCGCGACCTTGTCCTGCGTCAGCAGCTGGCGCGCCTTTTCGGCGAAGAGCGGCCAGTTGGAGGCCGGATCGACGACGACCGGCTCGAGTTTCTTGCCGAGAACGCCGCCTTTGGCGTTGATCTCCTCGATGGCCATCAGCGTCACGTCCTTCAGCACCGTCTCGCTGATGGCCATCGTGCCCGACAACGAGTGCAGGATGCCGACCTTGATCGTGTCGGCCGCGCGCGCAGCCCCGCTGGCAAACAGGCCCACGCCTGCGATCGCCACACTGGCCGCCAGTGTCTTCATGAAAAATCGCCGTTGCCGTCGTTGCATGAGGGTTCTCCCAAAGAGGCCAACAAATGTTCCACCAGCGTGCGCAACCTCGGTACGCGTTCGCACGCCCTTGACACTTCCGATGCAGTAATAGCAGGAGCCGTGCCCGGTGCTGCACGGGGTCAAGGCGCAGCGACCACGCCCCTGTTTTGAAAGAGCTAATTTGGATCGCGGGCCAGCAGCAAACGCTGCCCGCAACTTAAAACCATGTGAATCGGCGCGAAAGTGGTGCGCCGTTTTTCCTTCACGCACCAGATTGATGCGACGCGCTGCCCGACTTCCACACTTTCCCTGCATTCCAAGGCATGCGATTTGGAGACGGCAATAGCTCAGGGCCGCGTTGCTTTACAACTTCCGCCTGATAGTTCCAATCGTCGCGAGCAAGATCGGATGCAACCTTAAGGAGATCGCGCTTCGTCTAATGGCGCTGCTGAATCCACATAGCGCCTACGGATGCAGTCGCGCCGATAAGCGCGCCAAGCAGAGCAGCAATTGCTGAGTCCATCCTGAGACCTATCGTCTGACAACGCGGGTTCGCGCGCGCCGGCTCCGGAGCGAGCGCTTAGGTCGCCCCGTAATCCAACGATCACTCTCGCCAATCATGGTTTGTATTCGGTTTGCAGCGACTCAATCGTGGAACTAGAACAGGCTGCCGCTGCGCGTCTTGCAATCGCCGGGACCGACGCTGACTGCACGCACCGCGATCAGCGCTTCGTCGGTCGCGGGAACCTGGTCGGGGAGATCGACCAGTTGCATCACATCCGGCGGTCCGTACCGGTCGTACTGAATCGCCTTCATCGGCCGCCCGTCCTACGGCAGAGGGCAGCCATGCAGGAGCGGCGGCCGGCGGCGGTGCCAGTCCGTCGCCCGCTGGTACTGGTGGCCGAAATTGAGCAGCAGCGCCTCGCCGAACGGCTTGCCCACGAGTTGCATACCGAGCGGCGTTCCGCCGCCATCGTAGCCTGCCGGCAGCGCCAGCGCCGGCAGACCGAGATAATTGATGCAGCGCGTGTAGCGGCCAGGATCGTTCGACGGGTCCATACCCTGCCAGGCGGTCGACCCGGATCGCGGGATCGCGGCGTATGTCGGGGCCGCAACCGGCGACGACGGTAACATCACCAGGTCGGCGGCGGCGAAGACGAAAGCGCAAAATTTGCGCAATACTGCCGCTCGCACCGCCAGGGCGCGCCGATACGCCTCGTGCGGCAATGCGTGAGCGAGCAAGAATCGGTCACGCACCTCAGGATGAATGTCGTCCCAGCACTCGCGCATGACCGCGGTGTGATGCGCGGCCGCCTCACTGAC
>Ga0209343_10007109_pt1 | contig 13272 bp, 9 predicted proteins | sample RifCSPlowO2_02_FD_184026 | JGI IMG/M metagenome (GOLD analysis project Ga0209343, IMG submission 184026) | Groundwater microbial communities from Rifle, Colorado - Rifle CSP2_plank lowO2_0.2 (SPAdes) (version 2) | ecosystem: Environmental > Aquatic > Deep subsurface > Groundwater | place: Rifle... | reverse complement strand
GATGCTGGTCTCCTGGCAGATGAATCCGCGCAGCATCATGCGGAACAGAATCAGCGCGGTGAGCCAGCCGCTGGAGATAAGGCCGCCAAACTGCGAGCACGCGGCAAATTCCTTGTCCACGTGCATCGGTTGCGGATCGTATTGCCTTGCGAACTCGAGGATTTCCGTTTCGGTGATCTGATGGCTGCCGAGGTCGAAAACCTCCCCCGGACGATAATCCTCGGCGTAGCGCAGGTTCATGGCAGCGCGCCGCGTGATACCAGGCCGCCATCGATGGTAAAGATGATGCCGGAGGTATAGGCCGACAAGTCCGAAGCGAGAAACACCACGCTCGCGGCGGTTTCATCGATGCTCGCGGCGCGTCCCAGCGGCATATTCTTGAAAAACTCGCGCCAGCGCTCCGGATCGCCAAGGCGATCAGCCGCGCGTTTGCGGCCGAGGAATTCCAGGCGCTCGGTTTCCACGGGGCCTGGATTGACACCCAGCACGCGCACGCCATGATCAATGCTGGTGGAACCCAGCGTGCGGGTAAACGCCATCAGCGCCGCGTTGCCGGTGGCGCCGGCGATGTAGCCGGCGTCCAGGCGCTCGCCGCCCACGCCGATGATGTTGATGATGACGCCGCTCCTCCTCGCTTTCATCAGCGTGAAGAACGAGCGCGACATGTTGATGTAGCCGAAGACCTTCAGGTCCCAGGCGGCGCGCCATTTGGCGTCGTCGATGTCCTCGATCGAGCCGCCGGGAACGCCGCCGGCGTTGTTGATGAGTATGTCGGAGTCGGAACACGCGGCCACCAGCTTGTCGCGCGATTCGGCCTTGGACAGGTCCATGGCGTAGGTCCGCACGTCTACTTTGGCTATTTGCAGGAGCTTGGCTTTCGCCTGCTCCAGATCCTCCTGCGAGCGCGCCGCAAGCCTCAGATTGCAGCCTTCCTGAGCGAACCATCTTGCCACGCCGAAGCCGATGCCCTTGGAACCACCGGTGATCAGCACGCTGCGGCCTGCCAGTTTCAGATCCATTTGTTGTTCCCGTAACCCATTCGAGGTGGCGCAGTCGCCGGAGTCATCCGAGTCTGCGGCGAAACAGCGCGAACAGGCGCTCCCAGTGCCGTTCCGCGGCGGCCTTGTTGTAGAACTCGCGCTGCGGAAACACGTAGCCGTGGTTGCAGTTTTCGTACATTTCCAGCTCGTACTTCAGGCGGGTTTTCTTCAGCGCGGCGGCGAGGGCGTCTATGTCTTTTTGCGGGGTGAGGAAGTCGACGGAGCCGAAACCGAAATAGGCCTCAGCCTTGATCCTGTCGAGCATCAAATGCACGCTGTCGGCCTGGTCGGTCACGAAGGGGACGCCGTGCAGCGACAAGGCGGCGCCGAAGCGTTCCGGATAACTTGCGGCGGCGACCATCGCGTAGGGGCCGCTCATGCAATAGCCCACCGACCCGATCGGCCCTTTTTTCACCTCAGGCTGCGCGTCGAGAAACGCGAGGAAACCCGCGGTGTCCTCGGCGATCAGCCCGTTTGAAATCTTGGCCATCAGGGCGAACATCTTTTTCTGCTCTGCGCTTTCGTTGACGGTGCATTCCGCGGTCAGCAGCGTGCCGCGGCCGCTGCGATAGAAAAGGTTGGGCAGGATGACGTAGTAGCCCACGCATGCCATGCGCCGCGCCATGTCGAAGAGCTCTTCGCGTATGCCCGGGGCATCCATGTAGAAAATCACCGCGGGATGCGGGCCGCCGCGCTCCGGATGGCAGACAAAGGTATCGGCGGCACCGCCCTTGGTTGCGATATCGACGTGCTTTTCGATCATGTTGGTTTCCTCTGAATGACGGTTTCTCGAACCGGCCGCTGCGAAGCGCATGCGCGCTCGCCGGGCGAGCGCGAATCATAGGGACTCCGGCGCGCTTGCGCAATCGTCCCGGCGCGTCAAGCCAGGAATTCGATGTCCAGATCCTGCACCTCGAGGCCCGAGAATCGCGTCGACCAGGTTTCGCCCGGGGCCACCGGCAACGCATCGGTGAGCGTGCCGGTCGAGACAATTTCCCCGGCGGCAAGCGCTGGCATCCGCGTTTGCGCGGCCAGCACGTCGGCCAGATACGCCAGGGCGAGCAGCGGGTGGCCGAGGGCGTTGCCGCCGCGGCCCTCCTGCATGACGCGTCCGGAATGCATCAGCGCCACCTGGCAGTTCTCGAAATCGGCGATGGTTTGCGCGTGCTTGCCGGCGGCGACCTTGCGGGCCGGGCCGACCAGCAGCCGCGCGTGACAAGCATTATCGGCGCAGAAATCGGCGAGTTGCGCTTTCCAGCCGGGATAGTGCGAGTGGACGATCTCAACCGAATGCGCATACCAGGCAACGTAGGGCGACACCTGTGCCGGCTCGGTGAGGCCCGCGGGCAGCGGCGCGGCGAGGCATAAAAGGATTTCGGGTTCGATGCGCGGCTGTACGGTGCCCGCAAGCGAAACGCGGGCACGGCCTGTCTCCGTGTGGATTACGGTTCGATCGAAAACCGGCGCCCACATCGGCGCGTCCACGCCGTAGAGCGGCCAGATGCCGCGATTGGTAAAACCGATTTTTCTGCCGACCATGCGCCAGCCCGAGGCGAGGCGCTGCCGTGTGATTTCGGCCTGCACCCGGTAGGCGGCGGCGAGATCGAATCCCGGCGTGCGCGCGGCAATTGGTGCCAGGGTTGCCGCCCGCGCTTCGGCCTCGATCAGTTCGGCCGCGATGGCGGCTATGCGCATGGTACTCAGGGATTGCCGCGTTTTGCGGCGTCGGCAACGAGGAAAGCCGTGGCTGCGGCGACGCCGCCCGGCTGGTGCGGCACACCGGCAAGCGCAAGGCCCATTTCCACGCCTGACAGGGTTCCCGCAAGCATCAGGTCATTGAAATCGCCAAGATGTCCGATGCGGAAGATCTTGCCGGCGAGCTTCCCCAGCCCCATGCCCAGCGACATGTCGAAGGCGTCGAGTATGGTATCGCGCAAGGCATCGGCGTCGTGCCCCTGCGGCATCATGACCGCCGTGAGGGTATTGCTGTACTCCTCGGGCGCGGCGCAAAGTACTTCGAGATTCCAGGCGCGCACCGCGCGGCGCGTGGCCTCGGCGTGGCGAGCGTGGCGCGCGAACACGTTTTGCCAGCCTTCCTCTTCGAGCATGCGCAGCGCCTCGCGCAATCCATAAAGCAGGTTGGTCGCGGGCGTATAGGGGAAAAAGCCGTTCTTGTTGGCGGCCAGCATGTCTTCCCAGTTCCAGTAGGAGCGCGCGAGCCTGGCCGATCGCGATGCCTGCAGTGCCTTGTCGCTGATGCAATTGAAGGACAGGCCCGGGGGCAGCATCAGACCCTTTTGCGAACCCGCGACCGTGACATCCACGCCCCATTCGTCATGGCGGTAATCGACCGAGGCCAGCGAGGAGACCGCATCGACCATGTACAGCGCGGGATGGCCGGTGGCATCGATCGCCTTGCGGATCGCGCCGATGCGGCTCGCCACGCCGGTGGAGGTTTCGTTGTGAACCACGCACACCGCCTTGATGTTGCGTTCCTTATCGTCCGTGAGCCGCGCGGCAATAGCCTCGGGATTGGCGCCGTGCCGCCAGTCGGTGGGAAGCAATTCGACGGCGATGCCCAGTTTGCCCGCCATCTTGTTCCACAAATTGGCGAAGTGGCCGGTTTCCACCATGAGTACACGGTCTCCCGGTGAAAGGGTGTTGACCAGCGCCGCTTCCCAGGCGCCGGTGGCCGAGCCCGGAAAAATAACAAGTTGCTGGCGCGTCTGGAAAACTGCGCGCATACCCTGGATAATTTCCAGGGTCATGCGGGAAAATTTCGGACCGCGGTGATCGATAGTCGGGCTGTCGATAGCACGCAGGATGCGGTCCGGTACATTGGTCGGTCCGGGCAACTGCAGGAAATGGCGGCCGCTACGATGTGACATGGGAGTTTTTCCGCTGAGGGAAACCTTACATTAGAGGAGTTCCGGATTTCGGGCAATGTGAGGTGGCGGAAATTGTCGCGCGACGGGCTGACGGCGCTGCGGGGAGCGACGGGCAACTGCTAGAATCCGGGCAGTTTTCATGGCCCATCGCTTCATGCGTCGTCACTCTGGAGATTGTGCCGATCCCATGTTCCTGAATAGCGCGCCGCCCGCGCGAATCACCCTTTCCGGAAAGAGGCAATGAACCTCGATACGCTATTGAAATACCTGCCGCGCTCCTCCAGGAGGACGCAGTTCATCATCGTCATCTTGGTGTCTTCGTTGCTGACCTTTGGCCTGGATCGGGCCGGGATGCTGCTGCCCATCGAGGATGTCTATTACGATTACTGGCATCAGTTCGCCGGCGTGCGGCGCGAGGCCCGGCATACCGCGGTGATCGCGGTGGACGACGCGACCTTGCTGGAATACAAGGACGATCCGCTGGCGTTCTGGGCGCCGTATTGGGCGCAGGCGATGGATACGCTCACGCAGGCCGGGGTAACAGCCACAGGACTCGATTTCATCTATACCGTCAGCGCGGAATCCTGGCTTGCCAAGCTCAATCTGCCCGGCAGTGATATCAGCCGCAATTACGATTCGCCGTTGCGGGCGCAGTTGGCCGCCGGCGACAAGATCCTGATCACCCATCTCATCGAGAGCGCCGAGGGCGAGCCGGAGCTGCTGCTGCCGCCGCAGGACCAGTTGTTCCTGCTGCCCGGCGGCATCAACGACCTTGGGATCGCCAATCTGGAGCCGGATTCGGACAAGCTGGTGCGCAATTTCTACCCGGCATTCGACCCGAATCCCCAGGCGCCCGGCGTCGGCTTCGCCATGCAGCTGGCACTGCGGAGCGCGGGGGAGGATCCCACCAAAAGCAAATGGACCATCGCCGGCGTCGAATGGCCGCGCGAGCGCCAGAGGATGCGCATTGGCTTTGTCGGCCCTGCGGGAACCATTCCCACGGTCTCGATGCGCAAACTCCTCAGTCCCGACGCGCTCTCCGACCCGCAGGTACAGCAGCTCAAAGGACGCGCCGTCATCATTGCCGCGAACAACGCCGGCACCTCGGACCGGCATTTCACGCCCTATTCGCGCGGCGGCCTGTTTTTTGCCAGCGACCAGATGATCGGAGGCGAGATACACGCCAACATCATCGAGACCGTTCTCTCGGGGCATTTCCCGCGGGAATTTCCGCCCTGGATCCATTGGCCGTACGTGCTTGCATGGCTGGTCATTGGCACCCTACTGTTCCTGTATTTCAGCGTGCCCAAAGGCATGGGTTGGATCGTGATCCTCGCCAACGTCTGCCTGATACCGGCGTTTCTGCTGTTTCTCAAGGACTGGATCGTTCCGGTGGGCACGGTGCAGGTGGGCCTGGCGATCGCCTATCTGAGCACCATCGCGCTGCGCCTGACGGGCGAGGAGCGCGAACGAGCGCGCTTGAAGCACATGTTCGGGCGCTATGTGTCGGACGACGTCGTCGACACGCTGCTCTCCGAGGACGACCGGCCCGACCTCTCCGGCGAGGAACGCCATGTGACGGTGCTGTTTTCCGATATCCGCAATTTCACCACCATCTCCGAGAAGCTCAACGCCCACGAGGTGGTGGAAATGCTCAATGCGTATTTTTCCAAGGTATGCGAGCCGATCCTGAATCGCGGCGGCATGGTCAACAAGTACATCGGGGATGCGGTGATGGCGGTATTCGGCGCGCCCAAGTCGTATCCGGACCATGCGCGGCGCGCGCTCGCCGCGGCAATAGACATGGTTCAGGAGGGCAAGGATTTCCGGCTGTGGATGCAGGCGCGCTTTCCCGATCGCGGATTGCCGGAATTCGCCATCGGTGTAGGCTTGCACACCGGCTCCTGTGTGGTGGGTGATATCGGTTCCGAGCGGCGCACCGAGTTCACCGCCATCGGCGATACCGTCAATGCGGCGTCGCGGCTGGAAGGTGTCACCAAGGAATTGGGCGTGTGGCTGGTGGCAAGCGCCGCGACTCTCAAGGAAGCCGGCGATGGTATTACCACCGGCAAGACTGAAACCGTCACCGTCAAGGGGCGTGCGGAGCCGATCGAAGTGTTTGAAGTGCTGGCAATGCGGGAATAGCCTGAAATTCCGGCCTAAATTGGCGGGAAAAGCGGATTTTTTCTCATTCCGGAGTGTGGGGTGCGCGGGAACGTGACAAATTCCCGGACGCGCCATCGTTGCAGAGTTATCCTGACTCGATAAAGATTCACTGGGAGGTGACAATAATGCATTCCATCAGAAACGCATTGAGTGCGGTTGTGCTGAGTTTGGGCTTGGCGGCAGGGGCGCAGGCCCAGTCGCCTGATGTCGGACTGGTGAACCAGCTTCAGGGCGAGGTGAACTATCAGTCGGACGGATCGCCGGCTGCCAAAGCGCAGGCTTTCATGAAGGTTCGCCAGGGTGACCGGTTCACCGTGCCAGCCGGCGCCCAGATCCGCGTCGTATATTTCCAGGGTGGACGCCAGGAAACCTGGCGCGGCCCCGCCGCGTTCCGCGCGAGCGACAAGCAAAGCGAGGCGAGCAATGGCCAGCCGCTGCTGGTTTCGGCCGTGCCTTCGGCGGCATCGCATAAGATTGCCCAGGTGCCGGAACTCATCCAGATTGCCAAGCTGGGCCGTTCCGGAGGCGTGAACGTTCGCGGCAGCGGCCAGCCCCCGCGCCTGACCGCCGCGCAGCAGGCAGAGGTGAACGCGGCCAGAAGCACCTACAAGACGATGCGTGGCCAGTCCCCGGCCGATGACATCACACCAGAACTGTACTTGTACAGCGTGCTGCAGGATTACCTGCTCTATGACGATATGAAGCCGGTGGTCGATGAAATGGCCAAGCGCCAGCCCGGCAGTCCCGAAGTACAGGAACTTGTCGGCTGGGTAAAGAGCAAGACACAATAAGCGCATCCTGATTTTTTGAGAAAGGCCCCGTTCAGGGGCCTTTTTCATTCGTGCGCCCTGGTATCAATCCTTGACCTATCTCAACGCGGCGAACGCGATCTCCGGCAGAATGTATTTGCCGCATTGATCAAGTAGCGCGATGGGTCCCGCACCAATCAAACCCGCCGACAGCGCCGACCGTACGCTGGACGTGCTGCATTTTGAGCGCGATGCGTTACGCACAATGTTTGCGCCAAAGAGCGTCGCGGTGGTCGGCGCGACGGAGAAAGCGGGTGCGGTCGGCCGCACCCTGCTCTGGAACCTCATCAGCAATCCATTCGGTGGCACTGTCTATCCGATCAACACGCGACAAAATCAGGTGCTGGGCATCAAGGCGTACCCGAATATCGGGAGCGTGCCCGAACAGATCGATCTGGCCGTCATCGTCACTCCCGCTCCCACCGTGCCGGACATCATCAAGGAATGCGTCGCCGCAGGCGTCAAGAGCGCAATCATCATTTCGGCCGGGTTCAAAGAGGCGGGCGCGGCAGGCGTGGAGCTGGAGCGCAAGATTGCCGATTACGCGCGCGGCAAGATGCGGCTTATCGGACCGAACTGCCTGGGCGTGATGCGCCCGGTGACGCACCTGAACGCGACATTTGCGAGCGCGATGGCCCGGCCCGGCTCGGTTGGCTTCATCAGCCAGAGCGGCGCCCTGCTTACTGCCGTGCTGGACTGGAGTTTTCGTGAAAACGTCGGCTTCAGCGCTTGCGTATCCGTGGGTTCGATGCTCGACGTCAACTGGGGCGACCTGATCAACTATTTTGGCGACGATCCGCATACCCACAGCATCATGATTTACATGGAGTCGATCGGCAATGCGCGCTCGTTTATCTCCGCCGCGCGCGAGGTCGCGCTGACCAAGCCGATCATCGTCATCAAGGCAGGGCGCACCGCCGCTGCGGCGAAGGCCGCGGCCTCGCATACCGGAGCGCTTGCCGGCAGCGACGAGGTGCTCGATGCGGTGTTCCGCCGCTGCGGGGTGTTGCGCGTCAACTCGATCTCCGATCTGTTCTACATGGCAGAGGTGCTGGCCAAGCAGCCGCGGCCCTCCGGACCGCGACTGACCATCGTCACCAACGCCGGCGGCCCTGGCGTGCTTGCCACCGATACCCTGATTGCCCTCGGCGGCGAGCTGGCCGAGTTGTCCGCGGAATCAATCGAGGCGCTCAACAAGGTACTGCCGGCGCACTGGAGCCATGGCAATCCGATCGATATCCTGGGCGATGCAGCGCCGGAGCGCTACGCGCAGGCGCTTGCGATCGCGGCCAAAGATCCGAACAGCGACGGCTTGCTGGTGGCGCTGACGCCGCAGGCGATGACCGATCCGACCGAAACGGCCAGGCGCCTGACCGCGTTTGCCGCCACCGAAGGCAAACCGGTGCTCGCCAGCTGGATGGGCGGCAAGGACGTGGTCGCGGGCGAGGCGATCCTCAATCAAGCGAACATACCGACATTCGGTTATCCGGACACCGCGGCGCGCACCTTCATGCTGATGTATCGCTACGCCTATAACCTGCGCGGCCTGTACGAAACGCCGACGCTGGTCGAGGCCGCGGCCGATGCGGCGCCGGATCGCGCGCAGGTGCGGCAGCTCATAGCCGACGCGCGCAAGTCCGGCCGCACCCTGCTGACCGAGTACGAGTCGAAGCAGGTGCTCGCGGCTTATCGCATTCCCACCGTGCCAACGCGCATTGCCGGCAGCGCGGACGAAGCGGTGCAATGCGCGAGCGCGACCGGCTATCCCGTCGTTCTGAAGCTGCATTCGGAGACCATCACCCATAAAACCGACGTCGGCGGGGTGCGCTTGAACCTCGCCGATGCCGACGCGGTGCGGCGCGCCTACCGCGAGATTGAAGCGGGGGCAAACACTGTGGGCGAACCCCCGCCGCAAGGCGCACGGCATTTTCTCGGCGTGACCGTTCAGCCGATGATCAAGCTCGACGGCTATGAACTGATACTCGGTTGCAGCATCGACGCGCAATTCGGTCCGGTGCTGCTGTTCGGCGCGGGCGGACAGCTGGTGGAAGTGTTCCGCGACCGCGCGCTCGCGCTGCCGCCGCTCAACACCACGCTGGCGCTGCGCATGATGGAGCAAACGACCATCTTCAAGGCGCTCAAAGGCGTGCGCGGCCGCGCCCCGGTGGATCTTGCGGCGCTGTCGAGCCTGCTGGTGCGGTTCAGCCAGCTGGTGATAGAGCAGCGCTGGATCAAGGAGATTGATATCAATCCATTGCTGGCGGCCGGGCTGGCGGGCGAAGCCGCGGCGAGCGGCGCCAGCGGGCTACTGGCGCTGGATGCGCGCGTTGTCCTGCACGGGCCGGCGGTCGGCGAAAAAGATCTGCCTGAACTCGCCATCCGGCCGTACCCGGCCCAATATGTGTCGGCGTGGACTTCGAAGAACGGCATGCGGGCCACCATACGCCCCATTCGCCCCGAAGACGAGCCGCTGATGGTCAAGTTCCATTCGACCTTGTCCAAGGAAAGCGTGTACATGCGCTATTTCCAGTTTGTCAATTACAACCAGCGCGTCGCGCATGAGCGCCTGACGCGGCTGTGCTTCATCGACTACGACCGCGAGATGGCGCTGGTGGTGGAGCGCAAGGACCCCAAGACAGGCGAGAACGCGATTGTTGCAATCGGGCGATTGAGCAAACTGCACCAGTCCGCGGAGGCCGAATTCGCGATTCTGGTCAGTGACGCCCACCAGGGCCACGGAATCGGCGTCGAGTTGCTGCGCCGCCTGGTGCGGATCGGTCGTGATGAAAAACTCGAACGTATCGTCGCCACCATGCTGGGCGATAACGTCGCCATGCAGCACGTTGCGCGCAAGATCGGCTTCAAACTGAAACGGGTTGGACCCGAGTTCAATGCGGAGATGGAACTGACTTAGCCATAGGTTGATGCCATGAATCCGAAAGATATTCCCAAAGACCTGCCCGCCACCATCGCTGAACACGCAGGCGAACCGAACGCAGTGTGGCGGGCGTGGCAGACGCTGTTCGAGAAGCACAGGGCGGCTGTCGATCCGATCGGCATGTTTGCGCCTATTTTTCACGCGCATGCGGCGTGGCTTGCCCATCCCCAGGAACTGGCCGAATGGATGACGCGCACGTCGCAGGAGATAGGCGCGCTGCAGGCGCATGCGGCGCAACGATTCGTGGGCGGCGCAGAAGGCGACATCGTGCTGCCCAATGCCGACGACCAGCGTTTTTCGGATCCGGTGTGGACCGATTCGCCTGGATGGGATTTACTCAAGGAGTCCTATCTTTTTTACACGCGCAATATTCAGGACGCTTTGTTCGAGACGCCCGGCCTTGCGCCGAAGGAGCGCCGCCGTGCCGCGTTCTGGTGGCGCAAGTGGCTCAATGCAGTCGCGCCCACAAATTATTTCCTCACCAACCCGGTGGCCGTGCGCAAGGCGATAGAGAGCAACGGCCAGAGCCTTTCCAAGGGCATGGAGGTGATGTTCGAGGATATGCTGGCGGGCACGGTGCGCATGACCAGTCCGGAGGATTTCAAGATCGGCTCCAATCTCGCGACCACGCCGGGCGAGGTGGTGTTTCGAAATCCCCTGCTGGAGCTGATCCACTACAAACCGATGGCCGCGAAGGTGCATCAAATACCGATCGTGATCGTGACGCCGTGGATCAACAAATTCTATGTGCTCGACCTGACGCCGAATAAGAGCATGGTCCAGTACCTGCTCAAGCAGGGTTTCAGCGTATTTATCACCAGTTGGAAGAATCCCACGGCCGACATGGCCGAGGTGAGCTTCGACGGCTATCTGACCGGTGGCGTGGACGCAGCGGTGAAGGTTGCCCGCAAGATAAGCGCTGCCGAGCGCGTGCATCTGGTGGGCTACTGCATCGGCGGCACGCTGGCGTCGGCCTACATGGCCTGGCTCAACCGGCGCCACGACCGCGAGGAGGACGTGCCGGTCGCGCACTGGACGCTGCTCACCACGCTGACCGATTTCCAGTCCCCGGGCGACATCGAGGTGTTCCTGGATGAAGCCAGCGTAAGCTGGCTTAGCGACAACATGCGCAAAAAGGGTTTCCTCGACGGCAAGGAGATGGCCGCCACTTTTCGCCTGATGCGCTCCAACAGCCTGATCTGGCACTACCTGGTGCATGGCTGGCTTTACGGCGAGCGGCCCCCGCCCTTCGACGTGCTCTACTGGAACATGGACACCACGCGCATGCCGGCCGCCATGCACGAGTTCTACCTGCGCGAGATGTACCTTAACAACCGGCTGGTAAAGCCGGATTCCCTCACCATCGCCGGAGAACCGATCTCGCTCAAACGCATCCGCCAGCCGCTCTACGGGGTGTCGGCCGAGGACGACCATGTCGCGCCGTGGCGCCAGACGTTCCGCATCAACCAGTCGGTGCAGGGGCCCAAACGTTTCGTGCTGTCGAGCTCGGGCCACATCCTGGGCATCGTCAATCCGCCGGCCAAGCCCGCCAAGCGCAGATACTGGGTGGCCAGCGCGCACCGCAGAAACACCGCCGACGGGTGGCGTGCGGACGCCGAGGCGCACGAGGGTAGCTGGTGGGAGGATTGGGTGGCGTGGCTGCGCCCGCAGTGCGGGCCGCTGGGCGATCCGCCACCGACCTCGACGCCCGAGTATCCGAAGCTGGCCGACGCTCCCGGGACCTACGTCCTGGAGAACTGAGCGCCGCCGCATCGAAGGCGATCCCCCGCTTCAACTGTATCGCGGTCGTTCGCGCCAGTCGCGCCGTTGCGCCACCAATTGCGCCAGCACGCACGAAGCGATACGGTTTTCCTGCGAATCGCTGCGGTTCATCAGCACGATCGGCACGCGCGCGCCCATCGCCACGCCCCCGGATATCGCGTCAGACAGCTGCTCCAGTTGCTTGGCCAGCATGTTGGCCGACTCGAGATCGGGGGCGACCAGCACGTCGGCCTGGCCGGCGACCAGGGAGCGGATCCCCTGGTTGCGCGCCAAATCCTTCGACACCGCGTTGTCCAAACCGAGCGGGCCGTCGAGCAAGGCGCCGGTAATCTGCCCGCGGTCCGCCATCTTGCACAGCGCCGCGGCGTCGGTGGTGGCGCGCATTTTCGGTGTCACCATTTCCAGCGCCGCAAGCAGCGCAACTTTCGGTTCGGGCACGCCCATCAGGTGCGCGAAGTCGATCGCATTCTGCACGATGCCCACCTTGTCATCGAGGGAAGGGTCGATGTTGACCAGCGTATCGGTGATGAACAAAGGGCGCGGATAAGTCTGCACTTCGATGTACAGCACATGGCTGATGCGCCGGGCGGTGCGCAATCCGTTGGGTGCGATCACCTCATGCAGGAATTCCTCGGTGCGCTGGCTGCCTTGAATCAGCACCGCCACTTCGCCCGCGGCGGCCATCGCCACCGCGTGTTGCGCGGCCGCGTGGCTGTGCCGCACGTCGACGAAACGGCAATCGTGCAGATCGAGCCCATGCTGCTCGGCCAGCTCGCGCATGCGTGCTTCCGGGCCGATCAGGAGAGGCAGCATTGCGCCGATGTCGCGCGCGCCGACCGCCATGCGCAGCGACTCGGCGTCGCACGGATGCGCGAATGCGGTGAGCACCGGAGCGATTCCCCTGGTCTTCGCCAGCAGGCGCCGATAACGCGCGTCGCGATCGGAGATCGTCACTTCCGGCATCGCCATGCGCGCGCGCTTGATTTTCTCGGTCGGCGCGAGGATCTCCGCCTGGCCGCTGATGACCTTCAGGTCGTCCTGGTTGGTGCACAGGCAGTCAAACACCATGTGTTTGTTGTGGTCGAATTTCTTCGCGCAGGTCAACTTCACAGTGACGCTGTCGCCGACCTTGACCGGGCGCGAAAAGCGCAGCGTCTGGTCGATATAGATCGTGCCCGGCCCGGGAAATTCCGTGCCGAGTACGGTCGAAATCAGCGCGGCGCCCCACATGCCATGGGCGATCACCTCATGAAACATGCTCGATTGCGCGTATTCAGGATCGACGTGCGCCGGGTTGACATCGCCCGACATGATGGCGAAAAGCTGGATGTCCTCGGGGCGCAAGGTTCGCGTCAGGACCGCTGTGTCCCCGACCTGGATCTCATCATAGGTGCGGTTTTCGATGAAGGCGCTGAGCATCGATGGGGCGTTCATGATCTCGTCCGGCGATAAATCCATGACAACTGTAGTCGCTTTTCGCGTGCCGGGCCAATGGACTCAGGACACCGGCGCCCCCGCCGGCCTGCAGGATCGCGCGGCCAAAAGCTTGCCGCGCTGCTTCCAACAGCCGGCGCGAGCTTTAGGCGACGGCGGTCTTATATACGACCGCGCGGCCAAAAGCTTGCCGCGCTGCTTCCAACAGCCGGCGC
>Ga0209343_10007106_pt1 | contig 13275 bp, 10 predicted proteins | sample RifCSPlowO2_02_FD_184026 | JGI IMG/M metagenome (GOLD analysis project Ga0209343, IMG submission 184026) | Groundwater microbial communities from Rifle, Colorado - Rifle CSP2_plank lowO2_0.2 (SPAdes) (version 2) | ecosystem: Environmental > Aquatic > Deep subsurface > Groundwater | place... | reverse complement strand
TTATGGCCTGTCCGGCGTGAAGGAAGGCTACCGCACCGGTCGCGGTCGCGTGGTGATGCGCGCGCGCTGCCACTTCGAGGATATCGGCAAGGGCGAGCGCCAGGCCATCATCATCGACGAGCTGCCGTACCAAGTGAACAAGGCCAACCTGCTGATGAAAATCGGCGAGATGGTGCGCGAGAAACGCTTGGAAGGCATCTCCGAGATTCGCGACGAATCGGATAAGTCCGGGATGCGCGCGGTGATCGAGCTGAAGCGCGGCGAGAATGCCGACGTGATTCTCAATAAGCTGTACAAAGACACCCAGTTGCAGGACAGCTTCGGCATCAATATGGTCGCGATCATCGACGGCCAGCCGAAGCTACTCAACCTCAAACAGGTGATCGACGCCTTCCTGCGCCATCGCCGCGAAGTGGTCACGCGCCGCACCATCTTCGAATTGCGCAAGGCGCGCGAACGCGGTCATATCCTCGAAGGCCTAGCGGTGGCATTGTCCAACGTGGACGAGATCATCGCGCTGATTAAAGCCGCACCGACCCCCGCCGACGCCAAGCGCGAGCTGATGGCGCGCTCCTGGCGCTCGTCGCTGGTGGAAGACATGCTCAGCCGCGTCAGCGACGCGTCGCGCCCCGAAGGCTTGTTGCCGGAATTTGGCCTGGTTGGACAAGGCAAGACGCGCGGCTACCATCTCTCCGATGCGCAGGCGCAGGCGATTTTGGAATTGCGCCTGCAACGCCTGACCGGCCTGGAGCAGGACAAGATCGTCGGCGAATACCGCGAAGTGATGGATAAGATCACCGACCTGCTCGACATCCTCGCCAAGCCGCAACGTGTCACCCAGATCATCCACGACGAACTGGTCGCGGTGAAAGCACAGTTTGGCGACAAGCGCCGCAGCGAGATCATCACGCACACGCAGGACATGAGCATGGAAGACCTGATCGCACCGGAAGACGTGGTGGTCACGCTGTCGCACGGTGGCTACATGAAGGCGCAGCGCCTCGACGAATACCGCGCGCAGAAGCGCGGCGGGCGCGGCAAGCAGGCGACGGCGACCAAGGAAGACGATTTCATCGACAACCTGTTCATCGCCAACACCCACAATTACATTCTGTGCTTCTCGAACCGCGGCCGCGTGTACTGGCTCAAGGTCTATGAAGTGCCACAGGGTAGCCGCATTTCGCGCGGCAAGCCGATTGTGAATCTGTTGCCGCTGGAAGAGGGCGAAAAGATCAACGCGGTGTTGCCGGTCAGCGAGTTCGTCGAGGATAAATATGTGTTCTTCGCCACCGCCAACGGCACGGTGAAAAAGACCCCGTTGAATGATTTCTCGCGCCCGATGAAGCGCGGCATCATCGCGATCAACCTAGATGAAGGCGATCATCTGATCGGGGTCGCAGTCACCGATGGCAAGCATGACGTGATGTTGTTCTCGAATGGCGGCAAGGCGGTGCGTTTCGATGAAGAGGATGTACGCCCGACCGGACGTGCATCGCGTGGCGTGCGTGGCATGAAGCTGGCCGCCAAGCAGCAGGTGATCTCGTTGCTGGTGGCCGAGAACGAGCAGCAAAGCGTGCTGACTGCGACCGAGAACGGTTACGGCAAACGCAGCCCGATCGTCGAATACACCCGCCACGGGCGCGGCACGCAAGGCATGATCGCGATCCAGACTTCTGCACGCAACGGCAAGGTGGTCGCCGCGACGCTGGTGAATGTCGATGACGAGATTATGCTGATCGGCACCAGCGGTGTGTTGATCCGCACTCGCGTCAAGGAGATTCGCGAGATGGGGCGCACCACGCAAGGCGTCACACTGATGAACGTAGAAGAGGGCGATAAACTGGCCGGCTTGAGCCGTATTGCCGAGCCGGATGAAGAGGAGCAATAACGGGAAGGGATAGGGCGAGGTTGACGGTTTGCCCCTTTCCCCTTCTCAGGATTTTAGGGGGATAACAGAATGACAATTTACAACTTTAGCGCGGGCCCGGCAGTGTTGCCGAAAGAGGTTTTGTTGCAGGCGCAGGCGGAATTGCCTGACTGGCACGCCAGCGGCATGTCGGTGATGGAGATGTCGCATCGCGGCAAGGAATACATGAGTATCCAGGCTCAGGCCGAAGCCGATCTGCGCGAGTTGATGGGCATTCCCGCAAATTACAAGGTGCTGTTCCTCCAGGGCGGAGCCAGCCAGCAGTTTGCGATGATCCCGATGAACCTGTTGCGCGGCAAGGCATCGGCAGATTATGTGAATACCGGCGAATGGTCGAAGAAGGCCATCAGCGAAGCGAAAAAATACGGTTCCGTGAATGTCGTGGCGACCGGTGCGGACAAAAACTTTTCTTATATCCCCGCGTTCGAAACCTGGAAGCGCGACCCGGATGCGGCCTATCTGCATTTCACGCCGAACGAAACCATCGGCGGCGTGGAATTCAACTGGTTGCCCCCAATAGACAATACGCCGGGGGGTGTGCCACTGGTGGCGGATATGTCGTCCAATATCCTGTCACGCCCGGTGGATGTGAATAAATATGGCCTGATTTACGCGGGCGCGCAAAAGAACATCGGTCCGGCAGGACTGACTTTGGCCATTGTGCGCGAAGACTTGATCGGGCAGACAGTCGCGGGAACCCCGACCATGCTGGATTACAAGACCCATGCCGACAACGATTCGATGTATAACACGCCGCCGACTTATGGCATCTACATCGCAGGCTTGGTGTTCCAGTGGCTGAAGAAGAACGGCGGCATCGCTGCGATGGAACAGACCAATATTGCCAAGGCAAAGCTGCTGTATACGACGATTGATGCGAGCAACGGTTTCTATAATTGCCCGGTAGCATTACCGGATCGCTCGCGCATGAATGTGCCGTTTACGCTGAAGGACGCAAGCCTTGATGGCGATTTCCTGAAGCAGGCCGATGCGCGCGGGTTGCTGCAATTGAAAGGGCACCGTTCGGTGGGCGGGATGCGTGCCTCGATTTACAATGCGATGCCGCTGGCAGGCGTGCAAACGCTGGTTGATTTCATGAATGAGTTTGCAAAGAAGAACGGCTAATTCAGATTTGCGTCAATTAATGATAATAATTTTGCAGGGTGCGTTACACGCACCATTAACATTGATTGGTGCGCACAGCGTACTCTACGACTGAAAGAGGAAATGGCTAAACCATATCGCATTCTCACGCTGAACAAGATTTCAGCCCAGGGGCTGAAGCGCTTCCCTGTGGCCTCTTATCTGGTGGGTGCCGACATCTCAGATCCGGACGCGATCCTGGTGCGCTCGCAAGTCATGCATGACATGGAAATTCCTGCCAGCGTGAAAGCGATTGCGCGCGCCGGCGCCGGAACCAACAATATTCCTGTTGCCAAAATGAGCGCGCGCGGCGTGCCGGTATTCAATGCGGCGGGCGCGAACGCCAATGCGGTTAAGGAGCTGGTGGTCGCCGGCATGCTGCTGGCGGCGCGCAACATCGTGCCTGCGCTGCAATTCACCGCAGGCTTGCAGGGCGACGATGCCGCGATGCACAAGCTGGTCGAGGATGGCAAAAAGCATTATGCGGGCATCGAGTTGCGCGGGCGCACACTGGGCATCATCGGGTTGGGGGCAATCGGTCGCTTGGTCGCCGACACCGCGCTGGCTCTCGGCATGCGCGTGTACGGCTATGACCCGGAGCTGACCGTGGATGCGGCGTGGAGCCTGTCGTCTCAGGTGAAGAGGGCGCATAGCGTCGAGGAGTTGCTCAAGCACAGCGAATTTGTCACGCTGCATGTGCCGTTGGTGGATGCGACGCGCGGCCTGATTAACGCCAAGTGCCTGCAGGAGATGAAACCGGGTAGTGTGCTGTTGAATTTTTCGCGTGATGCGATTGTGGATAACGATGCGGCGCTGGTAGCCTTGGCGAACAAACATTTGCATTGCTATGTGTGCGATTTTCCTGCGCAAAAATTGCAGGGGCAGGCCAACGTTGTGACTTTGCCGCATCTCGGAGCGTCAACCGAAGAGGCGGAAGAAAATTGCGCGGTGATGGTGGTGGACAAGCTGCGCGAATATCTTGAACATGGCAACCTGACCAACACAGTAAATTTTCCGACATTGGTGATGCCGCGCGGGTCGGCATTTCGTTTGGCTATTGCCAATGCCAACGTCCCGAACATGCTGGGGCAGATTTCTACCACACTGGCCCATGCGGGCATCAACATTAATAATATGATGAACAAATCACGCGGCGAAATGGCCTATACGCTGGTGGATACCGACAGCGCGCTGCCTGCCGCGTTGATTGCGCAGATCGCCGCTATTCCCGGCGTATTGATGGTGCGCGACTTGCCATTGGCAGAGGCTCCGTGAACGAGAAATTAAAACAACTCCGCGAACAGATCGACTGTCTGGATGACGAATTGCTGAAGCTCGTCAACCAGCGTGCCACGCTGGCGCAGCAGATCGGGCTGCTCAAGGATGATGGCGTGATTCTCCGTCCGGAGCGAGAGGCGCAGGTATTGCAGCGCTTGCAAGGCAGCAACAAGGGGCCGTTGAGCAATGCCGCCGTGGTGCAGTTGTTCACCGAAGTGATGTCGCAATGCCGCGCGCTGGAAGCGCCGCTGACCGTCGCTTATCTGGGGCCCGAAGGGACATTTACCGAGGCGGCGGCGCTGAAACGTTTCGGCAGCGCCATACAAAAGTTGCCATGTGCGAATATCGACGATGTTTTTCATGCGGCTGAATGCGGCACGGTTCAGTATGGCGTGATACCGGTGGAGAATTCCAGCGAGGGCGCCGTCGGACGCACACTGGATCTTTTGTTGCACAGCCCTCTGCAGATATGCGGCGAAGTGATGCTGCCTATTCATCAGTGCCTGCTTGCAAAGCAGTGTGACTTGAGCGGAATAAAGACCGTTTACTCGCATTCGCAGTCATTTGGCCAGTGCCAGAACTGGCTGAATATGAATCTGCCGAATGCCTTGCTAGTGCATGTTTCCAGCAACGCCGAAGCGGCGCGCCTGGCCGCAGAAAATCCGCACAGCGCAGCCATTGCCGGCATCCAGGCAGCGGAACTGTTCGGCCTTGATATATGCATGAGAAATATCGAGGACTACTCCAAGAACACCACGCGTTTTCTGGTATTGGGCAACCAGCAGATCGTGCCGTCCGGCAAGGACAAAACTTCGCTCGTGCTATCCGCCATGAATCGCCCCGGTGCGGTGCATGACCTGCTGGCCCCGTTGGCCAAACATGGTGTGAGCATGACAAAATTGGAGTCGCGACCGGCACAGGCGGAGCTTTGGGAATATGTGTTCTATGTGGATGTCGAAGGCCATCAGACTGACGTCAAAGTAGCAGCGGCGCTGGCTGAAATCAAGAAAGTTGCCGCGTTCATGAAAATCTTGGGTTCATATCCGGTTGCCGTATAGGCGGTCGTTCGGGAGTAAATGAATGACAATGCCGCAACTGTGCTGGGATATCGGGTTCCTGAAAAACAATCCGACACTGAAGGATGAAAACTACGGCATTCCCGCCGAAGTAAAACACACCGACTATCCGGTGCGCATGGTGCGCTACTGGTTCATGTATCACTTCCTGCGTGAGGACGCGGCACGCAAAGGCGCGCTGGACGTGTGCGAGATCGGCGTGGATGTCGGGCAGATGCTCGGCTTCATGCACGCGGCCGCGCAGCATGGCGGCGAAAAAGTGCCGCTGGCCAACTGGGATGCGGTGGATGCGTTGATACGCCGCGATATTCTCGAACGTGTGGGTTATAACCATTTTTACCAGGTGGATCTGGAAAGCCCGGAGTTCGGTCTGGATGAGGGCAGGCAATATGACGCGATGATCCTGCTGCATGTGCTGGAGCATCTGTTCAAGCCGGAAGCGCTGATCGCGAAGATCGTGCCGCACCTCAAGCCGGGCGGCATGCTGATCGGCGGATTTCCTTCCACACCGGAGCCGATGGCGCAGTCGCGCGAAGACAAAATTCGCCCCGGCGCGAGAAAATACGGGCATGTCAGTGTGTTCTCGCCGAAGCGCGTGCGCGACATGGCCGCGGCGAACGGGCTGGAAGTGGAGTTTTTGAGCGGCGCATTTTTGATGCGTAAAAAAGGCTTTTTCCTGGAGAACTTCAAGTGGTGGCTGCGCTTCAACCTGTGGTTCGGCGCGCTGTTTCCGGGTTGGCCGGGAGAGATTTACTGGGTGTTGCGCAAGCCGGTGTAGGGTGCATTTCATGCACCATGGTGCGCACAGCGCACCCTACCGTGATTGCCCAAAAATCTGCGTGAATCTGTGTAATCTGCGGATAAAACTTACTTTTGATTGTTAAGAATTAAAAATGAATTACAGCGAGTTAGCACCACCCTACATCCGCGCCATCGCGCCCTACCAGCCCGGCAAGCCCATCTCGGAGCTGGAGCGCGAGCTGGGCATCAGCGGCATCGTCAAACTGGCATCGAACGAGAACCCGCTGGGTTGCAGCCCGCTGGCAATGAAGGCGATGCAGGATGCGCTCAAGACCATCGCGTTGTACCCGGACGGCAATGGCTTCGAATTGAAGGATGCGCTGTTCAGGCGCTACGGTGTCGAGCATGCGCGCATCGTGCTGGGCAACGGCTCCAACGACATGCTCGAACTGGCCGCGCGCGCCTTCCTGACGGTGGGCGACAAGGCGGTGTACTCGGATCATGCCTTTGCCGTGTACCCGCTCGCGACACAGGCGGTCGGCGCGACTGGCGTCAGCGTGCCCGCCATCGATTATGGTCACGACCTGAAGGCGATGCTGCAAGCCGCCGTGACGCAGCAGGCCAAGCTGGTGTTCATCGCCAACCCGAACAACCCGACTGGCACCTTCCTGAGTGCTGATTCGTTGCTGGAATTCCTGCGCGCATTGCCGCCGCAGATTCTGGTGGTGCTGGACGAGGCATACAACGAATACCTGCCGGAAGAATGCCGCTACGATTCGGTGTCCTGGCTGGAGGAGTTTCCCAACCTCATCATCTCGCGCACCTTCTCCAAGGCTTACGGCTTGGCCGGCCTGCGTGTGGGCTATGCGTTTGCCCATGCGCAGGTCGCCGACATGATGAACCGCGTGCGCCAGCCGTTCAACGTCAACAGCGTGGCGCAGGCCGCCGCCGTGGCGGCGTTGCAGGACGAGGATTTCGTGCGGCGCACCAACGAACTGAACCGGCGCGGCATGGAACAGATCACCGCAGGTTTGCGCAAGCTGGGGCTAGAATTCATTCCGTCGTATGGCAACTTCATCAGCTTCAAGATCGGTAATGGCATGAAGATGTATCGTCGCCTGCTGGAACTGGGCGTGATCGTGCGACCGATAGCGAGCTACGATATGCCGGAATATTTGCGCGTGAGTATAGGCACGGAAAACGAAAACGAAAAATTTTTATCCGTATTACAACAGGCTTTAGAGGAATCGAAATGATTATCGTGATGGGCAGGGATGTGACCGACGCCGAAATCGGCGCGGTGGTGAAGAGGTTGGAAACAGCGGGTTTGAAGGCGAATATTTCGCGCGGCATCGAGCGTACGGTGATCGGCGCAATCGGGGACGAACGCCAGTTGACCGAGGAAATGTTTACCTCGCTGCCCGGCGTGGAGTCGGCGATGCATATCGCCAAGCAATACAAGATCGTGTCGCGCGAATCGCACAAGGAAAACACCGTCATCGATATCGGCGGCATCCCGTTGGGTGGCAAGCAGATACAGGTGATCGCCGGGCCGTGCTCGGTGGAGACGCAGGAGCAGATGGACTTGTCGGCCAAATACGTGCATGAGGCAGGCTGCCGCCTGATGCGCGGCGGCGCGTTCAAGCCGCGTACCAGCCCGTACACGTTCCAGGGCAAGGGCAAGGAAGGCTTGGACATCTTCGTCAAAGCGGCCAGCCCATACAAGCTGCCTATCGTGACCGAGTTGATGGACGTGCGCCAGATCGAAATATTCATGGAATACGACGTGGATGTGATCCAGATCGGCACACGCAACATGCAGAATTTCGACCTGCTCAAGGAAGTCGGGCGTCTCAACAAGCCGGTGATTCTCAAGCGCGGCATGTCGGCGACGATTGCCGAATGGCTGATGTCGGCGGAGTATATCGCGGCGGGCGGCAACCACAACATCATCTTCTGCGAGCGCGGCATCCGCACTTTCGAGACCTACTACCGCAACGTGCTGGATGTGACCGCGATCCCGGTGCTGAAAAAGGAAACCCACTTGCCGGTGATCGTCGATCCCTCGCATGCGGGCGGCAAGGCGTGGATGGTTCCGGCGCTGTCGCAGGCGGCGATCGCAGCAGGTGCCGACGGCCTGCTGGTCGAGATGCACCCTAATCCCTGCGAAGCCTGGTGCGACGCGGATCAGGCCTTGACCCCGCAAGAGATGAAGAAACTGATGGGCACGCTGGGAGCGATTGCCGGGGCGATAGGGCGCACGCTGTAAGCTTGCTCTCACTCCCTCTTGCGGGAGAGGGGAGCGACGCAAGTAAGCGTAGGGTGCATTCCATGCACCATGGTGCGCACAGCGTACCCTACAAAATAAGGTAGCAAGCAATGACCGAACCGCAATTCAAAAAAATCGTCATCTTCGGTGCTGGACTGATCGGAGGCTCGTTCGCGCTGGCGCTGCGCAAGGCTGATGCCGTCGGCGAGGTGGTCGGTTTCGGGCGCAGCATGGCGACGCTTGAGCAGGCTAAACAGCTCGGCATACTCGACCGCATCGGACAGGACATCGCCGCCGAAGTGTGCGATGCGGATTTGATATTGCTGGCGACGCCAGTCGGGCAGATGGCGGAATTGATGGCACGCATCGCGCCGCATCTCGGCGCGCATACGCTGGTCACCGATGGCGGCAGCACCAAGAGCGACGTGGTGGCTGCGGCCCGTGCGAATCTGGGCGGCAGAATCGCGCAGTTCGTTCCAGCCCATCCCATCGCGGGTGCGGAGAAGAGCGGCGCGGGCGCGGCACAGGCACATCTGTATATTGGCAAAAAGGTGGTGCTGACCCCGCTGCCGGAGAATTCGCAAGATGCGGTAGCGCGCGTGCGAAAGGTATGGGAGCTTTGCGGTGCGGTGGTGAGCGAGCTGACGCCGCAACAGCACGACGCCGTGTTTGCGGCGGTGAGCCACTTGCCGCACTTGCTGTCGTTCGCGCTGGTACACGACCTGGCGCAGCGCGATAACCGCGACCTGCTGCTGTCTTTCGCCGCGAGCGGTTTTCGCGACTTCACCCGCATCGCTGCCAGTTCGCCGGAAATGTGGCGCGACATCTGCCTGGCGAACCGCGAGGCGCTGATGGATGAGCTAGGTATCTATATGCAGGAACTGGAGAAGCTGCACGAGGCACTAGCCGATGCGGATGCAGACGCGCTCGAACAGACTTTCCGCACCGCCCGCGAATTGCGCGCCGGCTGGACAGAGCAATAGGAAGTAATGAGCCATACCTCAACCAGACAAGTTTGGTGGCTGCTCATCGCCGTCGCGCTGATCTGGTTCGCCAATCTCGAATACCGCACGCTGATCAAGCCGGACGAAGGGCGCTATGCCGAGATCCCGCGCGAGATGGTGGCGAGCGGCGATTGGGTCACGCCGCGCCTGAACGAGCTCAAGTATTTCGAGAAACCGCCGCTGCAATACTGGGCGACGGCCACCGCCTATACGCTGTTCGGCGAGCATCAATGGACGTCGCGCCTGTGGACCGGGCTGACCGGTTTTTCCGGTATCCTGCTGGTGTGGTTTGCCGGGTTGCGCCTGTTCGGGCGCGAGGCGGCGGGCTATGCCGCGCTGCTGCTGTCCAGCAGTCTGCTGTATGTGCTGATGGGACACATCAATACGCTGGACATGGGTGTGACGTTTTTTCTCACCTTGGGCATCGTCGGATTGCTGTTGGGGCAGGCGCAGGTAGACGTCGGGGAACGGCGAAACTGGATGCTGGTCGCGTGGGTCGGCCTGGCCTTGGCGGTGCTGAGCAAGGGCCTGATGGGGCTGGTGCTGCCGGGTGCTGCGTTGTTCATTTACTGCGTTGTGCAGCGCGACTTTGGCGTGCTGAAGCGCATGCACTGGCTGCCCGGCCTCGCGGTGTTCTTCGCCATCACCGTACCGTGGTTCGTGCTGGTGATGAAAGCCAACCCGGAATTCTTCGAGCGCTTCTTCATCTACGAGCACTACACGCGCTTCACAACCAAGGTGCATGGGCGCTATCAGCCCTGGTATTACTTCATCCCGATCCTGCTGGCCGGGGCGTTGCCGTGGACGGTTCTGATGCTCGACACCATGTTACGCACTTTCCGAAACGGCAAGTTGCCGGACAAGGCATTCAACAGCGAGCGTTTCCTGCTGATCTGGGCAGTGTTCATCTATGTATTTTTTTCCATTTCCGGCTCCAAACTGCCCTCCTACTTGCTACCGATGCTTCCCGCGTTGGCCTTGCTGATGGGCAAGCGCATCGTTGAAATGCGCGAGCGGCTGCTGTTTTGGCAGATCGCTCCGGCGATATTGGCTGCTTTGCTGCTGCTGGGGCTGGCTCTGAATGTGGGCAAGCTCGCCGACACGCCGAGTCAGGCCGAGCTGTATCCGCATTACGGGCCGTGGCTGGCTGTTGCCGCCCTGGTTTCGCTGGCCGGTTTACTCGTGGGGATGCTGCTGTTGTGGCGCGAAAAAAAATCTGTTGCGGTGGTGGTGTTAGCCGTGAGCGCTTTGCTATCCGCGCAAATCGCGCTGTCCGGCTATGAAACCGTCGCGCGCGAACGCTCCGCGAAACATATCGCCGAAGCGATACGCGGCGAGGTGAAACCGGGCATACCGTTCTATTCGGTATGGACCTACGAGCAGACGCTGCCGTTTTATCTCAAGCGCACCTTTACTTTGGTGCAATTTCAGGATGAAATGGACTTCGGTATCAAGCAGGAGCCGCAACGCTGGATACCCGACCTCGATGAGTTTGCGAAGATATGGGCATCGCAACGCGAGGCGCTGGCGATTGTGCCGGTGTATGCTTATCCCCGGTTGCAAGAACAGGAGCTGGCGATGAAAATCATCTTTGAAGATACGCAACATATTGTGATCAAGAAACCATTGAATGCTGTCACCGCCAATCCCTCTTACCTTGAAGGGCGAGGGGTGGGGGAAAGGGTGGAATCGCCATGAGCCTGGTTAGTTTTATCCTGATTTTCGTCGGCGTGATGCTCAATGCCGCCGCGCAGATACTGATGAAAGCCGGCACCAATGCGGTCGGCCATTTTGAATTCAGCATGGAAAATGTCCTGCCTATCGGCCTGAAACTGGCGACCGAGTGGCATATCGTTACCGCGCTGTTCTGTTATGCGTTGAGCGTGGTGGTATGGATACTCGCGCTGTCGCGTGTGCCCGTCAGCATCGCTTTCCCGATGCTGTCGATGGCCTACGTGGTGAATGCCGTGGCAGCCTGGTACCTGCTCGGGGAACCGTTTAGCTCGACCAAGCTGGTCGGCATGGGCGTGATTATTCTCGGCGTGATTATCATTTCGCGAGCGTAAATTCCAAAAAAACACCTATCCACGAAAAACACGAAAAACACGAACAAAACCTCAAAAATTGAGTTATCAGCTTGTCATGTGTTTGGGGGTGTTTCGTGCTTTTCGTGCCTTTCGTGGACAGTTTGTAGCATCGGTTTTGAATTTTTACAGAGGCTTTGCCATGAGCAATTTTCTTCCTTTCTCCCGCCCGACCATAGACGAAGCAACTATCGCCGCGGTGGCTGATGTGCTGCGCTCCGGCTGGATCACCACCGGCCCGAAGGTGCTGGAATTCGAGAAAAAATTATCGGAATATTTCGGCGGACGCCCGGTGCGCACTTTCAATTCCGGTACCTGCACGATGGAGATCGCGCTACGCATCGCGGGTATCGGCGCGGGCGACGAAGTCATCACCTCGCCGATCTCCTGGGTGGCGACTGCCAATGTCATTCTCGAAGTGGGTGCAACGCCGGTGTTTGCCGATATCGACCCGGTCACGCGCAACATCGATCTGGGCAAGCTGGAAGCCGCGATCACCCCGAAAACCCGCGCGATCATCCCGGTCTATCTGGCGGGCAAGCCGGTGGACATGGATAGACTGTATGCGATTGCGGCAAAGCACAAACTACGCGTGGTGGAAGACGCCGCGCAGGCCATCGGATCGTCATGGCGCGGCAAACCGATTGGTTCCTTCGGCGATTTTGTTTCGTTCAGCTTCCAGGCCAACAAAAACATCACCACCTCCGAAGGCGGCTGCCTGGTGCTGAACAATGAAGAAGAAGCCAAGCTCGCGGAAAAATACCGCCTGCAGGGCGTGACTCGTTCCGGTATCGATGGCATCGAGGTGGACGTGCTGGGCGGTAAATATAACATGACCGACGTCGCCGCCGCGATTGGCCTAGGCCAGTTCGCGCAACTGGACGCCATCACCGCGCAGCGGCGCAAACTGGCGCGGCATTATTTCACCACGCTCGGCAAGGATTTCGAGAAACAGACCGGCGCGCAACTGCCGCCACAAGATTTTGAAAGCACCAACTGGCACCTGTTTCAGATCGTGCTGCCGGAGCGCATCACCCGTGCCGACTTCATGGCGTGCATGAAGGAGCAGCACAACATCGGCGTCGGCTACCACTACGCGCCGATTCACTTGTTCAAACTGTATCGCGCATTGGGCTTCAGGGAAGGCCTGTTCCCGGTCGCCGAGCGCGTCGGCAAGCAGATCGTCTCGCTGCCGATGTTCTATGCGATGAACGAGGCGGATGTCGGGCGGACTTGTAAGGCGATGTGCGAGGTGCTGACGGGATAGGTGAATGGATAAGGCAGATCACATTGCGTTGGCTGTGGTGGAGTCATAACCGACGAAACCGATAACGGCGATCCAGCCGAGCGAAACCCATGCCCAAAATGTGGATCATTGGCTCGTGCATTTTCACTTGAGTTGTTTGAAGCATTGCAACTCTCCGATTCTGCGGAGATTGCTGTTGCTCTCTATCCAAAAGCATTGCTCCTTGCATGCAGATCCCTGATCGATGGTGGGCAACATGGCATATCGGTAGTAGTCGCGCATATGGCCTGTGAAGTTTCGGTAGAGCGTGCATTATCGGCAGCCTTCGCATCGAAAAACCTCCAATATCTTAAAGACCCAGTGCTTGATTTTCTCAATGGCTACAGCTTATCCAATGATAAAAATCGTGTAACTACTCAGGTATCCACCAGCCGCCCAGATGTTTTGTTAAGCAAAGCGGGGCTGAGGCGGAGAGCCTTGGAATGTCAGGGCAAGAGCGTGGAAGAG
>Ga0209343_10007103_pt1 | contig 13277 bp, 9 predicted proteins | sample RifCSPlowO2_02_FD_184026 | JGI IMG/M metagenome (GOLD analysis project Ga0209343, IMG submission 184026) | Groundwater microbial communities from Rifle, Colorado - Rifle CSP2_plank lowO2_0.2 (SPAdes) (version 2) | ecosystem: Environmental > Aquatic > Deep subsurface > Groundwater | place: Rifle... | reverse complement strand
TTTGCCTTGCTCTATTTCCTGCTTCTTCACGGCGGCTGCAGTTGCGGCGGTGCTCGCGGTTTCGACGCCGCAGCCGGCGAGCGCCATAACTGCGAAAACGGTGATGATCGGTCTCATGGAAATTCCCCCTCCTTAGGTCGGTTGATATACGGCAACGCCGCGCTCAGAGCTTGCGTTCCTTGGCGTTCCAGTGGCGCTCCAGGTTATGCACGAGCTGTTCGCTCAAGTGGCAAAAGCCCTGCTCGCCGGCATAGGCCGCCATGTAGGCGCGGAAGGTATCCAGCGGCTCGGTCTGGATCCGGATCGCCTTGCGGTTTGCGCCGGCGCTGACCATGCCCGAGCCGACGGCATTCGCCACGCACGCCTCCACCGCCGCATCCAGCCGCTCGCGCGGACAAACTTCGTTCACCAGCGTGCGCGCCTCGGCGTCGTCGACGTGGAAGGTCTTGTCGAACATGATGGCCTGACGCGCCAGGCGCTCGCCCATGAAGCGGGGCAGGCGCAGGTTGGCGCAACCGGGAATGATGCCCTCCTTGCGCGCCGGCAGATTGAAATAGGCGCCCGATTCCGCGATCACGTAATCCATCACCAATAAAATCTGGCATCCGCCGCCGATGGCGAAGCCGTCGACCACGGCGAGCCACGGCTTCTCCAGCGTCTGCTCGGGCTCTTCCGGGCGTATCTCCAGCCGGCCGGCGCGATCCACCGCGGCGAGTCCGCGGAACATCTTGTTCAGCAGCCCCATGTCGCGGCTGAGGTAGAAGAGATAGCTTTGCTTCCCCTGGTAGATCCGCGTCAGGTTGATTCCGCTCGAGAAGATGCGCCTGCCTTTGTGCTTCGGATGCTCGACCGGGTCGCCGCGCAGCACGCCCATGCGCAGGCCCGGATGCAGCAGGATCAGGTCGCAAGCGATCTCCTGGGGGGAAAGCGTATCGTCGTCCTCCGCGTTGAGGGTGCGCGGATGGTGAAAGTACAGATAGCCGGCGTCGCCATTCGCCTCCACGCGCACGGCGCCCAGATCGAGCCTGCCTTCGCGCCGGAACTCCTCCAGCCGCGCCAGCGCCGCGGCCGTGGGCAGGAGCATCGCCGTGCACAGATGCAGCCCGATTTCCCGGTCGCTCAAGAGCTGGCCGAAGAACAATCCCTGGTGGATCTCGAGCCCGTCCTTGTCCGCTTGCAGGCTCAGGCTTTCCCTGGCCAGCTCGGCCTGGGTCGGCAGGATCCCAGGGAGCAGATCGGCGCCGGCCCAGGCCAGTTCCTCGACGCGCAAGGCGCGCGAGCGCTCGCCGGTCAGGGCGTCGTAGATCGGCTGTCGATACGCGCGAAAAAAACGCCAGGTGGCGTCGGCGAGCAAGTGCACCAATGCGTGGCCCGCGGCCTTTTCTTTCGCGTTGCGTTTGGATTTCACCGGCAGGCGCTCGAGCAGCGCGCGGCCCTCTCGGCAGACCTGCCCCAGCTGCGTGGAAGCCTGCGGCAACGATGCCGCGCTGACGCCGGCGGGTTCCGCGCGGACCGCTTGCCAGTCGTGCAGAAAAGCTCGTACCGCGGACTCGGCCAGTCCGCCAGCCTGAAGCCGGCCGGCGCGTTCTTGCTCGGGAATATCGTCTATCATAAGCTTGTCTCGGTGGTTTTCGTATCTGCTCGGCGCTAAGCCACCCGGTTTCTGTTTCGGGTCCGGCGAAACTCTACCGCAAGATCCCCTTTCTGTCGCAAAATATCCTGCCCGGGGTCACGGCTTGCCATAAGCTGCTCGCCCTGGAAATCGCCGGCAGGCGCGGCGGCAAGCTGTATGCCGGATCATGGAGCGAGCGGATCGCCGATCCATCCCGGCCCATCGTCGAAAGGGAAATGTCATGAGTAGCGGCAGCACCACACGCGCGTTGCAGAGAATTATCGAATCGGTCGCCGCCTCCGACGGCGCCGGAGTCAAGCTGCGGCGCAGCCTCGGGCAATCGCCATTCGCGCGCCTCGATCCGTTCCTGATGTTGGACGAGTTTTCCTCTTTCGACGCGAACGACTACATTGCCGGCTTCCCGGCGCATCCGCACCGCGGCTTCGAAACCGTCACCTACCTGCTTGACGGCCACATGCTGCACGAAGACCACCTGGGCAACCGCGGCGACCTGAAACGCGGCGCGGTGCAATGGATGAGCGCGGGCCGGGGCATCATCCACTCGGAAATGCCGCAGCAGGAGCACGGGCGTATGCGCGGCTTCCAGCTCTGGATCAACCTGCCCGCGCGCGAGAAAATGAAGCCGGCGGGCTACCGCGACATCGATCCCGCCGAAATCCCGGTCGTTGATCTGCGCGGCGGCGGCCGCGCCAAGGTCATCGCCGGCACGCTGGCCGCGGATGGGCGCTCCGTCCCGGGGCCGATCCAGGGGCTCTCCACCGACCCGCTGTACCTCGACGTGGTGCTACCCGCGGGCGCCGCGTTCACGCAGCCGGTAGCACTTGGCCACAACGCCTTCATCTACGTCTTCGAGGGCAGCGCAAGCGTCGGCGCTCCGGCCACCGCGCGCACCCTGGGCACGCACGCCGCCGGCGTGCTGGCGCAGGGAGACCGGATCGAAGCGAGCGCCGGCGCCGAGGGCGCGAGGTTCCTGTTGCTCGCGGGCCGGCCGCTGGGCGAACCCGTGGTGCAGCATGGGCCTTTCGTGATGAACACGCGCGAGGAAATCGAGCAGGCGATAAGGGATTATCAGAGCGGCGAACTCACGCGCCCGGTAACCTGACCAGGCGCGCTGCCGTCGAATCATCTGGCAGGTCTGAATAAGATAAAATGGCGCCCTGAATCGACGGGAGTTGCAGCAATGGCAAGAATGGTGAAATGCATCAAGCTCGGCCGCGAAGCCGAGGGCCTGGATTTCCCGCCATACCCGGGGGATTTGGGCAGGCGACTATGGGAGAACGTGTCCAAGGAAGCCTGGCAGCAGTGGATCAAGCACCAGACCATGCTGATCAACGAGAACCGCCTCAACCTGGCGGACAGCGCGGCGAGAAAGTATCTGGCCGAACAACTGGAGAAGCACTTCTTCGGCGGCGGCGCCGACGTCGCGTCGGGATACGTGCCGCCGCGGCAGTAGATTTCGGCATTCCGGAGCAGGCCTGCGCCAACCTGCCGCATCGCAACGCTATTTCCTCCTGATCGTCCTGACTCCGGCCGCCGTACCCAGTAGCAACACGTCGGCGCCGCGTCGGGCAAACAGGCCGTTGGTGACCACGCCGGTGATGTTGTTGATTGCGGCCTCCAGCTCCGTCGGTTTGAGAATGTCGAGGTTCCAGACGTCGAGAATGAGATTGCCGTTGTCGGTGGTGAAGCCCTGGCGCAAGGCCGGCTGCCCGCCTAACTTGACCAGTTCGCGCCCCACGTGGGAGCGCCCCATGGGGATCACCTCCACCGGCAGCGGAAATTTTCCCAGCATCCCGACCAGCTTCGATTCATCGGCGATGCACACAAACTGCTTCGCTACCGCGGCGACGATTTTCTCGCGCGTGAGCGCACCGCCGCCGCCCTTGATCATGGCGAGATGCTCGGTGATTTCGTCCGCGCCGTCGATGTAGACCGGCAGCTCGCTCACGCTGTTCAGATCGACCACGCGGATGCCGTGGGACTTCAGCCGATCGGCGGTCTTCTGCGAACTGGCCACCGCGCCGTCGATCCTGTTCTTTATTTTCGCCAGCTCGTCGATGAAAAAAATCGCGGTCGAGCCGCTGCCGACGCCGACGATGGCGTCCTCGACCACGTACTTGATCGCCTCTTTCGCGACTGCCTGTTTCAGTTCATCCTGCGTCATCGTAGTATCCGAATCCGTTTTACGATTTCCTGGGCGTGTATAAGTCAGTGATGCTGCCTAGCGCCATTTCGGCGGCGAAGAAAGGCGTCTCCGACAGCGTCGGATGTGGATGGATGGTAAGGCCGATATCCTCCATGTCGGCGCCCATCTCCAGCGCCAGCACCAGTTCGGCAATCAGCTCGCCGGCGTTCACGCCGACGATGCCGGCGCCTAGTATGCGCTTGGTGGTCTTGTCGTAGAGCAGCTTGGTCACGCCCTCTTCGCGGCCGATCGAAAGCGCCCTGCCGCTTGCGGCCCAGGGGAAACTTGCCTTGTCGTAGGCTATGTCCTGTTGCTTCGCTTCGGTCTCGGTCAGTCCCATCCAGGCGACTTCGGGGTCGGTGTAGGCGACCGAGGGAATGGTCAGGGCGTCGAAGGCCACCTTGTGCCCGGCGATGGTCTCGGCCGCCACCTTGGCCTCGTGCGTGGCCTTGTGCGCAAGCATCGGCTCGCCGCAGACGTCGCCGATGGCGAAGATATGGGGCACATTGGTGCGCTGCTGCTTGTCGACGGGAATAAAACCGCGCGCGTCTACGGCGACGCCGGCGCGCTCGGCGCCGATGTCGCCGCCGTTGGGGCGGCGCCCCACCGCCATCAGCACTCGGTTGAACAGTTGCTGCTGCGGCTTCACCTCGCCCTCGAAGGTGGCGAGCAGGCCTTCTGGCTTGGGTTCCAGCTTCGCCACCTTGGCATTCAAATAGATCGCCTCGTAGCGCTTCTCGATGCGCTTGGCGAGCGCTCGGATGAGATCGCGGTCGGCGCCCGGAATCAGCCCGTCGGCCAGCTCCACCACCGTGACCTTGGCGCCGAGCGCGTCGTAGACGCAGGCCATTTCCAGGCCGATGATGCCGCCCCCGATCACCAGCAGGCGCCGCGGGATGTCGGCCAGCGCGAGCGCCGCGGTCGAGTCCATCAGCCGCGCGTCCTCATAGGGAAACCCCGGAATCCTGGCCACGCATGCGCCCACCGCAATGATGCAGGCGTCGAACGAAACGCGCTTTACGCCCGCGGGCGTATCGATCGCGATCCGGTTGGGCGACTCGAATTTCCCCACGCCTTGCAGCGTGGTCACGTTGCGCTGCTTGGCTAGGGCGGCCAGACCCTTGGTCAGCCGGCCGACGAGCGCGTCCTTCCAACTGCGCAGCTTGTCGACATCGATCTTCGGCTTGCCGAATTCGATGCCGGAGCGGGACATCGCTTCGGCCTCCGTCACCACCTTGGCCGCATGCAGCAGCGCCTTGGACGGAATGCAGCCGACGTTGAGACAGACGCCGCCGAGCGTCGCATAGCGCTCGATCAACACGACTTTCTTGCCCAGGTCGGCAGCGCGAAAGGCGGCGGTATAGCCACCGGGGCCGGCGCCCAGCACCACTACTTCGGCGTGCAGGTCGGCGCCGGCTGCTGCCGCAACGGGCGCTGGCGCCATCCCTGCGGCCGCGGCCGCGTCTTTTGACAAAGGTGGGCCGGAGGGGATTGCTGCCGCGTCTGGCGCGGGCGCGCTCGCGGCCGCGCCCACATCGAGCAGCATGATCAGCGAGCCCTCGGACACCTTGTCGCCGATTTTGAGCTTCAACTCCTTCACCACGCCGGCCGCGGGCGACGGGATTTCCATCGTGGCCTTGTCCGATTCCACCGTGATGAGCGAAGTCTCCTTCTCCACCGCATCGCCCGGCTTGACCAGCACCTCGATGACATCGATATCCTTAAAGTCGCCGATGTCCGGGACTTTGATCTCGACCGTGTCGTTCATTCAATTCCCCGTTTCAGTTTGATGGTGTGCACTTCGTAGGGCACGGCCGAACTCTGGTCAAACTCGATTTGCGGCCGGCTCATTAGAGCAATGAGCGGCGGATGTCGGACAGCACCGACGCGAGATAGGAAGTGAAGCGCGCGGCGGCGGCGCCGTCGATGACGCGGTGATCGTAGGCTAGCGACAGCGGCAGCATCAGCCGCGGCACGAACTGGCCGGCCTCGCCTTTTCCACCAACCCACACCGGGCGCATCGCCGATCTGGACACGCCGAGAATGGCTACTTCAGGGGCGTTGATTATAGGCGTGAAGGCCGTGCCGCCGATGCCGCCCAGGCTGGAGATGCTGAAAGTTCCGCCCTGCATGTCGCCCGGCTTGAGCTTCCGCTCGCGCGCGAGTTTGGACACTTCCGCCAGCTCGCGCGCGAGCTCGTACACGCCCTTTCTGTCGGCATCGCGTATCACCGGCACCACCAGGCCGTCGGGCGTGTCCACCGCCACGCCGATGTGGAAATATTTCTTCAGCACCAGGTTCTCGCCGCCGCGCTCGAGCGAGGCATTGAACTCCGGGTACTGGCGCAAGGCGGTGACGCAGGCCTTGATCAGGAAAGCGAGCATGGTCAGCTTGAACCCTTGTTTTTCGCTCGCTGCGCCGCTTTCCTTGCGGAAAGCCTCGAGCTCGGTAATATCGGCCTGGTCGAACTGGGTCACATGCGGTATCGAAATCCAGTTGCGGTGCAGGTTCGCGCCGGAGAGCTTCTTGATGCGCGACAGCGGCTTTGATTCGACCGGGCCGAACTTGGCGAAATCCACCTGCGGCCATTCCGGCAGATTGAAAGGGACGCCGCCTGGCGCGGCCGCGGCGCTCGCTCGCGCCGGCGCCTCGGTTATCACGCCCTTTACAAAAGCCTGCACGTCGTTCTGGGTGATGCGGCCCTTGGGGCCGGATCCCCGCACCTTGGTCAAATCGGCGCCGAGTTCGCGCGCGAATTTGCGCACCGAAGGACTGGCGTGCGGCTTGAACGCGCACACCTCGGCGACGGGCTCGAACGGCACCGGCGCGGGCTTTGGTATCGGCACGGCCGCCGGCTCAACTGCGGGCGCGCTCGCCGTGGCAGGCTTGGGCGCCGGTGCGGATGGCGCGGAAATCTCCGCGGACTTGGGCGGCTGCGCCGCGGGAGCTTCGCCCTCGCTGGCGTCCAGCAGCAGGATGATGCTGCCTTCGGCAACCTTGTCCCCCAGCTTGACGCGCAGCTCTTTCACCACGCCTGCGGCGGGCGAGGGAATTTCCATGGTCGCCTTGTCCGACTCGAGCGTGATCAGCGAGGCTTCCTTGGCCACCGCATCGCCCGGCTTGACCAGGATCTCGATGACCTCGACCTCCTTGAAATCGCCGATGTCGGGAACCTTGACTTCCGTGATGCTGGACATGGATGTTCCTTTTACACCGTTACCGGACTGGGCTTATTCGGATCGATGCCGTATTTCTTGATCGCCGCCGCCACCACTGTCGCCTTGATGTCGCCCTGATCGGCCAGCGCCTTCAGCGCGGCCAGCGCGACCCAATGCCGGTCGACCTCGAAGAAATCGCGCAATCGCTCGCGCGTGTCGGAGCGGCCGAAGCCGTCGGTGCCGAGAACGCGATACGCCCTGCCCCCGGGAATGAACGGGCGGATCTGTTCGGCGAAGGTCTTGATGTAGTCGCTGGACGCGATCACCGGACCGATGCTGCCTTTGAGACTTTTCTCGACCCAGGACTCGCGCGGCGCTTCGGTGGGATGCAGCAGGTTCCAGCGCTCGCAGGCGAGTCCCTCGCGGCGCAGTTCGGTGAAACTGGTGCAGCTCCAGACATCCGCGCTCACGTTCCAGTCTTTTTCCAGCAACGCGCCCGCGGCGATGACCTCGCGCAGGATGGTACCCGAACCGAGCAACTGCACCCTGAGCGGCTTGTCCGCGCTCGTCCCGGCTTTGTGCTTGGCGCCGGACTTGAACAGATACATCCCCTTGATTATCCCTTCCGCCGCGCCTTCAGGCAGACCCGGATGCGTGTAGTTCTCGTTCATCACGGTGATGTAGTAGAACACGTCTTCCTGCTTGCTCACCATGCGCCCCAAGCCGTCATGGATGATCAGCGCCAGTTCATAGCCGAAGGTCGGATCATAGGAGACGCAGTTCGGGATCACCGATGAAAGGATATGCGAGTGTCCGTCCTGGTGCTGCAGGCCTTCGCCGTTCAGGGTGGTGCGCCCGGCGGTGCCGCCGAGGAGGAAGCCGCGGCAACGCTGGTCACCCGCAGCCCAGGCGAGGTCGCCGATGCGCTGCAGCCCGAACATCGAGTAGAAAATGTAGAAGGGCACGCTGACCACGTTGGTGGTGCTGTAGGAGGTGGCGGCGGCGATCCAGGAGCAGAATGCGCCAGCCTCGTTGATGCCCTCCTCCAGGATCTGGCCGGCCTTGTCCTCCCGATAGTAGGTCACCTGGTCGCGGTCGACGGGCACGTATTTCTGGCCCTCCGATGAATAGATGCCGAGCTGGCGGAACATGCCTTCCATGCCGAAAGTGCGCGCTTCATCCGGAACGATGGGCACGATGTGCTTGCCCAGGTTCTTGTCGCGCAGGAGCGCGTTGAGAATGCGCACAAAGGCCATGGTGGTGGATATCTCGCGCTCCGTGGCTTTTAGCACCGCGTCCAGCGCCGACAGCGGCGGCACCTCGGGCACGGTGTCGGCCCTGCGCCGGCGGCTCGGAAGATAGCCGCCCAAGGCCTGGCGGCGCTCATGCAGGTATTTCATCTCCGGCGAATCGGGCGGCGGAACGTAGAACGGCAACTCCTCCAGCCTGTCGTCCGGGATAGGGATGTTGAATCGGTCGCGAAACTGGCGGATGGACCCCGTGTCCATTTTTTTCTGCTGGTGGGTGGCCATCTTGCCCTCGCCGATCTTGCCCATGCCGTAACCCTTGACCGTCTTGGCGAGAATCACGGTGGGCTGGCCCTTGTGCTTCATGGCCGCGGCGTAGGCGGCATAGATCTTGTGCGGGTCGTGGCCGCCCCGGTTGAGGCGCCAGATGTCGTCATCGGTCATCTTCGACACTAGCTCCAGCAGCTTCGGGTGCTTGCCAAAGAAATATTTGCGCACGAAGGCGCCGTCGTTGGCCTTGAAGTTCTGATACTCGCCGTCGACGGTCTCTTCCATAATGCGCAGCAGAATGCCTTCCTTGTCGTGCGCCAGCAGCGGGTCCCAATACGAACCCCAGATCAGCTTGATCACGTTCCAGTCGGCGCCGCGAAAATCGCCCTCCAGCTCCTGGATGATCTTGCCGTTGCCTCGCACCGGGCCGTCCAGGCGCTGCAGGTTGCAGTTGACGACAAACACCAGGTTGTCGAGCTTTTCGCGCGCCGCCATGGAGATGGCGCCTAGCGCTTCGGGCTCGTCGGTCTCGCCGTCGCCGAGGAAGGCCCACACCTTGCGCTTCTCCGTGTCGGCCAGGCCGCGCGCATGCAGGTACTTGAGGTAGCGCGCCTGGTAGATCGCCTGGATCGGACCGAGGCCCATCGACACAGTGGGAAACTGCCAGAAGTCCGGCATGATCCAGGGATGCGGATAGGAGGTGACGCCCTTGCCGTCCACGTCGCGGCGGAAATTGACCAACTGCTCCTGGGTAAGGCGCCCTTCGAGCAAGGCGCGCGCGTAGACACCCGGGGCGGAATGGCCCTGGAAGTAGATCAGATCGCCGCCGTGCCCGGCGCTGGGCGCATGCCAGAAATGGTTCTGGCCGATGCCGAACAGCGTGCCCACCGAGGCGAAGCTGGCGATGTGGCCGCCGAGATCGCCTTCGACCTTATTCGCCTTGGCCACCATGATCATCGCGTTCCAGCGGCAGTAGGCGCGGATGCGGTCCTCCAGCGCCGCATCGCCCGGCGAGCGCTCCTCCATGTGCGGCGGGATGGTGTTGAGGTAAGCCGTCTGCGCCTTGTAGGGCAGGTAGGCGCCCGAGCGGCGCGCCTTGTCGATCAGTTTTTCCAGCAGATAGTGGGCGCGTTCCGCGCCCTCACGCTCCAATACCGCTTCGAGCGCATCCAGCCATTCCTGCGTCTCCAGGGAATCGGGATCGTTGGCGGCGGGAGTATCGGGAACGGCTGACATGGCGGCTCCTTGCTTGCGGCGGCGATGGCGCGTGCCAGCGCTCGGGTAGCGGGGGAACATCGGCTGCACGCCCCGCACAAGCCGCGTTCATCGCGGGTTACATGATTCCGGCCTGATATTATACAGGGAGGGAAGCGCGCGTCGGTCGGCGGGACGGCGCGCTGACCGAAACTGCGTTGCCGGCCGAGCTGGTGCGCTTCCTGCAAGCGAGTCCGGAACAGATGAACAAGCGCGAGCACAAGGAAAAGATGGCCACGACTGAACTTAACCCTTTGCTGGATTTCACCGGCTTGCCCCGATTTGCGTCGATCAAGACCGAGCACATCACACCCGCGGTCGAGTTGCTGCTCGCGGAAAACCGCGCGCGGATCGATGGCCTGGCGCGGCCCGGGACCGCGGCAACTTGGGCCGATTTCGTCGCGCCTCTGGAGGACGCGAACGAGCGACTGGCGCGCGCCTGGGGCGTGGTCGGCCATTTGCACGGCGTGCTCGACTCCCCCGAACTGCGCTCGGCCTACAACGCCAACCAACCCAAGATCGTGCAGTACTACACCGAACTGGGCCAGAACCTGGTCCTGTTCGAAAAATACAAGGCGCTAAAGACCTCAGCGGAATACGCCGCGCTTACGCCGGCGCAGCGCAAAATCGTCGACAACGAGATCCGCGATTTCCGCCTCTCCGGCGCGGAGCTGGCGCTGGACAAGAAACAGCGATTTGCCGCGATCTCAGAGGAATTGGCGCGCCTCGCCACCAAATTCTCCGAAAACCTGCTCGACGCCACCAACGCGTTTTCGCTCCACATCGAGGGCCGGGCGAGGCTCGCCGGGATTCCCGCGGACGTCCTCGAGACGGCTCGAGCCGCCGCGGACAAGGACGGCAAGCCCGGCTGGAAATTCAGCTTGCAAGCGCCTTCCTACGTGCCCTTCATGCAATACGCCGCCGAGCGCGAATTGCGCGAACAAATGTACCGGGCCTACGTCACGCGGGCGAGCGAGTTCGGCAAGCCGGAACTCGACAATACGCCGCTGATCACGCAAATACTCAGGCTGCACCATGAAGCGGCGCAACTGCTCGGCTACGCCAACCACGCCGAAGTGTCGCTGGTGCCAAAGATGGCGCAGACACCGCGGCAGGTGCTCGATTTCTTGAACGACCTCGCCGGCAAAGCATTGCCGTTCGCAAGAACGGACTATGCCGAACTGGGCGCATTTGCCGCGGCCGAACTGGGTCTGGACAAACTCGAGGCTTGGGACCTCGCTTATGCCTCGGAAAAATTGCGCGCTGCGCGCCACGCTTTTTCCGACCAGGAAGTGAAGCAGTATTTTCCGGAGACCAAGGTGATGCAAGGGATGTTCCGGGTGGTAGAGACGATTTTCGGCGTGCGCATCCAGCCCGACCGGGCCGAGACCTGGGATCCGGCGGTGCGTTTTTTCCGCATCAGTGACTTGCGCGGAAATCTGGTCGGCCAGTTTTATCTTGATCCGTACGCGCGCGACACCAAGCGCGGCGGCGCCTGGATGGATGAGGCGATCAGCCGCCGCAGGCTGGGCGAACGCGTGCAGACCCCGGTGGCCTACCTCACCTGCAATTTTTCCGCCCCCGTAGGCGGCAAGCCGGCATTGTTCACCCATGACGAGGTGCTGACGCTATTCCACGAATTCGGCCACGGCCTGCATCACCTGCTAACCCGCATCGATCATATCGGCGTATCGGGCTTGCATGGGGTGGAGTGGGACGCGGTCGAGCTGCCCAGCCAGTTCATGGAAAATTTCTGCTGGGAATGGGAAGTGCTCGCGCACATGACTGCGCATGTGGATAGCGGCGAGCCCCTGCCGCGCGCGCTGTACGACAAAATGCTCGCGGCGAAGAATTTCCAGAGCGGAATGCAGATGGTGCGGCAACTGGAATTCTCGCTGTTCGACATGCATCTGCATTACGATTTCGACGTCCATGGCAGCAAGACCCCGCAGCAGTTGTTGGATGAAATCCGCAGCCGGGTGGCGGTGGCGATGCCGCCGGCGTACAACCGTTTCCCGAACAATTTCTCGCACATCTTCGCCGGCGGCTACGGCGCGGGCTACTACAGCTACAAGTGGGCCGAGGTGCTTTCGGCCGACGCCTATGGCCTGTTCGAGGAGAACGGCGTGCTCGATGATCGCAACGGCAGGCGCTTCTGCGACGAGATCCTGGCGGTGGGTGGCAGCCGGCCCGCGCTCGAGTCGTTCAAGGCGTTTCGCGGCCGCGAGCCCACGGTCGATGCGCTGCTGCGGCACAGTGGAATGATCAGCGCCTAAAGCGCCCCCGATTCTTGGTGCAAGCTCTCGGTAGGCGACGCCCTGGGTTGTCAATCCTCGTCGGCGATGCTCCGCCCCGGCGGGGGTGCATAAACAAAATACCTGCCGCGAATTCCTATATCTAATTGAAAGTTCTCGGCAATATATTTTTCTTGCGTAAGTATGTACATGGAAAATGTACTTCAGCGAGAACAGATGGGCCTCCAAGCTCGCGCCCGTGGCGCCGATTTGTCAGATTAACCAATTGATAATCAGACGTAAAAAACCGCATTCAGCCTGCCTGGCACAGAGATTGCCTTGCCAAGGGTAAAAGGATAGGTGCGAGGTGAGGAAAATGGACGACAAAACCAAGATTCTGGTCGTGGATGATGAAGAGGTAGTGCGTCTCAGCCATATCAGGACCCTAGCGAGCATCCACTGCGACGTGGAAGTGGTCCGGGATGGGAAGGAAGCGCTGCAGGTGATGGAGCGGCGTCCGGTGGATGTAGTGCTGCTCGACCTGCGCATGCCAGGGATGGACGGCATGTCGGTTCTGAAGACGATCAAGCACAACTGGCCGGAAACCGAAGTCGTCATCATCACCGGCTATCCGAACCTGGAAACCGCCAAGGAGGCGGTCAGGCTGGGGGCGTACGACTACCTGGCCAAGCCGGTTGGTCCAGATGAGGTCATCAACGTGGCGAACGGCGCCATGACGCAGAAAAGGTGGGCCCTGCATAGAGATCGAACGGGACAGGATGAAGGAATCGGTTCGAGTACCGCTTCCAGTTTGAAAACCAGCAGTTTCGCTTATTGAAACAAGGAGAATGTCATGAGTGCCTTACGCAAAGTTCTGGTAGTTGACGATGACCCGGTGGTCGGCAAGAGTTTCGACCGGGTTCTTTCCGGCAAGGGCTACGCGGTGATTACCGCCAGCAATGCACAGGAGGCGCTGAACAAGCTCGACGCGGAGGACTACGATGTCGTATACGCCGACATCAAGATGCCGGGGATGAGCGGTCTCGAGATGGCCGAGCAAGTCAAAGCAAAACGCCCATGGTTGCCGGTGGTCATAGTCACGGGCTACGGCTCGCCTGACCATCAAGCCCGCGCCGAAGCGGCGGGCGTATCCGGCTTCCTGCGCAAACCTCTTTCGCCCGAAATGATCGAAGGCAGCGCGCAAAAGGCCTTCTCCGAGAAAGACGCGACGGCGCAGAGCGTAACCGAAACAGCCGCGATCGCGCAGCCCGTGGCGGCGCCGGCGCCAAGCGGAGC
>Ga0209343_10007090_pt1 | contig 13287 bp, 12 predicted proteins | sample RifCSPlowO2_02_FD_184026 | JGI IMG/M metagenome (GOLD analysis project Ga0209343, IMG submission 184026) | Groundwater microbial communities from Rifle, Colorado - Rifle CSP2_plank lowO2_0.2 (SPAdes) (version 2) | ecosystem: Environmental > Aquatic > Deep subsurface > Groundwater | place... | reverse complement strand
ACTGCGAACGACGAACGTTTCGCTCTCGCCGCCTAATACCGGCGAGCTCTGCACCGGTTGGTTCATGGGCCGGGTAACGCAAGTTACAGCAGAGTCATTCACATGAGCTCGCGTCCTGCCAGGGTCACTTAGCAGAACGCCAAATCCAAGGTGACTCGCCCGTTGTCAGCCCGCCGGCCGGCGGATCCCGGGTTAAAGCTCAAGTTGGCCAGGCTAAGTATGTAGAACTGCCTGTAGAGTACTTGCGGACGCGGGTTCGATTCCCGCCGCCTCCACCACCGATAAGTCCAGTAACATCCAACGCCGTCCAAGTGACGGCGTTTTTCTTTGTGCTCTCCGGTAGATGATGGGCGGAATCGCGATGCGATGCATTTCCGGGTCGATCGAAATCGGCCCGCGCAGACCGTTCGGATTCCCGTAATTTTGCACCAGCTCCATGCCGCGTTCCGGATCGACGTTGCCCCGCCCTGACCACCGATCGCGGCTGCGGTAGAATAACTTCGTCGCCGCAGCCTTTCCGGACGCCCCGCGTACCGGGCGGACGCCCCGCGTACCGGGGCGCCGGGAATGTGCCCGGTGACGCTCCCCCAATAAGTCCGAATCCCGCCACATGGATAACCGACGACTCGCCCGGATCGCGCTGGTAGCGTTGCTTGCACTCGGCTGCGCGCTGATCCTGGAGCCGTTCATTGCGGCGATTTTGTTCGCCGCGGTCATCTGCATCACCTCCTGGCCGATGCACGCCTGGATCCTCGCCCGGCTGAAAGGCCGGGCGTGGCTGGCGGCAATGCTGATGACGCTGCTCCTGACGCTGGTCGTGGTGCTGCCGACGGCCCTGCTCGCGGCGAGCCTGACCGAGGTGATGCCGGCGCTCATCGACAAGATCCGCATGCTGATCGAAAGGGCGCAGGGCGCGCCGCCCGAGTGGCTGCAGCGGATTCCGCTGTTCGGCGAGCAGCTCGATGCCTACTGGCAAAGCCTCACCCACAGCCGCGATGAATTCAACCAGCTGTTGCGCCAGCTCTATGACCCGACGCGCCGGTTCCTGCTGAAGGCGGGCGCACTGGCCGGCGAAGGACTCTTGCAACTGGTGCTGGTGCTGTTCGTCGCGTTTTTCCTCTACCGCGACGGCTCGGCGCTCGCCGGGCGGCTGCGCGTGTTCAGCCGCAAGCTCGGCGGCGAGCTTGGCGAGCAGATGCTGGCGCTCACCCAGAGCACGGTAAATGGCGTCATGATCGGCATCGTCGGCACCGCCGCCGCTCAGGCGCTGGTGGCGCTGGCCGGCTTTCTGGTCGCGGGCGTGCCGGCGCCCATGCTGCTGGCCGCCGCCACCTTTTTCCTGTCGATGATTCCGATCGGGCCGCCGCTGGTGTGGGGCGGCGCAGCAATCTGGCTGTACGACCAGGGCCAGACCGGATGGTCGGTGTTCATGGTCGCCTGGGGCCTGCTCGCGATCAGCAGCGTGGACAACTTCCTCAAGCCGATGCTGATCAGCCGCACGGCCAGTCTGCCGATCCTGTTGATTGCGCTCGGCGTTTTCGGCGGCGCGATCGCGTTCGGTTTTGTCGGCATCTTTCTCGGGCCGGTGCTGCTCGCAGTGGCGCTCGCCCTGACGGAGAAATTCACCGCGATATCGGGTGAATCGCCTGGCAGCGATAACCGATAGCCTGGTAGGCCGCAGAACGCGCGTGTGATAGCGTATGGACTGAGCGGCGCGGCACAGCGCCGGGCGAAGCCCGATCGTCGCAGGCCTCGGTGAGCCGGTCCTGACACCGGATCGGCGCGGCTCCCGGGATAGTCGCAGGCGTAACGCCCTGCCGCCGCTCAGACGGCCTGCAACGCCTGTTCGAGGTCGGCCTTGAGATCGTCGATGTGCTCGATGCCGATGGACAGGCGCACCGTGTCCTCGGTGACACCGGCTTTCGCCATTTCGTCCGGCGACAACTGCCGGTGCGTCGTGGACGCCGGATGGCACGCCAGGGACTTGGAATCGCCGATGTTGACCAGGCGCGTGAAAAGCTTCAGCGCATCCTGAAAACGGGCACCGCCCGCAAGCCCACCCTGCACGCCGAAGGTGAGAATTCCGGAAGGCCGTCCCCCCAAATACTTCTGCGCCAGCGCATGGTCCTTGTGGTCGGGCAGGCCGGCGTAATTGACCCAGGTCACCTTCTTGTGTCCCTTGAGGAACTTGGCCACTTCGAGCGTGTTGGCGGTGATCCGGTCCATGCGCACCGGGAGCGTCTCGATGCCCTGCAGGATCAGGAACGCGTTGAAGGGCGAGATGGCCGCACCCATGTTGCGAAGCGGCACCACGCGGGCGCGGCCGATGTAGGCCGCCGGCCCGAGGGCCTCGGTGTAGACCACGCCGTGATAGGAAACATCGGGCTCGTTCAGACGGCGGAACTTCTGTTTGTGATCGGCCCAGGGAAACTTGCCTGAATCGACGATGATCCCGCCGATGGAATTGCCGTGACCGCCGAGATACTTGGTGAGGGAGTGGACGACGATGTCGGCCCCGTGCTCGAAGGGACGAAGGAGGTAAGGCGTCGGCACGGTGTTGTCGACGACCAGCGGCACGCCGTGGCGGTGGGCGATTGCGGCGATCTTGTCGAAGTCGGTGATATTGCCCAGCGGGTTGCCGATCGATTCGACGAAGACGGCCTTGGTTTTGCCGTCGATCAGTTTCTCGAAGGCGTCCGGCTCGCGGTAATCGGCGAAGCGCACCTCGACGCCGTACTGCGGGAGCGTATGTGCGAACAGGTTGTAGGTGCCGCCGTAGAGCGTGCTCGCCGATACGATGTTGTCGCCCGCCTCGGCGATGGTGAGGATCGAGTACGTGATCGCGGCCTGCCCCGATGCAAGCGCCAGACCGGCGATACCGCCTTCCATTTCGGCGACACGCTTTTCCAGCACATCCTGGGTCGGGTTCATGATCCGCGTATAGATGTTGCCCTGTACCTTCAGGTCGAACAGATCCGCTCCGTGCTGGGTGTCGTCGAAGGCGTAGGACGTGGTCTGGTAGATGGGCACCGCCACGGATTTGGTCGTGGGTTCGGGCGTATAGCCGGCATGGACTGCGAGGGTTTCGATTTTCATGACGTGGCTCCGAATTTTGGTTGCGGGAGTATATCGTCCATCTGGCGTTGCGCAACAAAGCTTATAGCACTTAGTTATTTCCGGCGGTTATAAGGCCGCTCTGCCCGCGGACTCGGGCAAGCCGCAGGACGCGATACGCGACCGGCTGCAGCGCGCAGGCCGCTCCGGGTCGTCAATTGCGCCGGTCACCCCGCAGCGGCCATCGCAGCAAGCGTCTTCGCTTCGCGTGCGCTGATCGCTTCGAAGCGCGCAAGCAGACGCTGCGCGCGCGCCACCACCGGAATGTCGATCATCATGCCGTCGATCTGGAATGCCCCCCGCCCCGCCTTCCTCGCTTCGCGATCGGCGTCGATGACGCGCCGTGCATAGGCGAGTTCCTCCTCGCCAGGGCTGTATTCCTCATTGACGATTTTCACTTGCCCGGGATGGATGCAGCTCGCCCCGTCGAACCCCAGACGCCGGGAGCGGCGGGCCATGGCGCGGAACCGTTCCCGATCGGAAAAATCCGCCACGCTGTCGATGAAGCCGAGCGGCATCACACCCGCCGCGCGCGCAGCGACGATCATCTGCTGCTTGGCGGGCAATAGCGCTTCGCCGTCAGCCTGCATGCCGCACTCCAGCGCAAAGTCCTCGCCGCCGATGTTCATTCCCACCACGCGCGGGCTCGCCTGCGCGATGGCGCGCATTTCGAAGAACGCCTGCGGCGTCTCGATCATGACGATGAACTTTGTGTGGCCTGCGGAGAGCCCGGCCCTTTGCTCGAGTTCGCCCGCCAGTTCGTCGAGGAGCCTCACGTGCGACGGCCCGTCGACTTTCGGGATGGCCAGCCCGATCACATCCGGACAGACCGACGCCTCGATGTCGCGCACCGCGAGCGAAAGCGGCCGGTTGATCCTAACGATCACGTCTGCGCCGCCGCGGCGGACCTTCGCCGCGGCAGCGCGAACCAGGCTTCTGGCGCGATCCTTTTCAGCCGCGGGGACGCTGTCCTCCAGATCGAGCTGGATACAGTCGGCGCCGCGCGTGTGCGCCTTGTCGACGAACCGGTCGACGTTGACCGGAACATAGAGCAGCGAGCGCCAGACGGGCAGTTCCCCATTCATACTCATTCCTCTTCTCCCTGTGCCCGCGGGCGATGACCCTCATCGCAGACAATGCCCTGGCTGATCAGCGCTTCGATGTCCTTGCGCGCGATCCCCAGAACGCCGAGTAGCTCGGCATTGTGCTCGCCCAGCCGCGGGGCCGCGTGACGGATGGCTCCGGGCGTTCCGAGCAGCCGCGGCACCACGTTGTGCATGGGCATAGCGCCCATGTCCTCGTCCGGCACCTCGACGATCAGCTCGCTTGCGATCGCGTGTGGATCTTCGAGCAACTGCGAGACATCGTAGATCGGCCCGACGGTGACTTCGGCCTTTTCGAAATAGGCGACATTTTCGGCCTGGGTGCGCCCGGCGACGAACGCGCCAATGACGGCATCGAGCTCCCCGGCATGCTGCACCCTCTGCGCGTTGGCACGGTAACGCGAATTCGCAATCAGGTCCTCGCGGCCGATCGACCGGAACAGGCGCTCGGCCATCTGCTGCGTGGATGCGGACAGGCACACCCACCTGCCGTCCCTGGTGCGATAGGCGTTACGGGGCGCGCTGTTGGTCGAACGGCTCCCGGTGCGCGGCTTCACCTTGCCCGTGAGTTTGTAGTTCGCGGCCTGGGCTCCGAGCACGGAGAAAAGCGAATCGAGCAGCGGCAGGTCGATCACCTGCCCCTTGCCGCCGTTGGTTTCCACCTCGCGAAGCGCGATCAGCACGGCGCTTGCGCCGTACAATCCGGCGATCGAATCGGCGAGATAGAACGGCGGCAGGACCGGCTCACGATCGGCAAATCCGTTCATCGAGGCAAACCCGGACATTCCCTCCACGAGCGTACCGAACCCCGGGCGACGGCTGTACGGACCCGTCTGGCCCCAACCCGTAATCCTGGCGACGACCAGCTTCGGGTTGCGCGCGTGCAGCAGCTCCGGCCCGAGCCCCATGCGCTCGATCGTCCCGGGGCGAAAGCTTTCGATGAGCACATCGGCCGACTCTGCGAGCTTCAACAGGACCTCGCGAGCGCGCGGTTCACGCAGATTGAGGCACAGGCTCTTCTTGTTGCGGGCGTAAGTCTTCCAGGCGGTGCCGATCCCCTTCACCTGCCACTGGCGAAGAGTGTCCCCCGCCGGTGGTTCGACCTTGATGACCTCGGCGCCGAAATCGGCGAGCAGGAGCGTGAGCGTGTTTCCCGCAACCAGCCGCGAGAGATCGAGGATGCGCACGCCCTCGAGCGGGCCCTTGGCCCCGGATTCGTAATACTTCAACGCCATGACCCGTGTGCGCAATAAATTGACCGAGACTTCGCCGAAGGCCAGAATTCGATTCGACGAACGCAATGATACGCCGCCTGCATTCACTGATGGCCCGGTTGCGCTTTCGGTCGTCGGCGCAGGACTGCACGAGGCGAAACGGAGGATGAATGCAGCAAGGACTGAACTCGCAGCCGGACTCACCGCTGGACCCGCGGCCGGACTCACTGAGGGACTGGATCGGGCGAACCGAATCGCAGGTCGATCAGGTCGCGATCCCGGCGGTGCACCGGCTGGCGGCGACACTGGACCGATCCGATCCGATGCCCCGCTGGGGCGATCCGCTGCCGCCGGGGTGGTATGCGATTCTGTTTCCCCGCGTGGTGCCGCAATCGGAGATCGGCGCGGACGGCCATCCGAAGCGCGGCGATTTTCTTCCGCCGGTGCCCCTGCCGCGGAGAATGTTCGCGGGCCGGCGCACGACGTTTCACGCGGAGCTGCGGATCGGCGACGAGGTGAGCAAGGATTCGACCATCACCGGCATCACCACCAAGGAGGGCCGCCAGGGCCTGATGGTGTTCGTGACCGTGCGCGCCGAAATCTCCTGCCCGCGGGGACTGGCGATCACCGAGGAGCAGGACATCGTTTATCGCGGCGAACCCGACCCCAAAGTGCCGCCTGCGCCGCCGCAGCCGGCGCCCGGAAATGCGGTCTGGTCAAAATCGATCACGCCCGACGAAGTCATGCTGTTCCGCTACTCGGCGCTCACCTTCAACGGCCACCGGATCCATTACGACCATCGCTACGTGACGGGCGTGGAGGGCTACCCGGGGCTGGTGATGAACGGCGGGCTGACCACGCTCCTCCTCCACGAAGTCGCACGAGCCCACGCCAAGGGGTCCGTTGTCCAGATGAATTCCCGCAACGTGCGCCCGCTGTTCGCGAACCAGCCCATCGCCCTGTGCGGCGAACCGGGCGCCGACGGCGGCACGGCGAGGCTCTGGGCCATGGACCCTGCCGGAGCGCTCGCGCTCTCCGCCGAAGCGCGCATCGTATAGCCCTGGCCGCGGCCATGACCAAGTAGACGGATCGTCGATGAACACGACCAAGGCGGAACGGACATGAACACGATGAGGCTTAACCCGGTCGAGCCGGGCTCGCGACCGGAACTCGCGGAGCTGGAGCGGCGAATCCTGCAGGAGCGGGGCCGGATTCCGACGCTCTACCGGGTGCTGCTGAACAGCGCGCCGCTCGCCCAGGGCTGGGAAGCGCTGTTCACCGCGATCCGCAACCGCGCTTCGCTTCCGGCGCGGCTGAGGGAACTCGCAATCCTGCGCATCGCCGGCCTCAACCGCGCGCGCTACGAATTCGATGCGCACGTTCCGTACGCACGGAAAGCCGGCGTTTCCGATGAGGCCATCGCGGCGTTGGGAAACGGGATCGTTTCGGGCGCGCTGGCGCCGCTCGACCGGCTGGTGCTCGAACTCACCGACGCAATGACCCGCGACATCGAGGTCCCGGATGCGCTGTTCGAGCGCGTCCGGGAGCATTTCGACGCAGAGAAGCTCGTGGAACTGGTCGCAACCATCGCCGCGTACAACATGGTGTCGCGATTCCTGGTGGCTATGCGGATCGAGGGCTGAGTTCGATGGATCGGAAAACGAAATGACCGAATGAGCCTGCCCCTCGCGGCGCCGTCGTTCTTATCGACGCCCTTATTTCGGCTGTGCTACCGTCCGCAGATACGGCTTCAGCGTCTTGAAACCCTGCGGATACTTTATCTTGGCGTCGGCATCGGAAACCGACGTCGGAATGATGACGTCCTGGCCCGGCCTCCAGTTCACCGGTGTGGCCACCGAATGCGTCGCGTTCAGCTGAAGCGCATCGAGCAGGCGCAGCACCTCTTCGAAGTTGCGGCCTGCGCTCATCGGATAGACAAGCATTGCCTTGACCTTCTTGTCGGGCCCGACGATGAATACCGAACGGACCGTCGCATTGTCCACCGCCGTTCGCGGCCCGCCGCTCGCGTTGGGGTGGATCATGTCGTAGAGCTTCGCGACCGCCAGGTCCGCATCGCCGATCAGTGGATAGTTGACCGCATGACCCTGGGTCTCCTTAATATCGCTGACCCAGGCCTTGTGATCGCTGACCGGATCGATGCTGAGCCCGACGATCTTGCAGTTGCGCTTATCGAATTCAGGCTTGAGACCGGCCAGATATCCCAACTCGGTGGTGCAGACTGGCGTGAAATCCTTCGGATGCGAGAACAGGATGGCCCATTTGTCCCCGATCCATTCGTGGAACCGTATCTTCCCTTCGGTGGTTTCGGCGGTGAAATCCGGTGCATCGTCGCCTATGCGTATTGGCATGATCGTCCTCCAGTGAGTGTGAGTCGGTATGTTCCGGCCTGCGACGGAGTCGCGGTGTTTCAGACTTCAGGTCATGAGATTTCCACTGAACCTTGCCGCTTTTAAAGTATAGCGCGGCCCGAACGGCATATTCGAACGTCAAATTGGCTGACAGAAGACCATGAAGGAGTCATGGTGTTTGCACCATCAGTGCTGCGGCGTGGACCAGCCGGGTCCGATCGGTTCACCTCGGCGCGCGTCGGGTGCCTTTCGCCCTGAATACACGAGCCGAACTTAGCGGATTCGCGCGGTGCGAGGTAGCCAAGTGATTGATTAATCACAGGGGAACCTCAAAAGGCCTGCACTGGCTGCAGTGTTGTTCTGCAGGTCAGGCGCTTGCACGGGCGGGAAACGTCGTACGCACTGCTTGCGCCGGCGAACGAGCCTGCCCCTCGCGGCGCCGTTGTTCTTATCGAAGCCCTTATTTCGGCTGCGGTACGGTCCGCAGGTACCACTTCAGCGTCTTGAAACCCTTTGGATACTTTTTCCTGGCGTCGGCATCTGATACCGACGGGGGAATGATTACGTCCTCGCCCGGCTTCCAGTTCACCGGCGTGGCGACTGCATATTTCGCGCTCACCTGAAGCGCATCGAGCAGGCGCAGTACCTCGTCGAAGTTGCGGCCCGTGTTCATCGGATAGACAAGCATTGCCTTGACCTTTTTGTCGGGGTCGATGACGAATACCGAACGGATTGTCTCATTGTCCATCGCCGTTCGCGGCCCGTCGCCCGCATTGGGGTGGATCATGTCGTAGAGTTTCGCGACCGCCAGGTTCGCGTCGCCGATCAGTGGATAGTCGACCGCATGACCCTGCATCTGCTGAATATCACGGACCCAAGCCCTGTGATCGCTGACCGGATCGGCGCTGAGCCCGATGATCTTGCAGTTGCGCTTGTCGAATTCAGGCTTGAGACCGGCCAGATATCCCAACTCGGTGGTGCAGACGGGCGTGAAATCCTTCGGATGCGAGAACAGGATGGTCCATTTGTTCCCGATCCACTCGTGGAACCGAATCTTCCCTTCGGTGGTTTCGGCGGTGAAATCCGGTGCATCGTCGCCTATGCGTATTGCCATGGTCGCCCTCCAGTGAGTGTGAGCCGGGATGTTCCGGTCTCCGACGGGGTCGCGGAGCTTCCGGCTTCTTCAGATCTAAGAGTTCCACTGAATCTTGCCGCGCTTCAAGTATAGTGCGGTCCGAGCGTCATATCCGAACGTCATATTGGCTGACGGAAGACCCAGAGCGGTGCATGGTCTTTGCGCCATCAGCGCCGGGCCTTGGCCCGCGTGCCGGCCCGCTCAGGGCGCAATTTCCCCAGGCAGCACTTCTTGTACTTCCTGCCGCTGCCGCAGGGGCAGGCGTCGTTTCGGCCCGCCGGCGCAGAGGCGTTGACGTCTCCGGATCGAACCAGATCGGCGAACCGCTCGATGGGCTGCCCGGTCTCCACGAAAGACGCGAGCCTGCGCATATAAGGCCGCGCGTGCGTGAAAAAGCGTTTCAGCCCCGCGCAGAGGTAATTCAGACCCGGCTCGCCGTCCGGAGCGCTGAGAAAGCGGTCTTTCGGGCACCCGCCGTTGCAGTACGCAAGCACCTCGCACTGCCGGCAGCGTCGTGGCAAGGAATCCCGTTTATGTTGCCCGAACGCGCGTTGCGCCGGGCCCTCCAGCGCCTCCACCAGTGAGATGTCGCGGATGTTCCCGAGGCAATGGTCACGATCGACGTAATGGTCGCAGGAATAGAAGTCCCCGGAATGTTCAAGCACGGGTAGCTCGCCACAGGTTTTTCTGAAAGCACAAAGCGCATGTTCCGCGCCCTGATCCGGCCTGGCTGCCTCTTCGAACAGCTGGACGTTGATCCGGCCGATATCGTGCCTGATCCACCGGTCGAAAATCGCGCACATGAAGGTGCCGAAGGCTTCCGCCGAAACGGTCTCCGGGCTCACCCCGCCGCCACGCGTGCGCATGACTAGCGGCAGGAACACCAGGTGCCGTACGCCCGCGTCCTTGAAGAAGCGATAGACCGCCTCGGGATGACCGGCATTCCCGGCATGGACCACGCACAGCACGTCGCAATGGATGCCGAAGCGCTGCAGGAGTTGCAGCGCGTTCATCACCCGCTCGTGGGTCGGCATGCCGCCCTTGGTGACGCGGCAGCCGTCGTGGAGCTCGCGCGGACCGTCCACGCTGAGCCCGACGTAGAACCCTTCAGCCGCCAGGAAACGGCACCAGTCCTCGTCCAGCAGGGTGCCGTTGGTCTGGATGTCGTTGATGATCGCTTGCCCCGGAATCCGGTGCCTGCGCTGGATATCGACGATCTTGCGGAAGTACTCGACGCCCAGGAGGGTCGGTTCGCCGCCGTGCCACGAAAACAGTACCGTGGGTATGGGGCAGGCCTCGATGTGCTGGACGATATACCGCTCGAGCAGGTCCCCGGGCATGCGCATCGGGCCGCCCTTCGGATAGAGCTGCTGCTTTTCGAGGTAATAGCAGTAGCGACAGTCCAGATTGCAGACCGCGCCGATCGGCTTGACGAAGACCTGAAATTCCGTGGACGCTGTGACCATAGTGATTTGCCCGTGTGCCTTCACTCAGTTCTCGCCGGCGAGTTAATGTCCTTCGCCAAATCTGGCTGCACTTCGCCAGTGTAGCAATGCCGATGGAAATCTGTCGGCGCAAGGCAGATAATTGCGCTGCCGTTCCTCAAGCTGATCCGGAGTTTGCGATGCAGACTGCCATTGCCTGCCTTTTCATGCGCGGCGGGACCTCGCGGGGTCCGTATTTCCTGGAATCCGAACTGCCCGCGGACCAAGCGCTGCGCGACCGCGTGCTTCTGGCCGCCATGGGCTCCCCCGACGCGCGCCAGATCGACGGACTGGGCGGCGCCGATCCGCTTACCAGCAAGGTCGCCATCGTCAACCGGTCGTCGCGTCCCGGCGTAGACATCGAGTTTCTGTTCGCGCAGGTGCTGATCAACGAAGCGCGCGTGGATACCACGCCGAATTGCGGCAACATGCTCGCGGCGGTCGGCCCGTTCGCGCTGGAGCGCGGACTCGCCAAGGCGGGAGGCCCGGAGACGACGCTGCGGATCCTCACCCGCAACACCGGCATGCTGTGCGACGTGACCCTGCAGACCCCCGGCGGCCGAATTGCGTATGAAGGCAGGGCGCGCATCGACGGCGTGCCGGGCACCTCTGCGCCGATCAAGATCAACTTTCTCGAGACGGCGGGCTCGGTGTGCGGAAAGCTCCTGCCGACCAGGCGCGTGCGAGACGAATTCGACGGCGTTCCGGTCACCTGCATCGACAACGGCATGCCCGTGGTGGTCATCCGCGCAGGCGATCTGGGCCGCACCGGCTACGAATCGCGCGACGCGCTCAATGCCGATGGCGAATTGAAGGCACGGCTGGAATCGATTCGTCTGAAAGCCGGCGCCGCCATGGGACTGGGCGACGTGACGAAGAAGGTAATCCCGAAAATGACGCTCATCGCCCCGCCGCGGGCGGGCGGGAGCGTCTGCACCCGGACCTTCATCCCGCATGATTGCCATGCCGCGGTGGGCGTGCTCGGCGCGGTGACCGTGGCCACCGCCTGCGTGCTCGATGGGTCGGTCGCCCAGGGCGTGGCGGCGCTGCCGGCGGGCCGCTCGAAGCTCGTCTCGGTCGAGCACCCGAGCGGAGAATTTTCCGTAGAGCTGGAGCTGGCTGCGGCCGATTCGCAATCGGTCGAGCGCGCCGCGCTGCTACGCACCGCGCGCCTGATCATGCGCGGCGAAGTGATGATTCCGGCCGCGGTCTGGGACGGGAAGTCTTCGCTTGGGCGGGCCCCAGATAGGACGGGGACGAATTCATGATGCTTGCGCACCGCCGCCGGCTCTAAACCAACCAAGAGGAATACATGTCCGACACGCAAAAAACCGCACTCGTGGTGAGCGCGCATTCCGCCGATTTCGTCTGGCGCGCCGGCGGCGCCATCGCTCTGTATGCCTCGCGCGGCTGGAAAGTGAAAATCGTGTGCCTGTCCTATGGCGAGCGCGGGGAGTCCGCCAAGCTCTGGCGTGAGAAAGGCACGACCTTGGAAAAAGTGAAGGCTGACCGCCGCCGCGAGGCGCAGGCGGCGGCCGACCTGCTCGGCGGCGAAGTCGAGTTCTTCGACCTGGGCGACTACCCCATGCGAGTCTCCGACGAGGCGCTGTACCGGCTCGTCGACGTGTACCGGGAGCTGCAGCCCGAATTCGTGCTCACGCACTCCCTTGCGGACCCCTACAACTTCGACCACCCGCTTACCGCGCACGTCGCGCAGGAAGCGCGCGTCGTCGCCCAGGCGCATGGCCACAAGCCCGGCGGAAAGATACTCGGCGCGCCGCCCGTGTTCCTGTTCGAGCCGCACCAGACCGAGCAATGCGACTGGAAGCCGCAGGTGCTGCTCGACATCACGCCGGTGTGGGACAAGAAGCGCAAGGCGTTCGAGCTGATGGCCGCCCAGGAATACCTCTGGGACTATTACACCCGCGTTGCGCTCAATCGGGGGGTGCAGGCGGCGCGCAATTCCAGCAAGAAGGACATCAAGTACGCCGAAGGTTATCAGCGCGTGTTCCCGCACGTGGTCGGAGAATTCTCATGAGCGGCACTGCGGTCAGGAACGTGCCGCGTGCCGATGCGGCTTGCATTGAAGCGCTCGGCCGCTACGGGGTGGCGACCCTGCACGAAGCCCAGGGTCGCACGGGGCTACTGAAGACGTACATGCGCCCCATATACGCGAGCGCGGCCTGTTGTGGCAGTGCAGTGACTATCCTGGGCCATCCCGGGGACAACTGGATGCTGCACGTTGCCGCCGAACTGATCCGGCCCGGCGACGTGGTCGTGATGGCCGTCTCCACGGACAACGAGGACGGCATGTTCGGCGAACTGCTTGCCACTTCCTACCGCGCGCGCGGCGCGCGCGGCCTGGTAATCGACGCCGGATGCCGCGACGTGCGTGCGCTCACGCAAATGGGGTTCCCCGTCTGGTCGCGCGCGATCTCGGCCAAGGGTACGGTCAAGGCGACCGTGGGTTCGGTCAATGTGCCGGTGGTCTGCGCCGGCGCGGCCGTGAATCCCGGCGATATCGTCGTCGCGGACGACGACGGCGTGGTGGTGATCCCCCGGCTGCGCGCCGCCGAGGTTGCGAAGGCGGCCGAGGCGCGCGAGAAAAAAGAGGAACAGACGCGCCGGCGGCTCGCCGCGGGCGAACTGGGCCTGGACATCTATAACATGCGCGAAAACCTCGCCAAGGCGGGGCTGAAGTATTTCGACGATCCGCCCAAGCCCTGACGCGCGCGCCGGGTCGGCAACCGTCTACACGAAGGAGTCTCGAACATGAAACCACTGGTGACAATGGCGCGCGCGCTGTGCATGCTGGCACTCGCCACGGCTGCGATTGCCGCATCGGCGCAGACCTTCCCGACGCGGCCG
>Ga0209343_10007088_pt1 | contig 13288 bp, 11 predicted proteins | sample RifCSPlowO2_02_FD_184026 | JGI IMG/M metagenome (GOLD analysis project Ga0209343, IMG submission 184026) | Groundwater microbial communities from Rifle, Colorado - Rifle CSP2_plank lowO2_0.2 (SPAdes) (version 2) | ecosystem: Environmental > Aquatic > Deep subsurface > Groundwater | place... | reverse complement strand
GTAGCAGAACACCATGCAAGCATCTTAAGAGGCAAACAGGGCGAATTTACCTTGGTGCACAAGGGCGGCAGGATGGATACAAAGGTCAATGGGCAAAAGATAGGGGAGCATAACCTGAAAAATAACGATACGATAGAGATAGGTAATTACAAGATAAGCTATCAGGTCTCCTGAGGCCATTAGTATGTCCAACTCAACCAATAAATTCATTATCTTTATCATGGATAGCTGGAGGATTGCGCTTCCCCTTCCGAAGGTGGAACGTGTTATGCGTATTGTTGAGATTGCGTATCTTCCCAATGCGCCGGAGATTGTTGCTGGCATTATAAATATACACGGACGGATTATCCCGGTGGTGGATGTACGTAAAAGATTCCGCCTCCCGCAGAGGGCTGCTAAACTAACAGACCATATCATTATAGCAAACACATCAAAAAGGACAGTCGGTCTTGTCGTTGATGAGGTTGATAATGTTGGCGAATATCAGACAGAGGAACTTGTAACAACAGAACAAATTCTGCCCGGCATTGAACATATTGAAGGCATTGCAAAGACCAGGGACGGTCTTATAGTTATTTATGATATTGACCGTTTTTTATCCCTTGAAGAAGAAAAGAAGCTAAATGAGGCTATCAATGAAATGACCTGAGGGTGCGGGAGTTAATAATCCCGCCCACAGGACGGGGCATACGGCGAACTGTGGCAGTTCAGGGGGCAGGATGACTGAAGATGCAAAAAACCATCTTTTATCCGAGGCAAGCGAATTGATTTCATCCGTCATGGGCCTGCACTTCCCCGAGAGCCGCATGAATGACCTTGAGCGCAACCTTGCCTCTGCTGCCCATGAATTCGGTTTCCGAGATACAGAGTCATTCAAAAGATGGCTATTGATTAATCCCCTGTCTAAAGACCATATAGAAAAACTCGCAAGCCATTTAACCGTTGGCGAGACATATTTTTTCCGCGAGAAGGAAAATTTTGCGGCGCTCGAAGAACATATCCTGCCGGAACTTATACGGCTCAGGCAGGGAGGCGAAAGGCGGCTGAGGATATGGAGTGCGGGCAGCAGCACCGGCGAAGAACCATACTCCATTGCCATCCTGCTGCGTAAATTAATCGCTGACCTGAATGAGTGGAACATTACCATACTGGCCACTGAGATAAACCCGGTTGCAATCAAAAAGGCCGTTGAAGGGATTTATACTGAATGGTCTTTCCGCGGAACGCCTGCCTGGGTGAAAGAGGGATACTTCAGGAAGACAAAGGATGGCCGCCACAGGATTAATCCACGGATAAAGGATATGGTAACATTCTCATATCTGAATCTCGCAGAAGATGTATATCCGTCGCTTCTTAACAATACAAATGCAATGGATTTAATAATCTGCCGCAATGTCCTCATGTACTTTTCTCCAAAGCATATAAGACATGCCATCCATAGTTTTTACAACTGCCTCATGGATAAAGGGTGGCTGATGGTCAGCCCCACACTTGATGTCATATCCACCATGTTTACTGCTGTTAACTTTACCGGGGCAACTGTATTCAGAAAGGATGCGCGCAGGGCAGAAACAACACAGGCGCAGGTCCAGACAGAGGTTTATCAGGCTCCGGTGTCTGTAGCTGCTGCTGAGAAGCTCCCTGCATCCATTGGCTATGCTGTCAGGCCAGAGACCGGCAAACCGGGAAAAAAGGCGCCTGATAAGACCCTTTATACAGAGGCTGCAGCAGCTTTTGAAAAGGGGCAATATAATGAGGCAGTAAAAAGGCTTGAGGCATTATCTCCGGAGGGAGAGGAGAATGCAAAGGCCAGTATCCTTTTGTCACAGGCATATGCAAATCAGGGAAGGCTTGAGGAGGCAGCAAGGGAGTGCGAGAAGGCAATCGCTGCTGATATACTGAATGCGCAAAGCCATTATTTCCATGCTATAATACTGCAGGAACAGGGACACCTTGACGAGGCAGCCGTGGCTCTGCGAAAGACCATTTACCTCAATCATGATTTTGCGCTTGCCTATTTTGTCCTCGGCAATATTATGGGAAGGCTTGGCAAACACAGACGTTCTAAAAAACACCTTAAGGCTGCCAGAGGCCTTCTCTCATCATATAAGCCTGAAGATGTCCCTGTGGGCGGAGGGGGTATTACAGCAGGGAGATTTCTAAAGATTATATCAACAAAGATTCAGTAACCGGGAATCCTTGAGATAAACCATGGCTGAAAATAAAAAACCATCTAAGGCAAAAAGAAAAAACATTGACTGGGGCGAACTGAATCGCCGTATGGAAAAGGGCAGGGCTGCCATTGAGGAGGGGTTTCAGCCGGCAGAGGATGAACTGAGGAAAATCCTCAGGGCAAGGGCGCAGGCCCTGTCTGCAGAGACTGAAACCGCTGTCCAGGAAGAGGCCGCAATCCATGTGGTTGAATTTGTCCTCGCTTACGAAAGTTATGCAGTGGAATCCGCATATGTCCGGGAGATAATACCGCTCACAGAGTTCACTCCTGTCCCCGGCACGCCCCCTTTTGTCCTTGGCATAATAAATGTGCGGGGCGAGATTATGTCGGTTATTGATATAAAGAAATTCTTTGATATGCCTGATAAAGGGCTTTCTGATCTTAATAAGGTCATAATCCTTTCTTCAGAAAATATGGAGTTCGGCATCCTTGCCGATTCCATAGCCGGTATGCGTAATGTCCTGTTAAAGGATATGCAGGCTTTCATTCCCACGCTTACAGGCATCAGGCTGGAATATCTTAAGGGGGTTACAAACACGCAGCTTGTAGTGCTTGACGCAGGAAAACTGCTCTCAGACCAGGGTATAATTGTGAATGAGAGTGTATGACCGGGTAAAATAATATGACAAGAAAATATTAGAGGAGGTTATTTATGAAATGGTTCCAGAATGTATCGACCCGCAGCAAATTATTCCTCGGTTTCGGGATAGTAGTAGCAATGCTGGTAGTCATTTCTGTTATTTCAAAGACAGGGCTGTCTTCCATTGAAGGGTCCCAGAAGATTATCTTTGAAAAAGAATTTGTCAATTCAACAGACCTCCTGAGGCTTAAGGCAGAATATGACGAAATCAGGATGGCCCTCCTGTCAATGATGTCTGCGCCTGACCAGGGCGTTAAGGAGCGGTGGCATCAGAATATAAAGACAAACGCTGAAGAGATAGCCGTGCTGATGGCGCAGCTTGAAGAACGTAACAGGGACAATCCTTTCATTATGCAGAAACTCGGCGAGTTGAACAGCGCAAGGCAGGCATTCGGAGAAACGAGGGATTCCAAACTCATCCCCCTTATCTACGAGGGAAAGATGGAAGAGGCAAGGCAGCTTGCCACGGGCATTCAGGCAGAGCGCTACGAGAGGATACGTTCCATAACCGCAGAGCTTGTCAAGGGTGCAGAGGATAATGCCAGACGCCGCATATCTGATTCGGAAAGACTAATAACGTGGTTTACCAACCTCCTTCTTGTAATAAGCGGGATTGCTGTCCTGACCGGCATTATAATGGGCTCATTTATGAACAGGATTATAGCCTCGCCCCTCAGGGAGATTGCCGATATCGCTGAGAAGATAGCCTCCGGAGACCTTTCTGCTAATCCCCCTTCAGACAAAAGACGCGACGAGGTGGGGATTCTGTCACGCGCATTCCGCACAATGATAGAACAACTCAGGAAACAGCTGCAGGAAATAGCCGCTGGTGTTAATGTGCTTGCCTCTTCCTCAAACCAGATAGCCGCCTCAATAACCCAGCTTGCCTCCAGCACAGAGGAAACCGCAGTGGCTGTAACGCAAACGACAACAACCGTGGAAGAGGTTAAGCAGACTGTGCATGTCTCTTCACAGAAGGCAAAATATGTTTCAGAAACCGCTCAGAATGCAGCCCAGGTCTCAAACAGGGGAACCGGGCTGGTCAATGAGACCATAGAGGGGGTCAACAACATCCAGCAGCAGATGGAGTATATCGCTGAAACCATTGTAAAGCTGAGCGAGCATAATCAGGTCATCGGAGAGATAATCGCCGCAGTGGATGACATCTCTGAGCAGGCGAACCTCCTTGCAGTCAATGCCTCTATTGAGGCATCAAAGGCAGGGGAATACGGCAAGGGATTTCTGGTCGTAGCGCAGGAGATTAAAAACCTGGCAGAGCAGTCAAAGCAGGCAACGAAACAGGTCAGGACTATCCTGAGCGATATACAGAAAACAAGCAGCAGCGCAGTAATGGTCACTGAAAAAGGCATAAAGGCGGTTGAGGGTTCGGTAAAACAGTCCGCTGACACAGGAGAGGCAATACGCGAGCTTTCCAGGAGCATTGCCGAGTCATCGCAGGCAGTAATGCAGATTGCGGCGTCGAGCCAGCAGCAACTGGCCGGTATGGATCAGGTAGTAATGGCAATGTCCAGCATAAAACAGGCTACTACCCAGAATGCCGCCAGCACAAAGCAGGCGGAAACAGCTGTAAAAAACCTGCAGGATTTGGGCCAGAATCTAAAAAGGCTCGTTGGATATTATAAAATTTAAAGATGAGCGATACGGGAAAAGATTTCAGAAAGAGGCTTATTGCAACCTTTATAACAGAGGTTGATGAGCACCTTAAGGTCCTGTCTGACGGACTCCTCACCCTTGAGAAAGGGCCTTCTGCCAGTATCCAGAAGGAGACACTGGAGACCATCTACAGGGAGACACACAGCATGAAAGGGGCGGCCCGCGCTGTAAGTATGAGCAACATTGAATCTATCTGCCAATCCCTGGAAGGGATTTTTGCCGACTGGAAGGCAAAGGGAAACCCGACTTCTCCAAAAAGTTTTGACCCGATTTATGACGCCCTGCAGACTATCCGCCTGTTCATATCCGATATCGAGCAGGAACAGAGCCTTAAATACAAGGCACAGGCAGCAGAACTTATAAGAAGGCTCTCCCGCACAGAGACCGGTATGGCGGAAAATCCGGCGCAGGCTGCTGAGGCTGCCCCGGCACAAGGGTATAAATTAATAAGGGAACAGCCCCCAAGGCTTGATAGCGTGCGTATAGGTGTTGCAAAACTAAAGTCGCTGCTGCTTCAGGCAGAAGAGATGCTCTCATTTAAGCTGGCCGCAAATCAGCACTACACAAATATCAGGAATGCCGCCGGGATTGTTGAAGGACTGAAGAATGAATTGGACGCAGCCCGCAGGCAGATAAAAACTTTGCGATATCGCGCTGAAAAACCGGTGAAAGGCCGAATGCGCCGCGAGGCCGCGCAGCACTTAAACCTGCCTGACTTTTTAGGCCGGACAGAACTGCATATTAAATCCATTGGGAATAGCCTGACATCCATTGCAGGCTCCATGAAACAGATTAACAGAAGCCAGGGAAGGCACATTGACAGGCTGCTTAATGATATGAAACACGCCATGCTCCTTCCTTTTTCAGCGCTCCTTGAAGGTTTTCCGATGCTTGTGCGCGACATAGCCCGTAAACAGGATAAAGAGGCGGACCTTTTAATAGAGGGCGAGGCTGTTGAAATAGACAGACGTATACTGGAAGAGATTAAGGACCCGCTCATACACCTGGTCAGAAACTGCATTGACCACGGCATTGAAACACCCGATATAAGGGTTGCGAATAAAAAACCTCGGCGGGGGGTCATTGCCATTTCAATTTCCCATCTGGACAGCGGCTATGTGGAGGTCAAAGTCTCTGACGACGGCAAGGGGATTGATGCAATAAAGATAAAAGAATTTGCCGTAAAAAATGAAATAATATCTCAGGAAGAGGCAGACTCCATGAATAAAGATGCTGCGATATCGCTAATCTTTCAATCAGGGGTATCAACAAGCCCCATAATCACTGATATATCAGGAAGGGGGCTTGGGCTTGCCATCGTAAGGGAAAAGATAGAAAAGGCGGGAGGAATCACAACCGTATCCACCATTCCGAATGCCGGCACAACATTCCGGCTCAAACTCCCCGTAACAATCGCCACATTCAGGGGCGTCCTTGTAAAGTCTGCCGGTCAGCCCTTTATTATACCCATTGCCCAAGTCTTGAAAACAGCAAGGGTAAAAGATGAAGAGATAAAGACGGTTGAAAATAAAGAAACCGTTATATTAAACGGCAGGCCTTTGGCATTTGCAAGGCTTGGCACAGTGATGGGCCTCCCTTTCAAAAAGGTTGCCGGCAGGGGCTCCGGCTTTACAACGTTTCTCCTCCTTTCAGCAGAGGAAAAGGAGATAGCCTTTGGTGTTGACGAGCTGGGGGAGGAGCAGGAGGTGACGGTAAAGGGCCTTGGCAGGCAGCTTATCCGTGTGCGCAATATTGCAGGCGCTGTTGTCCTCGGCTCAGGCAAGCCTGTCCCTGTCATAAATGTTAAAGACCTGATATGGTCTGCTGTAAAAACGTCGGCCATAGCCCCTGCTCCATCCATCGCAACAGAGGAGGCCGGGGAAGAAAACAAGATACTTGTCGTAGAGGATGCCATTACCCCGCGGATGCTCCTCAAGAATATCCTTGAGTCAGCAGGGTATCTGGTGCGGACTGCCGTTGACGGTATTGATGCCATTACAATCCTGAAGACAGAGGACTTTGACCTTGTTGTCTCGGATATAGAAATGCCGCGTATGGACGGGTTTGAACTCACATCAAGGATACGCAGCGATAAGAAGCTTGGCGATATGCCTGTTGTGCTGGTAACGGCCCTTGAAAAAAGTGAGGACCGTGAGCGCGGAATTGATGCAGGCGCAAACGCATATATCGTAAAAAGCAGTTTTGACCAGAGCAATCTATTGGAGGTTATAAAGAGACTAATATGATTGAAGGCAAACAAATAGATGTTTTGATTGTTGAGGACTCAAAGGTTGCGCGGGAGCATCTGATGCATATACTTGAGGCTGATAAAGCCATACGGGTTATAGGCACGGCTGCAGACGGCGATGAGGCTGTTGCATTTGTTCGGGAAAAAAGGCCTGATGTCATTACCATGGATATCCACATGCCCGGGATGAACGGCCTTGAGGCTACCCGCAGGATTATGGAGACATCGCCTGCGCCCATTATAATTGTAAGCGCAAGTTATGACCGCAACGATGTGGAGAAAGCATTTCTATCAATGGAGGCAGGCGCGCTCGCCATAGTAGAAAAACCTGTTGGCGAGGCGCATCCCTTGTATGGCGAGGCGGCAAAAGAACTCGTTCAGACAGTGAAGCTGATGTCAGAGGTTAAGGTGGTAAGACGGTGGAAAAGAAAGAGACCGTCTGAACCTCTCAATGCGGTAATTCCAGAAGAAATCCTTGAAAAAGGGCCAAAGAATATCAGGCTGGTAGCCATTGGCGCTTCCACAGGCGGCCCGCCGGTGCTTCAGACAATCCTTTCAGCGCTTTCGGCAGGATTTCCCGCCCCAATACTCATAGTCCAGCATATTGCAACTGGATTTGTTGATGGTATGCTGGACTGGCTTAGGCAAACTACTGCCTTGCCCATACATATAGCCATGAACAGGGAGCATCTCCTGCCCGGCCATGTGTATTTTGCGCCTGATGGTTTTCATCTTGGGGTCTATAATCAGAGCCGCATCTCTCTCAGCAATGCGCCTCCTGAAAACGGAGTCCGCCCTTCTGTTTCATACCTTTTCCGTTCAGCCATGGGTGTATTTGGAGGAAATCTGGCAGCTGTGCTGCTTACAGGCATGGGAAGGGATGGGGCAGAGGAACTGAGGATGCTGCTGGAAAAGGGAGCCGTCACCATTGCGCAGGACAGGGAAAGCTCTGTTGTTTACGGTATGCCCGGAGAGGCAGTGAATCTGAAGGCAGCCCGTTATATTCTTCCCCCCGAAAAAATAGCATCAGCGCTTATAGGTCTTCTGGTAAGGGATAAAAAACAGATGCGGACAGTGCCGTAGCAAACAGCAAACCATTATAAAGGCGGCCAATACGGGTTAATTTAATAATTTCCCGCTTGCTGCAGGGAGATTCATTTAGCCAAAAGAAAGGAAATGACATGAAAAAAAATGACAATTATATCCTGGTTGTGGAAGACAGCTATACCCAGGCAAAAACCCTCGCATCAATCCTCCAGCAAATGGGATACCCTGTTGCCATTGCAGCCCACGGTGTTGAGGCCCTTGAGTTTTTGAAAGGTCATAAAACCGCAATGGTTATCGCAGACATACTGATGCCGGAGATGGACGGTTATGAGCTATGCAGGCGCATAAAAGACGATGATAAGCTAAAAGACATCCCTGTCATGCTCCTGACTCAGCTTTCTGACCCGAAAGAGATTGTCAGGGGACTGGAATGCAGCGCAGACGATTTTATAGTAAAGCCGTATAATGAGGAACTCCTTATCAGCCGCATCAGGAATATCCTTGCAGCGCAACCGACACAGGATAAGACAAGGCCGTCTGTTAGCATACTGGTTGTGGAAGACAGCCAGACACAGGCTGAACAGCTCAAGTATATCCTCGAAGAATATGGTTATACTGTTATGATTGCGCTAAATGGCAAAGAAGGTCTGGAGGCTGCGCGAAAGAACAGGCCTACCCTTATTATAAGCGATATCCTTATGCCGGTCATGGATGGCTACGAACTTGCATATGAAATCAAACACGACAAAGAGCTCCGCAAAACCCCTGTTATCCTCATAACCTCATTAATGGATAGGAAAGAAACCCTCCGCAAGGCTTCGGTAGTTGCAGACGGCTATTTCACAAAACCTTACGAGGACAAATATCTGCTTGAAAAGATAGAATCCCTGCTCTCTGTCTCAAACCGCGCAGAATCCTCTGATAACAGCGCAAAGATTGAGGTGAATTTTGCAGGCAATAAATATTCTATCGCATCGGGCCGGCGCCAGATACTCACCTTTCTTCTTTCAACATATGAAAACGCTGTGCGGCAGAATCAGGACCTGCTTCTTATGCAGAAGGAGCTGCGGGCATTGAATGAACTGCTTGAAGAAAAGATGTCTGACCGCACAAAAGAATTACATGAGAGCGAGGAAAACTTCAGGACGCTTGCTGAAAAGGCCTTTGACGGCATCCTCATTGCTGATAAGGACGGAAATAATGTGTATGCAAACAAGAGGGTGTCTGAAATAACCGGCTACAACGCGGATGAACTGCTTAAGATGGGCATGAAGGACCTGGCGCGGCCTGAAGACCTGCAAATGTTCAGGGAAAGGATGAGAAAAAGGCTTGAAGGCTTGGACGTGCCATCGCAATACGAAACCTTCCTCGTTCACAAGAAAGGGGACAATATCCCCATAGAGATTTCTGCTGCAAACACACAGTGGCATGGCCAGCCTGCGGTGGTAGTTATTCTGCGCACCATAACAGAACGGAGGAAGAGGGAGGAAGAACTTCTACGGACAGGCAAGCTGGAATCCCTCGGCGTGCTTGCCGGCGGGATTGCCCATGATTTCAACAACCTGCTTACAGGGATTCTGGGCAATATTGAATTCGCAAAGACCTTTGTAACAAAAGGAGACAGGCTGCACAAGATACTGTCCGACATGGAAAGTGCGGCCTCAAGGGCAACCGGCCTGACACATCAGCTTCTGACATTTGCAAAGGGCGGTATGCCGATAAAAAAGACCTCATCAATAGCCGGACTCCTCAGGGGTTCCGCAAATTTTGCCCTGAGCGGCTCAAATGCAAAATGCGAGTTTAACATTGCAGAAGACCTTTGGCTTTTGGATGTTGATGAAAACCAGATTAACCAGGTCATAAACAATCTTGTTTTAAATGGCATTCAGGCCATGCCGAAAGGCGGCACAGTAAAAATAACTGCGGAAAATATTTCAATCAATTCAAAAGACAAAATCCCTTTGAAGGAAGGCAGGTATGTAAAGATAACTGTCAGCGACACAGGCATCGGCATATCAGCCAAAGATATTTCAAGGGTATTTGACCCGTATTTCACAACAAAGGAAAAGGGGAGCGGGCTGGGGCTGGCAACCGTGCACTCTATAATCAAAAACCACGGGGGCTATATCCATGTGGAATCAAAGGCGGAGTGCGGCACTGCCTTTTATATATACCTCCCTGCGTCAAAAAAGAAATCCATGCCTGCAAAAACAGATGAGGCTACCCATCGCGGCAAAGGCAGGATTTTGATAATGGATGATGAAGAGATGATACGGGAGGTTTGCAGCGAACTGCTGAAGTCGCTGGGCTATGAAACAGCCCTTGCCAAAGACGGCGCTGAGGTCATTGGGCTGTATAAGAAGGCAATTGACTCAGGGCAGCCCTTTTCCGCAGTGGTTATGGACCTGACCATCCCCGGCGGCATGGGCGGCGAAGATGCCATAAAAGAGCTCCGCAAAATAGACCCTGATGTTAAGGCTATTGTATCAAGCGGTTATTCGGATGCCAGGATAATGTCTGATTATAAGAAGTACGGATTTAAGGCTGTCATTGCCAAACCTTTCAATCTGGCTGAACTAAGCAGCGCTGTAAAAACTGTAATAACCTGAAGGCCGAATTAAGCCGCAGGGCAAGCTGCCTTTAAAGGATTTTTTGCATGGCTGGATTAAAAGCCTATCTGGACAAACTCTATAAAACCTTTGACTTAAAATTCCTTTCACCGGACCCCCTTGAATTTGTCCATCAATTTAAAAAGCCTGAAGACCAGGAGGTTGTGGGCCTGATTGCATCCTCCCTCGCCTATGGGAGGGTTGAACGGATACTTGCAAGTGTAAAAGATGTGTTAAAGCGGATGGACAATCAGCCGCACAGGTTTACTATCAATTTTAATCCTGCAAGGAACGCAAAGGTCTTTGAAGGCTTTGTCCACAGGTTCAATAATGGAAAGGACATTGCGTGCCTGGTCTATTTTGCAAAGCAGATGATTGAAAAAAACAGCTCCATCGGAAGTTATTTTCTCCAGGGGTATAATCCGGGGGATACGAATATAAAAAACTGCCTTGCGGATTTTTCTGAAAGGGTGTTATCCCTTGATTCATCCGGTATATACGGCAAACGAAACCTCCCTGCAAACGCAGGTGTAAGATTTTTCTTCCCATCCCCCGAGAATGGAAGCCCCTGTAAAAGATTGAATCTCTATCTCAGGTGGATGGTGAGGACCGGCGACAGCCTTGATTTGGGCCTGTGGAAAGAGATTGGCACGGATAAGCTCATAATACCCCTGGACACGCACATAGCGCGGATATCCCAAAACATCGGCCTTACAAAAAGGAAGAGCCCTGACTGGAAAATGGCAGAAGAGATTACAGAAAATCTTAAAGGGCTTGACCCTGAAGACCCTGTGAAATACGACTTTGCCCTGTGCAGGCTCGGAATACTTAAGCGCTGCTCCAGAAAGAAAGATGTAAAAAAGTGCGAGAGATGCCTGATAAAAAAGATATGTATCCTATGAACCTGTTAGAAGCCTGCATGGAGTCCTATGTTCTAAATTTTCAAACAGCAAATTACAAACACCAAATAAATTCCGATTGACAAATTCCAAGCTTTAAAACAGGGTGTCTTGAATTTGAAGTTTGAAAATTATTTGTTATTTGATGCTTGTTATTTGAACCTTTTATTTCTCTTGTGTGGTGGAGCTTTCTATCGGAATATGCTATACAAACAGGGATAGGAAAATACTGGACCAGCAAGAAGGGTTGCAGATGCGCCCTTATCGCCGGCCCAAAGGAAAACGCAAGTATATGCGCATAGCCATAATGGGCGGAACCTTTAATCCGATTCATTTCGGACACCTGAGGATTGCCGAGGAGGTAAGGGAGGCATTTGGACTTGACAAGGCGCTTTTCATGCCCACCTTTCAGCCGCCGCACAAAGACAACGGCTCCCTCATTTCTCCTGAGCACAGGCTTGAGATGGTGCGGCTTGCAATAAAAGATAATCCTTTCTTTGAAGCATCTGACATTGAAATCAAGAGGGGCGGCCGCTCCTATTCTGTTGTAACCCTAAGGGCTTTGCATGAAAGGCATCCGGATATAGAAATCCATTTTATTGTGGGAACCGATTCCTTTAATGACATAACCACATGGTGCGAATATGAAGAACTCTTCAGGCTTACCAATTTTATTGTAATCCCCCGGCCCGGCTATGCTGTGAAAAAAATAGGCGAGGTCCTCCCTGTTGAACTGGCAAGGAAGTTCTGGTATGATTCAGAAAAGGCCGTTTATGCCAATGCCTACGGCAGGTTTGTGTCATATATGGAAACCACGCTCTACAGCATATCAGCATCGCGGATAAGGAAAATGATAAAAGAAGGACTTTCAACAAGGTATCTTCTGCCGGTGGAAGTGGAGGGGTATATAAGAAAAAACAGATTATACCGGTGAAATTGCAAAGCAGCGCCGTTGTCTGTTTTAAATTTAAACCCTGCAAACAGCAGCATAAATGGAGGTTAATTAAACTGAATTCAAAGGAAAAGGCCTTAAAGGCAGCGCATCTTGCCCTTGATAAAAAGGCAGAAGACGTCATTATCCTGAACATAAGCAAATTGTCATCCATAGCCGACTATCTCCTGATATGCAGCGGCGCATCCGACAAACAGGTTCAGGCAATTGCCAATTCTATAGAGGATGGGCTTAAGAAAAATGGGACGCGGCCTTTAAGCACAGAGGGAATAAGGGATGGCCGCTGGGCCCTTATAGATTACGGGGATGTGATTGCCCATATCTTCCTTGAACCGGTGAGGGAGTTTTATAACCTTGAAGGCCTCTGGTCAGAGGCGCCAAGGATTGAGGTGAAATGAAGATTGCAGTCATCTCTGTCGGCAAGATTAAAAAGGATTACATCAAGACCGGCGCAGCAGAGTATGTAAAACGCATAAAAAGATATTCGCCCATCGAAACAGTTGAAACAAAGGAAGAACCGGCTGCACCAACCCCCCGCGCACTTGAAAAAGAGGCAAAAAATATTCTGAAAAATATTAAAGAGGGTGATTTTGTAATAGCCCTTGCGGATAAAGGCAACCAATACACATCCAAAGGGTTTGCCGGCTTTCTCAATGCCATCTCATCCAAAGGCAAAAGACGGCTCTGTTTTATTGTGGGCGGGGCTTACGGCCTGCACCCTTCAATCATAGAAGGGGCTGATGTGGCGCTCTCTCTTTCACAGATGACATTCCCGCATGAACTGGCGAGATTGATACTGCTGGAACAGATTTACAGGGCATTTACCATATTAAATAATGAACCTTATTCGCACTGACCGGCTGTCATTGCGAGAGCTGGCGGTGGCTCTGCATCTTGAGGAATAGATTTTTGAACGAGTTAGGGTAAAATAGGGAGGATTGATTATGCCGGTTGCAATGAAAAAGACAAAACACCCATATATATCC
>Ga0209343_10007085_pt1 | contig 13290 bp, 8 predicted proteins | sample RifCSPlowO2_02_FD_184026 | JGI IMG/M metagenome (GOLD analysis project Ga0209343, IMG submission 184026) | Groundwater microbial communities from Rifle, Colorado - Rifle CSP2_plank lowO2_0.2 (SPAdes) (version 2) | ecosystem: Environmental > Aquatic > Deep subsurface > Groundwater | place: Rifle... | reverse complement strand
GATGAAATATTTCCCGAGCTTGTCCGGGGTCGCCGAAAAAGTATGAAACGTACTTGACGGTGATGGCCGTTCCGCTGGTGGTTCTCTGTCCGATGTCATTTCAAGCTGCTGTTCCGTATTTTTTCAAGTGATTTCCTCGCGTTTTCATCACCCTGGTCATCCGCTTTCTGGAACCATTTGATGGCGTCGTTGATATTTCGCGGTATACCTCTGCCCTTGGAGTAGATGATGCCCAGGTTGTATTGGGCATTCGGATGGCCGGAATCCGCAGCCTTCCGATACCAGTGATAGGCCTCTGTATCATTTCTTTCCACTCCGTGTCCTTTGCCGTACATATAGCCCAGGTTGAGTTGCGCATTGACATGACCCTGTTCGGCGGCCTTCATATACCATTTGAAGGCCATCGTGTAGTCGCGCGAGGTCCCCGAGCCCTTCGCAAACATCTCACCCAGTTTGAACATGGAATTGACGTGCCCCTGTTCGGCGGCCTTCTGGTACCAGTAAAGTGTCTCGATATTGTTTTTATCGGCGCCTATGCCTTTCTGATACATCATGGCTACCGTATGCTGTGCCGTCGCATCACCCTGTTCGGCGCATTTGCGGTACCAGCGCAGGGCCTCGGCGTAATCCTGCGGCACACCCCTGCCCTTGGCGTAGATTACGCCCAGGTTATATTGCGAATTGAGATGCCCATGTTCAGCGGCCAGACGGTACCAATGGATAGCCTCGGTCTCATTTTTTTCCATCGTGATACCCTTCGCGTACATGAAGGCAATCGAGGCTTGCGCACCGCGGTCTCCGTGCTGCGCTTTTTCCATGTGAGCCTGAAAGCCATCGCCATTATTTCCGGCCGGCCGGCCTTCGACAGAGATGGCAGGTTCCCGGTCGGTGTGTCGCAACAAGATCGCCTGCCATTCCGAAATGGACTGCGGGCGATCCTGTTGCCGGAACTGCAAAGCGAAATCGATGGCATCCAGAATTTCGTCGGAGTAGCTTCCTGAACCGATTTCCCGTGCTGTCACGTAGGTATCGCGTGAAGTTATACTGATTGCCGAACTGCGATTGATGGCGTCACAGGGAGGGATGCCGGAGATCATCCGGTACAGTGTGGCGCCCAGGGAATAGATGTCGGTCCAGGGGCCTTGCTGTTCCTGATCCTCGGAATTGTACTGTTCTATCGGCGCATAACCCTTGGAAATGATACTGGTGATGGTGCCGTAGTTTTCCCCCATGGCCTGGCGGGCGGATCCGAAATCCAGCAGTACGGGTTCTCCATCGACGCGGATGAAGATATTGGCCGGTTTGATGTCCCGGTGGATGAATCCGTGGGCATGTATCGTTTTGACCCCATCAATAACGGGATAGATCACAGTCTTGATATCGGCCTCACTCAGTATCTTCCTGCGTGTCAGGATCTCTTGCAAGGTTTCACCCAGTTCGTAATCCATGACCATGTAGGCGGTATTGTTGACCTCGAAGACATTCCGGACCTTGACGATGTTGGGATGGCGGAACTGACCGATGGTCCGGGCTTCCTCAATGAAATTCCGCAGACCCCAGCGGTAGCGGTCTTCATGATTCAGGGAGAGCGGTTCCAACATGGCGCTAGCGGTGCGTACGGCGAGATCTGCCGGCATGTATTCTTTAATGGCGACCTCATGATCGAGATTCTTGTCCAATGCGAGATAAGTGATCCCGAATCCGCCCTGGCCAAGGATCTCCCGAATCTCATACCACAATAACTGGTGTCCGGGGGTCAGTGCCCCGAGATGCTTCTTTTTTCGTAGTTTGACCATGGTCAGTGAAGTTTTTGTGTAATTATCAGTATATCCGGCTCTTTTGTGAATAAAAACCCTATAATGGCCCTGTAGTTTACTGATTTATAGGGCAATACCTGAAAAGCATTCCGAAGCCTCCATGGGAATCTCTGAAACGAGACAAATAACGATTATTTCCTTAACCTGGCGCGAAAACTTCATGTATAACCCTTCATTGAGATGGACATAAAACGGTCCAGTTCAGTACAATTTGTTAAATGTAAATGAACGGGAGAATCCGCGAGGATCCTCCCTTTTCTATGTGCAAATTCCATGTGGAGAGAACTTTGCCTCAATCTGCGATCCTGGCCCTTGCCGACGGCAGCCTGTTCCATGGCTGTTCCATCGGAGTGGAAGGACAGACCACCGGTGAGGTCGTATTCAATACGGCCATGACCGGTTACCAGGAGATCCTCACAGACCCTTCCTATTGCCGCCAGATCGTTACCCTGACACAGCCGCATATCGGCATCGTCGGTGTGAATCCGGCCGATACCGAGGCGGACCGGGTGTATTGCAGTGGTCTGGTGATCCGTGATCTGTCCCAAACTACCAGCAACTGGCGGTCTTCGGATTCCCTCGCAAATTACCTGATACAGCAGCGTATTGTGGGTATCGCCGACATCGATACCCGTAGACTGACCCGTATTTTACGAGACCAGGGCTCCCAGAATGGTTGTATCCTGGCGGGGGAAAACCCGGATCCTGCACAGGCCTTCGAGGCTGCCCGGGGATTTCCGGGCCTGCAGGGCATGGACCTTGCGCGTGTAGTAACAACGGAGCAGGAGTATCCATGGCGGGAGGGGAGCTGGTTACTGCTGGATAATCGATACTCGAAACCGGTGCAGGGTAGACCGAAACACCGGGTAGTGGCCTATGATTTCGGCATCAAGCGTCAGATCCTCCGGATCCTCACGGATCTGGGTTGCGAAGTGACCGTGGTTCCGGCCACGACACCGGCTGATGTGGTGCTGGCCCGCAAACCTGAGGGCGTGTTTCTATCCAACGGCCCCGGTGATCCGGATCCCTGTGATTATGCCATCGCTGCCATACGGGATATCCTCGCCAGCGGGACCCCGCTTTTTGGGATCTGTCTGGGACACCAGTTGCTGGCCCTCGCACTCGGCGCCAGGACCGTCAAAATGAAATTCGGTCATCATGGCGCCAATCATCCGGTTTTGGATCTGGACACGCAGCGGGTGATCATCACCAGCCAGAATCATGGATTCACCGTCGCTGAGGACAGCCTGCCCGGCTCCCTGCGTTCCACCCATCGTTCTCTCTTTGACGGCTCCTTGCAGGGCATCCAGCATCGCGAATTTCCGGCCTTCGGCTTTCAGGGACATCCGGAGGCCAGCCCTGGCCCTCACGATCTGGCGCCGCTGTTTCACCATTTTATCGAGCTCATGCAACAACGGGCCGCGAGTTGAGCCACATGCCGAAAAGAACTGACATCAAGAGTATCCTGATCATCGGCGCCGGCCCTATCGTGATCGGCCAGGCCTGCGAATTCGATTATTCCGGCGCCCAGGCCTGCAAAGCCCTGCGCGATGAGGGCTACCGCGTCATCCTGGTCAATTCCAATCCTGCCACCATCATGACTGATCCGGAGATGGCGGACGCGACCTATATCGAGCCCGTCCTCTGGCAAACGGTGGCCGCAATCATCGAGCGGGAAAGGCCCGACGCACTGCTCCCCACCATGGGTGGCCAGACCGGACTCAACTGTGCGCTGGATCTGGCGCGCCATGGTATCCTGGAAAAGTACGGCGTCGAGATGATCGGTGCAAGCCGAACGGCCATCGACAAGGCGGAAGACCGGGAGAGATTCCGCGACTCCATGAAGAAGATCGGTCTCAAACTTCCCGAATCCGGTCTGGCCCACGACCTGGATCAGGCGCGTGTCATACAGGAGAAGCTCGGTTTCCCGATCATTATCCGGCCTTCTTTTACACTGGGCGGCAGCGGCGGCGGGATCGCTTACAACCGCGAGGAATTTCTGGAGATCTGTGAACGCGGCCTGGACACTTCCCCGACCCGCGAGATTCTGCTGGAGCAGTCGGTGCTGGGCTGGAAGGAATTCGAGCTGGAGGTTGTACGCGACAGCAAGGATAATTGCATCATCATCTGTTCCATCGAGAATGTGGATCCCATGGGGATACATACCGGGGATTCCATCACCGTGGCCCCCGCGCTGACCCTCACGGACAAGGAATACCAGATGATGCGGGATGCCTCCATCGCCGTCCTTAGAGAGATCGGCGTGGACACCGGCGGTTCCAACGTGCAGTTTGCCGTCAATCCGGAGAATGGGGAACTGGTCATCATCGAGATGAATCCGCGCGTATCCCGTTCTTCGGCGCTCGCCTCCAAGGCAACCGGTTTCCCCATTGCCAAGGTTGCCGCAAAACTGGCCGTGGGATATACGCTCGATGAACTCGCGAACGAGATTACCGGGGGGGCGACGCCGGCATCCTTTGAACCGGCCATCGATTATATCGTCACCAAGATCCCGAGGTTCACCTTTGAAAAGTTCCCTCAGGCCGATGATCGCCTGACCACCCAGATGAAATCCGTCGGTGAGGCCATGGCGATTGGCCGCACTTTCCAGGAATCGCTCCAGAAGGCGCTCAGAAGCCTGGAAACCGGGCTTGATGGCTTGAACGAAATCGATTTCAGCGGCGATGACGACATTCCCGGCACCCTCCGGCACGAGTTGCGGGTGCCTCGCGCCGATCGCCTGCGCTACGTCGCGGATGCCTTCCGGCACGGATTTTCGCTGGCAGAGATCCATGAGTGTTGCCGGATCGATCCCTGGTTTCTGGCGCAAATTGCCGATCTGGTCGAAGAAGAGCAGCGCTTGAGACAACAGCGGGGACAGCTTCCGAATGTAACTGATCTCCGGCGTCTGAAGCGCAAGGGATTTTCGGACAGCCGTATCGCCGGCCTTATTGGCGCCGGCGAAAAGGATCTACGGTCCCACCGGCATGCACTAGGGTTGCGACCGGTATACAAGCGGGTCGATTCCTGTGCCGCCGAGTTTGCCGCCACGACCGCCTACATGTATTCGACCTACGAGGAGGAATGCGAATCCAATCCCGGGAAACGCGAGAAGATCATGGTGCTGGGCGGCGGGCCCAACCGCATCGGTCAGGGGATTGAGTTCGATTACTGCTGTGTCCAGGCGGCGTTCGCCATGCGGGAATCAGGTTATGAGACCATCATGGTGAACTGCAACCCGGAGACGGTGTCCACGGACTACGATACCTCTGATCGATTGTATTTCGAACCGCTGACCCTGGAGGATGTGCTCGAGGTCATCCATGTGGAAAAACCTCTCGGGATCATCGTCCAGTACGGCGGTCAGACGCCGCTCAAGTTGGCCCGGGCGCTGGAAGCGGAGGGAGCGCCGATCATCGGAACCAGCCCGGATTCCATCGATTTGGCCGAAGACCGGGAGCGATTCCAGAAATTGCTCCAGGGGCTTGGGCTCAGGCAGCCGCCAAATTGTACAGCGCGGAATAATGAGCAAGCCGTGAAGGGGGCCTCGGAGATCGGTTACCCGCTGGTAGTCAGACCATCTTATGTCCTGGGTGGCCGGGCCATGGAAATCGTATATGAGGAGGCTGAACTGCGGGATTATATGCGGAAGGCAGTCGCAGTCTCCAATGATTCCCCAGTATTGCTCGATCATTTCCTGAGCGATGCCATCGAGGTGGATATCGATGCCATTGCGGACGGCGAAAGCATCATCATTGGCGGCATCATGGAGCATATCGAGCAGGCCGGCGTGCATTCCGGCGATTCCGCCTGTTCCCTGCCGCCCTACAGTTTGAGCGAGGCCCTCCAGGAGCGGATGGAAGAGCAGGTCAGGCAGATGGCAAAGGCGCTGGGTGTGATCGGGTTGATGAACGCCCAGTTCGCCATCCAGGGGGAGGAAATCTTTGTCCTGGAAGTTAACCCGCGTGCTTCCCGGACAGTTCCCTTTGTTTCCAAGGCGATGGGTGTTCCTCTGGCCCGGATCGCAGCCCGGTGCATGACCGGTATCAGTCTGCGAAAGCAAGGTGTAGGCAAGCTGAAAAACCCCGTCTATTATTCCGTAAAGGAATCCGTTTTCCCCTTCATCAAGTTCCCGGGAGTGGATTCTTTACTGGGACCGGAAATGAAATCCACGGGTGAAGTCATGGGTATCGGGGAAACCTTTGGTGAGGCTTATGCCAAGGCGCAGCTAGCCGCCGGGGAAACCCTTCCGGTCAATGGCCTCGCCTTTATCAGCGTGCGCGACAGAGACAAGGCAGAGGCCAGGGTCATAGCAGGCAAACTCAAGGAACTTGGATTCAGGCTCTGTGCCACACACGGTACGGCAAAGGCCCTGCGTGACGCCGGACTTGCCTGCCTCGGTGTCAACAAGGTCAGGGAAGGACAACCCCATATTGTCGATATGATCAAGAACGACGAGGTGATATTCATTATCAATACCACGGAAGGCAAAAGGGCGATCTCCGATTCCTATTCGATACGCCGGACAGCCCTGCAGCACAAGGTGTTCTACATGACAACCCTGGCCGGGGCGCATGCTACAATCCATGCTCTGAAAGGTACGCATACGGATCGTATCAGCCGCCTTCAGGATCTACACAGAGGAGCAAGCTGATGAATTCAACACCTATCACGACCCGGGGCGTTGAAAAGCTGAGAGCGCAACTACGCCAATTGAAGACCGTGGATCGGCCACGCATCACGCACGCCATCGCCGAGGCGCGGGCACACGGAGATCTCAGCGAGAACGCGGAGTATCACGCTGCCCGGGAGCAGCAGAGCTTCACTGAAGGCAGAATTGCCGCCATAGAATCCGTCCTCTCGGAAGCTCGCGTCATCGATGTCAGTACCATAGATGCCGGTGGCAGAGTAGTTTTTGGCGCCACCGTTGATCTGCTGAATCTGGGTAACCATGAGGCGGTTACCTACCAGATCGTGGGCGAGGAGGAAGCGGATATGGAACAAAGGCAGGTGTCCATCAGTTCGCCTATCGCACGCGCACTGATTGGCAAGGAGTCGGGTGATATCGCGGAGGTCAAGGCGCCTGGCGGCATCATTGAATACGAGGTTGTCGATGTCAGATATGTATGAAATTTCCCGTCCGCCTTCCGGTCAGACGAGATACCGGAATTTCAGTCTTTTCTAACCTGGGTACGCTTCCCGGTCCCTCTACTATGGGGAGATCTGAGCTAAGATGTCGCAGAGCAGCAGAAACTGGTTGAAGCAGCAGCAGAGGGATCCCTTTGTCAGACTGGCGCGCAACCATGAGTATCGTTCACGTGCTGTCTACAAGCTGATGGAGATAGACCGGAAAGACGGTCTTTTCCGGCCCGGACAATCCATAGTGGATCTGGGCGCAGCGCCCGGTAGCTGGTCACAGTATGCCCGTGCACGGGTCGGAAATACCGGCCGGATCATCGCGCTGGATATCCTGCCCATGGAACCCCTGCCGCCGGTTACCGTCCTACAGGGGGACATTACCGATGCAGGGATCTACCGGATTTGCCTGGAATCTCTCGCCGGGCAGATGGTGGACCTTGTAATTTCGGATTTGGCCCCCAACTTAACCGGCATACGCAGTACGGATCAGGCAAGGAGCATGGCTCTGGCCGAACTGGTTTACGAATTTTCCGGGCGAGTGTTGCAGCCCGGCGGCGGCATGCTTATCAAGCTTTTCCAGGGGGAAGGAACGGATGCCTTCAGAAAGGAAATTTCGCAACGGTTTGAGCGAGTGGTCGTACGGAAACCGGCTGCATCCAGGGACCATTCCCGGGAATTTTATATCCTGGCAAGGGGCTATGATGTATAGTGATAGTCAGGGAAACTGATGTCCGACAGAGATGAGAATCAAGAGGTAACGCAGTGAACGATATGGTAAAAAATCTCCTGCTATGGGTTGTCATTGCCCTCGTTTTGATGATGGTTTTCAGACAATTCGGATCCACTTCCCTGGGGGCGGACATCCCCTATTCCCAATTCATCGATGAGGTCAAATCAGGCGCCATCGAATCCGTTACGATCGACGGTAGTATCCTGGCCGGCAAGCGTTTCGACAATTCGCGGTTTACCTCCTACAGTCCGGAAACCAGCCATGATGCGCTGATTGGAACACTGCTCGAAAATCATGTCATCCTGAACGGCGCCAAGCCCAGTCAGAATTCCTTCTGGGCCAGCGCCTTTATCTCGTGGTTCCCCATCCTCCTCCTGTTGGGAGTCTGGGTCTATTTCATGCGACAGATGCAGGGTGGCGGCAGTGGCCGCGGTGCACTCTCCTTTGGAAAAAGCAGGGCCAGGTTGCTGAGTGAGGATCAGGTACGGGTCACTTTCAATGATGTCGCCGGAGTGGAGGAGGCCAAGGAGGAAGTGGCGGAACTGGTGGAGTTCCTGCGCGACCCAGGCAAATTCCAGAAGCTCGGCGGTAAGATCCCCTCCGGGGTTCTGATGGTGGGTTCACCCGGCACCGGCAAGACACTGCTGGCCCGGGCGATCGCGGGTGAGGCACGGGTGCCTTTCTTCACCATATCCGGATCCGATTTCGTGGAGATGTTCGTCGGTGTTGGTGCATCGCGTGTCCGGGATATGTTCGAACAGGCCAAAAAGCACGCGCCATGTATCATCTTCATCGACGAAATCGATGCCGTCGGACGACACCGCGGCGCCGGCCTGGGTGGCGGGCATGATGAGCGCGAGCAGACACTGAACCAATTGCTCGTGGAAATGGATGGATTTGAGGGTAACGAAGGCGTAATCGTTATCGCAGCGACCAACCGACCCGATGTGCTGGATCCCGCCCTCCTGCGCCCCGGTCGTTTCGATCGGCAGGTGGTGGTTCCCTTGCCCGATATCCGCGGGCGTGAGCAGATCCTCAAGGTGCATATGCGCAAGGTGCCGCTGGCGGAGGATGTAAAACCGAATATCATCGCCAGGGGCACCCCCGGCTTTTCCGGAGCGGATCTCGCCAACCTGACCAACGAAGCTGCATTGCTGGCGGCCCGGGCCAACAAGAAAATGGTGGATATGGAGGATTTTGAACGTGCCAAGGACAAGGTCATGATGGGTGCGGAGCGACGTTCAATGGTCATGAGTGACGATGAGAAGAAGCTTACCGCCTATCATGAAGGCGGTCACGCTATCGTAGGACGCTCCTTGCCGGGTCATGATCCGGTCTACAAAGTTACCATTATCCCGCGTGGCCGCGCCCTGGGTGTCACCATGTTCCTGCCGGAGGCGGATCGGCTCAGTTATAGCAAGCAGTTCCTGGAGAGCCAGCTATGCAGTCTCTTTGGCGGCCGCATTGCCGAGTCACTCGTCTTCGGCAATGAAAAGATTACCACGGGTGCGAGTAATGACATCCAGCGGGCAACCGATATCGCCCGCAGCATGGTCACCAAGTGGGGACTCTCGGAGCGCCTTGGACCGCTCACCTACAGCGAGGAAGCCGGTGAGGTGTTCCTGGGACATTCCATTACCAAGCACAAGGATATTTCGGATGAAACCGCGCGCATCATTGATGAGGAAATCCGCAAGATTGTGGACAGGAATTACAGTCGTGCAGAGGAGATCCTGAAGAGCAATATCGATAAACTGCATATCATGGCAGAGGCGCTGCTGAAATACGAAACCATCGATTCCGCACAGATTGATGACATCATGGAGGGACGTGCGCCGAGAACACCCAGTAACTGGGATGATGACAGCGGAACTCCAACCCAAAAAGATCGGGAAATCCGGGCGGAAGATGGTGAATCCCACCACGGCGGCAAGCCCCAACCACCTGTCAGCGGGCCCGCGCGGCCTGCGTGATATTGCCCTGCGGGGATCCGCTCGCAGCATGATATAGGCAAGATTCAGGGATTGTGCGATCCCGGTTTTGCATGCGGTTTGAACTGTAATTTCCGGAAGAATCTGACATGCGCAAATATTTTGGTACCGATGGTATACGCGGTAGTGTCGGTGAAGGTCTTATCACCCCGGATTTTATCATGAAACTTGGCTGGGCCGCCGGCCGGGTACTGGCCAAGACCGGCAGTGGTCCGGTCCTGATTGGCAAGGATACGCGCATATCAGGCTACATGTTTGAATCTGCACTCGAGGCGGGTCTTTCGGCGGCAGGGGTGGATATCCGACTCCTCGGACCCATGCCGACTCCGGGTATCGCCTTCCTGACCCGTAACACCCGGGCCCGCGGAGGTATCGTCATCAGCGCCTCTCATAATCCCTACTACGACAACGGGATCAAGTTCTTCGCCGCGGATGGCACCAAGCTTCCCGATGAGGTGGAGTTGGAGATTGAGCGGGAGATGGATCAACCTATGCAGACGGTCTACTCGCGGCACCTCGGTAAGGCGCTACGGATTAATGATGCCTCCCGGCGCTATATTGAATTCTGCAAGAGTCGCATCCTCTCCAATGTCGATCTGAAGGGAATGAAGCTGGTTGTGGATTGCGCCCATGGCGCTGCTTATAACATCGCACCAACGGTTTTCGAGGAACTCGGAGCCAGGGTGATAAGCATCGGCGCTCTGCCGGATGGATTGAATATCAACGAGGAATGCGGCGCCACCAAGCCTGAGATGCTGCGTGATTCCGTTCTGGAGAACCAGGCGGATGCAGGGATCGCTCTGGATGGCGACGGTGATCGCCTCATCATGGTCGACAGCAAGGGAAATATCATCGACGGAGATGAGATCCTCTATATCATCGCCCGGGCCAGGCGGGAGCATATCAACGGTGGTGTGGTCGGCACCCAGATGAGCAACCTGGGGCTTGAGCAGGCCATAGGTGAACTTGGCCTGGATTTCCACCGCTCGAAGGTGGGTGACCGATACGTGATGGAATTACTGCTGGAAAAACAGCTTACGCTTGGCGGGGAATCATCGGGTCATATCATCAATCTGGATCTTTCGACCACGGGTGACGGGATCATCTCGGCCTTGCAGATACTGGAGGAAATGAGCCTGTCCGGCCATGGCTTGTGTGAACTAAAGCAGCCGATGAACAAGTATCCGCAACGACTCAATAACATCAGGCTGGAGGGTCGGGTTGATCTCGGCCATTATCCGGAAATCAATGATATCGTGCGGGAAGCCGTGGCCGAGATGAACGGCAAGGGCAGAGTGCTGCTGCGGCCTTCAGGCACGGAGCCTCTGATCCGGGTGATGGTGGAGGGGGAGGACGCGGAACAGGTTGAAAATCTCGTGCTGAGTCTGACCCGGAAAGTGGAGGAGATATTGCGGAATCATCAGTAGGCCACCGCAGATCGATGCTCTTGCAAGTCTCCTATTAATCCTTACAATACCTTCCAAATTTTTGATATCGCCAGTCTGGCAGTGTCTCCCGAACCGGGAGGGACAGCAGGCAAGAGCCTGCATCGCCCCGGCAAGTAAACAGTTCCCAATAATTCAGGAAATAATAATATGGAAAAGAAGATTCTCGTGGCGGATAAAATTGCCTCCTCTGGCCTCAAGCACCTCAAGGAACAGCCCGGATTCCAGGTCGATCAGATCCTCGACCTGGATGAAGCGGGTCTATGCCGGACGATCCCCGGCTATCATGCCGTACTGGTGCGCAGTGCTGTCAGGATCACCGGCCCGGTGATCGATGCCTCGGATAAACTCCAGGTAATCGGTCGTGCCGGAATCGGTGTGGACAATATCGATGTGGTGCGTGCGACCGAGCGCGGTATTGCGGTTTTGAATACACCGAACGCCAATGCAACCACCACGGCCGAACTGGCCCTGGCGCATATCATGTCGCTGAGCCGGAACCTGCCCGAGGCCGATCGCTCCGTCCGGGAAGGAAAATGGGAGCGGTCAAAGTTCATGGGTTCCGAACTGGCGAACAAGCGCTTGGGTATCTTTGGCTATGGGAATATCGGCAGGATCGTCGCCTCCCGCGCCAAGGCGCTGAACATGAAAGTGGTGGCCTACGACCCCTTTGTCAATAAGGAAGTTTTTGCGGCGGATGGCGTTGTCTCGCTGGATCTGGATGAACTGGTGGCCACCAGTGATTATATCACCATCCATTGCCCCTTGAATGACAAGACCAGGAAGGTATTCAATGCGGAGCGGCTGGCTGCAATGAAGCCGGGCGCCAGGATCATCAATTGCGCCCGGGGTGGAATTATCGATGAAGACGCACTCCATGATGCCCTGAAATCAGGCAAGCTGGCCGGGGCCGCCTTGGATGTCTTCGAGAACGAGCCGCCCAAGGGATCCCCCCTGCTGGGACTGCAAAACACCGTATTTTCGCCACACCTCGGCGCTTCGACCAGCGAGGCCCAGACCACTGCGGGTCTGGAGATTGCCCAGCAGGTGGCGGTCTATCTGCAGACCGGAGAACCGGTAAACGCCATCAATCTTCCGCCGGTATCGGCAGAAGAATTAATCAAGTTGAATCCCTATCTGGTTCTTGCACAACGCCTGGGCAAGCTGATCGGGTCGATGGTGGACCAGCCCATCAGTCGCCTTGAAGTAACGCTCTGCGGAGATGCGGTGGAACGGGATATACGTCCCATCTGCACGGAGGCCCTGGTGGGTTACCTGGGCTCACACATGTCGGTGCCGGTTAACCGGGTCAACGCCGTGCATATCGCCAGGCAACAGGGCATCAGTGTCACGGAATCCCGTTGCCCGGACCACCCCGATTATCATTCCACCGTGTGTCTGACGGCAACCCATGGTGATAACCAGACTACAGTGGAAGGTACCCTGTTCGACCGGCAGCATCCCCGACTGGTGCGGATCGATGAGTACGAGATCGAGACCGCCCTTAAGGGTCATATGATCATCTCAAAACACATTGACCAGCCGGGTGTCGTGGCGGCCATCAGCACCATTCTGGCCGAACGCAAGATCAATATCTCACGCATGCAACTCGGCAATGGCAATCACTCCGAGCGGGCCATCATGGTGCTGGAGATCTCCGAGGCGGTGGACGGCAAGGTGATGGAGAAGTTGCAGCAAATCGGACCCATCACCTGGATCATGCAGGTCAGCCTCTGATTCCTATCCGCATGTAGATGCTTATCAGACCCTTCAGGGGCCTCAGGCCGCACCCGGACAAGGTGCGGCAGGTAGCCTCCAGACCCTATGATGTCCTCAGTAGCGAGGAGGCCCGCGCTGAGGCGGCCGGTAATCCCCTGTCCTTCCTCAACGTGGTCAAGCCCGAGATCAGCTTGCCTCCGGGAACCGACCCCTATGCACCGGAGGTCTATGAAACCGGGAGGCAATATTTCAGAAAGTTGCTGGCAGATGGTATTTTCTTCCAGGATCCCGGTGCATGCCTCTATATCTATGAACTGGTCATGAATGGCCGGTCACAGACCGGTATCGTTGCCTGTGCCGCGGTGCAGGACTACCTCGATGGGCGGATAAAAAAACATGAGCTCACCCGGCCTGATAAGGAAGCCGATCGCAAGCGCCGACAGCACGAA
>Ga0209343_10007083_pt1 | contig 13293 bp, 5 predicted proteins | sample RifCSPlowO2_02_FD_184026 | JGI IMG/M metagenome (GOLD analysis project Ga0209343, IMG submission 184026) | Groundwater microbial communities from Rifle, Colorado - Rifle CSP2_plank lowO2_0.2 (SPAdes) (version 2) | ecosystem: Environmental > Aquatic > Deep subsurface > Groundwater | place: Rifle... | reverse complement strand
ATCTCATGGCCTGCTGCAGCAGCTCGATGCTCTTGCCGGGCAGGCGTTCGCCATCGATCTGCAGGTCCTGGCTGGCCAGGGCCGACAGGCAGATGCCGGTCAGCCCCAGGAGCAGCAGGCTGCGCTGGAAAATCCCAGGCACTTAGAGCCCTCCCTGGCCGTAGAAGCTGTTGGCGCCCTTGGTCAGCACGTTGACGGTCAGCGCGATGGATTCCGGGATCATCTCCTTGGCCACGCGCAGGCGGGTGGCGTAGCTGGTGTCGTACAGCGGCTCCGGATGCTGGTAGGCGACCTGGGCGGTCTGGGTCAGCAGGTCGCGCAGGGGCCGCTGTGGGTCATAGCTGGCGACCCGGTTGGCCACCGCGCCTATGTCGTTGAGGCCTTCGCTGAAGTAATGGTCATCCACCCAGCCTTCCCAGCCGGAATGCCCATTGCCCGAGGTGACCCAGGCATGGTGCGGCTGCGCCACGTCGCCTGTGGTGTGCAGCGAGTAGCCGATGGTTTGCAGGGACGGGGCGTTCTTGAACTGGTCGAACCAGTACTTGGCCAGGTTATCGATGGGCTGGAAGGCCGCGGTCTGGAAGTCGCCATAGTGGGCCTGCCAGTTGGAACTGCTGCCCTGGCGGTAATGCGCCTCGGTGCTGTCGAAGTCGCTCTTCTTCAGCTCGCGGTTGTACAGGTAGACCATGGCGTACCAGTCGACGTCGCCGCTCCAGCTGCCATCGACCTTGCGGTAGCGGTAGTCGTAGCCGCCGTGGTCGTTGCCATGGGCGTCGCCCTGGCGCGCCATATTGATAAAGTGCCAATAGGAGGTGTAATTGACCAGGGAGGCCGCCGCGCCATACGCAGGTGCGTATTCATAACCTACCCACCAGCCGCCCAGGCGGGTGTCCTGGAAGTCGTCGACGTCGTAGGCGGCCTGGCCGAGGATCTCGCCGGCCTGGGCTTCGCTGCCGGCCGCGCCGACATAGAACTGATAGGCGCGCTTCATCTCGGGCGTGGCCTGGGCCGAATTGAGGAAGGCCAGGGCGTCCTTGACGATATTCTTGTGGGTGGGCTGCGACCAGGCGCCGGCTTGGCCGGCGGCAAAGGCCAGGCCTAGACCAACTGCGAGAGTGGTGAGGGTTTTCATGGGAGAGGCGCTCTTTTGTTGTTGGAGTTGAGCAAATAGGGTCTGTTGACGTTTCGCAGCGAGCCGCGTTGCTGCGTCAAATGGCGCCAGGCAAGGCGCGGGACGCCGGCAATGGTTGTTCCCTTGCCAAGTCGCGCAACGCCGCCTGGCACCATTTGCCGCGCAACCCGCAGGGACGGGGCCCGTTTGGTGCAGCACGGCGTTACTCGTCGCTTATGTGGAACACCACACTGCGCTCCTCGTGCCTTGTTCTGCGCCAAACGGGCCGCCGTCGCGGCCGCGACGAAACGCCAACAGACCCTAACGGGCGTTGATGGCAAAACTGTTGCAATGCCGCACTCCAACTTAAGCGCTATCCCTTGAATCACTGCAAGCCAACCAAGGATTGGTGGTATAGACCAGGCATCTAGTCGGCCCCGGTCTCTTCGGCATACAGGGCGCCGCTTTCGCCGGCCTCCAGCACCACATAGGCGCTGCTGCAGAACAGTGAGTTGAGGCGCTTCATATCGCCGATCAGCTCCAGGTGCAGGGCGCTGGTTTCGATGCTCTGCACCACCTGATGGTGCAGGCGGCCGACATGGGCGTGGGCCAGGCGCCGTTCCTGGGCGCGGAAGCGGCGCTTCTCGCGCAGCAACTGGCGCGCACTCTCCTTGTCGCCGGAGAGAAACACCGACAGACCCAGGCGCAGATTGGCCATCAGCTGGCCGTGCAACGCGGCCAACTCCTCCAGGCCACTGTCGGAGAAGGAATGACGCTGAGAGGTCTTCTGATCCTGCACCTTGCCGAGCATGCGTTCGATGATGTCGCCGGCCTGCTCCAGGTTCACCGCCAGCTCGATGATCTCCGCCCAGCGCCGGCTGTCGTGCTCGCTCAACACCTCCCGCGGCACTTGGGCCAGGTACAGCTTGACCGCGCTGTAGAGCGCATCCACGTCATCGTCCAGCAGACGCAGCTCCTTGCTCAGGGCCGGCTGGGTGCCGCGCAGCACTTCCAGCAGCTGGCTGAGCATGGTCTCGATCAGGTCGCCGATGCGCAGGGTCTCGCGTACCGCATTGGCCAGGGCCAGGCTCGGCGTAGCCAGGGCGGTGGGGTCGAGATGGCGCGGGCGGGCCACGCCGCTGTCCTCGGCGCGATCCGGCAACAGCCAGTTGCAGAAGCGCGCCATCAGGCCGACGCTGGGCAACAGCAGCAGGCAGCGCAGGCTGTTGTAGAGCAGGTGGAAGGCGATCACCAGCTCCTCGGGGCGCCAGTTCAGGCTGTCCAGCCAGCGCGCCAGGGGATCGAGCAGCGGGATCACCAGCAGCAGGCCGATCAGCTTGTACAGCAGGCTGCCCAGGGCCACCCGCCGCCCGGCCGGGGTCTGCAGGCTGCTGTTGAGAAAGGCCAGCACGCCGCTGCCGATATTCGCCCCTATCACCAGGCCGATGGCCACCGGCAGGCTGATCAGCGCGGCGCCGGTCAGGGTGGCGGTGAGCAGCACGGCGGCCAGGCTGGAGTAGGAAATCAGGGCGAACAGCGCGCCGACCAGGGCATCCAGCAGCAGGTCGCCGGTCAGCGAGGCGAACAGCACCTTGATGCCCTGGGTCTGGGTCATGGGCGTGGCGGCTGCCACTATCAGCTCCAGCGCCAGCAGCATCAGGCCCAGGCCGATGGCCACGCGGCCGAGCTGGCCGGCGCGGGTCTGCTTGCGCGAGAGAAAGAAGATCACCCCGAGGAAGATCAGCAGCGGCGACAGCCAGCTCAGGTCGAAGGTCAGCACCCGCGCCATCAGCGCGGTGCCGACATCCGCGCCGAGCATGATGGCCAGGGCCGGGGTCAGCGCCATCAGGCCCTGGGCGACGAAGGAGGTGACCAGCAGCGCGGTGGCGTTGCTGCTCTGCACCAGGGCGGTGACGCCGATGCCGGCGATAAAGGCCAGCGGCTGGTTGCGCACGTTATGGCTGAGCACCTTGCGCAGGTGCGAGCCGTACACCCGCAGGATGCCGGTACGGACTATATGGGTGCCCCAAATCAACAGGGCGATGGCGGACAACAGGTTGAGCAGGGTGAGCATAGGGCAGCCTCCCTGGCGGCAGGCCGCGTTTGTTGGATGCGTGCGACGCGGTTTTTTTGCGGCCCTGTATTCAGCTATAGCTGCTAATCGACGAGCCGCCAGTAGCCCTCACTAATCGCGCCGCACTTTTTGCTCGGTAGCGCCTGTGCCGAGCCTATCCGTATCGCGACCCTGGCCGCTGGGGTGCGACAGCGTCTGTCGTAACAAGGCCGCATGCTAACCTAGCGCCACTGAACGGATGCGACCCTGCCCGATGCTGACCCTCTATCACGCTCCTGATCTGGAAACCCTTGGCGCACTGGCCACCACCTTGCTCGCCCAACCGCTGCGCGAGCCCTTCGCCCCGGCGCTGGTGGTGGTGCCGAGCCAGGGCATGGGGCGCTGGCTGACCCTGGAGCTGGCGCGCAAGCAGGGCATCGCCATGCAGCTGGAGGTGCAACTGCCGGCGAAGTTCGTCTGGGACCTGTCGCGCCTGGCCCTCGGCCAGTTGCCGGAGCAATCGGCCTTCGCCCCGAGCACCCTGAGCTGGCGCCTGTACGACTGGCTATGCGAGCCGGCCAACCTGGCCGAGGCGCCGCGCCTGGCGCACTATCTGGAGGGCGGCGACGAGCGCCGGCGCCTGTCATTAGCGACCAAGATCGCCGACGTATTTGACCAATACCTGCTGTATCGCGACGACTGGCTGGCCGCCTGGGAGCGCAACGAGTTGCAGGGCCTCGGCCCGGACGAAGCCTGGCAGGCGCTGCTGTGGCGCGAACTGACCCGCGACGGCCACCCGCACCGCGCGCGCCTGCTGGAAGAGCTGCTGCGCCGCCTATACGACCCCGCGCCCATCTTGGGGTTGCCCGAGCGCCTGCTGGTATTCGGCATCAGCAGCCTGCCGAGCCACCACCTGCGGGTGCTGGAAGGCCTGGCGCGGCACACCCAGGTGGTGATCTTCGCCCTTAACCCCTGCCGCGAGGCCTGGGGCGAGATTCGCGATATCCGCGAGCTGGCCAGGCAACCCGAGCTGAGCCCCGATGACTGGTATCTGGATGTCGGCCATCCACTATTGGCGAGTCTGGGCAAGCAGGGCCGCGACTTTTTCGACAGCCTGTTCAGCCTGGCCTCCAGCGAAGGCAGCCAGGAAATCGGCCTGTATTCCGAGGATGAGGACCTGCACGACAGCAGCCTGTTGCAGGCGCTGCAGAACGACATCCTGCGTCTGCGCACGCGCTTGCCGGAAGAACGCCTGACGCTGCGCGAAGACGATCGCTCCCTGGAACTGCATATCGCCCACTCGCCGCTGCGCGAAGTGGAAATTCTGCATGACCAGTTGCTCGCACGCTTCGCCGCCGACCCGCAGCTGACCCCCGATCAGGTGGTGGTGCTAACCCCGGATATCGAGCGTTACGCGCCCTATATCGAGGCGATTTTCTCTGCCAAAACAGGCGCTCCGCGCGAGGGAGTGCCAAGGATTCCCTTTAGCCTGGCCGACCGCAGCTTGCGTGCGGAAATCCCGCTGCTCGAGGCCTTCCTCAACCTGCTGACGCTGCCGGATAGCCGCTTTGCCGCCGAGGAAATCCTCGCCTGGCTGGAGCAGCCGGCCATAGCCGCCCGTGCCGGGATCGAAGCCGAAGACCTGCCGCTGCTGCGCGACTGGCTGCGCGAAGCCGGAGTGCGCTGGGGCCGCGATGGCGCCCACCGTGAACAACTGGGCCTGCCGGCGGATGCCGCCTTTACCTGGCGCCAGGGCCTGGACCGCCTGCTACTGGGCTTTGCCGTACCGCCGCAGCTGGCCGGTCTGGGCGCGCCGCTACTGGGCGCCAGCTGGCCGCTGGATGCCCTGGAAGGTGGCCGTGGGCAATTGCTCGGGCGCCTGGTCGGCTTCGTCGAACGCCTGGCCGCCCTGGCCCAGAGCCTGCAACGGCCACGGCCCTTGGGCGAATGGGCCGAGACCCTGCAACTGCTGATCGACGCCTTGTTCGATGAGCGCGAGGCCGGTGACACCCTGTTGCTGCTGTCCAAGGCCTGCGCCGCCTTGCAGGAACAGGCCATGGCCGCCAGCATCCAGCGGCCCATCGAACTGGCGCTGATCCGCCAACAGCTGACCAGCGCCCTGGAGCAAGGCAGCGCGGCATCCGGTTTTCTTACCGGCGCGGTGACCTTCTGCACCATGGTGCCGATGCGCAGCCTGCCGTTTCGCCTGGTCTGCCTGCTCGGTCTTGACGACGGCGCGCTGCCACGCCGCACCCCGGCCGCCGGCTTCGACCTGATCGGGCAGAAACCCCGGCGTGGCGACCGCGCGCGCCGCCTGGATGACCGTTATCTGCTGCTGGAAACCCTGCTGTCGGCGCGCAGCGGCCTGTACCTCAGCTATGTCGGCCGCGACCCACGCAGCAACGCCGAGCTGCCGCCCTCGGTGCTGGTCAGCGAGCTGCTGGATGTCATCGACCAGACCTCGGTTTGCGCCGATCCACAGACGCCAAAAGCCAGCGAATGCATAACCCATCAGCATCCGCTGCAGCCCTTCGCCCCCGGCAACTTCGGGGCAGAGCGCCAGGCCGGTTTCGCCGCACCCTGGTTCCGCGCCGCCCAGCGCCTAAGCCAGGCGGTGGCAGCACCGACTCCCTTCGCCAGCGCCCTGGCCGCGCCGGACCAGGACTGGCTGAGCATCGAACCCAGCCAACTGATCCACTGCTTCAAGCACCCGGCGCGCTACCTGCTGGAGCAGCGCCTCGGCCTGCGCCTGGCGCAGGGCGAGGAAGCCCTGGCCGGCGACGAACCCTTTAGCGTCGAGTGGACCAGCCAGCACGGCCTGCGCCAACTGGCGCTGCAGGCCATCGAGCGCGGCTGGAGCGAGCGCGAGGAACGCGCGGTGGCCGCCGCCTCAGGCTGGCTGCCGGTGGGCGAACTGGGCCAGGCCCACTGGGGGCAGATTCGCGGGCCGATCCGCGCCTTCGCCCCGACCCTGTTCGACGAGCGACCGGTCGACACGCCGCAGCCGCTGCTGGTGGATATCCAGCTGGCCGGGGTGCGCATCCACGGCTGGCTGGATGGCGTGACCAGCGAAGGCCTGTTCGACTACCGCCTGCGCGACCTCGGCGCCTGGGAGCTGGCGCCCTTCTGGCTGCGCCACCTGCTGCTCAACTGCGCCGCCACGCCGGGCATCGCCCGCGATAGCCGCCTGCTGTCGCCGAAAAGCGAATGGCGCCTGGGCCCGCTGGCGGGGCCCCTGCAGCTGCTCGAACCCTGGCTCGAAGCCTATAAGAGCGCGCTATGCGAACCCCTGCCGCTCTTGGCCAAATGCAGCCATGGTTTCGCCAAGAAATGGCGCCAGCCCGGGCGCAAGGAGCCGCTCGACGCCGCCCGTGGCGAGGCGCGGCTGATGTGGCAGGGCAATGATTTTATGAGCGGCGAAGGCCTGGACCCCTGGAATGCCCTGGCCTTCCGCGACCGCGAGCCCCTGGACGCTTGCTTCGAGGCCCTGGCCGAACAACTCTACGGCCCGGCCCTGGATGCCCTGCAAGACAATCAAGAGGACGAGGCATGAGCAGCGCCAGCCTGGATTTGTTGCAGGACAGCTTCACCGGCCGCTCGCTGATCGAGGCCAGCGCCGGCACCGGCAAGACCTGGACGCTGACCGCGCTGTACGCTCGCCTGCTGCTGGAAAAGCGGCTCAGCGTCAGCCAGATCCTGGTGGTGACCTTTACCACCGCCGCCACCGCCGAGCTGCGCGAGCGCATTCGTTTACGCCTGGCCGAGTTGCTGGCGGTGTATGACCAGGGCCCTGGCAGCGATGATCTGCTTAACCGCCTGCACGCCCAGTACCCGGATGCGGCCAGCCACCGGCGCCTGCTGCTGGCGGTGCATGGCTTCGACGAGGCGGCGATCTTCACCATCCACGGCTTCTGCCAGCGCGCCTTGCAGGACGCCGCGTTCGAGGCCGGCGGCGACTTCGATAACGAGCTGACCTTTGATGACCGCGAGATTCTCGACGCCCTGCTGGCCGACCTGTGGCGGCATGAGCTGGCCGCCGCCGAGCCGGAGTGGGCGGCCTTTCTGGTGCAGCAGAAGATCACCCCGCAGGTCCTGCGCCAGCGGTTGCGCAACCACCTGGGCAAGCCCTATCTGCGTATCGAACCTGCGCCTGGGGCCAGCAGCGAGATGAGCGCATTGCGCGCCGCCTGGCAGCAGGCGCGCGACAGTTGGCTGGCTGAGAGTGCGACTTGGCTGGCGCAACTTAAGGCCTTCGAGGGCTTCAAGAGCAATATGTGCAACCCGGCCAAACTGGGTGTCTGGCAGGCCGAGCTGGACGGCTATTTCAGCGACGCCGCCGCGCTGTTCAGCAAGACCGAGGCGCACCGCCGCCTGGCCCGTGAAGGGCTGAACAAGGCCAGCAAGAAGGATCGCGAAGCGCCGGCCAACCCCCTGGCCGCCGCCCTGCAGGAGTTGTGCGACGCCCTGGATGCGGCGCAGCCCGAGGCCGAGCAGCGCCTGATCGACCTGCAGGTACGCTTGATCGGCCAACTCAACGAACAGCTGCCGCAACGCAAGGCGGCCCAGCGCCTGCTGGCCTTCGATGACCTGCTCAACAGGCTGCAACAGGCGCTCTATGGCGAGGGCGGCGAACATCTGGCCGGCACCCTGCGCACGCAGTACCCGGTGGCGCTGATCGACGAATTCCAGGACACCGATCCGGTGCAGTACCAGGTGTTCCATCGTATCTATTCAAGCCCTGGCGTAGCGAGCGACTTGCTGGCAAGGACAAATTCGCCGGGAGCGAATTTGGACAGCTCTGCTGGCCCGCAGGGTGAAGGTCAGGACGACCTTCACCAGGCTCTGAGAGAAGGGCGAGACAGTACTGGTTGTACGGCAAGCCCTGAGCGAGGAACTGACACCGCCAGCGAGACGCGCAGTAGCCAGGGGGGCGACCTGTGTTTTGTTGGCGACCCCAAGCAGGCCATCTATGCCTTTCGCGGCGCCGACCTGGCCACCTACCTTAGGGCCCGCGACGAGGCCGCGCGGCAGTACAGCCTGGCCACCAACCATCGCTCCACCCCGCAGCTGATCGCAGCGCTGAATCGGCTGTTCGACCGGCCCATGCCCTTCGCCGAACCGGGCCTGGACTATCCGCCCGTTGGCGCCAGCCAGCGCCCGCGGGCGCAGCTGGTGCTGCCGAGCGTCGATGATGAGCAGGACGCGCCCCTGGCGCTGGTCTGGCTCAGTGACGAACACCTGGGCAAGGGCGAGGCCAGTGAGCTGGTGGCCCGCGATACGGCCCGACGTATCGCCGCCGTGCTGGCCGCCAGCAGCCAGGGCCAGGCCTATTTCGAAGAAGAAAGTGCGCAGGAGTCCGTGCAAAGCGTCGCGAGCCCTGCGAGAGCAAGGAAGGATCGGAGCGACGAGCGAGACAGTACAGAATGTACGGCGAGCTCGGCGCGAGAACCTGACGCCGCTATCGCAGGGCGCAGCAGCTTTAAGCGGACTCCGCTGAAAGGCGGCGATATCGCCGTATTGGTCGCCAGCCACCGTCAGGCCGCCGAAGTGGCCGAGCAACTGGCCGCCCGTGGCGTGCCCAGCGTGCGTCGCGGCAAGGAAAATGTCTGGCATAGCGAGGAGGCCGCCGAGCTGGCCGCGGTGCTGGCCGCCTATGCCGAACCCGGCCGCGAAGGGGCACTGCGCTATGCCCTGGCCAGCCGCCTGCTGGGGCGAAGCGCCGCCGACCTGGCCGCCTGCTCGGACGATGCCCAGGCCTGGGACGCCGAGCGCGAAGCCGCCGAGCGTTACCACCAACTGTGGCAGCAACAGGGCTTTATGCGTGCCTTCCGCGCCTGGTTGGACGAGCAGCAGGTGGCGCCGCGTCTGCTCGCCCTGGTGGACGGTGAACGGCGCCTGACCAACCTGCTGCACCTGGCCGAACTGCTGCAAACCGAGAGCCTGCAACGCCCGGGGCTGGAGCAGTTGCTCAGCTGGTTTAACGCCCAGCGCAGCGCCGAGGCCCATGGCGAAGACGCCCTGTTGCGCCTGGAAAGCGATGCCGAGCGGGTGCAGATAGTCACCATCCACACTTCCAAGGGCCTGGAATACCCGCTGGTGTTCTGCCCCTACCTGTGGGACGGCGCGCTGCTGCGTCAGCACGAGGACATCGGCTGCCACGCCGACGACGGCACGCCGCTGCTGGACCTGGGCGGCGAACAGTTCGATGCGCACCGCGAGCGCGCCCGCCATGAGCGTTTCGCGGAGAAGCTGCGCCTCACCTATGTGGCCCTGACCCGCGCCCGCGACCGTCTATGGCTGCACTGGGGGCCGGTGGACTGCAAGGTGAAGAAGGACGGCACGCTGGGCGAAAGCGGCCTGCATAGCAGCGCCCTGGCCTGGCTGCTGCACGGCCGCCAACTGCAGGGCGACGATGCCCTGGGCGAACTCGCCGGCCATCTGCAGACACTAAGCCCTCAGGGCCTGCGCGGCGAAATTCAGCAGCTGGTGGGCGCAAGCCGGGGCCAGATGGCCATCCAGCCACTGCGCGAGCGTGAGGCCAGCGCCGCCGGCGAACAGCGCGCCCCGGCGCCGCAGCAGCTGGCGACTCTGCAGCGCAGCCTGCACAGCGCCTGGCGTATCGGCAGCTTCTCGGGTCTGGCCGCCGGCCTGCATATGGAGGCGCCGGACCGCGACGGCCTGGCGATGCCGGATGCCAGCGAGCCGGGTAGCGGCTTCTTCGCCTTCCCTCGTGGCGCGCGCGCCGGCACCTGCCTGCACGCCATCCTGGAGGACTGGGCGCGGGGCAAGGCAACCCTGGCAGAACTGGTGGAGCCGGGGCTAAGCGGCCATGGCATCAGCAGCGACTGGAGCGCGATGGCACTGAGCCAGCTGCAACAGGTGCTAGCTACCGACCTGGATGGCCAGGGCCTGACGCTCGCGGGGCTGAATCCGGCGCGGCGCCTGCCCGAACTGGGCTTTACCTTCCCGGTGGCGGGCCTCGATCTGCAGCGCCTGCGCGCCATCCTCGGCGACCCGGCCCATGGCCTGGCCGAGCCGATGCGCGAGGCGGCCACGCGTCTGGAATTCGACAGCCTCAAGGGCTTTCTCAAGGGCTTTATCGACCTGACGTTCGAGCACCAGGGGCGCTGGTATATCGCCGACTACAAATCCAACTGGCTCGGTCCGGACGCCGGCTACTACGGCGGCGAACGACTGATCCAGGCCCTGGCCGGCGAGCACTACTACCTGCAATACCTGATCTACCTGGTGGCGCTGCGACGTTTCCTGCGCCAGCGCCTGGCCGACTTCGACGGCAGCCAGCTGGGCGGCGCCTACTACCTGTTTCTGCGCGGCATGCCGACGGCCGGGGTGTACTTTTCGCGGCCCGGCGATGGGTTGCTGGATGCGCTGGATACGCTGTTCGAGGAGGGTCGCTGATGCTGTTTTGTAGCCCGGATGCAATCCGGGAACGGACTTCGAGGTGCCTGACCCATTCCCCGGATTGCATCCGGGCTACGGGAGCGCGCGTGCTATCCGTAGGGTGCGCCGTGCGCACCAGGGGTCAAGAACATGGTGCGCACGGCGCACCCTACGAGGGGATTGCATGAGCTTATCCGACCTACCCCTCGGCCCGCTGGAACGCGCCCTGGTCGATAGCCTGCAGCGTCTCGACCCGGCTGCCTCACCTGTGGTCTTGGCTTCGGCGGCCCTGCTCTGTATGGCTCTGGATAAGGGCGATGTGTGCCTGCCGCTGGCGCGCCTGGCCGGGCAAAGGCCCTGGGCGGACCACGCTTTCTGCCTGCCAGCTCTGGCCGAGTGGCAGGCACAGCTGCAAGCCTCGGCTCTGGTCGGCGACGACGGCGACTTTGCCCCGCTGATCCTCGACCACGGACGCCTGTATCTGGCGCGCTACCAGGCCTACGAACGCCAGCTGGCCGAACAGCTGCTCAAGCGCGCGGCCGATCTGCCCGTGGTCGATGAGGCGCAACTGAGCGAGAGCCTTGGCCGCCTATTTGCCTTCAACGCCTTATCACAGGCGGGGCAGCAACCCGACTGGCAGCGCCTGGCCGCCGCCCAGGCGGTGCGGCGCAAACTGGCGGTGATCTCCGGCGGCCCCGGCACCGGCAAGACCACCACTGTGGTGCGCCTGCTCGCCGCGCTGCTGGAGCAACCCGGCGGCGAACGCCTGGCCATAGGCCTGGCCGCGCCGACCGGTAAGGCGGCGGCGCGGATGGCCGAGGCGATTCGGGGCGCCAAGGCGGCGCTGCCGGTCAGCGCGGCGATCAAGGCCGCCCTGCCGGAAGAGGCGCGCACCCTGCACCGCCTGCTCGGCAGCCGCGGCGACAGCCCCCAGGTGCGGCATCACGCGGCCAACCCCCTGGCGCTGGATGTGCTGGTGGTGGACGAAGCCTCGATGGTCGACCTGGCGCTGATGGCCAAACTGATCGATGCCCTGCCGGCCAGCGCGCGGCTGATTCTGCTCGGCGACAAGGACCAACTGTGCGCGGTGGAGGCCGGCGCGGTGTTCGCCGAGCTGTGCGAGGGCCGCGGCTTCGACGCCCAGGCCGCCGCCGAGCTGCAGCGCCTGACCGGCCAGCAGGTGCCGGTGGCTGAACCCAGCTCGAAACTAGGCGATGCGGTGGTGTTGCTGACGCACAGCCATAGATTCGCCGGCGATAGCGGCATAGGCGAACTGGCGCGGCGGATCAACGGCGGTGACGCGGCCGGCACCCTCAGCCTGCTGCAGGAGCCGCGCAGCGACCTGGCCTGGAATGCCCAGCCCACCCCCGCCGATCTGCTGGAACGCCTGGATCGGGGTTATGCGCCCTACCTGGCGGCGGCGAAAACCAGCGATCCAACCGCGGCCTTTGCCGCCTTTAATGACTTTCGCGCCCTCTGCGCCCAGCGCGAAGGCGCCTGGGGCGTGGCCGGCATCAACGAGGCGCTGGAAGCGCGGATCAAACGGCGCAGCCAGGTCGCCAGCCGCGAGCGCTGGTACGTCGGCCGGCCGGTGATGGTGCGGCAGAACGACTACGCCCTGGGCCTGTTTAACGGCGATATCGGCATCTGCCTGCGCAGCGAGCATGGCCTGCGGGTCTATTTTGAAAGCGGGGGCTCAGGCGAGAGCGAAGGCGAGCAGGGTTTCCGCCCCTTCGCCCCGGCGCGCCTGCCCAGCCACGACAGCGCCTTCGCCATGACAGTGCACAAGAGCCAGGGCTCGGAATTTCGCGAAGTGCTGCTGGTGCTGCCCGAGCAACCCAGCCCGCTGCTAAGCCGCAGCCTGTTCTACACAGGCATCACCCGCGCCAAGCACAAGGTAGAAATCTGGGGCCTGGCGCCGCGCCTAAGCGAGGCGGTAAACACCCGCGCCGAACGCGCGGCGGGCTTGGCCGAGCGGTTACAGCTGGCAGGCGAGGGTCCGCCGCCAGCGGACAATGGCCGCCCAGCCAGGCAACTCGATCTATTCTGATAGTTCACAAAATGGCTCAACAGGCTCAGGTCCACCGCAGCAATAGCCGACAGACGGTTGCATCCCTGGGCGCGCTCGCCAAGAATGCTCCACGCCTGCCCGGCATCGCCGCCGATACCCGACGGTTTGCCCGCACACAGCAAGGAGTCGCCATGTACGTTCGCCTCAGCAATATCCTCAAAGGCATCCTCTCCCTGTTTATCAAGGACCTGGAGCGCAAGAACCCGGAAGCCCTGCTGGAGCTGGAGCAGGAGAACCTGCGCAAGCAGATCGCCAATTTCAACCAGGGCCTGGCCGCCCACGCCGGCCTGGCCGAGCGCCTGATGAGCCAGGTGCGCAAGCAGGAAGCCGAGGAACGCGAGCTGCACGCGCGCACCACCGCGCACCTGCGTGCCGGCAACAAGTCGGCCGCGGCGCAGAACGCCCTGCGCCTGCAGAACCTGGCCCGCGAGCTGGAGGAGAACCGCCGCCAGCTGGCCCAGGCCGAAGAGACCTACCAGAACCTGACCAAGGCCCGCGAAGTGGCGGTGAACGCCGCGCGCAGCAAGATCGAGGCGCTCAAGGGCGCGATCAACGACCTGCGCATGAAGACCGCCATGGCCGAGATGAACGAGATGGCCGCCGGCATGGTCAGCACCATCGGCGGCTCCGGCGACACCCTCAACCGCCTGCACGAGA
>Ga0209343_10007079_pt1 | contig 13297 bp, 13 predicted proteins | sample RifCSPlowO2_02_FD_184026 | JGI IMG/M metagenome (GOLD analysis project Ga0209343, IMG submission 184026) | Groundwater microbial communities from Rifle, Colorado - Rifle CSP2_plank lowO2_0.2 (SPAdes) (version 2) | ecosystem: Environmental > Aquatic > Deep subsurface > Groundwater | place... | reverse complement strand
TCGCTCGAAGGCCGTCCCGAGCAGCGCGTGCCCATGAGCCGTTTGCGCGCCCGTGTCGCCGAGCGTCTGCTGCAGTCGCAATCCACCAACGCCATCCTGACCACGTTCAACGAGATCAACATGGCGCCGGTGATGGAAATGCGCAAACGCATGCAGGAGCGCTTTGAGAAAGAGCATGGCGTCAAGCTGGGCTTCATGAGCTTCTTCGTCAAGGCCGCGGTGCATGCCCTGAAAAAATTCCCGGTGCTCAACGCCTCGGTGGACGGTACCGACATCGTTTACCATGGCTTTTTTGACATTGGCATTGCGGTGGGCTCGCCCCGTGGCCTGGTGGTGCCGATCTTGCGCAACGCCGACCAGATGAGCTTTGCCGACATCGAGAAAAAGATTGCCGAATTTGGCGCCAAGGCGCGCGACGGCAAGCTCGGCATGGAAGAAATGACCGGCGGCACGTTCTCGATCAGCAACGGCGGCACCTTTGGTTCCATGATGTCGACCCCCATCATCAACCCGCCGCAAAGCGCCATCCTGGGCGTGCACGCCACCAAAGACCGCGCCATGGTCGAAAACGGCCAGGTCGTGGTACGCCCCATGAACTACTTTGCCATGAGTTATGACCACCGCATCATCGACGGCCGGGAAGCCGTGCTGGGCCTGGTGGCCATGAAGGAAGCGCTGGAAGATCCCGCACGTTTGCTGTTTGATATTTGATTTATCTGGCATGACCCACCCGCAGCGGCGCGCGACCTGCGCCCGCTATCGGTGGGTTTTTTCAATTTGAAATAATTTTGCGGGACAGACCGCAATGAATAGGAAGTCAAAAAATGAGCAAGCAATTTGATGTGATCGTGATCGGTGGCGGCCCTGGTGGCTATATCGCCGCCATTCGTGCCGCCCAGCTGGGCAAACACGTGGCCTGTGTGGACGAATGGAAAAACGCCAAGGGCGGTCCGGCACCGGGTGGCACCTGCACCAATGTGGGCTGCATTCCGAGCAAGGCCTTGTTGCAATCGAGCGAGCATTTTGAGCAGGCCGGCCACCACTTTGCCGACCATGGCATCACGGTCAAGGGCCTGAGCATGGACGCCACCAAAATGGTGGCGCGCAAGGATGCGGTGGTCAAGCAGAACAACGACGGCATCCTGTACCTGTTCAAAAAGAACAAGGTCAGCTTCTTTCATGGTCGTGCTTCGTTTGCCAAGGCGGTCGATGGCGGCTACGAAATCAAGGTGGCGGGCGCCGCAGAAGAAACACTGGTTGGTCAACAGATCATTGTGGCCACCGGCTCGAATGCCCGCGCCTTGCCCGGCGCGCCGTTCGACGAAGCCATGGTGCTGTCCAACGAAGGTGCGCTGGCGTTGACGGCCGTGCCCAAGAAACTGGGTTTGATCGGCTCCGGTGTGATTGGCCTGGAAATGGGTTCGGTCTGGCGCCGTCTGGGTGCCGAGGTGACCATCCTGGAAGGTTTGCCGGACTTCTTGGGTGCCGTTGACCAGCAGATTGCCAAGGAAGCGCAAAAAGCCTTTGTCAAGCAGGGTCTCAAGATCGAGTTGGGCGTCAAGGTTGGTGACGTCAAGGTCGGCAAAAAAGGTGTCAGCGTGGCCTGGACCAACACCAAGGGCGAAGCCCAGACGCTGGAGGTGGACAAGTTGATCGTGTCGATTGGTCGCGTGCCCAACACCACCGGCCTGAATGGCGAAGCGGTTGGCTTGAAGCTCGACGAGCGCGGCGCGATTGTGGTCGACGCTGACTGCAAGACCAACTTGCCAGGCGTCTGGGCGGTGGGTGACGTGGTGCGCGGCCCGATGCTGGCGCACAAGGCCGAAGAAGAAGGCGTGGCGGTGGCCGAGCGCATTGCCGGGCAGCATGGCCATGTCAACTTCAACACCATCCCCTGGGTGATTTACACCAGCCCCGAGATCGCCTGGGTCGGTCGCACCGAGCAGCAGCTCAAGGCCGATGGCGTGGCCTACAAAGCGGGTACTTTCCCGTTCCTGGCCAATGGTCGCGCGCGTGCCATGGGCGATACCACGGGCATGGTCAAGATGTTGGCCGATGCCGCTACCGATGAGATTCTGGGTGTGCACATCGTCGGTCCGATGGCCAGCGAACTGATTGCCGAATGCGTGATGGCAATGGAGTTCCGTGCCAGCAGCGAAGACATTGCACGCATCTGCCATGCGCATCCGTCCTTGAGTGAGTCGACCAAGGAAGCGGCGCTGGCGGTTGACAAGCGCACCTTGAACTTCTAAACGACACGAAGATGGCTGCAAGGGCTTGAGCCACAAGTTCAGGCAGCCATTTTTTCAGTGTCCAGTCACAAGTGACCGTTAAAAAAATCTACCAGGCCGAGTTGCTGGCGCGTGGTTACAGCGCGGATCCGGCGCAACTGCGCGCGGTTCAGGCGCTGGAAGCTTGCGCCCGCGAGTGGGGCAAGTTTCGCGAGATGCGCTCCAATGCACTCAAAAAACTGATCAACCGCCCACCCATTCCTCGTGGTATTTACATGTATGGCGGCGTTGGTCGGGGCAAGAGCTTCCTGATGGATTGCTTTTATACAGCCGTGCCATTGAAGCGCAAAACGAGGCTGCATTTTCATGAATTCATGCGCGAGGTGCACCGGGAACTGGCCAGTATGCAGGGCACGGCCAATCCGCTGAATCTTTTGGCCAAACGGATTGCCGCAAAGTACCGGCTGATTTGTTTTGACGAGTTTCATGTGTCAGACATCACCGATGCCATGATTCTGCACAGATTGCTCAAGGCCTTGTTTGAGCAAGGTGTGGGTTTTGTCACTACTTCCAATTTCAAACCTGATGATTTGTACCTTCATGGCTTGAATCGCGACCGATTTTTGCCTGCCATTGCCTTGTTGAAGTCCCATCTCAATGTGATCAATGTGGACCACGGCACCGACTATCGGGGGCAAACCCTGGCCCAACTTGAGCTGTACCACTTTCCCCTGGGTGAGGCGGCAGACGAGGCCATGCGCAACGCTTTCGAGCAACTTGCAGAATCACCGGATGAAGACCCGACCCTGCACATCGAGGCGCGCAAAATCCATGCGCGGCGCAAAGCGGGCGGCCTGGTGTGGTTTGACTTCAATACACTCTGTGGTGGACCGCGCTCGCAAAACGATTACCTTGAAATTGCGACCCAGTTCCATACGGTGCTGCTCAGCAATGTGCCACAAATGCCACCCCGCATGTCCTCCGAGGCGCGGCGCTTTACCTGGCTGGTGGATGTGCTTTATGACCGGCGGGTCAAGCTGATCATGTCTGCGGTAGTATCTGCAACAGAGCTTTATACGGAGGGTCTGATGGCCAATGAGTTTGCTCGCACCGTGTCGCGTCTGCAGGAAATGCAGTCCGCCGAATTCCTGGCCTTGAGTCGTCGGGATGTTGATACCTGCCTGACATGAGTCGGCGCATCATTTTTGCCCTGGCCTGTCTGCTGGCGTCTGCCTTTGTGGCAGCGCAGGCCGTGCCCGAACCATTGCCGGCAACCCCATTGCAGCTACAGGAGGAGCATTTGCGCATTGATCGTGCGCGCACGCAGTTGCTGGCCGAGGCGGAACTGGCCAATGCGGCCTGTTATCAAAAATTTGCGGTATTTGACTGTCAACGCAACATACGCGTAAAAAACAGCCGGGTACTCGACGAGTTGCGACGTCAGGAATTGCTTTTGAACGACCTTGAGCGCCGGGCCAAAGCCAACAACGCACTTGATAAGATCAAGGAAAAAAGTTTGACTGGGCCGCAAGGCCTGGATGCCAACCCCTTGGTGCTACCGGCAGATCGTTGAAACCAGCGGTCTCACACCGGCAAGGGGTCAAATTTGACGACCACCATCGACAGGTTGTCGCCAGTGCCGCGGGCCCGGGCCCTGGCTTTTTCGATCAGGAACTCAGAGGCCTCCCGGGGTGCCAGTGTCGACAGGACATTGCCCAGTTCGATTTCGTTGAAGTAATGCCAGACGCCATCACTGCAGGCCATCAAAATGTCGCCCGCGTTCATTTGCGGGATGTGATGCAGGCTGATCGACGGCGCATTGTCCGAGCCCAGACAACTGACCAGAATATTTGATTTTGGATGGTTTTGGGCCTGCTCCGGCGTGATTTCTCCGCGATCTACCAGGAGCTGAACATACGAGTGATCGAGCGTGCGCTTGATCAACTGGTTACCGCGGAAATGGTAAATGCGGGAGTCGCCTGCATGAATCCAATAACAGTCCCCTGCGGGGTTGAGCAAAAAAGCAGCGATGGTGCTGTGCGGTTCCTGCTCAGATGAAATGGCAATCAGCTTGATCACCGTATGTGCCTCGCTGAGCAATTGCTTCAACATGACCTGGGGGTCATCGGTGGCCGGGTCATAGCGTTCAAAAAGCTGGCGTGCGGTCATCATGACCTGGTCCGAGGCTTTGCGGCCCCCACTGCGGCCCCCCATGCCATCAGCCAGGACGGCCAGCAGACATCCTTTGACGCGGGGATGGCTGAGCACAGTCACCTGATCTTGCTGGTAGTCGCGGTCTCCTTTGTGAATCCCGGTTGAAGCCGTGAGTCGGTAGGCATTGGCCTTCATGCTGTTACCAGATCTTCCACCACGGGTCATTTCGGGGTTTGAAGCCGTGCACCAGATAAGGGGTTTGCGGGTAATTTTTTTCAAGCACGCGCAGGGTGTCGTCGCGCAACGTGGTCATTCCCAGCGCGTCATAGGATTTGACCATGATGAACAGGGCCTCTTCGAGGGCTGGAACCCCCTGGTAGTCGGCAAGGGCGGTTTGGGCCCGATTGATTGCCGCCAGATAAGCACCGCGCGCAAAATAGTAGCGTGCCACGTGCACTTCTGATTGCGCCAGGGAGTTCACGATGTAATTCATGCGTTGGCTCGCCTCGGGGGTGTAACGCGAGTCGGGAAAGCGGTTGACCAGTTCCTTGAACGACTCAAACGAATCCTTGGCTGCTTTCTGATCGCGTTCGGCCAGGTCCTGGCGCGTCAAACCGGAGAACAAACCCAGATCATCATTGAAATTGACAATGCCCTTGAGGTACAGGGCGTAATCGAGGGCCGGACTCGCAGGATGCAGTTTGATGAAGCGATCCAGCGTGGCGATCGCCAACACGGACTCGCCGGCTTTGTAATGGGCATAGGCTTTGTCAAGCTGTGCTTGTTGGGCCAGTGGTGTCCCGGCTGCACGGCCTTCGAGTTTTTCCAGCAGCGTTACTGCCTTGTCATAAGCGCCACTGTTGAGCTCGTCCTTGGCTTCGGCATATATTTTATTGGGGCTCCATTCTGCGGTGGGGTCCGGCACCGTGGTGGAGCAAGCGCTCAGGAAAACAACACCAGCCGCCAACATCCAGACGCAGAGGGCAGATAATTTGGCATGAGGCATGGCGAAAGACTTTCTTGAACAAAACAAATTTGATTATATCGGGCACCCTGCCCCTGGATGAACTCGATGGCGCCTCTGTGCTGGAGCCACAAGCAGAGCAGCGAAAGCTGGTTTTTACGGCTGCCCACCATGGTATGCGATTGGATCGCGCCCTGGTTGAATTGGTGCCAGAGTTTTCACGCAACTATTTGCAGCAGCTCATTGAGGCTGGCAGTGTCCAGGTCAACGGGCAGGTGCTTGTCAAGGCATCGCATAAGGTCAGGGTCTCGGATGCGGGTTTGATCGAGCTGCGTCCAACCCCGCAAAGCCAGGCCTTCAAGGCAGAGGCCATGCTGCTGGATGTGGTTTATGCTGACGCGCATTTGCTCGTGATCAACAAACCCGCCGGTCTCGTGGTGCATCCGGCGCCAGGCAATTGGTCAGGTACCCTGATGAACGGGCTGCTGGCTTATGACCCCAAAGCCTTTGATCTGCCGCGCGCCGGCATCGTGCACCGTCTTGACAAGGACACCAGTGGCCTGATGGTGGTGGCGCGCAGCCGGCCGGTCATGGACGCGCTGGTGCGCGCCATTGCCGCGCGGGAAGTGAAGCGCCAGTACCTGGCCATTGGCCAGGGGGCCTGGTCTGGCGCCGCCAGGTGCCTGGTGGCTGCAGCCATTGGCCGAGATCCTGTGAATCGACTGCGCATGGCCGCGGTTGATCTGGATCTCCATCCGGGCAAGCCGGCCCGAACCGACTTTGAGCTCCTGTCCAATGCGGCCCAGGCCTGTCTCGTGCAATGCACCCTGCATACCGGTCGGACCCACCAGATCAGGGTGCACATGATGCAACTCAAGCATCCCTTGCTCGGCGACGCGTTGTACGGTGGCACCATGGGTCTTGGCATGACAAGACAAGCCCTGCATGCGTACCGGCTCGCTTTTGTGCACCCTGTAACCCGGCAGGCGTTGTCTTTTACCTCCGATCTGCCCCCTGATTTTTCGACGGCGCTGAGCAGCCTGGGTCTCAAGTACAATCAAAACCATATTTAAACGCTGGTTCCAGTTTCCTTGAACAGCGTCTGCGTCACCGATAGCTCGCTCGGCTTGTTACGCGCCATCCATTCTTTGCCTTGATGTCTTTGGGCATCTTATTTTCAATACGACGACACCATGAAAACGCTGGATGCCAAGTGCATTCTTGAAGCCGCCTTGGTTTGTGCCCAACAGCCCATGTCCCTGCGTGACATGCAGCTTCTTTTTGGGCCGGAGCATAGCCAGGCCGAGATTCGTCTTTTTTTGAATGAATTGCAGCAGGACTGGTCGCAGCGTGGCGTTGAGTTGGTGGAACTGGCCAGTGGCTGGCGCTTTCAGAGTTGTGCTGAAATGCGGATTTATCTGGATCGCCTGTATCCGGAAAAGCCACCCCGCTACGCCCGTGCCACGCTCGAGACCCTGGCCATCATTGCCTACCGCCAGCCGGTCACCCGGGGTGATATTGAGGACATCAGGGGCGTCACCGTCAATTCGCTGACGATCAAGCAACTCGAAGACCGGGGCTGGATTGAAGTGATCGGCCACCGCGATACGGTCGGACGGCCAGCGCTGTTTGCCACCACGCGCCAGTTTCTGGATGACCTGGGTTTGTCTTCACTGGACCAATTGCCCGTGCTGGATGCGCCGGGCGCGGCCTTTGAGGGTTTGGGACGAGCGCTGGAGGCAAGTCAAGCCAATGAAGCCATGGTTGCCACGCCCGAGTTGAACTGGGTTGAAGATGCCAATGCGGTTGAGGTCATGGCGCGAGAATTGAATTTGGAGTCAAAGGAATCAAGATGAAACACGAAGAGTCAAGCCCGCAGACCACGGTTATCCGGTTCGAAGATGTGGTCTCGGGGCAATTTGACGCAGAGGACGCGCAGACGGCTGCTCACCCCCTCAAGCGGGTGCTGGCGCCTCAGCCAGAATCACCCAAACTGCACAAGGTGTTGGCCCAGGCCGGCATGGGTTCCCGTCTGGAGATGGAGCAGCTGATCATGGAAGGCCGCATCACCGTCAACAACGAGCCTGCGCACATTGGCCAACGGGTGCAATTTGGTGACCATGTCAAAGTGAACGGCAAACCGATCCGCTTCCGGATCGAGCCGCCTCCGGCACGCGTGATTGCCTACCACAAGCCAGCTGGTGAAGTCGTGTCCAACGACGATCCGCAAAACCGGCCCACTGTTTTTCGCAAGTTACCCAAGCTGTTTCAGGGCAAATGGCAGTCTGTCGGCCGTCTCGACCTCAATACCGAAGGCTTGCTGCTGTTCACCAGTTCGGGTGAGTTGGCCAACAACCTGATGCACCCGCGTTTTGGACTTGAGCGTGAATATGCCGTGCGGGTACTGGGTGCCCTTAATCAGGAGGAAAAGAAGCGCCTGCTGGAAGGCGTCAGGCTGGATGACGGCCTGGCCAACTTCGGTTCGATCGAAGAGGGCGGTGGCGAGGGTTCGAACTGCTGGTACCGGGTCACCATCTCCGAGGGGCGCAATCGCGAAGTGCGCCGCATGTTTGAAGCCGTTGGCCATGCCGTGAGTCGCCTGATACGAATTCGCTACGGTGCCATGGTTTTGCCGCGTGGGCTCAAGCGGGGCGCCTGGATGGAACTGGACGCCGGCGACATCAATTCGTTGACGCAAAAAGCAAGAAATTCTGCATCTGCGGCCTCGGCAGATGCCGCAAAGCCTGTGGCTGAAGAGGGTGTGGCGCGTGAGCGTACGCCACGTCCGCCCTTGCGTGGCCGTCGCCCAGCCGGACGCAGCCCGACTGGGCGCGGCAACAAGCCCAATGCTGGCGCCAATGCCGCCAATAACGCCCAGCCAGATCCGCTGAAAACGAATTTTGGTTACATCGGGGCCGACAGTTATACCCGTCAAAGACAGGAGCAGGGCAGCAAACGTGGCGCCGGTTCCGGTTCTTCAGGTGCAAGACGCCTTGGCAAGGGCCGTTGAATTGACTCACGGGAGTTATGGCTGCATCCCGGCGGTGCCGGCCAGTCGGACCAGATCAGGTTAACATCCAAGGTTTGACAAATTGCTCAAAAAATTACATTTATCAGGAACAATCATGACTATCGAACGTACTCTTTCCATCATCAAGCCCGACGCCGTTGCCAAAAACGTGATCGGACAAATTTACGCCCGTTTTGAGGCTGCCGGCCTGAAAATTGTGGCCGCCAAAATGGCCCATTTGTCGCGTGGCGAGGCCGAGGCTTTTTATGCTGTTCACAAAGCCCGTCCCTTCTTCAAGGATCTGGTGGATTTCATGGTTTCCGGCCCGGTCATGATCCAGGCACTGGAAGGTGAAAATGCGGTTTTGCGGCACCGTGACCTGATGGGTGCGACCGATCCTAAAAAAGCGGCTCCCGGCACCATCCGCGCTGATTTTGCCGACAGCATTGACGCCAACGCTGTGCACGGCTCCGATGCAGCTGAAACGGCCGCTGTGGAAATCGCGTTTTTCTTCGCCGGCATGAACGTTTACTCGCGTTAATGACAGGCATGACGGTTAATCTGCTTGATTTCGATCTTGAAGGCTTGACCGTCTTTTGCGAGCGGTTGGGGGAAAAGCGTTTTCGCGCCGTCCAACTGTTTCGCTGGATCCATCAAAAAGGTGCCAGTCAGTTTGATGACATGAGTGATCTGGCCAAGTCGCTGCGTGAAAAACTCAAGGGTGTCGCGTGCATCAAGGCGATGCCCGTGGTCTCGCAGCACATGTCGGCAGACGGCACCATCAAATGGCTCTTCGATGTGGGCGATGGCAACGCTGTCGAGGCCGTGTTTATCCCTGAATCCGATCGTGGCACCCTGTGTGTGTCATCCCAGGCCGGTTGCGCCGTCGGCTGCCGGTTTTGTTCTACCGGTCACCAGGGTTTCAGTCGCAATCTCACCACCGGTGAAATCGTTGCCCAGCTCTGGTTTGCAGAACACTTTTTACGCCAGCACCTCAAGCGTGATGAGCGCGTGATTTCCAATGTGGTGATGATGGGTATGGGTGAGCCCTTGCAGAACTACAACGCATTGGTTCCTGCCCTGCGCGTGATGCTCGACGACCATGCTTACGGCTTGTCCCGGCGCCGGGTGACGGTGTCGACCTCCGGGATTGTGCCGATGATCGACCGGCTCGCGCAAGACTGCCCGGTGGCGCTCGCGGTGTCCTTGCATGCGCCCAACGATGCGCTACGCGACACCCTGGTACCGCTGAACCTGAAATATCCGTTGGCGCAATTGATGGCTGCATGCCATCGTTATCTGGCTTACGCGCCGCGAGATTTCATCACGCTCGAGTACTGCATGCTCGATGGCGTGAATGATTCCGATGCCTGTGCCCGCCAATTGGTGGAGCGTATCCGCGCCCACCCGGGTGCCTGGTGCAAGCTCAACCTGATACCGTTTAACCCCTTCCCGGCCTCCGGCCTGTTGCGTTCCAGGCCGGAACGCGTGCAGGCCTTTGCCAAAATTCTGAATGACGCCGGCATCACCACCACCATTCGCAAAACCCGCGGAGACGACATCGATGCGGCCTGTGGCCAACTGGCCGGTGACGTCAAGGATCGGACCCGGGTGATGGTGCGCATGGAGCGCAACAGAAGCTTGCGCGGGCCAGCCCCTGAAGCCTCGGGTGCCCAGGTCGAAGGATCAAGTGCATGAAGGGTGTCCGTATTTTCGGGAAGCCTGGCTGCTGGGCGCTGTGGTCGCTCATGGCGCTGCTCGGCGCTGCAATTTTGACGGGCTGTGCCAGTGCGCCGGTTTCAGGTCAGGCCGGTGCCAGTCGTCCGGATCTGGTCACCGATTCGGACGAAACCAGCGCGCGCAAAAGAGCGCGCATCCGGGTCGAACTGGCCATGGGTTACCTGGAGCAGGGCAAGGCCACGATTGCACTGGATGAAGTCAAGCTGGCGTTGGTGGCCGACCCTGACTTTGCCGATGCCTACAGTTTGCGCGGTTTGATTTACATGCGCCTCAACGAATTGGTGCTGGCTCAGGACAGTTTTTTGAAAGGGCTCGCGGTGCAACCCCGCGACCCCAATATTTTGCACAATCTGGGCTGGCTGAGGTGCCAGCAGGCACGCTACCCTGAAGCCCTGGCAGATTTTTCGGTGGCTTTGGCCAATCCCAACTACGGTGAGCGCGCCAAAACCTACATGGCCCAGGGCTTGTGCCAGATCAGGGCCGGACTACGCCGGGACGCAGAACAGAGCCTGCTCAAATCCTACGAGTACGATGCCGCGAATCCCGTCACCGGCTACAACCTGGCGAACCTGCTGTTTCAGAACGCTGATTTCGCACGCGCACAGTTTTATATTCGCCGCCTCAACAACAGCCAATGGTCCAATGCGGAGTCGCTTTGGTTGGGCATCAAGGTTGAACAACAAATGGCTGACCGTGTTGCCATGCTACAACTGGCAACCCAGCTGGAAAAACGTTTCCCGCAGTCCAAAGAAGCTTCCGCTTACCGACGCGGTGCATTTGATGAGTGAGAAATATCCGATGGATCAACCTCAGCAGGCCGCTGATGCTGTGCTCAGTACAGCCTCGGCGGGTGCATTACTGAAAACTGCGCGCGAGGCACAGGGGCTTCATATCGACGCTTTGGCCGTGACGCTGAAAGTGCCTGTGTTCAAGATAGAAGCACTGGAGGCCGATCGCCATGAGGTTTTGTCCGATCTGGTTTTTACACGGGCCCTGGCAGCCAGTGTGTGCCGCGTGTTGAAGATCGATCCGGCACCGATCTTGGCGGCTTTGCCTCATTCTGAACTCCCCCGGTTCAAGACCGATGTAGCGGGATTGAATACAACGTTCAAAACAGCTGGGGTTGACTTTGGTCTTCAGCACAAAAACCGGTTGGCCAGTCCTTTGACTCTGGCGGTGGCGCTGCTGTTGTTGGGGGTTTTGGTGCTTTTTCTATTGCCTGAAAGCAAGCTGGCAGAAGTGGCAACCGAGCAGACGCCGGCAGTTCCCGACATGCTGCGTATCGAACCGGTAGCCGATCCTGTCGCAAGCCCCGCTCCTGCCCCGCAAGCTGCACTTTCGCTCGTGTCGCAGACCGCGACGAGGCCGGTCGAGCAAGCTTTGGCCGCCACAGATGAGGCTCCCGCCATCCTGATGCTGCAATCCCGTGGCGCCTCCTGGATAGAGGTCACAGATGCCCAGGGGGTACTGCAATTACGCAAGATACTGGAGGCAGGTGAGCAGGTCCGCTTGAAGGGACCATTGCCCTTGTCGGTGGTGCTGGGGCGCGCGGATGCCGTGGATGTGAGCGTTCGCGGGCAGCGGCTTGATGTGACGGCCATGACCAAAGCCAACGTGGCCCGATTTGAGGTGAAATGATGCAAGAAGAACAGCCCATTGCCATGGCCGGTGCAGCGCCGCGTCGCTCGCGTCAGGCTCGAATCGTCTGGGGCAACCGCTGTGTGACCGTGGGCGGCGACGCGCCAGTACGGGTGCAGTCCATGACCAATACCGACACGGTCGACGTGATTGGCACGGCGATCCAGGTCAAGGAACTGGCCTTGGCGGGTTCGGAAATGGTGCGGCTGACCGTCAACACGCCCGAGGCGGCCCAGGCCGTGGCGCCGATTCGCGAGCAACTCGATCGCATGGGCATTGACGTGCCCCTGGTTGGTGACTTTCATTACAACGGCCACCGTTTGCTGACCGATTACCCGGAGTGCGCCCAGGCCCTGTCCAAGTACCGCATCAATCCCGGCAACGTGGGCAAGGGTGACAAGCATGATCGTCAGTTTGGCGCGATGATCGAAGCCGCCATCCGCTGGAACAAGGCGGTTCGCATTGGCGTCAACTGGGGCAGCCTGGATCAGGAATTGCTGGCCGACCTGATGGATCAAAACAGCCGTCGCAGCACGCCCTGGGGTGCCAAGCCGGTGATGTACGAAGCCCTCATCACGTCGGCGCTGGATTCGGCGCAACAGGCGGTCGATCTGGGCTTGAACCCTGACCAGATCATCCTGTCCTGCAAAGTCAGCGGTGTGCAGGATCTGATTTCGGTCTATCGGGAACTGGCCAGACGCAGCAGCTACGCCTTGCACCTGGGCCTGACCGAAGCGGGCATGGGCACCAAAGGGGCGGTGGCATCTGCCGCTGCCCTGTCGATTTTGTTGCAGGAAGGCATTGGCGACACCATTCGCGTCTCCTTGACTCCGCAGCCGGGCGAGTCGCGCACCCAGGAGGTCATGATCGCGACCGAGATCCTGCAATCCCTGGAGCTGCGCTCCTTTGTGCCCAGCGTCACTGCCTGCCCGGGTTGCGGCCGCACCACCAGCACCACGTTTCAGGAGCTGACGCAGCAAATTGAAGGTTTCCTGCGGGCCCAGATGCCCGTCTGGCGCAGTAAATATCCGGGCGTTGAAAAGATGAAAGTGGCCGTCATGGGCTGCATTGTGAACGGCCCTGGCGAAAGCAAGCAGGCCGACATCGGCATCAGCCTGCCGGGCACCGGCGAGGCCCCCGCCGCGCCGGTCTTCATCGATGGCGAAAAATGCATGACCTTGCGCGGCGAGCGAATTGCCCAGGAGTTTCAGGTGATTGTTGAAAACTATGTCGAAAAGCGTTATGGCGTGCCAGCTGCCGTCACGCCTTGATTTGAATTGTCATGACCGAACCCATTTTTCCGAAAATAGAAAAACTGACCGCCGTCAAAGGCATGAACGACGTCTTGCCGCCAGACTCGGCAGCTGTCGAGTGGCTCGAAGCCAAGGTGCGCGCCCTGATGGCACGTTACGCCTACCGCAATATCCGCACCCCCATCGTCGAGCGCACGCCCTTGTTCATCCGGGGGCTGGGAGAAGTGACGGACATTGTCGAGAAGGAAATGTACTGCTTTGAGGATCGCCTCAATGGTGACCCGCTGACCCTGCGCCCGGAAGCCAC
>Ga0209343_10007077_pt1 | contig 13300 bp, 9 predicted proteins | sample RifCSPlowO2_02_FD_184026 | JGI IMG/M metagenome (GOLD analysis project Ga0209343, IMG submission 184026) | Groundwater microbial communities from Rifle, Colorado - Rifle CSP2_plank lowO2_0.2 (SPAdes) (version 2) | ecosystem: Environmental > Aquatic > Deep subsurface > Groundwater | place: Rifle... | reverse complement strand
CATGGTCGTCTCCCACAACTGCGAAGGATTCATTTCCCCCAACCCCTTGTAGCGCTGGACATAAACTGACTGGCCTTTCTTTTCCGCCAAAAATTCCTCCCTCTCGTTATCATTGTAGGCGTATTGCACCTCTTTTCCCACCTGCATCCGAAAAAGCGGCGGCTGGGCGATGTAGAGATAGCCGGAATTGATGATAGCCGGGTAGTGCCGGAAGAAGAACGTCAGCAACAGGGTACGGATGTGCGCGCCATCCACGTCCGCGTCAGTCATGATGATTATCCGGTGATAGCGCAGCTTCGCGAGGTCAAACTGCTCCCCCACTCCGGCGCCCATCGCGATGATGAGGTTCTTCACCTCGTTGTTGGTGAGGATTTTATCAAGCCGCGCCCGCTCCACGTTCAAAATTTTTCCCCGCAACGGCAAAATGGCCTGGAACTTCCGGTCCCGACCCTGCTTGGCAGAACCCCCTGCCGAGTCCCCCTCGACGATGTAGAGCTCGCACTTGGCCGGGTCTGGTTCGGAACAATCAGCGAGTTTGCCGGGGAGCGTCAGTCCCTCGAGCACGCCCTTGCGGATGACGGCGTCGCGGGCGGCCCGCGCGGCAAGACGCGCCTTGGCCGCCAGACTGATTTTCTCGATGATTTTCTGCGCGTCTTTGGGGTGCTCCTCGAGATAAATCTCCAGCCCCTCGCCGATAACCTGTTCGGCAATAGTCCGCACTTCGGCGTTGCCGAGCTTTGCCTTGGTCTGCCCCTCAAACTGCGGGTTCTGAAGCTTCACGCTGATGATGGCGGTGAGCCCTTCGCGCATATCCTCGCCCGTGAGTTTGTCCGATTCTTTCACGTATCCGTTTTTGACGGCGTAGTTGTTGAGAGCGCGCGTCAGAGCGGATTTAAATCCCGTGACGTGCATGCCGCCTTCCGTCGTATGGATGTTGTTGGCAAACGCCAACAGCGTCTCGTTGAAATCGTCAGTGTACTGAACGGCCAGATCAACCTGCACGTTCTCCACGGATTTGGATAAATAAATCGGGTTGTGAATCGCGTTTTTCTTGCGATTAATCTGGTTGATGTAGGAAACGAGTCCGCCTTCAAAATAGAACTGGTAAAGATAATGTTGGCGTTCATCCATGATGCGGATCCGCACCCCGGCCGTGAGGTACGCCTGCTGGCGCAGATGGTCGATGACAGTCTTGAGATCGAAATCCCGAACCGTAAATATCTCCGGATCAGGCTTGAAAGTAATTTCGGTCCCGGTCTGCCAGCCGTCCGCGGGCGCGACCTTGCCGATCTGGCGCACCTTGCTCTTTGGTTTGCCGCGCTGATAATCCTGCTGGTAGATCTTGCCGTCCCGGCGCACGATCGCGGTCATTTCCTCGGAAAGCGCGTTTACCACCGAAACACCCACGCCGTGCAAACCGCCGGAAACTTTGTAGCCGCCCGCACCGAATTTGCCTCCCGCGTGGAGCATGGTGAGCACCGTTTCCAGGGAGGATTTTTTGGTTTGCTTATGCGTTTCCACCGGGATGCCGCGGCCGTCGTCGCGCACCGTCACAGAGCCGTCCGCGCGCAGCGTGACGGAAATGTCTTTGGCGAAGCCTGCCATTGCCTCGTCAATGCCGTTATCCACCACCTCCCAGACAAGGTGATGCAAACCGGCTTCGGCCGTATTGCCGATGTACATCCCCGGGCGCTTGCGGACGGGCTCGAGCCCCTCGAGGACGGTGATCTGTTCCGCCCCGTATTCCGAGCTGGGATTTTTCTTTTTTTCGTCTTTGGCCATTAGCCTAATTTTAGCATATTTACCCCCACACCAAAAAGCCGCGACCGGAATACCAGAAATGGTTTGTTAATAATCGCACTATAAAGAAAACCGCTAAGGCTAGAACAGGAAGGGGTGTGGGGGTTTATCGCAACTCCGCCTGGTACTGCGTCTTGGTCTGCTCATAGAGCTTATTTTGCAACTTATCCACCTCTTCTGTCTTCAGCGTCCGCTCCGGACTGCGGTAAATGACCCGGTAAGTATAGCTCGTCCGGCCAGCGCCAAATTTCTCCTTGTCTTCGTATTTGTCGAGAAGTTCGACCTGCTCCACGAGATCGCCGCCGATATCGCGGATGAGGTCAAAATAGTTGTTTGGCACAAAATCATTTTTGACGACAAACGAAATATCGCGGGTAATCGGCGGAAATTTACTGACCTCGACAAACTTGCGTCCGAGCTTCAGTTGTTTTGTCACGCGCGGATCCCGCGACCACAGCAGTCGAATATCCGGCAACTGCATGGAAGCGATCGCCAGGCGTTCCAGGCCAAAACCAAACGCCCAGCCATGGTAACCGGTCAAGCCGAAATTCTGGAGCACGCTTTTTCGCGCCATCCCGGAACCGAGCATTTCGATCCACTTGCCATTGATCTCGGCTTCCATTTCGTAGCTGGGATCCGTATAGGGAAACGTATGATCGTAAAACCGGAAGTTCACTTGCCCGAAAATGCTCCCTGCTATTTCTGACAGGGCGTTTTTTAAATCATCGGGCGTGATGGTTTTTTTATCGTCGGGGGCGATGTAGAGTCCGCCAAATTGGTGGAAGACGTTCATATGCGTACGGTCAATCTCGTCTTTGCGGTATACCTTGCCGTAGCAAATCACCCCGAGCGTCTCCTTGTTTTCAATCCTTTTCTTGATCTGCGGATCGGATAAATAATAGTACCAAAACACGGTGTCATGGGTTCGCAGGACATACTCGTCGTTGACATAGTAAGTGTCCGACTTGCTGCGGGCCGGGTGTCCCGGCGGCATGTTAAAAAGATCAAACAAAACCCTCGTCGGCACGATTTCCGGAATTTCAATCACGTCAAACCCTTTCAAGCTCTCGACAGTCGAAGCGCGATCAACAATTTCCTTCAACGGACTGCCGGATGCGCGCGACAAATCCGGCATCGCGAGGTATCGGCGGATGCGCGCGCTTTCGGCGTCAGGGCGGCCCTCCAGTTCTTTTTTCTGCCGGCCCTCATCGGACGACTCAATTTTGATCACGCGGCTTGCCATAAAAAATAAATTAGGGTGAGAAAGAAAATGACGCGACCATGCTTTCGTATAACGGACCGAACTCAGCGGCCTGGTTGCAGGTCCACGTCAGGACGATAACCCGCGTATCCGCGGAAAACAAAGCGACATCCTGCGGACACGAATCACCGCCAACCGACCGGACGCGCACTCCCTCCCCGCCCGTAAACTCCAGATCCTCTATCGCCGCGTAAGTCTGCCCTCCGTAGAAATTCTCTGCCCAGGCGCGGAGTTTTTCCCCCGCGATCCGCACCGCGATGCTCGCGTGAATCGGCTCGGTTCCGATTTCGTCGTCCGGCGTGGTACCCAGAACGTAGAAACCAACCAAACGCTTCTCCCCGTCCTCACGATAAGTCAGAACCGAGGATAGCTGGATCTGGTAAAGATATGCGGCGTTTTGATAGAGTGTGCCCTGTTCCGCCGCCGGCGCACTCACGATGTTGAGCGTGGTCCTGCTCGGCTCGTGGATTCCGTGCTCCGAGATCCCCCTCGTCCAAGCGGCCAGCTCGCCGGTTCCCGCTTTTCCCACGGAATTGGCTATCGGGCTGTACCCGCCGGCTACTTCGCGACCGTCCGTGAAAGTATCGCCATCCGTGTCGGGCAGGAGCGGGTCAGATTTATAAATCTTCACTTCGTCTCCGTCCGCAAGACCGTCATCATCGCTGTCCGATTTCTGCGGGTTCGTGGAGAGATCAAATTCCTCGGAATCGAGCAGGCCGTCATCATCGCTGTCCGTGTCCACTGCCTCGGCATCCGGAGCCTTGATATCCAGAGGCGCCGCGGCCTCTTCCTCGGCCTTCTGAAAATACTGAGCGTAAACAAACCACCCGATCGCTCCGAGCGCGATTGCTGCGGCAAAAATAATCAGTCCGAGCGCCCGTCCGAGGAAAAACCGGCGCGGATGAAGGGAACCGGTCAGCTCCCCGTCGGTCGCGGGCGCGCTGTCCTCGGTGGGCATAACCGTAAATTCCAAAGCCGGCGGGTCTAAATTTTCAGGTTTTTCTTTTGGTGTTTCTTCCATTCGACTCCGTTACTCGCTATCGCTTCGTCACTCCGCTCACCGTCTCAACTTCGTTCGAGGTGACCTCGAGTGAAACCGAGATGGTCATGGTCTTCGTTCCGCCTTTTCGGCGGAACTTCGACCTCTGGTGAAAGAAGTCGAATGTCCTGACCGTTTCGGCTGAAGCTCAAGGTCATCTTGAGCTAGGTCGAAAGATGAGCGAAGTCGAAGGGCTACCAAATGAATCTTATTGTCTACTGGACGTACAGTTCAATCAGCAAAAATATCACAATGAGGAGCAAGCCGGTGAGCGGATTAAGGAGCCGGATCGCCTGCAGTCCCAAAATTGCGACAAGCAGGATCCCCAAAAGCAGACCCTGGCGGCGCGATCGCCGCCACTGCTGCGCTGGTTCCCCGCTCGGGGCCATCATCCTGCGCAACCCAAAGGGTAACAGCGTAAGAATCCCGAATCCGGAAACGAAGGACCCCAGGAAAAAAAATCCGAACTGCCACCAATTCGCGCTCTCCGGAGTGGTCGAACGAACCACATAAAAAATCAGACCGGCGCCGGTTGTGGCCAAAAGCAGGAAAAAAAACACGTGCAATCCGAGCCGAAACATGCTATAATTATAGCAAAATATGCCAGGTAGTGAAAGTTTTCTTGACCGCAAAGCGGTCCGGCGAAGTCCTTCTTCCAAATGCAATCAACAGCCCCTGCTCAAGTGAATAGTTTGGCGTTCGTGCCATACCTAGAAAACTTCTACGACCTGGTATGCCCGGTAATACAACTTCGATTGACTGCAAAGCAGTCACAAATTGTATCCTTCGAATGAAACGCAGCAGAATGACAGTGTCCTCTAACCAAATCTACCAATCTTCTCTACTATCGAAGTTGATATACCGGGTATGAGCGGTATTTCCAATTTTTTTATCGCTTCCGCGGAGAATAGCTACCGGCCTCCTGTACTGTCGTACAAGGCTTTTTTGGTTTACGGGATCATTCTGCTCATCCTGCGGCTTCTATTGGGAACGATCCCCACCCAAGGCGCCGCGATCGAGTCCGGTCTGTTGATGGCGCTCATCAACGAGGAACGCACGCAGCGCAATCTCCCCGCGCTATTTACGCACCCGGCTCTGCTGACCGCCTCCGGACAAAAAGCGCAGGACATGATGGACCGCGATTATTTTGCCCACGTGGACCCGGACGGCAACTATGTCTGGCCAAAAATCATCGCCGCCGGTTACAGCCCTTATAAAATCCTAGGGGAAAACCTGGCGATTGATTTCTCGACCGCCGAAGGGATGGTCAAAGCATGGATCGACAGCCCCAGCCACCGGGACAACCTTCTCCATTCCGACTTCGTGGACCAGGGCCTCGCCGCTGTATTTGGCGACTACCAGGGCCGCTATACCAACACCACGGCGAGCCTCTTCGGCGCGCTTGCCGGAAGCCCCGCCCCGAGCGAGCCCAAACCGGAAGTAAAAGGCGAACCGACTCCTCCGCCCCCCGCTCCGGCCCCGGAACCAGAGCCTGAACCCGAACCAGCTCCAAAACCGCAACCCGAGCCGGAACCAGTGACGCCCGTCGTTACTCCATCCAGTACTCCGGCGACTACTCCGCCGGTAAGTACCGAGAACGAAAAACCCCTGCTCCAGGACCGCGCGCCAAGGGATGTCGGCTCCCTGCCGGTCGCGTCCGCTCCGGCAAACCCTTTTTCCTTTGCCACATCCGCTTCCCTCTTCGCCGCAACCCGGCTGATCTTCACAGCTTTCGGTCTGCTGCTTTTAGGAGTGCTGGCAACTGACTCGGTTATCATTTACCGGCACGAGATGCAAATTGTCCGGAGTCACAGCAGTTATCACCTCTTCGGATTCCTCCTCCTCACCATCGTCTCGATCCTGATTTGGTGGTGGTAGTATCCGAATAGCGCTTTCACGAATGCGCACATCCGAATTCGGAACATTCGGGTGCAATTCGTAATTCGGGTCGCTTTCTTTTAAATTCGTTCCCCGAAATTCGTACTACCAATCAAAATAACCAGGATCACAAACAGCACGGCCAGATACTCGTACACCAGGTCGCGGGTCAGGTTTTTGTCAATATATTTATGGTGGACGATCCCCCAGATCGTGTTGTAAACGGCCGTGAGAACCAGCGCTCCGGAAAAATAATTCGCGTTCCAGTAGTAGAACAGAAAATAACCGAGTACGCCTAAGCCGATGCTCGTGAAAAACAAAAATTTAAGCATGTTGAAATCAACCGCGTGGTGCTGAAAAAGCGCCTGATAAAAAAGCAAAAACGATATGGAAAAAATAAACACGAAAAGCCATGGGGACCCAAGCGCGAATTTATCCGCGTGTGCCACCGGACTGAGAGCGATACTTTCCGGCGAAACCGGAGCGAAATACCGGGTAATCCCAAACGCGGCCGCGAAAGCGAGGTAAGACGCGTAAAGTTTGGCCATAAAAATCGCCTGGCGGACGGTTCGCGCCGCGTCGTGATGGGCGTAAAAAACCGTCTTCAGGTACCAAAAAGACAGCCCCAGCGCCAGCGATGACAAAGTTATCCAGGTCTGCTTAATCGTTTCCGCGAAAGGATTGAGGAAAAGGATCGCGATAGTCGCCCAGTAGATGACGCCGGGCAGGATTAAATAATTTTGAAAGTGCAGGAAATGGTTACGCTCCCCCATATAGTGGAAGCGGTTCCTCAAAGCGGCAAAAAAAGAACGCTCCAGGCCGGCAATCGAACGGGCGGGACGGAGATGCAGATCGAAAACAAAAATCTGCATAAACAGCAGGAACAAGTAAACATACAGGCTTATCTCGAAAAAATTCCGGAGTTGGTACGCGTCGATCGCGCGGCCGGCCGCTTCGAAACCAAAAAAACTGGCAGCCACGGCCAGCACCACTATGACGAATTTTTGGTTCGACGGATGAACGATCTGCTTCATACTCGTTTTTCTCCTCTCCAGGAGATAGAGAGGTCGAAATCTCCTGGCTCTAACCCCTCTCCCGCTCTCCCCATGATTTGTCGTACCTTCGGTAGATCTGCCGTAGGCATGAGGGAGGAACTATCAGGAAGATTACAGACCTAGGTCCCGGAATTTGCACTCGTGGGATAAACGGCTGTCTTTTTCCGTGAAAGAATCAGCCCCGGCGGTTTGCGTAATTTCCAAAATGGTCTGCAAAAAATCTTCTTTCAGCGCGTCAATGTCTTTTTCCGTTCCCAAAAAAGATTCCTTCTGAAGCCTATCCCACAGAAACCAATATTGCAAATTGGCGACTTGCAGATTGAGAAATTCCCGCGCCGCCCACTGGTACAAAAGCAGCTGTTCTTTATCCACCTTGAAAATTCCCCGCGGCGGACCGGTTTTATAATCGACGATCAGTGCTCCCTCGGCGCCGGTGTCAACACGGTCGATTTTGCCGGCGACCCAGAAACTCTCGAGCTTTAACTTGAATCTTTGCTCCAAAAACAGCGGCCGCGGCGGATTGGCGGTTACCTCCTCAAAAAAGACTTTGAGCACGCGTTCGCCTTTTTTTCGGTACTCCTCCATTTGCGCACGCGAGTCGTACCAATCGTCGATCCACAACTCTCCGTAAATTCGCTGCAGGACCCCTAGGTCCGGCGGTTTGGCGCCTGTTTTCACCCCAAATAAATCAGGCTGGGCCTGCTGCTGTGCCGCCTGACGCAGAAACCGCTCTAGCGTCGCGTGGATAGTCTGCCCAAACGACAAACTTGCCGCCCCTGGCGCCGGCAGTCGCAAAATGTATCGGTACTTGTACTCCAGGGGACATTTCCGGAAAAGGGAAATTTGGGAGAACGAAAAGACTTTTACCTCCGGAAATGCTGAACTCTGCAGCTCGCGGTCGCGCAGGACAACTTTGCCGGTCGGTTTGCTTTCCTCCTTGCTAATAAGCCCGACTTCAAACAAAAACCGCGATGGCTTCTTGGCCAGCTTCCCGCCGTAATCAACAGCGCGGGTAAGATAGAGTCCTTTTTTTGCCCGTGTCATCGCCACATAAAAGAGCCGGCGCTCCTCTTCCAGATGGATGTCGCCTTGGGGCAAAATATCTTTTATCAAGGCCGCGGGCAGCTCAATCGGCTCGCGCCGCTCCAGACTGGGAAAACGTTTATCCACCAAGCCGACGACGAAAACATTGCCAAACTCCAGCCCCTTCGCCCCATGCACTGTCACAAGCTTGACAGCTTCCGGCCCGGCTTCCGTGTCGACGTCGAGGTGTCCCAGGCCGCCAGCCTCGAGCTCGAAACGCAGTTCACTCATGAACGTTTTGAGCGAACGGTCCGGGCTCTTCACCTGGAAATCCTGGATCCGGCGCCGAAAAGTTTCCAGAAACCGCCCATTTTGAAAATCCCCGATCGCCTGGGCGGCAAAGTCCAGGTCATTGACTGTCTCGATAAACACCTGCTCCGTGCTCTTTTCCTTGGCCGTGCGCTGATGCTTTTCCAGAAGCTGCAGGAGTTTTTTGATGCCCTTCCCGCTATGCTCATCAAGAGCAAGCGCGCCTTCGGCCTGCCTAGCCGCCTCGTAGAGAGACAGGGATTTTTTGCGCGCGAAATGGGAAAGTTCGATGATGGCCGGACCGGCGACGCCGAAAACCGGAAAATTCAGGACGCGATACATAGCCGCGGTCTCGTGGTAATTGTCTAAAAGCTTAAAATAGGCGATGACGTCGAGGATGATGTTCTTCCGATACAGTCCGCGGTTCGCGAAATACAGATACGGAATTTCCCATTCCTCCAAGAGCGCGATGAACGGCTCCAGGCTGTCGTGAGAACGGCCGAGAATCGCGAAATCGTCCCAGGTGACAGTACTGTCGGCCGCCTTGAGTTCCAGAATTTTCTCGGCGACGAGTTTCGCCTCCGCCAAGTAGTCGGCCGCGGTAAAAGTCTCGATGACTCCCCCGCTGTCCCGCGGGTTGGTCAGCTTTTTGCTCAGATTCAGGCGCACCTCGAGGCGGTCGGGATCGTTTAACTTGATAAATTTGTGCGCGAGGTCGAGAATCTTCTGGCCACTGCGGTAATTCTCCTGCAGGGAAATGAATTTCGCTTCCGGATAATCCTTTTGGAAGTGCAGGATGTTGGATATCGAGGCGCCGCGGAACTTGAAGATGCTCTGATCATCGTCTCCCACCACGGTCAGGTTGTTTTTCGGCTCGGCGAGGAGCCGGAGGAGCTCATACTGCGCGTAGTTTGTGTCCTGAAACTCATCAATGAGTATATAGCGAAACCGCTGCCGGTAAAGTTCCAGCACTTTCGGGCGCTTTCGGAAAAGCTCGAGCGCATATTTGACGAGATCCCCAAAATCGAGCGAGCCGTTTTCCAGAAGCAATTTTTGATAAACATGGTACGCGTTCGCCACCTCTTGAAGGCGCCTAGTCTCAACTTCCGCCGTCTCCACCCCGGCCTCCGCGGCGTCCTCAGCGAGTTTCACCTTCTCGGCGTATGCCAGGTAATCCTCAGGCGAAACCAATTCATCCTTTGCCCGCCCGAAGTGCTGGACCAGAGCGCGGATAAAGCGCGTCGGGTTCCCCAGCGGCCGGTAGTAATCGAGGGAGAAGCGCTCGAGGTTGTTTCTCACCAGCAGCCACTGCCCGACCTCGTCGAGGACCTTGAAGTCCGGCAAGCCGATCTCGAGGCCGTGCTCGCGAAGTACCGATTCCCCGAAGGCGTGAAAAGTCGAGATCTGCAAATTGTAACTGCCGTAGGGCAGAAGAAGGTCAACGCGTTCCTCAATCTCTGCGGCCGCCTTGTCGCCGAACGCGAGCGCCAAGATCTCGTCGGGCTCCACCCCCTGTTCGATGAGACGGGCGATGCGTCTCGTGATAACCGTTGTTTTACCGGTGCCTGCCCCGGCCACTATCAAAAGCGGCCCTTCGCCGTGCGTTGCGGCCTCAAGCTGCTCGGAATTTAACCCCTCCAGAATTTTCGGGTCGGTTTTTGGGGCTCCCCCGGAACGGGACTTAGTCTTCTGCATAGCCCAATTCTACCACTGCCCGCCCGTTACCTGCCAGCCTTTATTTTCCTAACAATGCCCTTGGTTGCATCCACCTCGACCATATCGCCGTCTTTGAAAATTCTGGTCGCGATTTTCGTCCCGATTACGCAAGGAATACCCAGCTCGCGGGAAACTATTGCCGCGTGACTCGTTATCCCTCCTTGTTCCGTTACTATGGCGGCTGCTTTTTTCATCGCCGGCACAATATCCGGGTCAGTAGCAATGCTTACGAGAATGTCTCCCTTTTTCATTTTGGTCATATCTTTCGCGCGGAAAATTATCTTCACGTGTCCCTTAGCGTAACCCGGCTGTGCCGTCTGGCCCGCCAGCTCATTAACATTCTTATCAAGTTTCGTCGTTATCGTTTTTCTGAGTTTTTTCTCCATCACCCCTTGATAGACCCTATCAAAATTCCGCTCCGTGTACAGCACGCAGTGACGAAACCTCCCACTCAATGCTTTTCTATCAAGTTTGCCGTTCAAAAGAGCGGTTTTTACTTCGTCTTTAAGCATAAACTGCACGTGATAACGGCTCACCCCCAAGCCGCTCGCAATCGCTGTCAAAAGGGACTTGTGCAGTAAATACAAATCCAAGAGCTGGGCGTGCCGCCGCACGAGCTTTGTTAAGGCGAAATCCTGAGCCGTGCGAAACAGCCGTTTATAGAGCGTAGAGACTCCCAACTCTTTAAGCAGTCTCTTCTGTTTAATCTTCATCTCTCGCAATTGGCCCTCCTCCCTATTAATGAGCCTTCTGCCGTCCACTCCACTCCGAGCGAGCTCCAAAAGCTCCTTAAGGTAATAGTTTGGTCCGAATGGTTCCACGTTCCCTGCATAAATGTACCCTAGGTGCCCCCACTTCCCCGCATATTTTTGAAGCTCTCTTCCAAGCCCAGGCGAACTTGACTTGGCCCTAAGCAAGGCGCGATATTTTTGGTACAAGGTCAAAAACTCTGCACGTTCGGTAGCTACTATGGTTTTTTTAACGGGTGTAGTCAGGACTACAAACGCCCGCTCTGCTTGCTCCTTACTTAGGCTGACCGAATACAGGTAACTTTTGAGCTGTTTTGTAAAATTATTATGAAACATATCCACCGAAACTGGCAGCCAGCCGTATGTGTACAGCTTCGTGTGAAGTTTGTCGTGCTTATTGTATAGCTGCCAAAGTTTTCCATTTGAATACGTTTCGAGAGGCAATTTAGAGATAACCCGAGCAAACTTAATCAGCCGACGCGACCACAGCTCGATGTTTCTGTTAACATCCTTCCCAAAACCGGGTCTTTTAACGAGTGCTTTCAAAATTGATTCGGCCACCGCGAACGAGTCTTTCTGGCCAAAATAAAAGTCCATGTCAAACTTACTGTACGTCGCCAGTACTTTCTCGTAGTTTTTGATGAAAGGGTAGCTTGTGTCGCTGACGAAACAGGAAAAAGGAATCTGAAAGAAAAAAATATCCGAATCAGGAATATGCTCGGCCAGCATCCATTTATCTTTTTCGAAGAGGTATTTGGGCTTCATAAAGTAGTTATCGGTCTGCTTTGGGTGATGTAAAATTTTCCGCGTGCCTGCGCCCACTCTATATCTTGCGGATGGCGGTAATGTTCCTCGATTTTCTTGCACAGTTTTGCGAGCTCTACTATCTGTCTACCTGCTAGTTTTTGTTTTCCGCCAGCAGCGATGCCCAGCTTTTTGTGCAGATTGGCCTTCCCGCTCCTGACGATAGCCATTTTCTGCTCGGACACATTGATATCTAAAATCGAGAAATCTTTTTTGTGGACGACGTAAGTATCGGGTGTGACTTGCCCGGACACGATCGCTTCCCCCAGCCCAAATCCTGCCTCGATAACCATTTGATCGTGGTCCTTGGTTACCGGGTGAACTGTGAAACAAATACCGGAAATCTCGGACTGAACCATTTCCTGCACAACGACCGCGACTGAAACTGGCTTTCGGTGGAGTTTTTTCTCAAAACGGTAGAAAATCGCCCGCGAAGTAAAAAGTGAGGACCAGCACCTCATCACTGAGGCAATAAGGCTGCTTTCGGTAATATTTAAATAAGTCTCTAACTCCCCGGCCCATGAGGCGACTTTGCTGTCCTCGGCAGTAGCCGAGGAGCGGACCGCCACGAGCTTGGCTCGCAGCCTCCTGTATGCATTTCTGATCTCTACTTCCAAATCCTTCGGCATCTTTTCGCGCGCTATCATATCGCGAATTTCAGCTGAAGCCTTATCAACCGAACTAATGTCCTTCGGTTTTACTTTTTTTAGTATCGCCTCGATTTCGGCATCCAGCTCAGTCTCCTGAAGAAACCTGTCAAAAGCCGAAGCGAGGACAACAAAACCCGGGGGGACCGGAATCCCCGCCCGTGTCATTTCCCCCAAAGAGGCGCCCTTGCCTCCCGCCTCCGAGACGCTGGACTTGCTAATTTGAGAAAACCACTTTAAGAACATAGCCCAATTCTACCACTGCCCACCCGTTACCTGCCAGCTAGCTGCCAAGTAGCATCCTCGAAAAACTTCGCCACGCCGAATCGTCTTCTTTGCGATTCTCATAAGCTGTCCAAAAATCTTTCGGGGTTACGACCTTGGTCCCGTGATATTCTTCCACGTCCAAAACAGCTCGATCCTGCGAGATCAAGTATTCGGCCCCAGCCGAGGCCGCTGATTCAAAAAGCTTGTTGTCTTCCTCGTCCTCGACGACACGTAAGGGTTGGAAAACTTTGACGATTTTGAGTTTGCGAAAAAACTCTTCCAAGTGGTCTCTATATTCACGATCCCGGACGAGTTTCCGAAGCATCTGCCGATTCTCGCCCATTGTTTGATGCGTGGCAAAAGCGTCCAGTCGTCCGGCGATTACTTCCTCGATGATTTTATAAGCGGTGGATGACTCATCATCCGCCCCGCCAACCAGAATATTGGTATCGATAACGACGCGCATAACTTTCCCAGACACGGTTATAAACTATAATGACTCACTTCTCCCCGACTCTCGCCCCGTAGTTATCCCGAAGGGATATAGTACCGGGGTCAATTAGGACTTTCATATAGAGAACGGAAAAACTGAAAACTTGGCTGTCGTTGCGAGGAGCGAAGCGACAAAGCAATCTCGTAATGCAACGGGATTGCTTCGCTCCCGCTCGCAAAGACTTCAGGAGTGATTTTCATTTTTGATTTTTTTGCTTCCACAATGTTTTCGGGATCTGCTCAAGCAGGTCCTCGGCATT
>Ga0209343_10007075_pt1 | contig 13301 bp, 15 predicted proteins | sample RifCSPlowO2_02_FD_184026 | JGI IMG/M metagenome (GOLD analysis project Ga0209343, IMG submission 184026) | Groundwater microbial communities from Rifle, Colorado - Rifle CSP2_plank lowO2_0.2 (SPAdes) (version 2) | ecosystem: Environmental > Aquatic > Deep subsurface > Groundwater | place... | reverse complement strand
GATATGTTTATCATTAATAATAATTAATTTTAAATAATTTTTAAAACAAATATTATATATATTATATATAATGAAATTGTTTAAAAATAACTATGAATGTAAATTAAACAACTCTATAATGACGTCAATAGATCCAAAATTATGGGGTTCTCATACATGGGCATTTTTATATTATGTTATATTGGGATATTCTGAAACTCCGTCAAGTGAAGATAAAAAACATATGAAAAATTTAATGATGACGTTACCTTATATACTACCGTGTATTAAATGTAAACAAGGAATGCAAGAAGATATAGCAAAAATACCGTTAACAGATAAAGAATTATCTAATAAAGATATGTTGTTAGAATGGTTAGTCAAAATTAATAACTTAACAAACGACCGAACAAATACGCCACATATTACAGTTGATAAAGTTAAAAAAAAATATCTAAAAATAGATAAAAATTATTCAACTGTATCGAACGCTATTATTATTTTTATTATATTGATCTTTATGTATATATATTATAAATATGTTCGTTAAATAATAAATATTTATTATTTATTTGTATTTTTTAATTTCAATTGTTACTTGTTCTAACACATTGTTAAAATCTTGTTGTGTATAATTTTCATTTTGCCATTTATTAATATTTAAATCAACTTTATGCAATATATCATCTCTAATATCAGTTATTCGTTTTGTATAGTTTCTTATCATATGCCTATATTCAATATTATTTGTTTTTATTTCACTTATAATTTTTTTGATTAATTTATTGCGATTTATATCAGGGTTACGAATACGCATTTCGGCATACCATATAGCCCACGATACGCAAAATCCTAAAGGGTCCCCAATATGCTTAACTTTCTTTGAACACCCTTCTAATATTTGTAATCCAATCTTTTGTTGATATTTTGTAGATGATATATATTTAATAGTTGGATCTATCTTTTTAAATACAGCTTCTAATTTTGTATCTAACAAATCTTGTTTTAAGTCACTGCCTAGTACTTTATGTCCATGTGGTTCATATCTTTCAATTTCGTTTGTTTTATTGTCATATATAAGAAAATTTGCGTGTCCAAATTTAGCTGTTAATAATCTAATATAAATTAATGTAAAACGTTTATGTGAGTTAGAACATTTCTTAAAATCATTTTCAAAATCAGTAGTTAGATATAACTTAAATTCTATCCAATGAATAAAAGCGTTCAATATATATTGTGAACAATCTAGTTGCCCATACACTTGCATGTTAAAACTACATAGATCTTTATTATGTTTTATATCTTCTTGCGACATTGGTATGCATACATTTTTATTGTTTTTGATTATATATAATAAACCACTTATTACATCTAATGTGTTTCCCAGAAACGTGCTGTATTCAATATTATCAAATTCTCCTAAATTTCCTAATTGTATTTGTTTTTTATTTAATTTAATGGGATATGACGGTTGATATTTGTTAGATTTATATATTGTATTTAACTTATCAATTATCATATATTTACACATATCATCAGAATGTTCATTGTTTGATATATATCGCTTTAATTTATTATATTCATCATGATTTAGTTGATCTGCAAATAATTCTGTTTTACAACGATTCTCCCAATCATATGTCCACTTTCTATTTTTGGTTTTTAATATATAATTATAGCTATCAGCTACCATATCTATAAATTCGTCATAATCGTCTTTTGATATATTGTCAATGACCCTTTTATTATGTCGATCTTTTAAAAATATATTTAGCTTTTTCTTTTTTAATATATCTTTAAGTTTTTTCCAATCATTTTTTATTGTCATATAGTATAATACAGATACGTTTTCGTTATTTTGATAATTAATATTTGATTTTTGTAATAATTTTGTATAGTTTGATATGTCATGATTAAACTTATAAACAAAATGTAACGGTGTGTTGCCTTCAAAGTTATAAAAATTACAGTTTATATTATCTATGCGTATTAATATATTATATGTATCCAAACTATTTTCATAAACACTATAATGCAACGGCGTTAATCCATCGAAATTTTGAGTGTTTGGATTAGCTCCATATTTTAATAATGCCTTTAATAAAATTACATTATTATTACCAGATACAACGTTAATTGGAAATTGATCTAAATTTGAAGTTTCTATATTGGGATCTGCACCGTTCTCTAATAAATATATCGCTATATCATTTTTTTGAAGCCAGCAAGCAATATTTAAATTAGTTTCGTTGTTCCCGTTTGTTAAATTAACATTCGCACCTGCATCGCATAATTTTTTAACATATTTTATATCTGTATATACAGCATAATATAACGGTGTATCATTAGCACTATTTTTTATATTAAGATTTGAAATAGGTAATAACATATCAAATGCTTCCATGTTATTAAAACGAATTGCATAATAAAGTGGTGTATTTTTTGTTGTATCTAATGTGTCTGCTAAACTAATACCAATATTGTTATCGTTATAATCTAATAACAATGCTAATATGTTATTATATCTTAGTTTGATTACATTATATAATAATGGTCTATTATCGTGATCAATTATATCCAACCTAGCACCTTTGTTAATTAATAGTTTAACTATGTCATATTTATTCATAGATATAGCGTAAAATAGTAAATAGTTATTACCATCATCTCGCATATTTACATCCAAGTTGTCGTTAGTATTTAATAATTTAATAAACTCGATGTCTTTATTATTTTTTAAATATTCAAATAACAATGTAATTTTATCACTCATAATATTATAATATATTAGCATATATTATAATTTATTATTGTCCTATTTTGCTTTGATTATTACACTTAATATGTGCATATAAAATAGTGTAGTAATATTAATTCGTTCGATAAATCGTAATAATTTTCCGACATTAAAATAATCATTATATTTTATATCACCAATTTCCCACACTTGGTTTATATTTGTTATATCAACATACGGATTTCTTGGAGATTTTATTAAACTAAAATAATATATTGTTTTATATTTTTTATTATCAGTTCCTTTAAATTCTTCTGTTAATGGCAGTATATTATTAAGAAAAATATATTCATTATTTTTATATCCACTTTCCTCTTCAAATTCTCTTTTCGCACAATCAATCATTGTTTCATTCAAATTACGTCTTCCTTTCGGATATCCCCATTCACAATTCGTCCAAGTTGGATGAATATTTAATAAAAAATTTAAATCTAATTTAACATCAATGTTATCTTTTAGTCTAATATATTTAGTATATATCATTTTATAATCTCGCATGCATTTTTCTAAAAAATCTTTACTTAATTGATTTGTCATATAAAATTCTTTCCAGTTCTCTTCAAATGTTTTATTTTTAATTTTGTCTATTTCGGAGGGTATCATATTTTTAAACATCGAAACTAAACCATCACCATCGGATAACTCATACAATCCTCTCATAAATTGTATATATCCCATCGAATATTTTCGTTGTATTAATAAAAATTTAATTTTATCTTTTACCTGTCCAAATATCTCAAAATCTTCATATGTTTCATACTCTACTCCGTGACAATTAGATATATTTATTTGCGGTTTTTCTTCATAATATTTAACTATTTTATTTATATCATAATCTTCAATGTATATAGCTATTATACCAACGCTAGTTATTGGTTCCCTACATTTTCGACTAGAATGATTTTTCTTTCCACAATTATTACAATATATATCCGTCTTACTCATTTTTTAAACAATCTACATATATTATTATATATATATCTTTTTAATCTAAAATATAATTATTCTAAATATTTTTTAAATAATTCTATATCTTTTTCACATGCCATATCTTCAATAAATCCTAATGCAGTTATTATAACGTCCGAATCATGGAACACTCTATTAATTATTTTAACACGCAAATAATCACCAATATTAATTTTTAATTTATCTGTTTTACCTAGATAATATATATTATTATTATAATCATGATCAAATTTTTTAGATATATCGTCCTGTGACACATATATTTTAATAGGTCCTGCCGTTAATGTAATTAATGTTCTAACTATACTACTTATTTTACACACAATTATAGTATCAATATTGGGAGAAATAATAGATGCTGCAAATACGACATTAATTTTTGCAGAGGAAGTATTATTTTCTGGCTCAATTTCACCGTTCGAATATTTAGTGATTTCAATGATTTTGTTGATATAACCATAATTTCTATAACATTTATTTTCTATTTTATTTTTTAAATTGTTTTTAATATTGCTATATAAACTATTTGTCATTTGTGAAGGATGTATATATACAATCGCCGTAAGTTCCTTATTAAATATTGGTATTACAGACATATATATTATACTCTTAAATTATATTTATACTAGAATCTAATTTTATCAGTTTTTTCTATTAATTAATGTATACATTATATTATATAATGGCTGATGATTTTGCAATACCTAGTTGTATAAGTAAATGTTATAAAGCAGGTTCTGTTTATTTTCATCCAATATATTTGATATATCTTAAAGAAAATTTCGATAGTTGTGCTATCAATGTCGGTAATACAAATGAATATAACTTGTCATGTACGACTGCTAAAGAAGATGTAGATATAATAGAACATCAAGTATATCCAGATATATCAATTTCAGATGAAAATTTTTTGTATATATATTATTTTATTCGTAATATAAATAGCGGATTTAAATGGCTAATCGAAAATTGGAGTGAACCAAACTATACTAAAACGCGAATATTTAATTGTTTATGGCGAATATATAATAGAGGCGATTTTATTATATATAACTCTACGACAGAAGCAGTTATATTATTTTTAAAAAATATATGGTTTGATGATATATATACAAATATAGCACCATATATACACATTAAAAAAGACATCGTCGAGTTAGGAGATAAGACAGAAAGTTTCGAATTTAACGATTTAAAGAAGAAATTTATATTGTCTCAATTTATTAATTCTGATTATGTAAATAAATTTATGACTAAATATTATAAACAAATATATGAATCAACTAATAATGCTGAACAATTTAAACAACTATTTATAGATAGTATAATATCGAAATCTAGAAAATTAAAACACAAATCTAAAAAACATTAATAAATATACATATACATATTTATTATGACGTTAATTGATGAATATTTGGAATATCAAAATAAATATAACAAAAAGTTTAACAATAAAGCAGTTGTATTTATGCAAGTAGGTGGATTTTTCGAAATGTATTCAACTAAAACAAAAGGACGAAATTTAGAAGAGCTGGGAGATATATTAAATTTAAAATATACAAAGAAAAATAATAGTATTGATGACGTTAGCACAAAAAATCCATATATGGTTGGATTTCCAATCGCCGCAGTACATAAATATATTAAAATGCTAATGGATGAAGGCTATACAGTAGTTTTGATAGAACAAACAACTTCACCTCCAAATCCTAAACGTGAAATAACTAATATTTATTCAGCTGGAACATATATAAACGATGTTGCATATCCAGAAGCAAACAATCTAGTTTGTGTATATCTTGAAGAAGAAAAACAACTAGATGGAAATAGTATTGTATGTACAGGATTATCTGTCGTTGATTTATCAACAGGTTCTATTAATATTCATGAAGCATATTCTACTAAACAGGAACGTTCGATGGCTCTAGATGAAACATCTAGATTTATTAATAGTTATTATCCTAAAGAAATATTAATTTATAATACTACATCACAAAACAAAGAAGAACTTATCAGTTATTTTGAAATAGAAAATAAAATATATACATATCAAACAGAAGTTGATAAAAAATATACAACTGTTAAATATCAATCAGAAATCTTTAAACGATCGTTTAACAACAATATACAACATCCATTTGATTATCTCGAAATAACTAAAAATATATATTTACGTGTATCATTAGCTTTGTTGTTAAATTATGCTTATAAACATAATGAAAATATCATATCAAAATTGTATAAACCAGAATGGTTTTCGTCTAATAACTTAATATTAGGAAACAACGCAATCAACCAACTAAATTTAATCGATAACAATGATCATGTATTAAAGCGAAAATTTAAATCTCTCTTTGACGTTGTAAATCATACTTCTACAGCAATGGGGAGAAGAACATTAAAACAATCTCTATTATCCCCATTATTAGATGTTCAAAAGTTATCTTTAATGTATAATAAAATAGATACGTTTTTAAAAAAAGATAGATATCTTAAATATGAAACACATCTTAAATCAATATTAGATTTAGAGAGATTTAATCGTAAAATTAATTTAAACATTATTCATCCATACGAATTACATTCTTATATAGAAAGCTATAAGTCCGTTTTGGTATTATTTAAACTAATTATTAAAGACAACGTTAATATTGGTGTATTAGAACAACATATTAAAGATATAAACAAGTTTTTAAAATATATCGAATGTTTTAATTTACTAATATTAAGAAAATATACAATGACTGATATCAAAGAAAATATTTTTATAAAAGGCTCTTATAAAGATCTAGACGAAATCGACAACAATATTAACAACGGAGAAGAAACAATTGAAAAATTAAAAAATGAACTAACAAAAATTTATATGTGTATGAACGAAAAGCATATACTTAAAAATAAACCAGTTTTTCTAAGCATAAAACATAACTCTGTAGACGGATATTATATACAAGTATCTAAATCCAAATGTGGAACAATTAAAAATTATAAGAAAGCAATAACAATCGATGGAAAAGAGTTATATACAAAGGATTTGATATATAAAGAAATGAAAAGTGTTGTTAAAATTACATGGAGAGAACATAAACAATTATCGGATGATATGGCTGTATTAAAAGACAAATTAGCTATTTTAGCTAACAAATATTATTTAGATAAAATTAAAGATATGCAAACTAAATTTAATTCAATCTTTAATAATATTATTGTGTTAGTGTCTCAAATAGATGTTATTAAATCACACGCCAAAACAGCTAAGTTATATAACTATACTAAACCTAAAATTAAACAATCAGATCATGGATATTTAAAAGCTATACAATTAAGACATCCTATTATAGAGCGTATTATCGACGTCGAATATATCCCTCATGACATCGATTTAGGAAACGAAACTAAAGGCTTGTTAATATACGGATTAAACTGCTCTGGAAAATCTAGTTTAATGAAAGCTATCGGAACAAGCATAGTTCTAGCTCAAGCAGGCTCATTTGTTCCAGCCTCTAGCTTTGAGTTTTCGCCATATAAAATGCTGTTTGCTAGAATTACTGGAAATGATAATATTTTTAAAGGTTTGTCGTCATTTGCCCTTGAAATGACAGAATTAAGAACTATATTTCAACGAGCAGATCAAAATACACTAATTATTGGTGATGAAGTAAGTAGAGGAACAGAACCAATATCAGGAACAGCTATAGTTGCATCGTCTATCATTAAACTATCAGATGTTTCAGCGTCTTATATATTCGCATCACATTTACATCAAATTGCTAAATTAGATAAAATTAAAAATATAAATAGTTTAAAAATCAAGCATTTAACAGTCGAATACAATAGCAAAAAAGATATTTTAATATATGATCGATTGTTAAAAGACGGAATCGGAGAAGAAATTTACGGCTTAACAGTTGCTAAATATATATTACAAAATAAAGAGTTTATTACGTTAGCTCATGAAATTAAAAACGATATTTTAGGAACAAAATCAGAACTTATATCAGATAAAACATCAACTTATAATAAAGGAGTATATGTATATGAATGTGCAATATGTGGAGATAAGTCAAGCAAAAAAAATATATTGGATACGCACCATATCAATCATCAAAAAAATTGTAAAAAAGGATTTGTTAAAAGTAAAATACATATTCCTATTAATAGTCCAAGTAATCTTGTATCATTATGTAAAAAATGTCATATAGCTCATCATGAAAATAAACTAGAAATATCAGGATATGTAATGACATCTGATGGCAAACAATTGATTTATAAGAAATTATAAGTTATAAAAAATTGATGATATAAATTTATTAATTCATATTATTAAGGATTGTTAAAATACATAATGTCTTCTACAAATGATGAAATACGCTTTCATTATAGTCTTGTATGCCACGGATGTATAGCTGGAACTATGACTCACCATAACTGTGGACTACGCTGTCATGAATGTAATAAATATATTCAAAACGAAGATAACGCGGTTAGTGTATTGACTCATTATATATTCGATCCATATTCTCTGCGTCGCATCTATGTGTGTAGCGATTGTTTTATTAAGATTCCCAATAATACAATTCTAGAAATTGTAAGAAAATAATATTAAAATTTTATTAAATTTAATAATTTATATTATTTATCTTTATAAATAGATAAATAATAAAGATAAGTTAAAATTATATGTCGCTAAAATCTAATAATTACAATATAATATTATAGTGTAAATTATTATATTAAGTGTTTAAACTACTTTTAATGTTACTTCTTCGAGTAACTTTATCATTATATCTCGCACTATTTCTAAATCAAATGAAAAACTAGATTTGTTATAGTTATCTTGCAGTGATTCTTGTAAATGTTCTATAGAGATTTGTGCACAACAAAGCCGAGTGTTAATATAGGCTTTTACATCATCATCATTCTCATCCTCATAAATATTGTTTAAATTGGTAGATTTACACACTTCATTCACTGCTTTTATTAGTTCTATTTGGCGTCTAGTGTATTGGTTATAGTGCTTAGCTTTAATAACACGACAAACCATTAATTAGATAATACAATATTACATATATTAACTTATGACTTTTAATTTCATGTTTTTTTATATCATTTAATAAATAATAAAAACCAATAATTAGAATATATAATATTAAAGTATGAGGGTTTTCACTATAAATTCGAAAAGTTGAATAAAATGATATTATGTTAATTTTTCGTTTGTTATTTTATGTGTAATTATATCATAACTTTAACAATTTTTTTCAAATAACTATCATCAATAACGACGAACCGTAAAAGCATCAATTATATCGTTGTAAAAATTAGTTTTCTCTTTCTTTGTGCTGAATACAACTAGGATACTTTTAAAATTAGCTATAATTGGTTTACCTTTAAATTCATAATAATAGTTGTATGGATAAAGAATATATATAAATACTAAATTATTGCTATTAAGCATATCTTTAAAGAACTGTGCATCATCCCAGTAAGGTAATATCGAATATATAGTCAACTGTTTATTATGTTCTCTGGCTTTGATAAATATTGAGTTTATTTTAGTTATCATATTATTCATTACATCATAAACAAACGGCGGGTTTGCTGACCACACACCTTCATATTGTTCCAAATCAAAGAAATTTCCTATGCTTCCAAATATACCGTCTACATCTGGAAACAACGAACAAAATTTGGCTTCTGGTTTATTAATTAATTTACTATTTAACGGTGACGCAAAACCTTCTAATCTCATTCCATATTTGTTATACCATACATCATATATATTACGTGGTATGCTCCATGTTTGCCCTCGTTCTAAAACTGTGTTATATCTAAGTCTCATTAATAATATATTGTTGGTAGATATTCCTAATAATTCCCATTTATTATATATATCGCTGTTTATGTCTTCACTAAATTCTTTATATTTTAATTCATAGCTATTTTTTTTATTTTTGATTTTAATCGTATTATCTTCATAACTAACTTGTTTTTCTAGCAAAAATTCTTTTATTAAATCCAAGACTGATTGTACATATTCCTTTGCATCTTCATATGAAGCAATATTTTTCTCTACGATTTCATTAATCATTTTTTTATTAAAATCATCATCGATTGATACATCATAATATATCGTACTCCATTCGTGTGGTTTACGATTATTTATCATTTGAATAAACCATCTTTCTACTATATTCGCTGCTTCATATTTAAGTTTTTTCTCTTTGTTAGTTTCGTTTAATTTGATTTGTTTGTTGCATAATTTATATATACCATTTAAAATAAGTTTTGACAATATATATTGTTGATATTCAATTTCAATATTCATTTACACCTAATTAATATATCTAGATATATTAATTTAATATTATATCTAGAATATTTATAGATTACCTCGTATCGGTTGCTTTTATATATACATACACAATTCCGTCTTTAGATAATCTTAATTTATGTTTTACTTTAAAATTAATAGATATTCTATTTAACATAATTACGATTGAACTAATATAATTTGTAGTATCTTCATCCATCGAATCATATTTATCTAATGTATTTTCAAACATAAGTTCGTTATTATTTATTTTCATTTCACAATTACAAAGATCCTTATTGAGAACGCGACAAGATGTATTTTTATGTTCTGTCCATATCATATCTTCTAAATGTTCTCCTCCAGCACGATGTTGATATCTAGATAATATTTTTATTGTTTCTTTGCGGAATTCAGTTAGAGACATTATTTTTGGAATTGGATTATAGTGATCTAACTCATAACGAAGTAAAATTCTATTTATTTGTTGAGGAGATAAAATTTTGTTCAATACGTGGCATTTTTCTGTGTCCAACATTTTTTGTAATGTCGTGTGAATATATTCAGCATAATGTTGATCATATAATTTCTGTCGTTCATCGTGTATTTTTTTAAGTGATATTTCAAAACTATCTTTATCTTCAGTAATGTTATTATTATTTATTTTATACAAATTATCAAACCAATGTAATCTATTATAAATTTTCATATTATATGCAATATGTATTGGTTTTTTTAATTTGTAATTGTTATAAATATTATATGTATCCATATATAATAACTATAATATTATTATTATTTCATACTATTATCAATTTCAATTATTTTGTCCTTTAATTCTTTTATTTTATCAACAGTCCAATCACAATCATCTTCTTCATAAAACTGTAATTCAGCTTTAAACTTATCTAACAATAATTTCTTTCTAAGTATCTGTAATTGATGTTTCGCATCCATGTATATTAATACATATTACTATGTTAATTGCAATATGATTTATATTCAATTTTATCTATATTATCCTAATATTTATATAGGGTTGTGGTGGTTCAACGTTTACACTAGTATCTCCTATTTTAGCTTCATGTTTTCCGCAAATTTCTCTACATACGGGACATTTATGGTTATAGTTTTCCAAATATTCTTTAATACATTCTTCATGAAAAAAATGTTTACACGGAATAATAATTGCTTCTTTCTCTATGTCCTCTAAACAAATAGAACATGTCGATGTAAATTCTTCATTTGGTTTATCTTTTAAATAATCTTCTTTTAATTGTTTTATATCAACTGGTTTTAATTTTTGTAATTCGTCAGTTGCTAATACAAGAGGTACGCTATCCAGAACTGGTGCTGGTTGAATAAAGTCAAATGCTATATTATTGTTATTAATCGGATATGCAGTTCTCAATAGTTGAAGTAAATTGTTAAAAGTATCCGTATATACGTGTTCCGTCATCGCTAACTCTTCTTCACGTGTATTTGCGATATTAATTATATTCCCTAAATCAATATTCATAATATTACTTATATTTATTAGAGATGAAAAATGCGTATTATTATTGTTTCCCTCATTATTTACATTATTATGTTCTGGATTGTTTAATTCATCAAAACGTTCAGTCATCATTCTTCTCATATCATCTAATGAATATCTATATGCATTTTCTAATGTAATTGGATAGCCTAGTTCCTGGAGCTGACTGATCAAAGCGAATTCTTCTGTTTCGTTCATATCTATACAATATAATTATAATAATAGTTTATAATTTAAATATTCAATTTTTTTATATTATGATTTAATATATATGATATATTTTACTCATTTGGTATATATCTTTATAATAATCTCTTTGGTTATATATATATTACATTACTTTACTAAAAGTAATAAATTCGAACAAACTCAAATATTTAACGTTCCACATGTAAACGATAAATATCAAGATATTAATGATTTTCTATACTCAATACAGGAATTTTATTATGTTAACCCACAGGCATTTGAAGAAATGTTAGATAGTATTAACACAATTATGCAAATCAAAAATAAATTTGATATAACTATAAAAAATTGTACTAAATATTATATAATTGCACATAATTCGAAACGCAATTGCATAAATTCCCTACACTCTATAATATATAACTTGTCAGCTAATCGTAGTATAACTTATAAATTATCTAATTCATTAAAAGTACTTGAACAAATATTAAATAAATATTTATATGAAATGTTAGATATTTGCAAACATAATATTAAAGTCGATGTAAATTTAACGCCTATATATCTAAAACAACAACCATACAATACTTTTGAAGATTCAATATATGAATTATATTAATTTAATGTAGGTGATATAAAATATATAATTTATTAAATAATTATATATATGAACAATTTTGAATTAATAAGCTTAGATAATGTAAATGTATATGAATTTTATCAAATTTGTAATATTTTATACGGATCCAAACATACAGTTAGAAAAATCATTTATTGTCCTTACAATAAATATCGTTCTTTAAAAACATATCGTTTAACTCCAAATCAATTAATTTCATTATCAGAATCAAAAAGCAAATTAAATTTTCGACATTATGATTGTAAATATTTAAAGGATATACCTATTGTCGATATCGAAGATATAATACCAAATATAATCGCTATATAAATAGTTGACATTTATTATTCTTTTATTATGTCTCTTATTGATTTATCAACAGCGGTTGTTACTGTTTTATTTAATGTGTCGTTTAGTGATGTATCGATAGATGAGTCTATCTTACATTTAGATAAAATAACCGCGATCAAATAATTGATAAATAATGCAAGTAATATTAAAAAGATACCAATATAAAATAATCGATCTTTTACTGTTATTATTTCTGCAAATGATTTGTTAGATTTAAAATCATAATACATTGATTTTATGTTTTCTCCAAAATACATAACGTGATCTAATAATGAAAAACATTTATGCTCGTTATTAACATTTTCATAATTTTCTTTATATCGTGGTCGTTCCGCTAATGCTTTTAATCTTTGTTGTTCGGCGTATTTATCAAAATTTTTATTAAAATGTTTAACGTCAAATTGATGATCTAAATTAAAATTAAGTCCTCCCCCAGAACTCATTATTATAGAGTTGTTTAATTTACATTCATAGTTATTTTTAAACAATTTCATTATATATAATATATATAATATTTGTTTTAAAAATTATTTAAAATTAATTA
>Ga0209343_10007074_pt1 | contig 13302 bp, 11 predicted proteins | sample RifCSPlowO2_02_FD_184026 | JGI IMG/M metagenome (GOLD analysis project Ga0209343, IMG submission 184026) | Groundwater microbial communities from Rifle, Colorado - Rifle CSP2_plank lowO2_0.2 (SPAdes) (version 2) | ecosystem: Environmental > Aquatic > Deep subsurface > Groundwater | place... | reverse complement strand
CGCCAGACTGAGCGGAATACGGGAATCGAACCCGCATCCCCGGCTTGGGAAGCCGGTATACTACCACTGTACTAATTCCGCATCGCAACCCCATATATCACGAGGTGGCGCGATCTTATGATCTTTTAATTTCTAACATTACTCACTTTCACTCTTTCACAGCCTCAAACGGATTATGAATAGGAATGTAGAACTTTACTTTAGCATTCTTGATGATGTCATCCGTAAAAGCGATGAAATCCGGAACGGTTCTGATGAAATCCGGAACGGTTCTTTTGTCATCAACCTTTACAATGTGGTAACCGAATTGAGTCCTGACTAAACTCTCGCCTAACTGGCCCTTTTCTAAAGCAAACACCGCTTTCTCAAATTCCGGTACCATAACGCCTTTGCCGAACCAGCCTAAATCACCGCCAGCGTCTTTCGTGCCGTCAGAACCGAACTCTGCCGCGAGTTTAGCAAAATCTTCGCCGGCTTTAATCCGTTTTAACACGCTTTCCGCTTGTTTTTTGACTTTAGCGTCGTCTTTTTCAGTTTCCACTTTGAACAAAATGTGGGTGGCTCTAACTTCCGGAACTGTAAACTTCGTGTACGCCTCGTCTACGCTTTCAGAAAACACCTTCTGTGTTTTTTGTTCCAAAATCAACGGCTCAATCACTCTTTCCACATATTTTGCCAATGTCCAGCCATATTTTTCATTCAACTCTTTTTCCGCATCCTCTTCCGAACCAAGCTGTTCGATTATCCTCGCTTTCATTTCTGTTATATCAGACTCCTCAACCGTTACTTTTAATTTTTTTGCCAAATCAGCGATTATCACGTTCGCCATCAAACTGCTAATCACTTGGTCGGATTTCTGCTCATTGGTAATTTCTGGAACTTCGCTTTGGCTGGCATAGAATTTTTTTATCGTGCCCAAATCGTCAATATAGTCCGCGTAAGTAATTTTTAAGCCGTTAATTTTTACTGCCGGCAATTGTAAAAATTTCGCTGTCGCCAATACCGCCTTATTCTCCGACAATTGCTTCGTTGAATATTTCACCCAACCCAAAAACACTAACGCCACGACCACTAAAATACTTACAACTCCCAAACCAAAAATCTGCGCGTTTGTCAGTTTTTTTGATTTAACGCAACACGATAACGGCTTTTGCTCTGCCTCGGTTGATTTCTCGACCTCCGCCCCCTGATTGTTTTGCTCGTCCATAAAATTAAATTAGTAAATAATTTGTCAATTGTTAATTTTTGGCAACTCATGCCGAGTAAAATAATACCACCATTTAGTCGGATTGTTCAAGCGGGGTTTCTCTTCTTTGCTTTCTTGGCTTGGTTTGACTTCCACTTCAGGGTTAGTTACCACCATAACATTTTCACCGGGTTTCTTCAAATTCAACTCGGTGCGCGCCTTTTCCTCCACAAAAGCGTCAGAGGTAACATACTTCAAAATCTCCATTGATTCAAGCTTCTTGTATTCCAATCGCTTGACTTCGTCTTGTAAAGCGTTGATTTCTTGCCTAATTTTATAATCTTGATAATACGCCCGTCCATAACCAATCGCGACTAAAATAGCACAAATCAACGCTATTAGCAAAAATAGGCGTGATCCAAAAAAACGCTTTAAAAAACTCTGTTTTTCACGTTGCATGGATATATTATATCATTTTAAGTATCGTTCCCGCAATTCGTTAATTTCTTGTTGCACGTAAACCGGCTGTTTGATTTTTTCAACCACAATTTGGACTTTGCCATTGCCGGTCTGAATCTGCAAACTGCCGTAACGAAAAACTGTGCCGCAAAAACCTTTAATTCTGCCGGACACGTCTTCAATTTGGCCGTATGGCACGTCGGAAATCTCTTTATCAAGAAAACCGCGCTGGTCAATATCAACAACGCGGTGAGTGGTAATAACCAAAATATTTTTTTTCCAGATAAAAATTGTCTTGATTAAAATAAAAACACCGACGACTACTGGTATAAAAAACAGCGCCTGCCCCCACCAACTGTGGTTAAACAGCCAAAACATAAAAAAGAACGGGACGACAAACAAGACAAATACCAGAATCCACGACCAAAAAAAAGTGAGACCGTAGCGGCGGATTATAAAAACAATCTTTTCTTTTTCTTTTAATTTTATCAGCTGTTCAATAGACATGGCGGATTGAAAAATGTAAATATCAAAATGTAAAATGTAAGAATCGCCAGCGTTGTTTACATTTTTGGAAGTCATTGCGAGCCTTCGCAGGCGAAGCAATCCACACCGTTATCGCGTTCTCGTGATTGCTGGATTGCGGAGCCTGTCCCGAGTGAATGCGAGGGATCGCGCGAGCTCCTCGCAATGACAGACTTGTTACCCGGTAGTTGTGAAAGTATATACAACGCTATTAAATCTTACATGTAAAATTTTCAATTCTGATTTTTAAATTTTAAATTATCCCTCGCCATCTCCCGGTCATCCCACGGAATCATTTCTCCTCCGGAAATACACATCGCCTGCTCCGACCCCTTGCCGGTAATTAAAATCAAATCCCCTGCTTTTGCCATTTCTATCGCCTTTTTAATCGCTTCACGCCTATCTAACACTTCAAACAAATCCTTGCCTAATTTTTTACCAGCTTCTCGCGCGCCGGCGGAAACGGTTTTAATTATTTCCATCGGGTCTTCATCATACGGGTCCTCGTCAGTAACAATAAAAATATCCGCTTTCTCCCCGACTAATTTTCCAATCGGCCCGCGTCTGGCTTTATCGCGTCCGCCGCCGGTTGAACCGCAAACGTGGATAACGCGCTTTGGTTTTAATAAATCAACCACTTGATACAACGCGGCCAAAGCCACCGGCTCAAAGGCGTAATCAACAATAATCTTAAAGCCTTTTTTTTCAAATCCAGGAATAAATTCAATTCTGCCCGGCGGAGCTTTCAACTCATTCACTGCTTTTTCTATCACTGACCAGCTCACGTCTAACGCGCGCAGAACGGATATGCTCGCTAATATATTCATTATGTTATGTTCACCGAAGAGACGCGGGGCGAATAACCTCTCGCCCACTTTGAATGTCAGACCGTCTTTTGTGACTTTGACATTGGTTGCGGATAAGAGATAAGAGATAAGAGATAAGTCTGAATAATATTCTTTTTGATCTTCTCGCCCAAAAACAATTTGTTTGTCAAAAAAACCGGAACCCAAAAACTCATCACAATACTCACTGTTACCATTGATAATTGAAGTCTTCACCATTTCACCGCAACACTCTTTCTCTAAACTTTTAAAACCAAGTTTTCTCGCGTCTTTCTTTCCATAGCCGCACATTGACGCGTTTTCAAAAATCCCCAACTTCGCTTTCTTGTAATTCTCAAACCCGCCGTGGGATTCAATGTGTTCCGGATATAAATTAGTTAAAATCATCATGTCATAATTGATAAACCGATTGCGATACTGCAAATAACCCTCGGATGTGGTTTCAACAATCGCGATCTGACAGTCGGCGTCCGCCATTTGCCGCAGATAGCGCTGAATTTCCATTTTGCCGAGCATGGTCATCTTTTTATCATTCAATTTCTGTTCCCCGGCAATATAAAAATCAACAGTTGACAATGAGCCGACTTTATAATTAGCGCTCTCAAGCATCTGACGCAAAAAATGAATCGTGCTAGATTTCCCACTCGTGCCGGTAACTCCGATCACCAGCATCTCTTCCGACGGATGATGATACTTGACTGCCCCATACCACGCGTAAAACCAATGACGCAGGTTGAGGAATTTTTTGGGCAATATCTTTTTTAAAGCTGATTTGATTGGCATAGCACTTACATTCTATCTTATTTTGGCGGTCTTGACAATAACTAGAATTTTATTTAAAATGCCAAACAAATCCACACCGATGGATTAAAGGAGGACATTTGAGCAATCCCAAAGGACGCTTGCCGGAAGAGTTCCGGCTCTCATTCACCGTCCTCAGCGCGACCATCATCATCGTTCTTTCTTTTCTCGCTCTCATCGCCGCACTATCATCACACTTCTCTTTCGTGTTCAGAAACACTGCCGAAAGATGCCTCTTCCTGCTGGACATTCTAATGATTGACGCCGCGATCTTCATCACACTACTCTCAAAAGAGATGAGGCAGTCTGGCCTCCGACTCACCAACCGCGCCATCCTCGATTCTCTCCATGACCCGTCCGGGTCAACAAAGGGATCCAAGTAAAAAAAGACCGCCCTGCAACATCGGGCGGTCAATGCATTTTAATAGCCAAAAAATTTAACTCCGGCGAAAATTTCTATTGCCTCCGCGAAACGGCCTGCCGCCCTGATGTTGGCGACGCTGTCCGTTGCCGCGAAATTCTCTAACTTCCGCGGTAACCGCGCGGCGCGGAGGTAAAACCGGCAAAACCAAAACCTTAATGGATTTTTTTATTAGCCGTTCAATTTGTCTAACATCCCCGCGTTCCTCCGGCGTGACGAACGACACTGCTTTGCCGAACTTTTCGGCCCGGCCGGTTCGCCCGATGCGGTGGACATAATCTTCCGAATTATCCGGCAGATCATAATTGATGACCAAAGCGATGTCATTCACGTCAATACCGCGCGAAGCGATGTCAGTCGCGACCAGCACGCGGAATCTCCCGGATTTGAATCCGGCCATGGCCAATTTTCTTTGCGCCAATGATTTATTGGAATGAATTTCCGCGACTGTGTGTCCCATCGCGCGCACATTCATGGTGATTTTTTTCGCGCCGTGTTTGGTGCGGGAAAAAACCAAAACCGTGCCGGTTGTGTCAGATAAAACTTTATCTAAAAGCTGGCTTTTCGCGTCTTTTGGAACAATAAACAATTCTTGTTCAATGTTTTTCGCGGCGGTGCCGGAAGGCGCGACTTCTATGCGCAATGGTAATTTCATGTAACGCGCCGCCATCTCGGAAATAGCCGCCGGCATGGTGGCGGAAAACATCAAAGTTTGATGCTCGCGAGGAATCCAGTTTAATATTTTTTTGATTTGCGGCATAAAACCAATATCCAACATCCTGTCAGCTTCATCCAATACCACAATTTTTATATTGTTTAAAGAAACATTTTTTTGCTCCAAGTGGTCCATCATCCGACCCGGCGTGGAAACAATAATATGCGGGTTGCGGCGCAATGATTGAATTTGTTGGTGCGAGGAAGCGCCGCCGATAATCACCGCGGTTCTAAGACCGATTGATCGGCCAATTTTTTGCAAAACTTCATCAACTTGCAAAGCCAATTCTCTGGTTGGCAATAAAATAAGACCTTGCCCTTGGTGCGCGGCCAATTTTTGAATCATCGGTATCGCGAAAGCCAAAGTTTTGCCAGTGCCGGTTTGCGCGATGCCAACGATGTCCTTGCCGGACAAAGCCGATGGAATGCACTGGCGCTGAATCGGCGTTGGCGAAGTAAAATTTTGCTTGGCCAAAATGGCGAGCAAATTTGTGGCAATGCCAAGATTGTTAAAATCCGGCATAGCCTGATTTGTCTGTGTCATATGTGTTTTTTAGTGACCTCCCGATTTTGTCTTGAACAAAATCGCGGATCCTCGGTTTTGACCGAAGTCAAAATCGGGACGAATCAACCATGGTCACACAATGACACAAAAGAGGTTCGAGTCTGTGGCCGCTTAATACGGCCAAAATATACTTGGGATATACCAGTATAGCACAAAACAAGAATTTTGTCAAGTTTATGCCAAAAAACAGCTGGTTAGAGCTGTTTTGGCGACTGGCACGGGGTTTACGAACAAATTCGAACGGAATTTAAGGAAAATTAGGGCGGGCGGAAGGAAGGGGTGTTGGGAGGGAATTCCGCCCGCCCACCGGCGCGCTTTTGACGATTTCAAGTTTTTCTATTTGTTTTGAATAATTTACCCCCATGTGGATAACTTGACAAAAATATTTTAAATGTGGTATAGTTGTCTTACAAGCGATAGCAGTGTCGTTTGAGATAAACTGCAAAATCTCCTCTCAAGGGAGATTTTTTGCTTGTTTTAAAGCAATTTTTAACAACTCGTGTCTAAAATCTATTAAATCAAAATAATAACTACTTGCCGGTGGCAACTCCTTTGCGACATGACCTACTCTAGAAAAAACAATGACGATTTTGCCCTGCCCTCTCAAAAACTTTATCAGGTACTCAAAATCACAATCACCAGAAAAAAGCATTAAAGTGTCGAATTCCTTTAATTTGTGAGTTGCGTCAACCGCAATCTCAACATCAAAATTAGCTTTACGATGGGGTGATTCTGGAGTGTGATCCAAATATTCTTTAAGTGGTTTGGTGCGTAATTTAAATCTTAAAATTTTATCCAAAAACCATAAAAATTTTCTATGAGAATCCGTTTGAAAATCCGCTGAATAAAATTTTATCTCTACCAAATTACAAATACTTTTAAAGAATTGGTTAAATTTATCATAATCAATTCTCCACCTCAACTGATCTGCGGTATATTTTTTAAATTCATCAACTACATCTTTTGGATTAACCCACATATCTCTAACAGAACACTCTAAATTAGCGGCATCTATATATATCAGTACTCGCCCCTTAACCGCTTTTTTTAAATTTTCTAAATAGAGATTATTCATATTCTAATAACTACACGCTATTTTCTGCTTAATGACGCTTGTATAGTATACGATTTTTACAGTCAGATCGTCAAACGAAAAAAGTTTACTTCTACGCACTCGAAACCTAACAAACCAAAAAACGAGCTAAAACTCGTTTTCTATGGTGCACGGGCGGAGGGAATCGAACCCACGCTAGAGGTTTTGGAGACCCCTGTACTACCACTATACTACGCCCGCTCTAATTAAATAGCCCCGATTTAACGGGACTATTATACTCTATTTCGTCTCTTTATGCAAGGTGTGTTTTTTGCAGTGTTTGCAGTACTTGCTAAGCTCCAATCGCTCTTTAAGCAATTTTTTGTTCTTGCGAGAGAAATAATTAGTTCGCTTGCAATCCTTGCACTCAAACTTTATCATGTTTTCCCGTTCTTTTGATGGCATATAAATAATTTAAAATTAAAATATCAAAATTGAAAATGAGAGCCGTTACGCGGATTTGAACCGCGGACCTACTCCTTACCATGGAGTTGCTCTACCAACTGAGCTATAACGGCACGTCTCCGCCGCGCTGCGCCGTGTAAACTCACTAACGGATCAGCGTCAAAAAGTGCCACCATTATATCTTATCTATATCATGGCTGTCAACATTAGTTCTGACAACTCGGACAAAAGTGCGTGCCGCGGCCGTTTAACTTGATTTTTTTAATAATCGTTTTACAGCGACGGCACCTCTCCCCGGCGCGGCCATAAACATTCAAATGTTTTTTGAATCCGCCAATCCGACCGTCGCTGTCCACATAGTTATTAAAAGTCGTGCCGCGTTTATCAATTGACTTCCTAATAACTTTCGCAATGGATTCGTACAACCCGCGCGTCCGCACACTTGTTAATTTGTAAACTTTCGTCATCGGCCTGATGCCGGCCAAAAAACAACTTTCGTCAGCGTAGATATTGCCGATACCCGCGAACAGGCTTTGATCTAATAACGCCGATTTAATACTGATTTTCTTATTTTGCAGACGCGATAAAAAATTTTTTAAAGTAAAACGTTTTGTCAGCGGCTCAATGCCATATTTTGATTTGATTTTCAGCAACTCTTTTTCATCAACCAAATGCAGATAACCAAATCGTCGCAAATCATTAAAATACAAAACACTTTTGTCCGCGAAAACAAAGGTGGCGCGAGTGTAATTATTCGGTAATTTCACCGGCTTTGATCCCTCGTGTCCACCAATAACAATCTGCGCGCCGTGTCGATAAATTAACTGGCCGGTCATTTTTAAGTGCACCAACAGATACTTTTCTTTTCCCGACAAAACAAAAATTAAAAGCTTTCCGATTCGATCAATATCAACAAATCTTTTGCCAACTAAAAAACGCGCGAAAACGGCGCGGCTTTTATTCAATCTCGCCTTAACCGTCGTCTCAACGCCAATAATTTTTTTATTCAATATTTTCCTTCTCAAATCTTGGCGGATTATTTCCACTTCCGGAAGTTCAGGCATAACAATTACAAATAACTGCCGCTATCTTTTATTTTTTTCTATTTCTTTTTCTATTTCAAAAAAATCATTAGTATGCATAATTTCATCATACTAGAGCCGCCTCAGGGATTCGAACCCAGGACCTTCACTTTACAAAAGTGTTGCTCTACCAGCTGAGCTAAGGCGGCACGGCTTCGCTGAAGCTACGCCGTATAAACTATTTCTTAACAGTGTGTGGCAAAAAACTAGTTTACAGGGCGTGACGCAGTGAAGCCCTGTGGGTGGGGAAGGATTCGAACCTTCGAAGCCCGAAGGCAACAGATTTACAGTCTGTCCCAGTTGACCGCTTTGGTACCCACCCATGGGTAATTTTTAATTTTTAAATGCCGATTTCATCGAGCATCCTCGACAAAGTCGGGACAATTTTTAATTAATTAATTTCAAATTTAACAATTACTCTATCTTCTCCACCCTATCTTTCAACACTTCCAGCTTCTGATTCTCCGGGTTAACCATGCGCAACCTTTGAAAAGCGTCCTCGGCTGTCTGTTTATCCCCGCATTTTATACTAACTTCCACCAACATGTCAAGATACTTGGGATTCTGCGGCTCAAGCTCAACCGCTTGTTTAACCGCCTCCTGCGCCGTATCAAACTTATCAATTGAGAGCATCAGCTCGGCGATTTTGATGAAACGCGTCGCCTTGCTGTCTTCCACCATGAGACTTTTTTCATAATACTCAATCGCCTTTTCGATGTTGCCGCGTTCTTCCGCGATTTCCGCCAATTTTACCAATCCGCCATCATGCTGGGGATTCAAACGCGTGAGATATGTAAAGGCCTCCTCGGCATCTTCCAACTCGCTCTTTTCCAAATAAGCATTTCCTAAACCAAAATACGCGTCTTGGCTTTTCGGATCCAACCGAATCGCCTCAATATATTTTTTTTCCGCCAACTCCCAATCTTTTTGTTCAACGGCGACTTCCGCCTCTTTCAAAAGCGTAACGGCTCCAGCTTTCGCTTCCGCTGTCGTAGTCCGGCGTTTCTTTAGTTTCCGCTCCGAATCCAAAACTATTTTCTGAACCCTGCCGACATATTTTCTAAAAACCAACTGCAATTCTCTCAACTTTTGAAACAACGGACGCCAAAATTTTTCCTGACGCTTTCCAAACCCGGCCATTTTTTCTTCCACTTTCTTGCGTAAAATTTCTTCTTTCTTGCGATCCATTTTCACTTCCGGAATTGATTCTACGTCCAAAAGCGACAGCTGTGGAAACTTTCTTATGATAACAAAAATTATCACCGCCAAAGAAAGTAAGATGAGAATAAACGGAAGGATGCTATACATAATTAATTAACTTCACAAAACTTTCCAACTTGGTTGACGCGCCGCCGACGAGAACGCCGTCAATCACATCGCGCGCGGCATATGATACCACATTTTCCGGATTCACGCTACCGCCGTAAAGAACCGGAATATCTTGCCCCAGATATTGCTTCACCTCCAGCTTAATCCAACCATGCACGCTGTCGGCCTCGTCCGGACCGCAAGGTTTGCCGCTGCCAATCGCCCACACCGGTTCATAGGCGACCATAACTTTACCGCCGTTGATTTGCAAACCTTCAAATGCTTTCATCAGTTGTTTTTTTAAACGATACTCCCGTTTATTTTCATTTAAATCTTCTTGCGTCTCGCCGACGCAAACCACCGGTATCAATCCGGCGTCTAAACAAGCCTCAATTTTTTTACGAACATCATCATCGCTCTCATTAAAAACATACCGCCGTTCCGAATGTCCGACCAACGCGTACTTGCAGCCCGCTGATTTGAACATGTGCGCTGAAACCGCGCCAGTGTACGCGCCTTTGGATACCCAAGCCACATCCTGCGCTCCGGCCGCGATTCTGGAACCATTCAAACACATAATAACCTCGCGCGCGGCCAACGTGCTGGGAAAAATCGCGACCTCATTTTTCTCCTTGTTAAAACTTTCCTCAACCAAAGCCTGCGCCAAAATTACCGACTCCTCAAAATCAAGATACATTTTCCAGTTGCCAAAAACATATTTCATATATGCGAACTTACGAAATAATACGAAATTACGAACTACGAAAACTTAATTTTCGCGACGTCAATTTCACCGATGACTGCCGCCCTCATTTGATTAAAATCAAAAATTTTCTTCGCTGTTTTTCTGACATCCTCATTGCTAACCGCGTCAATTTCAGCCAAACGCTGTTCCGGTGTCTTAATTTTTTTCCTAAACAAAGCTTCTTTAACATACCAGCTCGCCTGAACGCTGGAATCTTCCAATGACAGCGCCAGGCCTCCGCGCATGTGGCTTTTCGCGTCCGCCAGCTCGCGCGAGGTTACGCCTTTTTCAACTATTTTTTTCGTTTCATCTTTCACTATTGTCAGAACTTTATTAATATTTTTCGCGTCCAAACCTGCTCTGACTTGAAAATAACCGGTATCGCGGAAACTGGCCGCCCCGCTCCGGACCATATAGGCCAAACCCAATCGCTCTCTGATTTTAATAAACAAACGCGAACTCATTGAACCGCCTAAAACCGTGTTTAAAACTACCATCGATGGCTGGTGGTCGTCATTACAATCAAACGCCGGAAAACCAATCGCCAACTGCGCCTGATCGGTTTTTTTATTTTCAATTCGCAATCGCAACTTCTTTTCTGATGAACCAAACTTCGCCGGCGCGTATCTCCTATCTCCTATCTCCTTTATCTCTTTTGTATTTTTTCTATTTCCAAAATATTTCGTTAATATCTTTCTAATATCTTTATTAATATTCCCCGCGACCGCAATCGTCATATTGCTCGGTTGGTAAAATCTGTCGCGATAAGCCAAAACTTCATTTCGCCTAAAACCCAGCACTGTCTTGTCCGTCCCGCCCTCGTCCCAACCCAAAGGACAGCCATCATACATCAGCTCTTCAAAAATCAGGTCAATATGCATGAGCGGATTGTCGCGATACATACGCAACTCTTCAACAATCACTGTCTTCTCCATTTCCATTTCTTTGGCGTCAAACTTGGAATTGAAAAGCATGTCGGAAAGAATATCCAAAGTTGTTTCAATATGATTTTTGTCAGCCTTGATATAATATCCGGTGTATTCTTTGCCGGTAAACGCGTTATAATCCGCGCCCAACCGGTCTATTTCGCGCGTAAGAATTAAAGTGCTTGGCCGTTTTTTAGTACCCTTAAACATCAGGTGTTCAATATAATGCGACACGCCGCTCAATTTTTCCGTTTCATAACGCGAGCCGACCGGCAACATTATCAAAACAGTCGTTGACTGGCTGTCTTTCAACGGAACCAAAAAAACATCCGTTTGATTTTGTAATTGAAAACGATCAAACATAAAACATGCGAAATGCGAAAGATTGCCCGCCCGACATGCCTGACGTCAAGTCATGGCAGGCGGGCGAAAATGCGAACAATAATTTAACAATTTAACAATTTTTCTTTAAAATATTCTCCCAACTCCCCAATATCCACCCGTTCCTGTTTCATTGTATCTCTATCTCTCACCGTCACTTTTTTGTCTTCCAAAGAATCAAAATCAATGGTAACGCAATACGGCGTGCCGATTTCGTCCTGGCGGCGGTAACGTTTGCCGATAGAACCGGTCTCATCATACTGCGTCATCCATCTCGCGCGCAAACCGGTTTGAATCTCCTTGGCTAATTTTTGCAATGGCTCTTTTTTTGACAACGGCAAAACAGCAATTTTAATCGGCGCTAAACTTTTGTGCAGACGCAAAACCACTTCAATCTCATGTTTGGCTTCGTCATCCCCGCTTCTCGCTTCCACCTCTTCATACGCGTCAACGAAAAACGCCAAAGCCGCGCGGTCAGCGCCATCGGAAGTTTCCACGATATGTGGAATAAATTTTTCTTTGCTTTCTTGGTCAAAATATGACAAATCTTGTCCGCTAAATTTACTATGACGCGACAAATCCCAATCACCACGGTCATGCACGCCAGCCAATTCTTTAAATCCCATTCCCGGATAATTGTATTCAATATCAAACGCCCGCGCCGCGTAATGCGCCAACTCGTGCTTCTCATGCTCGCGAAAACGCAAATTTTCTTTTTTAATTCCCAAATCCAAATACCATTTTTTGCGCGCTTCCATCCAATCTTCAAAACATTTCTTTTTATCTTTTGGATTGATAAAATACTGCTGTTCCATTTGTTCAAACTCGCGGGTGCGGAAAATAAAATGCCCGGGAGTAATTTCATTACGAAACGCTTTGCCGATTTGCGCGATGCCGAACGGCAATTTTTTCCGCGTCGCTTGCAAAACATTTAAAAAATTCACGTAAATTCCTTGGCAAGTTTCCGGACGCAGATAAATCGTGGAGGTTGAATCTTCGATCACGCCCATTTCCGTTTTGAACATCAAATTAAACTTGCGAATGTCAGTCAACGCGCCGCCGCAATCCGGACAAACTACATCATGTTTTTTCCAATCGCCCGGACGAAAATCAGGTTTAATCCCTTTCGCTTCCAACAAATGATCCGCGCGCCAACGTTTTTTGCATCCCTTGCAGTCAACTAACGGATCGGTAAAACCATCCACATGCCCGCTCGCTTCCCAAACTTTCGGATGCATCAAAATTGCCGCGTCTAAACCTACCACATCGTCGCGGTCTTGAACCATCGCCTTCCACCACATTTTCTTGACATTATTTTTAAGCTCCACGCCCAATGAGCCGTAATCATAGCAAGAAGACAGCCCGCCGTAGATTTCGGAAGATTGAAAAATAAAACCGCGGCGCTTGGCAAGAGAGACGATTGGGTCAAAAGAGTTGAGCATAGCATTGAATTAAACTGAATAGGGACGGATTTAAACTGATTGAATGACAAATAATCTTGGTTATTATAATAACATTTTGGAAGCAAAAAAACAAGGGCAGAATAAAAACCTACCCAACACCTTGCCCAAGCGCAAAAACCCTGCTAAAATATCAACAAGCTATGCCGCAAGTTGAAATCAACGCAATTTACAAACATTACAAAGGCGGATTATACCGCGTTATTGGTATTGCAAAACACAGCGAGACACTGGAAGATTTAGTTATCTACGAAACGCTTTATGACAATCAAATCAGCAAAAATCCCCTCCCCACTTAGGGGAGGGCGAGGGTGGGGTAGAATGTTTAGCCTACTATCCCGACTTCCACCAAGAATCTGATGGATTTAGAATTAACAAACACAAAA
>Ga0209343_10007072_pt1 | contig 13302 bp, 8 predicted proteins | sample RifCSPlowO2_02_FD_184026 | JGI IMG/M metagenome (GOLD analysis project Ga0209343, IMG submission 184026) | Groundwater microbial communities from Rifle, Colorado - Rifle CSP2_plank lowO2_0.2 (SPAdes) (version 2) | ecosystem: Environmental > Aquatic > Deep subsurface > Groundwater | place: Rifle... | reverse complement strand
GCGGTCTTCGGCAGAATCACGCGAGGTCACGAGAATGCTCGGAACGTCACGCAAACCGGGGTCGGCGCGCGCATGCTCCACAAAACCGAAACCATCCATGCCGGGCATCTCCACGTCCACCAGGAATAAGGCGTAGGGGTTGCGCTTGGCCATGTCCAGCCCTTCTTCCGCCGAGGTCGCAAGTTCTACGGTAAAACCGGCCGATTCGAGAATGCTGCTTTCCAGCATGCGTGTGGTGAGGGAGTCGTCAATGATGAGGATGGGCCGCAGGGGTTGCACCACTGGTGCAGCATGGCTGGACAGGCGCGTGATCTTGCCAAACTGCTCCGGGTCCAGCACCATACGGGGATTGCCCTCGGTGTCCAGGTGCATGCCCAAGACAATCGCCTCGGCCGGGGCCAGCGCGGGCAGGGGGCGCAGCACGACCGTGTCCATGCCACACAAGCGGGTCACCGTCACCGCGACCAGTTCACCCGCGCAGGCCACCACCACCACGGTCAGGGTGCTGCTGGCCTGGGCCATGCGCGGAAACAGGCCCAGTGTTAAGGGCGCCAAGGGAATCAGTTTCTCTTCATGCAAGATGGACATTCCTTGGGGCGAATGGACAATATCGGCGGGAAAAACACGCAAGGTGCGCTTCACCGCATCCAGCGGAATCGCCACCACTTGTCCACCCGCCTCCACCATCAGCACGTTCAAGGATGCCAGTGACAAAGGCACGCGCAACTCAAACATGGTGCCGCTGCCCATGCTGGTTTCCGCCGTCACTTCACCATTCAAGCGTTGTACGACTTCCCGGACCACATCCAGACCAATACCACGCCCGGCGAGCTCTGTGATGGTCGGGGCCGTCGTGATACCGCCCTTGAGCAGTTGACCAATCAAGTCCGTGGCTGTCAAACCATGTGTATCCAGGGCGACGGCCCCTTTTCTTAGAATGGCACGCCGAACCGCTTCGAGGTCCACCCCACCACCATCGTCGTGACAACGAAACCAGACGTGGTAGCCGCGACGGATCACCTCCAGCGTGACCCGCCCGGCGGGTGCTTTCCCATGCGCCTGGCGTTGCGCAACGGGTTCAATGCCGTGGGCGACCGCGTTGCGTACCAGTTGAACCAGCGCGGTCTGCACGCTGTCGAGCACCTCAGCGTCGATGCGTACATCCCCGCCACTGGCTTCAAAAATCACCTGTTTGCCCACACTGTGCGCTGCATCGCGTGCCGAGCGCTCCAGGGTATTGAACACCGTGGCCACAGGAACCAATCTCAACTTTTCGGCCGCATCGCGCGCCTGGCGCAATTCGCGGTCTATGCGCTCCACACTCGACACCATGCTGCGCTGTGCTGCGGCAATCGCCACTTGCACCTCCTCCGCCATAGCGCGGGCGGACGCGCTAGACGCCGCCATCTGTTCACTCCATTGCGACGCCAGACCCGCGGTCTTCTCCAGTGTGCTGGCCACACGGCGCAGGGCAGCCAGTTCGCTGCCGACCTCACCCAAGCCTTCGAGAACCACATCCACTTCGACAATGTCCACCCGCGCCATGCGCAGGGGGGCATCCGGTACACGCGCCTCTGCAACCGGACCCGCCTCTTGGGGGATGGTCAGCAGCGCCAACCGGGCATTCATCGCATCCACTGCGGCGAGAACGCTGTCCACCTGGGCCCGCGGAACCAGCATACCGAGGTCCCGATACGGCGTCAGCGTGTCTTCTACACCATGGATCAGGTCGGCAATTTCTGCCTGTTTAACCACGCGGGCCGCCCCTTTGAGCGTGTGCGCAAGCCGCAGCAAGCCCGGGACCCCGCCCTCACCCGCGCTGCCCTTGTCAAGGTCCAGCACACCTTTGGCCAGCGAATCCAGCAGCTCGCGGGCTTCAATCCGAAAATAGCGGTAGGCATCCTTTGCCATGTGCCTTGCGCCTAAGCCGCGTTGGGCTGAATCAAGCGGCGCAAGTCCATGGACAAGCCCGCAAGTTGCGCGGCAGTTTGCAGCGTCTGGGTGGAACTGGTTTCGGACTCCTGGGTCGCTTGGGCTACATCGGTCACCGCAAGCCGCACCTGTTCTGCCGCAGTGGCTTGTTGTTTGGTGGAGAGTTCAATTTCGCGGGCGGCATCGGTGGTGGTCCCCACCAAACCGGCAATTTGCTTGAACGCCGCCGCCACGTCAGTGAACTGGCGGGCCCCCGCGTCCACGGCCTTGGCGCCCCCCTCGGTGGCCATGACGGTGGTATTCACCGCACCGCGCACATCCTCAATCTGCGTGCGAATGCCCTTGGTGGAGTTGGCCACCCGGTCGGCCAGCTTGCGGATTTCTTCGGCCACCACGGCAAACCGTTTTCCGGCTTCTCCGGCGCCGCTGGCTTCAATCGTGGCGTTGATGGCAAGGATGTTGGTTTGCTCTGCAAGCTCGGACACCACGTCGAGCACGGCTCCAATTTCCTGCGACTTGCGGCCCAGGTCCAGCATGTGGCTGACCACCAGGTCGATTTGGCGCCGGATACCGGCAATCGCGTCCTGCCCCTTGTCTACTGTGCCTTCACCACTGCGGGCTGAACTGGCCGTTTGCTCCGCGATCTTGGCGACCCGCTGCGCACTCTCGGCGATCTGGCGCGAAGTCGCGACCAGTTCGCTGATCGTGGTGCTGATCTCGGCCATCGCACCGGCCTGCTCTTTGGCGCCCGAGGCCTGCTGGCTGGCCGCTGCTTGCAGTTCGGCCGATGAGCTTTGCACGTGGCCCACCGCAGCGCCAATTTGGCGGCTCAGGGTGCGCGAGAGCATGACGGCTACGGCGATGGCAAAGAGCGTGGTCAGCAGCGCAATCCCCACCACGGCATTCACCGCCTCGCTTGCCGTGTCGCTTGCGGCCTCTTTTGCCTCCACAAGGTGGCGCTCTTGGAACGTGGCAAAAAATCGCATGCTTTCGGCGAATTGGTCCCGGGCTGGCAGCAGCTTCTCGTCGAACACCCGCACAATCAACTCTTGTTTGGTTTGCTCGCGCTTGAGCCCCATGACTTGGTCGGCCACTTGGCGGTATTCCAAGGCACTGCGCTCCACGGCGTCGAGCAGGTGGCGCCCTTCATCGGTGACCAATCTAGACCGTAGCCGCGCCAAAGTGGTCGTGAAATCCTCGCGGCTGGCGCGCAAATTGACCACAAAGCGTTCTTCAGGGGAAATAATGAAGCCGCGCAACTGGGCTATCATTTTTTCCATATCGGTGTGCATTTTTTCAGTGTCTAGCAGTATTTGCGCGTTGACACTGATCACGCGGTCTTTGCTGACAACCACCGCGCGCAAGGCATAAATTGCGATGGCGCTGGTCAAAATGACGAAGACCAGCATGACTGCGTAGCCCGCCGCCAGCTTTTGTCCGAAAGTCCAATTTTTGTTCATGGAAGAACACTCCTATGTTGAACGGTTGAATCCACCTGCTTTTGTATGCCGCTGAGCAAGGACTGCAGTTGAATGACGGGCCGCACCGTATCCGTGTCACTCACCACATCAAAAACATGGGGGCGTGGCTGGCCTGGGGGTGAGGAGACAGCGTTGGGCGCCCGAACAATATGCGCTTGGGATACTGAAAAATGCATCTCAAAAGTTTCGAATGCCAGCGCAACGGCCTCGTGCTCTCGTTGCCATAGCAGCACCAACCAGCGCGGCGATACTGCACGCGCATAGCCCAGCAGGGCCGCCAGATCGTAAACCGGCACAATTTGGCCGCGAAACCCGGCAACACCCAGCAGTTCTGGAATCGGTGTCGGCAGCGGCATGATGTGGCAGCCCGCATGGATGCCATCAATGTCGGAGACGCGAATCGCGTAGGGGTCGCCGCCTATGCGTATCGCCAACAGGCTGGCGCGTTGCTCGGTTTCCATGCGCGGCGCCTGCGCGAACGACAGGTCGAACTCGCGGCGCAAGGCCAGCACCGATTCGACCATGCTGGGATTGCTCTGGGTCATACCGACTTCTCCAGGTTCGTGAGTTCAGCCCGGCACAAGGCGATCAGGGCTTCGCGTTTAAACCCCCCCCCAAACAACAACAAACGCGACGCATCTTCTTTTTGCAGCAGCAGCAAGGCCTGCGCAAGTTCGCGCTGCGCGCTTAAGGGCTCGCCCCGCCTGCGCGCCAACAAGCCCAGATGCAAGCGCGGCATGGCAAAACTGGGGTCGAGGTAGGTCGCGGTTTGGTCGTTCTCGATGGCGAGCGCCAGGTCGCCCGCACCCTCGCAGCACAAGGCCAAAACATAGTACGCGCCTGCATTCAATTCGTCGCATTCAAGCAGCGCCCGGCACGCAGCCTGTGCCGCGTCCAAAGCGCCGCTATGGCTCAAGGACACCGCCTTCAACAACAGCACATCGGGGTCCAATGCCTGGGTCACCGGAAGAACCCTTAGCTGTTCAAGGGTTTGGTCGTACCGTTCATGGTGCAGGTATTCGAGCGCCCGGTGGAGATTGGGCGCTGGCCACTTGTCGGCCGACAAAACCGGGGCCAGAAACGTATCGGCAAGCGGGGCGCTGAGCGCCTGGATGCGGTCACTGGAACGCTGGATTTCTGCAATCCATGCCGTATCCCCCAACACCGCCGAAGGCTGCCAACGTGTGGGCAAGGGGAACACCGCAGGGAGCGTCCATGGCTCGGGATCTGCGGTGGACTCTTTGCGCTGGTAGTAGAAGGTGCCGTGGGTATGGCACAGATGAAAGTCATTGGACAGACCACGCAAGGTTTCGGCATGCCCCAGAAAAAGATAACCACCGGGCACCAGCGCACGTGCAATGCGTGCGATCACCGCCTGCGCTTGCTCGGGCGTGAAGTACATCAGTACATTGCGGCAAAAGACAATGTCAAACGACGCAGGTTTCCAAAAATCCGGCGCCGCCTGCGCAAGATTGCGTTGTTCGAACGTCACCATTTTTCGGATGCTGTCGTTCAAAATGAAGTTGTCACCGTCCGTGGAAAACCAGCGTGCCTTCAGCTCCGCAGGAAAGTCGCGCAAGGACCATTGCGTATAACGCCCGCGCGCGGCTTTCTCCAGCATCGCCGGATTGACATCCAGCGCGGTGATTGCAAACCGGTGCAGTGCGTGGGGAAAGTGTTCACTGGCAACGATGGCCAAAGAATAAGGCTCATCCCCTGACGCACACCCCGCAGACAGTACGCGAACAGGCCCCCCTCCCCCGTCTGCAGCCAAGCGATCGGGCAGCGCCAGCTCAAGGTAAGCATTGAACTGGTCTTTGTTGCGCAGGAAATAGGTTTCGCACACCGTCAGATCGCCCGCAATGCGGTACAGCTCCTCGGTGCTGCCATGGGGAGGCGAGGCGAGGTGGCTCAGGTACTGCGCGCACTCTTCCCCTGTGGCCTGCGCGCGACGGTGCAGTATTTTGGCAAGATAGTCCTGTTTCGACTCGTCAAAATGCAGACCCAAACGCTCTGCAATCAAGGCCCGGAAGTGCGCGAGCTCCAACACGTCGGGGAGCAGGGTCATAGCAAGGGCTCTTGCTTATCGAGTGCAGCCCACAGACTGTCTGGAACAAGGCGTGCGCTGCGCAAAAACAACAACAGTTCGGCGTCCAGGATGGTGATGGCCGCGATACTTCCAGTGTCCACCGCCTGCAACAACAGGGGAATGTCTTCCACCGCTTGCGCGTTCAAGGTGCGTACGCCAAGCACATGCTCCACCGCCAAGGCCACGGTGCGCGCGCCCAAGGAGAGGGTCACAAACCGTGTCGGCCCCCCTTTTTCTGTGCCACCCACCAATTGCGCCAAGTTCAACACGGGCACCACCGCACCGCGAACAATGGTGGCCCCCATCATAAAAGGAGGCATCGCAGACAAGGCGTTGGTTGGCAAGGGGCGCATGGTTTCAAGCACCTGTTCAATCGGCAAGGCGCACAGACAAGTGCCACTGCGGCATACCAGATAGATATTTGAAGCGGAAGGGAATCCAGCCATGTTCAGAGCCCATCACCGGAATGGGGTACTTCGGCCACCCCAATGGAGAGACGCTCCAGCAATTCCACGCGCTGCAGCAGGCGGCGGTTTTCCGCAAACACTTCGAAACGTCGAAATGCCTGGTGAATGTTCTCCTTGAGCGACGCGTCATCAATGGGCTTGCTCAGCACTTTGTACAAATCGCCCCGGTTGACGGCATCAATCACCGTGCTGAAATCTGCATAACCGGTGAGAAGAAGGCGAATCGTATCGGGATACATTTCTTTGACCGCATGTAAAAACTCGGTGCCCGTTATGCCAGGCATGCGTTGGTCCGACATCACCACACCCACGTCATGCGTGGCCATCAATTCAAACCCCTCGTTGGCATTGGCGGCGGTCAGGGTCAGCCATCCCTCTTTGCGAAATACCCGGCGCAACGCGGCCAACACATTGGGCTCATCGTCCACGATCAGCAGCGTGCAGCCTGCGTTGGAGTGCGCCTCGTCCGTCAGAAGCTTACCGCCGTCCCTCAGCAATTTGGCAATGCCTTGTGGTGGAACGGCGCGGCTGTACAGAAAACCTTGCATTTCTTGGCACATCTGCTTGCGCAAATAACCGTGCTGGCCTTTGGTTTCCACCCCTTCCGCGATCGTTTTCAAACCCAGGTTGGAGGCCATGGCCAGAATGCTGCGCACGAGTGCGGCGCTGCCGGGATGCTGCATCATGTCGCGCACAAACGACTGGTCAATCTTGATTCTGTCCACCGGATAACGGCGCAAATAACTCAAGGAGGAATAGCCGGTGCCAAAGTCGTCCAAGGAAAGGCTGACACCCAGGGCCTTCAACTCGAACATCATCGCGATGGTTTTTTCGACACTTTCCAGAATCAAACTTTCCGTCAGTTCAAGCTCCAGGTATTCCGCATCCAGTTTCGCGTCTTTCAATGCGTTTTGGACCGTCGCCACAAGATCGGAGGAGCGGAACTGCTGTGCCGACAAATTCACTGCCATACGCAACGGCGCGTAACCGGCATCCTGCCAAGCTTTGGCCTGCTGACAGGCAACGCGAAGCACCCATCCTCCGACTTTGGGCATCAAGCCGGACTCCTCCAGCAGCGGTATAAAGTGTGCCGGCGAAATCAACCCTTGCACCGGATGTTGCCAGCGCAGCAGCGCCTCAACCCCGACAACCATCCCCGTTTTGATGTTGAGCTGGGGTTGGAAATGCACTACGAACTCTTGGCGTTCCAGCGCTCGGTGCAGATCGGCCTGCATTTGTACACGTTGCTCAAGACCCTGGTCCATTTCGGAGCTGTACAGACGGTATCCATCATCTTCGGTGGAGCGTTCTGTTGCGGCGCGCGCTCGGCGCAATAAATTGCCGACCTCACTGTCATGCAGTGGGTAGACCGCGATGCCAATGCCGACCTGCAAATACACATCCCGATTGTCTGGCGTTAAGGGTTGCGACAGCAACCTTCGCACCTCTTTGGCGAACGCGTCGATCATCGTACTGTCGGTCAAATCATGGGACACGATGACGAATTCATCATGCGCCAGCTGTACCAGCAAGCCATGGATACCCCGGCACGCTTCCAGCCGGGAGGCGATGGTGCGCAGCACATCGTCCATGGCCAGTTTTCCGAGAACCTGGATCAGTTGCTCCACACGCTGCAGTTTGACATTGAGCATGACCAATAAACTGCCCGTTTGATCCGCACGGGCCGCCAACTTTGGCAAACGGTCATCCAGCATGGCGCGGTTAGGCAAGCCGGTTTGTGCGTCATAAAAGGCCAGGTAGTGGAGTTTGGACTCACCGGCCATGCGCTGCTGTTCAGCATGCATGTGCCCCAATGAAAACGAGATGTCTTCCGCAACCTCGATCAATAGATGGACTACGTCCTGATCAAAGAGGTCGGGGCTATCGCCATAGAAAAGAAACACGCCGATCAAGCGGTCCATTTCCCACAACGGGAATCCCGCCATGGACTGGAAACCCAGCGCCAGCATTGCCAGGTGGGCCGGATGCCCAGGGGCCACCATCTTCAGGTCATTGAAAATAACCGGGTTTTTGCTTTGCAAGACCAGATGGGCCACATCACCCTGCCCATCGCCCTGCGGTGCAGAAGCCGCCACCTCACCACAGTGTGCGATTTGTCGAAATTTTTGTGCAACAGGATCGATCAAGCCAATCCATGCGTACTGAAACAATCCGGATTCAACGGCTATGCAGCATGCGTCGAGGTACAAACGGTCGGGCGACTCCGCCCGCACAATCGTGCGGTTGACCCGACTCAGCATTGCCAAAAGCCGGTTGGACCGGTTCAGCTTCGCAATCGATGTACTCATTTCTAGTTCCTACCCTCCCCCTACAAAAACCCAGCCACCGCCATCTTCATCCAAGCATCACACCTTGGGAGGCTCCAGCAGTTTTGATATCTGTTGTGATAACTCCCAGCGGTCAACGGGTTTCATAATGACGGCATCAGCGCCCCACGTGGCGACACGCTGGCGTGACGCCACGTCGTACAAGGCCGTAACAACAATAATGGACAAAGATGCGGTGGAAGCATTGTTTTTGAGGCGGCGCACAACCTCAAAACCGTCCAACCCAGGCATCATCAGATCCAACAGAATCACGTCGGGCTGTTCCGCATAGGCCAGCGCGATGCCAACCTCGCCGTCCGCAGCGGAGATAGCGGTGTGTCCATCGGCCTGAACCAACACCTCAAGCAGTTTTCGGTTGGATTCATCGTCGTCGATGATCAGGATTTTCGCGGGCGGGTTTGTCAAAATGTACGTCTTTCAAATTAAGTACAAAGAAAACGCTCATTCCACGACAGCAACGTACAGGTATTTTTTTTTATTAAATACATTCAGCGTGCCAGCCCCATTCTTTCGAATTATTGTGCGTCTGTCAATGCAAGAACCCGCCGGAAAATTCAACGGCTCCAGCCTCAGAACCACACCTTGGACTGTTCTCAAAAACCTGGTTTCTTTGAGGTTATTTCAGGGCGAATACGTCCACCCCCGTACCGCACCAGATCAGCGCCTGAGCGCCGCCGATAACTCCACCAGCCGCAAGAACTCGGCACGGTGCCCATAACGGTCTGCCCCGCGTGATTCGCGCGCCAGGGCCAGAATCTTGTCAGGCCCATAGTCACCCATCAAGGTGCTGCCGCGCAGCCATTGGCCCCAGGCGGCCACGGCCAGCGCGAACTTGAGATCGGCATCGGCAGCCTCCACGGTGGGCATACGCACAGGCTTGTGCACCGGAAACTCCACCAGCTTGCTGACCGTTTCGCCCAGCTCCTTGTAGCGCAACTTCACCCAGGCCATCTCATCTTTCTTCGCACCTTCGGCCGGTTTGGCACCCGGCTTGGCCTGGTACCGCAAGGGGTCCACACTGCCCTTGCCGCCCCGGGGCACCATCTCGTAGAGCGCCGTCACCGTGTGGCCCGCGCCGACATCGCCAGCGTCCACCTGGTCGTCATTGAACTGCTCCCGTGTCAGCGCGCGCAGCTCGTAGCCGATCAGCCGGTATTCATCGACATTGGCCGGGTTGAATTCAACCTGCAGCTTCACGTCTTGCGCGATGACCGCCAGTGTGGATGTCATTTCGTTGACGAGCACCTTGTGTGCTTCCTGCAAGGAATCAAGGTAGTGGTAGCTGCCGTCGCCCGCATCGGCCAGGCGTTTCATCAAGGCTTCGTTGTAATTGCTGTCACCGACACCCAGGGTGGTCAGGCTGATTCCGTGCTTGCGCTCCGTCTCCACCAGCGCCTTGAGTTCCTGCGGGCTGGTCACGCCGATATTCAGGTCGCCATCGGTCGCCAGCAAAACGCGATTGATGCCGCCAGGAATTTTGGCTTCGCGCGCCTGCGCATAGGCCAGCCGGATGCCGGCCTCGCCATAGGTGCCGCCGCCCGCCGACAAGGTGTCTATGGCATGGGTAATGCGGTCCTTCTGGTCGCCTGGCGTGGGCTCCAGCACGACGCGGGTGCCGTTGGCGTAGCTGACGAGGCTGACCCGGTCCACCGGCCGCAGTTGCGCGGCCAGCAGCTTCAGGGCGGAACGCACCAGCGGCAAGCGGTCGGCCGGGCCCATGGAACCGGACACATCAACCAGGAACACCAGGTTGACCGGTGGCAAGGTCGCCTTGGCCACGTCCTTGCCCTTGATCGCGATGCGCAGCATGGTGCGCTCGGGGTGCCATGGCGACGCGAGCAGCCGGGTGTCAACGGCAAACGGCTGCGGGTGTGATTCGGGTGGCACGGCATAGTCGTAGCCGAAGTAGTTGACCAGTTCCTCGACACGCACCGCATCTTTGGCCGGCATCTGGCCCCGGTTGATAAAGCGGCGCACGTTGGCATAACTGCCGGTGTCCACATCGCCGCTGAAGGTAGAAACCGCTTGCTCGGCGACACGCGTCCATGGGTTGTCGGTGAATTTTTCATACTTCGCGGTATCGGCAAGCGATGGCGCTGGCATCCTGGGCTGGACCAAAGCGACCGAAGCCCGGGGCGGCTGCGCAAGACCACCCTGCACCATCGCCACAGGCGCCGAGGCCGCGACCGGGGCCACCCAATGGTTGGGCGGTGCATTCACCGCCACCGCCGCCTGCTCTGCTGCCTTGGCGCCGGTGGGCGCACCCCCTCTTTCACCGGCACACTGCAGGAGACCACCCCCAGCAGACCGGCCAGTAGCGCGGCCAGGCGGACGCGCCGGGCCATCAACGTTGTCAAACCACCTTGCATACCACGCTCCCTTTTTTATCACGGCACATGGGTGAAAAGCGATCACACCGAGGCGTTTCTTGGAACACCCCAGGCCGCCCATCCACCCCCCATGCCTCATTGTGGAGCATACACATGGCCCGCTGAGCCCCGGCGCCATGCGCACCACTGCCCGCACCACGGTGCGCGGCGGCAATGGCGGCTATAGGTCAGGGTGCAATCTTGCGCTTGAGCGCCCGCGCAATCGGCTTCGGCAGCTTGGCCAGCGACTGCAGCAAATGCGGCAACACCCGCAGCTTCAAGCCGGTCAGGCTGGGCGGAACAATCGCCTCAATCAGGTGCGGGCCCGGCGTGCGCAAGGCATGTTCGAAGGCGGCCAAAAACTCCTCGGTGGTGGTGGCGCGTTTGGAGGCCACCCCCATGCCTTCGCCCAGGTGCACGAAATCAATCGGAGGCGTGCGCAGGTCGAGCTGGGCTTTGGCCTTGTCACTGGCGCCCACCGCCCCCACGCGCTGCAGCTCGACGTTGAGGATGGCATAGGAGCGGTTGTTGAAGATGATGTTGATGACGTCCAGCTTCTCGCGCGCCTGGGTCCACAGGGCCTGGAGGGTGTACATGGCGGAGCCGTCACCGGCCAGCGCAATCACCTTGCGCTTGGGGCAGGCAATGGCCGCGCCCACCGCGTTGGGCAGGCCCTGGCCGATGGCTCCCCCCGTGAGGGTGATCACATCGTGGCGCGGCGCGCCTGCGGTGTACATGGCCAGCATGATGCCCGAGGTCTGCGCTTCGTCCACGAGGATGGCGTTTTCCGGCATGAGTTGCCCGATGGCCTTGCACACCTTGTCGGCGGTGAATTTGCCACGCGGCAGGCCTGGGCGCTTGGGCGCCTGCAGCACCGGTGTGGCTTGGTCGGCACCCACCGCCTTGGACAACTTGTCCAGACTACCGGCCACGTCCTGGGTGTAGGACGCCAGGGTGTGCAACTGGCAGCCTTCGGGCACCAGGTAACTCTTCTTGGCCGGATAGGCGAAGAACGACACCGGCGCCTTGGCGTCCACCAGGATCAGGTGGTCCAGCCCGGCCAACTGCACCGAGGCCAGTTCGGCCAGGTAGGCGATGCGCTCCACCGGCGGCAGACCCGCACCACGCTCCAGGCGCGTGGGGAAGACTTCGGCAAACAGCGTGGCCCCGGTTTGGGCGGCGATGCGCGCCAGTGCCATCAGCGCGGGCGCGCGCAGGGCGCGGCCACCCAGCAGGAGGGCCTTCTTACCTTCGCCTTGCAGCGCCTGGGCGATGGCGGCCACGGTGGCGTCGTCCGCCGCTGCCGGTGGGGTGATGACAGGTGGCGCGGCGGGCACGCCGCCTTCGCCCCAGGACACGTCGGCCGGCAGGATCAGCGTGGCCACCTGGCCCGGCGGGCCCTGGCACACCCCAATGGCCTCGGCCGCGTCTTTGCACAGGTCTTGGGTGCTTTTGGAGGTCCGCACCCAGGGAGACACATTGCGCGCCACGGTTTCGATGTCGGACTGCAACTGGGCATCAAACTGCACATGGTGCGTGGCGTGGTCGCCCACGATGTTCAGTATCGGCACCCGGCCCTTGCGGGCGTTGTGCAGGTTGGCCAGGCCGTTGCCCAGGCCGCAGCCCAGGTGCAGCAAGGTGGCGGCGGGCTTGTCGGCCATGCGGCCGTAGCCGTCGGCCGCACCGGTGGCCACGCCTTCGAACAAGGCCAGCACGGCGCGCATTTCGGGCACGGTGTCGAGTGCGGCCACGAAGTGCATCTCGGAGGTGCCGGGGTTGGTGAAGCAGGTGGTGATACCGGCATCGACCAGGGTCTGGATCAGGGCATGGGCGCCATTGGACATCGAAGTCTCCTCAGAATTGTTATAGGGACATGCGGGCAGGCCTCAGAGCCCGCGACCGGCAAGGATGGAGCGTGCCGCGGCACGCGCCGTGAGAATGCAGCCGGGCAAAAAGGTGCCTTCCAGCGAACGTTTGCCGCTGGCGCCGCCGCCGCCAAAGCCCGCCGCCTCGCCCACGCAGTACAAGCCCGGCATCGCCTGGCCTGCGGTGTTGAGCACGCGGCTTTGCAGATCGGTCTGCAAGCCGCCCAGGCTTTTGCGCGTGATGAGCTGCATCTGGATGGCGATGAAAGGCCCGGCGCCGGGTTTTTGCAGCGGCGCGGGTTTGCAGGTGCGCAGTTTGTCCGGTCCCCAGTGGCGCGCGTGTTCGATGCGGCGGATCTGGTCGTCGTTGACCACGGAGTCGCCGCGCGAGAAGTTGGCGTCAAAGGCATCGGCGGTGGCTTGCAAGACCTCGGGTTTCACATCGGCGGTGCCGGTCAACGCGTTCATCCGGGCGGCCAGCCCGGCCAGGGTGTCGTCCACCAGAAAGTGCTTGCTCTCGGCCGCCATCTGTTGCACCAGCCGGTGGTTGCCCAGCAGGGTTTCCTTCAGGAACTGGGGGAACTGCCTATCGCGGATACGCTGGTTGTGCTCCGCGCCGGAGATGGCGAACTCCTTGGCGGCGATGCGCCAGTTCATCAGCTGCCACGTATAGGGTTTCTCTTGGGCCGCGACGCGCTGGCACAGCGCATGGGTGTCAAAGCCGGTGACCAGCGGCTGCGGGCCGATGCGC
>Ga0209343_10007070_pt1 | contig 13306 bp, 17 predicted proteins | sample RifCSPlowO2_02_FD_184026 | JGI IMG/M metagenome (GOLD analysis project Ga0209343, IMG submission 184026) | Groundwater microbial communities from Rifle, Colorado - Rifle CSP2_plank lowO2_0.2 (SPAdes) (version 2) | ecosystem: Environmental > Aquatic > Deep subsurface > Groundwater | place... | reverse complement strand
TTATGTAAGGAGAACGACACTTCAGCTTGATGATGACGTCTTCGAGCTCGTGCGTCGCTTGGCTGCCAGCCGCAAGGTGTCTCTCGGCCAGACCGTCTCGGACTTGGTTCGCAAGGGGCTCACCACCCAGGCTCGGGTCCGTACCGAAAAGGGGCTCGTCGTGTTTGACCTGCCTGAAGACTCGCCGATCGTCACCATGGACTGTGTGAAACGCCTGGAGAACGACACGCGGTGAAGCCGTTTCTCCCGGACACCAACCTTCTGATCGCACTGTTCTGGCCAAGCCACTCGCACCACGATTCCGCCATCGGTTGGTTTGTCGAGAACCGGTCCAGAGGGTGGGCGACCTGTCCCATGACCGAAGCGGGCTACATCCGCATCGTCGCCAATCCGGCCTTTTCGCGCGACGCTGTTGCACCGGTCCAAGCGCTCGCCCTCCTGAACGAAAACGCCAAGTCGAGCGACCACCAGTTCTGGGCCGACGACATCAGCGCGCAGGAGGCCCTTGGCAGATTCGCGACGCGCCTCGTTGGCCATCAACAAGTGACGGACGCGTACCTGCTCGCGCTTGCCATTCGCCGAGATGGCGTGCTCGCCAGTTTCGATACCGGCATCGCCGATCTCTTTGAGGACAAGGCGCGCCAAGCCGGATCCCTCGAGATCCTTTGAGGGGGACAGGCTGACTCGCTGTTACGCAATCGTGAGGAATTCAGGGGGTGCAAAGATCTGTCGCCTGCGCAACGGCTCCGGGCCTTCGGTTTCGCATGACCGCCGTAATCTCGGCATGGTCGCTGCGGCACGGACGAGGTACACGGGGCTCGGGGCAGGACCGACGGATTCGGTCCAGTCGGGCGGACTTTGATGCTCCCGCGACGCGAAGAGTTCAACGACTCCGGCGGCCACCGCGAGCTCCAGTGGGCTCCAACCGACAGGCCGAGACACCTCACTCCAGACCATCGACCGGCGTGCAGCGTCCGCGATCCACTGGCGGGCGGTCAGGGCATCGCGTCGCAGCAGGGCCTGGACAAGCTCACCCAGTTCCACGTTCAGCCTCCCACAGATCCTCAAACGCGTACCGTGCCTTGAGCTCGCGACCCCGGACGAGGTGTTGTTCAACCTGACGCCACAGCTCTTCCCGGTCGTTGCCGCCCTCTTTCAACAGCGTCCTCGCATCTTCGATATCCAAATCGTCGCGCCAGGCCGACAGCTTCATGGCGAGCAACTGTGCGGTGGACGGGGCCCGAACGTGCAGCGTCGGCGTGTCCAGAACGACCGGGCCGAGTGTCAGCCCATGCATGTAGCCCTTTGCCGCATCGTTCAGCCAATTGTCGGGCAGATCGAGAGCGGCCGCTACCTCCTCGGCGGCTGCGGAAACGGCCGTCGTCAGATCGGCGTCCACGCTGAAGGCATCGACATCTTTCGTGGATTCTCGAGATCCAAACAACAGGACCATCGCCGCTCCGCCCACGATAATCAGCTCGACGCGGGGCCGTCCGGGGGGAAGTCGAACCGCGAGAAGATTGAGCGCACGCAGGATGAGCTCTCGCGAAAGCGAGTTCACGAGTTGATGTTAACACCGCACCGTGCCGGGTGCCGGCGCGAACTCGTGCGGCCACGGCCACCTTCAGTGACGGCACGACGGCCAATGTCACCAATGCCAACAATTCTCCCGAATAAGCCGAGTCCGCAGGACCCGCCCCTGCTTTTTCGCGTTCAGGACCGGCAGGAAGTTCTCGAGCACCCAGACTTCGGCCTTTCGCTCACCGGCAAGGAATGCGATCTGCCGCCCGTCCGGATGAATGGCCAGGGGGAAGCTCCTGATGGGACCCGAAAAGGCCGCATTGTTTCCCAATCCCTGTGCAATCGGCGTCACCTCAAAGGTTTGCGTGTCGATTCGGTACACGCCGTCCCGACCTTTAACGTCGATCCCCTTAGTGATGAGCGATCGCCCGTCAGACGTCCACCGTGGCCAGTTGAAATACCTCAGCTTCAGAGGCGATTCGCGCACCTGACCGGTCTCGATCGAACGAATGACCAGGACCCGATTAGTGTCGGTTTGACTGCGCGAAGAAATATAGCTCAGGTACTTTCCATCGGGGGACCAGTCCGACTGGACGTTGAAGCCGACAAAGTTGTGCACGGGCCTCACTGGCGCGGTCAGAAGCTTCCCTGTGCTGAAGTCAATCGAAGCAATGTGGATGTCTAAGTTGCTGACCAACACACCCAGATAGAGCGCGCCAGAGGCAGTCGTCCCAAGCGAGAGGCTCTCGGTGTTTGGCCTGATGAGAAACGGCGGCCCTTGTGGGTTTCCGTTGGACATGGGTAACGCCCACAAGCCCGTGTTGCCGCCGCGGTCGCTCGAGAACAGGAGGTGCGTTCCATCGCGCGACCATCCCATCACCACCCGTGGAGAGATCGTGTATCGCGAGATCGCCCGTTTCCCAATCGACAGGCGCTGGCCCTCGAGGCGCCGGTCCTGCTCGACCATCTGCCAGCCGAGCCATCCGAGGCCAAGGGCAGGAATGATGGTGGTCCCGGCGAACCACGGGAAGAGCCGGCGCGAGGCAGGTGTGCCGTGCCGCTCGAACATTGGTGGCCTCCGACCGTTGGGGTCTGACCCCACTCTGACCCCATGCTGGCGACGGCCATTCACATTCACACGAGCGCCGCGAGCAGATCCGCGGCCGGCAAACACCTGACGCCTCGCTCGACGAAGTCTCGCGTGCCCCCGAGCACGGCCTGATAGACAAACGGAATCTTGAGGCGGTCTCTGAAGTAGAGGATCGCCGGATCGATCTGTGTATCGCTGACTTTGGCCTCCACGGCAAACCAGGGTTTGCGGCCGACTGTCACGAGGAAATCCAGTTCCTTGCCTGTCCGGTCGCGCACGTAGGTGAGGTCCACATCCAACCCTTCGCGATCCTGGAGCACATGGCACATCTTGAGCAGGTGACGCGCCACGAGATTCTCGAATCGCGGCCCCTGGTCGACCACCGCGCTCCAGTCCCACAGATAGGTCTTCGACTTCTTGCGAAGGGCGCGGACTCTGGCCGACACGTATGGCGGGATGCGCGCAATGAAGTAGAGGCGCTCGAGCACGTCAATCCAATGGCTCACGGCGCGGTGGCTCACGTCGAGGTCTTCGCGCAGCGCGTTGAGTGAGAGGGGCGAGGCGACTCGTGTGGCCAGCAGATCGGCCAGCAGCTCCAGCGACGACAGGTCACGGACCGCCTCGAGATCGCGGACGTCCTCGCGAAAGAAACGGTCGAGGCGCTCTCTTCCCCAGCGCCGATGAGTCCGGACGGACTGAGCGAGAAATGGCTCTGGGAATCCTCCGAACTGGAGTAGAGCGTCGACGGTGTCTTTCTTACCGACCTGCCGGGTGCCAAGATCGCGACGGAAACGCCCGGAGCAGACCATGAAATCTGAGCACATGACGCTCGGTTTTCAACCTAACTGCCCTACCTGGACGTGTGGACTCTGTCGTGATTGTGTGGAGTTTCGGTCGAGCGATCGAATTGCCGTCACGGCTTCCGCCCTACGCTCTCGGCCTACGGGGCTTCCAGAAGAGATCCGTGACGCATCTTCTCCCCGCGACAGAGATGTCGTTCTCGCGACCGGTGCCAGGTGGGCTTCGGCGATGCCGTCGCGCTACCGAATAGCGTATGCCTGTCATCACCATAAGGTATGTATGCTAGGATCATGGCCTTGAAGAGGAGGTGCCGTGCGACGAGCCACCGCGCTGATGCGAAAATCGTTCTTCATCGACCCAGTCAGTCTCCGCAGGGCGAGGCGCGTTCTGCGCGTCCGGACGGACGCCGAAGCGGTGCGGGTGTCGCTCGATCGCGTCGCCGAGATGGACGCCTTCTGGCGATTCATGACCAAGAGCCGACGAGCGCTCGAACCCGGAACAATCGACGCGCCGTGACATGCGCTGGGCCATCCTGGACACCAGCGTCTACATCAACCAGTGGGAGGGCAGGCTCGGTCCGGACGCCCTGCTCTCCGTACGCAGGGCGTTCATCGTCCGCCAGTCGTCGGTCGTGCTGTCGGAGCTTCGTCGCGGCGCTCGGAGCCCGGAAGGGCGGCGCCTCGTCGACACGTTGTTCCGACTGGCGAAGGTCCAGTGGGCGCCGGCGCCTGCCGACTGGTGGGAAGCCGGGCGCGTCGTGCGCAAGGTCGGCGACGCGCAAGGCTGGGATCGGCACAGGCGGCAGGCGTTTCAGAACGACGCGCTGATCGCCCTTACGGCGCGCCGGCATGGCGCCACAATCGTGACGGCCGATCGAAGCGATTTCGAGCTTCTGCGCGCCGAAGTGCGCGTCGGCGTCGTGACCATTCTTGGTTGACACCTCCGGCAGTCGGCGCGACCAGGAGACTGGCCGTGTTTCGCGACCTTGCAGGATCGCCGAACGTCGTGGCCCGCTACGCCCGATGCAAGCTGTTCGAGGCGTGGGAGGAACGCAAGCCTCGCCGGTGGCGAGCCCTCAACGAGGCCGTCTCGAAACGTGACGGCTCATACCTTGATAATGTGAACAATATATTCAATATTACTAGGTATGGATGGTGACTACCTACGACGGGTCCAGAGCGCCAGGCTCGGACGACTGCTGCGCACCTTCCCGGCCGTGCTCGTATGCGGTCCCCGGCAGTCTGGCAAGAGCACCTTCGTCCGCCATGAGCTTCCGGCGTGGCGCCACCTCGATCTCGAGCGGCCCACGGACCACGCCGTGCTGTCGGCCGACCTCGAAGGCTTCTTCGACGCGCACCCACGCCGCCTGGCCATCGACGAGGTGCAGCGAATGCCCGCCGTGTTTCCCGCGCTCCGCCACGTCATCGATCGATCGCGGGCGAACGGGCGGTTCGTCCTGCTGGGATCGGCGAGCCCACCGCTCCTGCGCACGGCGTCCGAGACGCTGGCCGGCCGCCTCGGCCTGTTGGAGCTGACCCCTTTTCGCGCTGTCGAGCTGGCCGGCACCACATGGGCTCGCGACCGCTGGTTTTGGGGCGGGTATCCCCGTCTCCATCGGCTGCGCGGCGCCCAATCGCGCGGCGAGTGGCTCGACAGCTACGTCACCACATTCCTCGAGCGCGACCTGCCGTCGCTGGGCCTCTCGCTGCCGGCCGATCGGCTGCGCGTGCTCTGGACGATGCTGACCCATGTACATGGAAATCTGTTGAACGTGTCCGACCTGGCGCGGTCACTTGCCGTGTCGGTGCATACGGTGAATGGCCATCTGGATGTGCTCGAGTCCACGTTCATGATCCGCCGGCTGCGACCGTACTTCGCCAATACGCAGAAGCGGATGACCAAGAGCCCGAAGGTCTACATCCGAGATACCGGCCTGCTGCATTTCCTGGCGGGGCTGCGCGAGGGGCCCGATCTGGAGACGTGGTCTCGCCGCGGCAGCTCGTTCGAGGGGCTGGTGATCGAGGAATTGGCGGGCCTGGCGTCCGATCGTCTCGTCCGGCCGGAACTGTACTTCTGGCGGACGCAGACCGGCGCCGAAGTAGACCTGCTCATCGTCAGCGGCCGGCGTATCCTGCCGATTGAAATCAAACTCGGCGCAGCGGTCGATCAGTATGCCGTCGCGGGCTTGCGGCAGTGCATGAAGGACCTGTCACTGAAGCGCGGCTGGGTGGTCTGCGCCGCACGCGAGCCGCGTCTGCTTGGCCGAGGCATCGAGGTCGTCCCGTGGGGCGACGTCGCGCGAGGCATCGTGGATTTCGGCTTCTGACCACGTGCGCCTCGCCGATGCACGTCTGCATATTGTCCTTTGTCAGGCGGACCGTGGACGCGACGTCGTGGAGAACGACGAGCATGTCGACGTGCTCGTCGCGCGGTCCGTCACGACGGTCGATGGCGTGCAGGTCGCGTTCGAGGATGTCTGGGCACGCCGCCAAGCGGTGACGTTGGCGCCGGGCCTCGATGTGCAGCTTCCAGTCGTCGATGATCTCATTCTGACGAAGCGGTTTGCCGACAGGCCCAAGGACCTCGAGGACATCCGATTGCTTCGGATGATCAAACCCGAGGAAAAGAAATGACTCCGGATCCGGTGGACCTCGGGTCGTTCCACGAGCGGACGCTCGGACCGGCAGAGGCTCGCGAGTATCTCGAGGCCCCGATCACCCCGGCCGAGCGAGACGAGGTGCTGGCCCTTGTCCGCTGGTTCCGGCGGCGCTATCCCACGCCGGCAGAGCGGCTGGCGTACGTGCGCCGCGTGTACGCACGGTGGCAGCGCACGCTGGGAATCGGCGCGGGCCGATGATGTAGACTGAACTTGATGAGCCTGTTTCGCGTCAACGTCATCGCCCGCAATCCCAAAGATGAGAATCGTGAGACGCCCCCAATCGAAGCGGTGGTCGACACTGAGTCTGAGCTCACCTGGCTCCCGGCGGATGCCCTGCTCGAGGTCGGCATCACTCCGCGGCGGAAGCGGACCTTCATGACGGCAACCAGGCAAACCGTCACGCGCGAGGTCGGCTACGCGATTCTGGCTTCAGAGGGCTTCGAAACCGCCGATGAAGTGGTCTTCGCCGAGCCCAGCGATCTCGTTCTGATCGGCGTTCGCACGATCGAAGGTTTCGGTGTGGTGGTCGACAACGTCGGCCATCGCTTTGTCGCCCAGACGTCGATCGTCGCGTGATGAGGATCGTCGTCTTCGTGTCTTCGTGGGCCATTTTCTCTGCGTTCTCTGCGCGCTCTGCGTTGATCGTCGTCGGCGCGCCTCACTGCTAGATCGGAGGTCGGGTAGGTTGGGCAGGTCGGTGACCACCTGCCTGACTTGGCCTACCCGCCCAGACTGTCTCGCGCTCCAGCCGAAATCTGAAATCTGAAATCTGAAGTCTGCAATTTCAGGTTACTTCGGCAGGAAGTTCTCCAGCGCCCAGACTTCGGCTGCCGACTTCCCCATCTGGAACGCGATGCTGCGTCCGTCCGGAGACAGGCTGAAGCCCGCCCACCCGCCTCGAGATCCTTCGAGCCAGATGTCCGGGTCGATATCGAGCTTGCGAGGCCGGCCGCCCGCGACTGGAACCAGCCAGAGTTCCCGGCGGGCACCGGTGTTCTTCACGAACATCACGGCGCTGCTGTCGGGCGTCCATACATTTCCTTGCTCAAACACTTCCGGCTGCGTCAGGCGGACGACCTCGCGGGGCTCACCTCCGGCAAACGGTGCGATCAAGAGACTGGCCGTTTTCGTGGACGCGTCCTGGCGACGCAGGGCGACGTATTGGCCGTCAGGCGAGCGAGCACCCCCTCGGACTTCCCTTTCCGATCCCGACGCCAGGTCCCGCTCGACAATCACGCCACTGCGATAGGGTGGTAGTTGGCCACTGAAATACACCTTCTTTCCGTCCGGCGACCATTCCGCGAGCCCGGTGACTTCACCCAGGATCACGGCTGTCGCCTCGCCCGACTGCGCATCGATCTGGAAAATCCCCTCACGTCCCCTCACGTCATGTCCCTTGGCCAGGAGCCTGCGGCCGTCCGGCGACCAACGTGGCGCACTGGCGTCGCTCAAAGTGTGCGCCAATCGGCGGACCTGACCCGTGGCGACGGATCGAATCGCAACGCAGCCGTTGTTAGACGTCACCGGATAGGCCAGGTATTTTCCGTCCGGCGACCAATCTGCAAATCCGGCGCCGTCAACGAAGCCCTGCGTGAAGCTCACCGGAGGTCCGATAAGCTTGCCCGCCTCGAGATCGATGGGAGCAATCGTGATGTCTCGATTGCTGATAGATTTGTACACGTACAGAGCGCCCGAAGCCGTCAGACCCAGCGAGAAACTCGGCCCGATATCGGATTTGAGCAATTCAGGTGACCCTTGCGCTCTCCCGTCCGCAAACGGCTGGGCCCATAAGCCCACGGTGCCGGTTCGATCGCTGCTGAACAGCAGCCGTGTGCCGTCGGGAGACCACCCCATGACGGCGTCATTTGCGCTATGTACGACCGCTGGGATTTCGCGACCGCCGTCGATCGCGAGGACGAACACGTCGCGCTGTAGACTCGTGTCAGTCGAGGGACGGTCATACGCGATGTACTTGCCATCGGGTGAGAAGCGGATGGATGTTTTGCCGTTGGCGGTGCGGACCAAACTCCGGCCGACGGATTTCAAGCTTCGGAACGAGCCGTCTGCCACTGCGATCAACCCAATCTCGTCGGTTCGGTCCGGCTCGTCGGTTCGGTCCGGGCGGCTGATCGCGGCCGCGATCCATTTGTCATCGGGAGACCAGTCAAACGGGCTGAAATAGTCTGTATTCAATCGGCGAGGCTCCAGGAAGCCGCTCCCTTGCAGTGCGGCGATGCGAAACTCAACGCCTTTCTCGGCCAACCAAACGTATGCGACCTGCTTGCCGTCCCTCGAAATCGCTGACCCCATCGCCTGCTGCGAATAGTTGGGCGCCGCAGGCGTCAGCGCGCGATCCACGTTCGCCGCAACGTCGTGCATCATCAGACGTCCGTCGTTCCAATCGACGTAGGTGATAAACCTGCCGTCTGGAGACACGCGGCCGAAGGAATCGACGTTGGGGCCGGTCCACACCGCCCGGTCACCCTTCGCGCTCGCGACCGCCGCGGTACCGCCCAGACGCGCCCGCGCCAGTGCCACTTCTTCCTTCCGATCGGGGAATTCGCGCACGATGCGTTCGTAGATATTCCGCGCCTCCGTATCACCCAGCTTCTGATAGGCCCCGGCCATCCGCACGAGCGCCTGCACCGCCAGTGCGCGGTCGCTGCTCTTTGCCAGGTTCCCGTAGAGCGCGATCGCGCCACGCAGGTCGCCGTCCACGGTCTCGGTTCGGATGGCCGCCTGTAGGTCGACGTCCTGCTGCGGCGCGCGCTGCGCAACCATCACGCTCGATAGCAGCGCGCTAGCCAGCACAAGTCCCGTTACTGTCTTTCTCATGTCTGCCTCCAGCGCCGCACTCTACCGGCCCTTTGTGACAGGGCATCGCGGCGACCGTGGCGTTTCGGTGTCGTTTTCATGGCTCGAACCGGTACCCGAGGCCGCGCACGCTGACGATGTAGCGGGGCTGTTGGGGATCGGGCTCGACTTTGCGCCGTAGCTTGAGGATGTGCGTGTCGACCACGCGGTCGGTCACGAACACGTCCCGGCCCCAGACTTCGCCAATCACGTGGCCTCTCGCCACGACCCGGCCGGGATTCCGAAGGAACAGCTGCAACATCTTGAGCTCGATTGCCGTGAGGTCTGCTCGCTGCCCGGCACGGCGGATCTCCGCACGGACGAAATCCACCTCGCACTCCCCCAACCGCTGCACCGGCTCATCGTCTGGCGCCGCCCGCCGCAGCAGCGCCCGGATGCGAGCGCGCAGCTCGCGCGGGCTGAACGGCTTGGTGACGTAGTCGTCGGCGCCCATGTCGAGCCCCATCACCTTTTCAGCCTCGTGCGTCCTGGCGGTGAGCATGAGCACCGGCGTGCGCACCTTCGCGCGCCGCAAGTCCCGGCAGATCTCGAACCCGTCCTTCGTGGGCAGCATGACGTCGAGCAGGATCAGATCCCAGCCGGCCTCCCGCGCGCGGCGGTTCGCCTGGTCGCCGTCGGCCACGACGTCCGCCTCGTAGCCCTCGTTCCTGAGATCGAGCTGCAGCCCGAGCGCGATGTCGGGGTCGTCTTCGACGATCAGGATCCTTGCCATAGAGAGTTCAGATTTCAGAGTTCAGATTTCAGAGTTCGATTTCGGAGTTCAGAGTTCAGAGCTCAGATTGCAGATTCATTAGATTGAGGACTGGCAGGCGTCATCGGAAGGACGATCGTGAACGTGCTGCCCTTGCCGGGCTCGCTGTCGACGTCCACTCGGCCGTGGTGCGCGGCGACGATCTGATTGACCATGGCCAGCCCGATTCCGGTGCCGCGGATGCCGCGGGCGCGCGCCTCCTCGCCCCGCCGGAACCGCGAGAAGACGGCCGCGCGCTCGCCGGCCGGGATGCCAATGCCGCGGTCGCGAACCGAGATGGCCACGCGGTCGCCCGCGCGGCGAAGCCCCACGTCGACGGTTCGGTCATCGGGTGAATATTTGACGGCGTTGTCGAGCAGGTTCCACAACGCTCGAGACAGCGCCTCCCTGTCAGCCTCGATGGGCGCGGAGCCGTTGCCATGGACGTCGATTCGATATCCGGCATCCTTGACCTCGCGCTGGAATTCCTCGACGACGGCCCGCACGAGCGCGCAGCTGTCGAGCGGCTCGAAGTGATACGGGCGCGCTCCGGCTTCCATCCGTCCGAAGTCGAGCAGCGACTCGACGAGCCGCGTGAGCCGATCCGTGGCGCGCGCCTGCGCATCGTAGCAGAGCCGCCGGCGTTCCTCGTCTACCGGTCCGTGCTCCCGCAGCATGTCGGTGAACTGACGGAGGGCCGTCAACGGCGTTCGAAACTCGTGGGACACCGCGGCGACGAAGTCGGACTGGAGGCGCGCGACGGCCAGCTCACGGTTGACCGCCCGCACAATCAGGTAACCAGCCGCCAGGGCCATCGTCACGAGCAGGACGAATCCCGCGATGAGCAGCCGCCGGCGCAGCACGAACTCGCTCTGTTCGACTTGCGGAGCACGAGCCTGGACCGCAATGTTCCAAGGCAGATCGGCCTGGGCGGCACTCCGCGCGGCCGTGGGCCACTCGACCCCCGGGGGCGTCGTCGCCCTCGAATGGGTCTCGGCGAACAGCTGCTGACCATCGCGATTACGCATCACGAAGGAAACGTTCTGCTCGCGCTCCACGGCGCCGGCTGCCGCAAGCCACACGGACTCGACGAACGCGGGTGCGGCGACCAGCGCACGGAACGTGTCGGCCGAGGCCTGCCAGAGCACGGCGAGCGCCTGATCCCGAATCTGTAGGAGCTCGCGGCCAGACGAAGCAGCCGTGCGGTTCGGGATGCGATTCCACCGCTCCCAGAGGGCCGTGGCAGCCTCGGCGAAGATCTCTTCCTGTCGCATCGACTGACCATCCGCGCTCGCACCAATCCATCTGGCCGCATCGCGGGCATAGAGCCGGTAGACCGGCCCGGTCAGCATCGACCCGGCCAGTTCGAGCTCGCGCAAGAGCTGCGCGGCTTCCAGCCGCAGCTCGTCAGCGCGGTTCTGCGACTCGAACAGCTTGCATCGGGCGTAGCGGGCGATGACGCTTGCCGGGACGCCTTCAATCGATGCGCCTCGCTGTTCGGTCAGACGCGAGTAGGTGTCAAGCGCCTCGCGGCTCCTGCCGGTGGCCTGAAGATTTCGAGCGAGGCGCAGCAGCGCCGCGACGCGGATCTCAACGCTCGGCGATCCCGCAAGGTCGCGAAACAGCCTGATGGCTTCTGCGTGATTGCGCAGCCGGAACTCCAGATCGTCGCCCTGAGCAAACACGGCGGCCGGCACTGCAGGTTGCGGCCGAACGACTGGGAGGAACGCAAGCCTCGCGGGTGGCGAGCCCTCAACGAGACCGTCTCGAAACGTGATGGCGACGGCGCCATCGGGCCAGATATCGCTCCCAGGGCTCCCTGAGCTCCCAGGGCCGCCGGCGGCCAGGCTACGCTCGGACGCCGCGATGGCTCGTTGAAGGGCGGCGACGACGAGGTCGGCGGCGCGCTCGATCCGCTGTTGGGCCTGTTGCGCCTCGAGCAAGCGATCCTGATCGAGCAGGCGCCAGCCCAGCCACAACAGCGTGGCCAGCGGCATGACCGTGACCGCCACGATCAGCCCGATGAGACTCCGCGATGGACGTGCCGGTCGCTTCGACATCATTGGGTATTCTCGGTCGTCGCGCCTTGGCAATCGGGCGGATCGCCGCCCTCGTGCGACGCCGGACTTGCACGAGGGGCTGCCAAGCGTCGAGTTTACACGCAGGGGCGTGCCGTGTTCGTGTCGCGCGTGTGTTGTTTCGGTGATGGCTAGGAGCGTGTCCGAGAAATATGAACACGCTCCTAGTAGGCCGGCTCCGCCGGCAAGAACGGCCGAAATTCGCTGGGTCATCCCGCGCGAAGCGCGCTACTAAGAGCCCGCGGGGCCAGCGGCGAGCCGGCGACGCCCGGTCAGCCGGTCAGACCGCGTCGGAAGAATCCTTCTATAATGCGGAAGCCATGCGCGGTGCGGATTTCGATGAACTGGCGTTCTTCCGGGCAATTCACGAATCCGGCGTTCGCGCGATCTTGATCGGACGTCGTGCGCTGGTGCTCCTGGGCCTCCCGGTGCTGACGGCCGATTACGACTTCTGGATCGCCATCGATCAGATTGCGGCCTTCAACGCGGCGGCCGTGCGATGCGACCTCCACCCCACGGTCGATCCCGACGAAGCCCGGCGGCGTGGACGCTACGTCGTGGAGAACGACGAGCATGTCGACGTGCTCGTCGCGCGGTCCGTCACAACGGTCGATGGCGTGGAAGTCGCGTTCGAAGATGTCTGGGCACGCCGCCAAGCGGTGACGTTGGCACCAGGCCTCGATGTGCAGCTTCCAATCGTCGATGATCTCATCCTCACGAAACGGTTTGCCAACAGGCCCAAAGACCTCGAGGACATCCGATTGCTTCGGATGATCAAATCCGAGGAAAAGAAATGACTCCGGATCCGGTGGACCTCGGGTCGTTCCACGAGCGGACGCTCGAACCGGCAGAGGCTCGAGAGTACCTCGAGGCGCCGATCACCCAGGCCGAGCGGGACGAGGTACTGGCGCTTGTGCGCTGGTTCCGGCGGCGCTATCCCACGCCGGCAGAGCGGCTGGCGTACGTACGCCGCGCGTACGCGCGGTGGCAGCGCATGCTGGGAATCGACGCCAGCCGATGAGCCCGTTCCGCCCGGGTCGTGCCACTATAATCGAGCGTATGGAGACGGGTTCGGTGACGAATCAGGGCTCGCTGGACCGGGCCATCACGCTGGCGCGAGACCCGATTCGCGACTTTCTGTCCTGTTTCTGGACACGTGAGCCCCACGCGCCGCTCGAGACTCGCGAAGACGTCGCCCTCGTCGTGCGCCGCCTCCGGCAGCAGGGTTCGACCTCTGCGTGTCGGGCGGCCGTCGAGGCCGCACGGTGCTGGGGCGGGCATCGAAGTCGGCCTCGCGTTCGTTCACGAGAACGGCGCCCTCGGGTGGGTACGACGATCCCAGCTACCTGCCGCACCGCGCGACCCTCGGAGGGGCCTTGCCGCGGATCGTGGGGTGAGCCCGTGCACCAGCCGCGAAGGCACGAAGAGACACGAAGAGAGACGCTTCACGGGACAGGCGCGAAGGCGATCGAATTCTCTCGGAAGAGGTGACCCCCGCCGTCGCCCGTGTTCAAACCGTAAGCACCGGCGGCCAGCACCTCTAAACTGATATG
>Ga0209343_10007068_pt1 | contig 13307 bp, 9 predicted proteins | sample RifCSPlowO2_02_FD_184026 | JGI IMG/M metagenome (GOLD analysis project Ga0209343, IMG submission 184026) | Groundwater microbial communities from Rifle, Colorado - Rifle CSP2_plank lowO2_0.2 (SPAdes) (version 2) | ecosystem: Environmental > Aquatic > Deep subsurface > Groundwater | place: Rifle... | reverse complement strand
ATGGAATATGTGCATTTCATAATCACGACCAGAATATCCCTTCCCGATTTGTCCTGAAGAACAATTCGTTCAGCTACAAACGATGTTTGATTGACCATCTCCATGACATTCTAATTTATATCCACCCTCGCCCCTTTTACTCTAATAGGCCCGGATGACCGTGACAAAAGATGTGTTCCTTTGATTATGATCTTGCCATCCTTCCGGATTGTGATGCTTCCATCACCACATTTAAGTATAATTTCCTCCTGGGCTTCGATTGTAATACGTTTTCCGTCGATCAGGGCTTCTTTGGGAGGGTGCGACTCAGTAAAAGCCTCACCCTCCCCCTTACCCCCTCCCGTCAAGGGAGGGGGGGATAGCCGTGGTGATACTTCCATTGTAACAAGATGCTCCAGCGGGTCTTCCATCAGGCCTATGATAATCGGTCGGGCGGGATCACCCTGTTCAAAGACGAGGAGAACATCCCTGCCCGCGCTCTCCGGTTTTATCAATTTACTCCGGTCCATGCCTGCGAGGAGTTTTGCAGCACAGGGTCCCGTTCCGTTAAACTCTACCATGACTTCCCCTCCATGACCAGATGACGCGATACGACCAATGCAAGGGGATATTAATATACCATGTTCCATATCATCCACCTGCCGGTGTTCTTGTAATGTCTCTTGTGAAATCATAGTCCCCCTCCAGTTAATCCCCTCCCGCAAGAGGAGATGAAATTATAACACAACATCAGTTCCCTGTGATCTTCGATCCTTTCATCACCAGATCACTTGATGCCTTGATGCTGATCTTTTTGCCATTGATTACAATATCTCCATTTTTCTTCATCGAAATGCTGGCGCTGCCTGTCTTTAAAACAATCTCTTTGTCACTGAGGATATTGATCTGATCAGCAGCCTGGATATTTAACTTTTTCCCTATGTTCATCCCGAGATCCTTGTTGACCTCGACAGTACCCTTTTCCCCAATCTTCATGGTAAGGTTTTTCCCAATATTGAAAATACAGTCCTTTCCAATTGAATAATCAGCATTATCGCTTATAGATTCTGTAAGATTCTTGCCAACAGTAAGTGTCATATTATCGTTAATTGAAATGCTCTGGTTCTTTCCGATAGAGATAGTCTCGTCTTTCCCGATATCAATATTCGCATTCTCACCAATCTTCTCTGTATGGTTCTTGCCAACTGTAATTGTTTTATTATCCCCAATGTCTTCGCTCTGGTCTTTTCCAACCTTCTTGTCTCTGTTTTCTCCAACCTCCAGGGTTTCATCTTTGCCGACCTTCTGGTTTTTATCATTTTCGATTACGATTGTCCAGTCCTTTTGGCCATGAAGATATATCTCCTCAGAATCCTTGGCATCCTCAAATCTGAACTCGTTCGATCCTCCACCACCTTTGGAGCTGTTGGACTTCATCGTGCTCTTTGTCTTTTCAGCCGGAAGTGTATATGGGGGCATGTTGTCCCCGTTATAGACCCTGCCTGTAATAATAGGCTGATCAGGGTCTCCTTCAAGGAATTCAACAATAACCTCCTGGCCAATACGGGGTATGAACATCGCGCCCCAGCCTGTGCCTGCCCATATCTGGGCTGCACGAATCCAGCATGAACTCTTTTCATCCTGCTTGCCATCACGGTCCCAGTGAAACTGCACCTTCACACGTCCGTACTCATCAGTGTAAATCTCTTCGCCTTTTGGACCCACTACGACAGCAGTCTGCGGTCCTGCTATCATTGGCCGGGGGGTCAGGCGCAGCGGGCGGAAAGATACATCTGATGGTATGCATGTAAAGCGGTTCTCATACATAACATCAGAGCTGCTGCCTCCCCCTTCTGCCCCCAGGGACTGGGGCTGATTACCACTATGAGTAAGTTGAATCAGAAGATATTCCCTGTTGAGCTCTGTACGGCTGAACTTATCAAGTGTAAATCTGTATCCCGGGATAAAACGGCGGCAGTCGCTCTGTCCTGATCCGACCTTTTGTGTGGACTGGATCTCTTCGAGGCGTACCTTTGCCAGGTCCTTTCCAAGATCCGGTGCCTCATATTCACCCGGATAATCATATACCTCCAGTTTTCCATCACCATTTATCTTTTCCTCAGCCCCAAGATTGAGCCTCGGCTTTTTGAAATCAAAATCCTTAAGCATTACTGCCCCTGAGCGAATCTCACGGTTGAACCGGTATTCAAATATATGTTCCTGGTCTGAGACACCTGTTGTACCTGGAGCATGATAAATTACTGTAGCAGGATCCTGGATCGGAACATGCACCACCGGATCATTCCCTATCACCATAATGTCTTTATCCTCAGCATGTTCAAAAAGATAGAATATCCCGTACTGCTCCATGAGACGGCTGATGAAAGATAAGTCTGATTCCCTGTACTGCACACAGTAATCCCGCGGCTTATAGGTCTTTTTCAAAGAGAAGCGGAACTGGTCAGATGAAATACCGGCATCTGTCAGTACCTTTTTTATAATATCAGGAATAGTCTGAGTCTGAAATATCCGGCATGTATAGTGACGTGAGAGTATCCATATCGCCGGAACCACCTCAGCCCTGTACCTTGTCCATTTCCCTTCCTTTCCTGTCTGCTCGAAGAGGCTCACTATACCATGTACATAGCGTTTACCTTTGAGTCCATGGATCGTCAGCAGTGCCGGCTGTCCGATAACTTCATCGAAGTCAACCTCCCCGTCGAGAGAGGCGAGATCGATGTTATAACGGAACATCTCGGATATGCCTTCGCTTCCAAAGAAGCTCACGACCCTGAGTTTATTGCCGGAGTAAGAACCAGCCTTAAATGTATAGTCTGCTTCACTTTTAGACCTGATGACAGCCATTGCAAAACTCCTTATTATTTATCCATAAAATCCAGATTAAACCCGCCATCTTCACTCAGACCAAGCTTTAGCATAGAAGGGAGCGCACCTGTACCCATTCGGGTAAGTAACTCAGTTGAGATCATTGGAAGAAGTGTCCCCTGCATTATATGGTCAATATTTCTGGCGCCTGTCTCTACCTCTGTACACCGCCTTGAAATCTGCTCAACAACCGGCTGCTCATATTCCAGCACCATACTATGACTGTCCATAAGGCGGCCGGCAAGACGTTTTAATTTCAATTCAACTATATCCTTCATGGCCTCTGCATCAATCGGGTAGAATGGAATTATTGTCATCCTTGCTAATAGCGCAGGTTTGAAATGCCTGCTCAAGATTGGCCTGATAGCCCCGGTGAGGGCATCCGGTTCAGGCCTCAGACCTTCGGAACAGCTATTGATAATGATATCCGAGGCAAGATTACTGGTCATAAAGATCACTGTATTCTTAAAATCAATGACCCTCCCCTCTCCGTCTGAAAGCATACCCTTGTCAAATACCTGGTAGAACAGATTTAAAACCTCAGGGTCTGCCTTCTCCACCTCATCTAACAATACTACTGAGTAGGGACGCTGACGCACTGCCTCTGTAAGCACACCCCCTTCTCCATAGCCTACATATCCCGGCGGAGAGCCTATCAGTCTTGAGACAGTATGTTTCTCCTGAAATTCAGACATATTGATTGTCACCATAAAACGCTCACCGCCAAAGAGGAGATCAGCCACGCAGAGTGCTGTCTCTGTCTTTCCTACACCACTGGGTCCCACAAAAAGGAAGACCCCGATGGGTGTTGAGGGATTCGCCAGGCCTGCCTTTGATGCCCTGATCCCCCTTGCTATACTCTCTAATGCCTGGTCCTGCCCCTTTATCCGCTCTGTCATCCGCTTATTCAGTTCAAGGATAGACTGCGCCTCATCCTTTACCATCTTACCCACCGGGATACCTGTCCAGTCTGATACAACCCTTGCGATTACGTCCTGATCAACTTCTATTTTGATAAGCGGGTCTTTTCCCTGTATCTTATGCAGTTCTTCCTTTGCCTTTTCAAGCTCCTTTTGAATATTTTTTCTCTCGCCTTCTGATATGTCTTCATGGATCTTCTGCCTGATAGATAAGACCTTATCAACTGCCTCCTTTTCTTCCTTCCATCTCTTTTCCAGCTTGATTATATATTCTTTTTTTCCTTCAATCTCTTTCTCGACCTCTTTTATACGTTCGAGATCAACAGTTGCACCGCCTGCCTGATCCCTCTTATACGCTGCAAGTTCCCGCCCGAGGGTCTGTATCTGTCGTTCAGCATCCTCAAGCATGTCAGGCCTGCTTGTAAGGGCAATCTTGACGCGTGCTGAAGCAGTGTCAAGGAGATCAACCGCCTTATCCGGCAGTTGTCTTCCTGAGATATAACGGCTCGACATACGGGCTGCTGCCACTGTAGCCTCATCAAGTATCCTTACCTTATGGGATGCCTCATACTTTTCCCTCAAACCTCTGAGGATAACTACAGCAACATCTTCAGAGGGCTCATCCAGTTTGACAAGCTGGAAACGCCTGGCAAGGGCTGCATCCTTTTCAAAGTATTTTTTATATTCAGACCATGTTGTTGCTGCTATAGTCCTGAGCTCACCACGTGCAAGTGCAGGTTTGAGAAGGTTTGCAGCATCACTCATACCGGCAGAGCCGCCTGCACCGATAAGTGTGTGGGCCTCATCAATGAACATGATAATCGGTTTGGGAGATGCCTTCACCTCTGTAATAACAGATTTGAGCCTGTTCTCAAACTCACCTTTAACTCCCGCACCGGCCTGGAGCAATCCCATATCAAGACCTAATATATCTACATCTTTAAGGATATCAGGAACATCACCCTGAACTATCTTCAGAGCGAGACCTTCAACCACAGCGGTCTTTCCAACCCCTGCCTCTCCAACAACTATCGGATTATTCTTTCTCCTGCGGGCCAGGATATCGATCATCTGCCGTATCTCCCTGTCCCGGCCAAAGACAGGATCAATCTCATCTTTTTTAGCACGACCCGTAAAATCAACTGTAAAACGGCCCAGTGCAGTCTCTTCTCCCCTTGCACCCTTGCCCGGCGCTGCAGCCCTTTCTGCTCCGGTTATCGTTGGCTCTTCTGAAGAACCGGCTGTGATATCATAAAACCTTCCCTTAAACTCTTCCATCCTGATATTCTGCAGAACATCATAATATCTGCTCGTGGTGTATCTCGCGGGATTCCCTATAAGGCCGGCTAATAACACACCTGAGCGTATCTCTGTCATGCCAAGGTCTATTGACCCTATTAACCACCCCTCCTGAAACCATTCGAGTAATTGAGGTGAAAAGACCGGTTTCCCTGCATTACCTGAACGAAATTCCTCAAGGGAGTTCTGCAGGGCCTTTTGAAGATGAGATATATCAGTACCAAAATGTTTCAGGATCATCTGGATATCTGCAGCCGGGTCTTCTGCAAGTTCAAGTAGCATATGCTCTATTGAAACCTCATAATGGCTTCGTGAAACACAGAGACCTGCTGCAGCCTCAAGTGAGCGCGTACAGAAGCGGTTAAGCCGTTTTAACAATGATTTAATGTCAACACCTATCATAAAAGTTACCCTCCCCTTTCTCCTATCCCTTCAAGGGAATGGAGAATCATTTGTTAATGCGTAACAGTTGCCATTTTCATTTCTGCCGGCTTGAATACCAGGGACTGATCTTCAAGCCCCTTTGATGGGTTTGATATAAGCCAGCATGTCCATCCAAGTTTTGTCTGGCCTAATTTTGTTTGGCCAAGTTTTGTCTGGCTGTCTGAAATAAGTTTTAATCCCGGGATTTCTCCTCCGCTAAGTAATAATTTAATATCAAAATCCAGCGCGTCTTTTAAAAATAGCTTTACAATAGAATCGAGTATCCTGAATCTCTCCCCATCCGGCAGGAAAGATACAAAAGTCTCGTACCTTACCGGACCCAGGACTATCCGGAAGCTGCCACTCCTTCCATAAACCTTCTCTCCAACAGAACAATCTATCCCGAGAATACAGTTATTAAGTCCAAGTGAAATTCTTTGCTCTTGTTTTATTGTTACCCACCTCCCTGTACACTGCTCTATGTGTATCGGGACATCATCAAAAAAGTCACTGAGTATCCCTTCGAGTGCAGAGGCAGATCGTGATCTTTGACTCATCATTCCTGAAAAGCGTATTAAACGGACAGCGGATAATCCTGCATTCTCAATGTGACCAGGGGTGCCCAGACCTATTAATCCAAGCATGCGTTTTGAAAAATCGTCCTTCCCCTCCTTTTCAAACTGGGTATGGTATCTGTACTTTATCCAGCAGCGGTAAAAGAGTGACAGGAGCCGGTGATGAAATATATCCATGAATGCGCGTACCTGGCTGTTCTCTTTATCCGACCAGAGGATCTCTTCTGTATAGAAGATAGGTAAAGGTGTTGTAGTTCCGTACAGACCAAGAAATGTGGTTGTGACATTGATACGTGGTTTATTCTCATCATCCTCCGATATTTCAACAGACGCAACATCAGAGACAGGGAAAGAGAGGGATGCAAGGGGTCGAAAACGTATTATCTCCTCTGATGCAGGACCCTGATAACCCACCCTTGCTGCCGGCCGGAAATATCTTTCTAATAATTGCACGATCTGAAAGAAGGAAAACCTCCATCCTTCTTCGCTTAACATTTTATTTACAGAATTATCTGTTGTCCGATCCTGGGCGGCCACTTATATATCTCCCCCTGCTGGATACCTTTAACCGTTAAATGACTGAATGAGTTCAGAGATGCATACAGGGTAAAAAATTCATTAAGGATACTTGCGAAAAGAAACATATCACCTTCACCTGCAAAATGGTCTTCCATCATGGCAATATTAGTAGATGTCCCTCGCACAGGCATTCCATGGAAAAGGATATCCTCGGTCCGGCTCTGTATATCATGTATCCCCTCCATTCGGCGCTCATTTGCACGGGCGGCCTGACGGTCATATAACGCCTGAATATTGTAGAGCTCCAGGACCCCCCTGAGTGCCTGAATGTTTGATATAGATATGTAATTGAGTGACAGATGGGATATCAGACGCCAGTAAAGATCTCCTCCAATGGGGGTGCGAATAGAAGGGGTTAGCTTTGAAATATTCTGAAACCGGGCAAATTCAGGCGAGCTCTCTGTCGGGGTCTGGATATCTCCAACCCTGAGTTTACCGGCAAGGGCCCGGTTTGTACATGTAAGATGGAAAACTACTGTCTCTGTAGGCGGTATCATGGTCTCCTGGTCGATATTTACAAAAGAGGCATATGTATCTGTCCCCTCACTTAAGACTGCATTCCTGAGATGGGTTTGATAATATATGGCCTTACGTCCTGAAGGGCCAAGACCATGTTTAAAAGAATAAAATGGTTCATATTCCCTTTCCTCTGCACTCCCCCTTACCCAGCCTACAGCACGTTCCACTGAATATATCTCATAGTGTAACGGGTTAGACCCGGCAGGTCGTATACGGTACTCTACACGATCATTACTCACCCTGACCGGATCTGACTCAACAGGGAACAGATTTACTACAGGTGTACAGTAAAGACGGATATTATCTTTAGATATCCGCAAAGATGCAGCAGGTGGTCTTGAAAAGACAAAAACAATTTCAAAGACATCACAATTTGCAGTGCTGGTAAATTGACCAATATCTGTTAAATCTACAAACAAAAACTTCTCAGGAAAGGTAAAATATTCCTGAAGGAGTCTATAGCCATCAAATGATATCTTAGGATAAGGCAGGAGCGCCTCCTCTTTTGAAAAACCAACTGGTTTTATCTTTGAAGAATGTACGTTGATCTCCTGGCCTGATCTCCCCTGTATGACAGGACGGAGTCTGACCTCACTTGTATAACGGCATAGCCAGATATACAAAGCATATGCAGGATCCCCCCAGAGATGTAATCTGATATTCTCCGCTCTGGCCTGAGACAGCAGCGCCCCCTGGCTCATGCTAAAACGGAGACGGAGAGAAGGATGTCCATCATGGGTCATCTCCAGATCAGCCCGTTCAATCGTAAATGGGTACAGGTCTACATTAAAGGCTGTACGAAAACGACAAGGTGTCCCCTCAACAGGGATTGATGCAACCTCAGCCCCCCTGGCAACCTGCTGCATGTCAGTTACAGCCCCGGGGATCGGGGTAAATTCAATCATTGAGATGGATGGCATTGGCCTGAGGTAATGCGGCCAGAGGAGGTTCATCATGGCATGAGTCAGTTCCGGAAATTCATCATCCAGCTTCTGACGAAGCCTTCCTGTCAGGAATGCAAAACCTTCGAGCAGCCTTTCGACATCAGGATCGCTTCCACGGTCTGCCAGGAACTGTGCTGCTGCCGGATAGGCCCTGGCAAATTCCCTGCCCATTTCCCGTAAGAATGATAGTTCATCCTGATAGTATTTGTTAAATGACACAGTAAGTCCCTCAAATCCCCATTTAATCCCCCTTTACTAAAGGGGGAAATGGGGGATTAACCTTTTATATCAATATGCCCGGAAGAAGATACGGCCGTTTCAAACCATACAGATGCATCCTCTTTTTCTGTAACAAGCTCTGCTGTAATCTCGAACCGCAGGCTAAGGGTGTCATGATCTGACGGAACATATGCAACATCCACATTGCGGAGCCGCGGTTCGAACTTTTCAATCGAATTCCGGATCGCCCCGCGGACCCCATCAACAGTGCCAGGAAGTGTATGTACAAACTCAGTTATATCCGGCATACCATATTCCGGCTGAATCAATGTATGCCCCTGTCTCGTGTTGAGCATTTTCTTAAGATGATTCAGTATGGAGTCCGCAAGTTGTTCCGTATTCTCTGTAATTGTTAAGGGTGCATCTGCCCTCGGATCTGCAATCCGTTCTAACAGACTTCTTTCCCGTCCCATAATTTAGATAATACCCTTAGTCTCCTGGGATCTCCCAGCTATCCTGCCCTTCTTTCTTATCAACCTCGTGTCTCCAGATGATCTTCTTATATGTGAAAGAGACATCTTCCATATGACCAAATGTTGCCATAGACTTATCAAGGCAGTTCGGCACCCATGGCCTTACTGAACAAATAATTGCATCCTCAAGCCTGATCGTGAAATAGTGTTCCTCGGCCCCGGTCTTTGAGATTCTGTACCATTTAATCTCCACATTGTTCATATGCTCCCCCCTGACAAGGGCCTGATACAATAGCGGGGATGCCTGGTCGAACTCCTTTACGATCTTCAGCTTGCCATGGACACGTTTCCCTGTGGCAAGGCCGGTCTGAATATCAACTGGTATATGAACCTCATGATCAAGGCCCTGAACCAGTATGGACCCTTCCCTTCCCTTCTGGATGCATGAACCTTTAATATCCCCCTGCTTCTCTCCTTTTAATGTTAAGTGTGCTGGCATTGGCATTGTAATACCCTCCTTTTTAAGTTAAATGTTAATAGCCATTTATCAGCAATCAGCCATCAACCCCTGGCTTATTCCTTCTGCTGAATTTGCTTTCGATTAATATAGTATAGCAAATACGATGCCATTTTATTTCTACTACTAAAATAAGAATTTAAAGAACAACAAGCCACTATTTTACAAGGAGTTATAGACCCTTAATCAAGTTCAGGGGATTCAGTACCACATATTAATATTTATCATGACCTGCCGTCTTTTCAATCTTTTAAAATCCAATTACTGCTTTTTAAAAAACCCTACTGCTTATCAAGTTTCCCTACGAGCGATAGAGTGAAGAAAGACCCCATATATTTGAAATGGGGACGGACTTTCATATCCACCCTGTACCACCCTGGATCTCCCTCAACATCACTAACTGTAATCTGGGCCTGCCGCAAGGGACGCCTCCCCCTCACGCCCGGGTCCACCACATCCTGATCTGAAACATACTGCCCGATCCACTGATTCAGTTCCCTCTCCAGATCCACCCTCTCCTTCCAGCTACCTAACTGTTCTCTTTGCAGAACTTTAAGATAGTGCGCCATTCGGTTAATAATAAACATATAGGGAAGTTGTGTACCGAGTTTATAATTCGTCTCAGCCTCCTTACCTTCCTTGGACTGACCGAAGTACTTGGATTTTTGTGCGGAATTGGCTGAGAAGAAACAGGCATTATCACTTCCTTTTCGCATTGCCAGTGCAATAAACCCCTCTTCAGCAAGTTCAAACTCCCTTCTTTCTGAGATCAGGACTTCAGTAGGAATTTTACTCTCAATGGCCCCCATTGATTCGAACTGGTGTACAGGAAGGTCCTCCACTGCCCCACCGCTTGCCGGACCAATAATATTAGGGCACCAGCGATACTTTGCAAAACTATCTGTCAGCTTAGTGGCAAAGGTAAACGCAGTATTTCCCCAGAGATAACTCTCATGACTGTCACTGACTGTCTCACTGTAGTTAAAAGACTTGACAGGATTTGTCTCCTGGCTATAGGGAAGTCTGAGAAGGAAACGCGGCATGGTCAACCCAACTGAGCGTGCATCTTCTGATTCTCTGAAGGAGTTCCATTTAACATATTGTGGTCCTTCAAATACGGATTTCAAGTCTTTCAGGTTTGGCAAACGCTGGAAGCTCTCTTCTCCAAAGAATTGTGGTCCTGCTGCTGCTATAAACGGGGCATGTGACATAGTAGCAACACTTGCAGCATACTGGAGTAATTTTACATCCTGCGGACCAGGACCAAAATCATAATTTGCAATCATCGCCCCAAAGGGATTTCCACCAAACTGGCCATATTCTGCTGTATAGGCCAGTTTGTATAAACCTGATTTGGTTACCTCAGGTGCATCTTCAAAATCATTGAGCAGATCTCCCTTGGAAATATTCAGAAGTTCCATCTTGACATTCTCGCGGAAATTTGTCCTGTCAACTACAAACTTGAGACCTCGCCAGGCTGACTCGAGCTTCTGGTATGTCTGATTGTGCAGGATAACATCCATCTGGATACTCATCTTCAGGTCAATCTCAGCGATCATCTCATTAATTACTGCCTGGTGTACCTTCGCCTCTTTCCGGGCCGGTGATAAAAGCTCTGCTATAAATGCCTCCACACCACGCTTTGCAATAGAATAACCCTCTTCCGAAGGTTTCAGCTTTGTCTCATGCAATATCACATCCAGTAGAGAGGCCTCAGCTTCTTCTGTTTTTGCCGTTTCGGCCTGTTTTTCTCTTTCTTCTGCCATTGTTTATCCTCCTTTTTAAACTAAATAAATCGGGTTTAACCTTACTTATGGCCTTCTTCTCCTGCACTAATCTCTTTTAGCAATTTCTCCCGTGCAGCAACATCCGAGATAATGCCTTCGATCTTTCTCCTGAATGCAGGTATATTCCCTAAGGGCCCTTTCAATGCCTGGAGGGCTGTCCGCAACTCCAGGAGCTGCTTCAGTTCCGGAACCTGTTCTGCAACAGATTCAGGGCTGAAGTCTTTCATGGAATCAAATTTCAGTTTTACAGGGATATCTTCTCCCTCCTTACCAGTAAGCTTGTTTGGTACCTTCAAAGAAAGATTAAGCCCCTGATTTTTTATAACATCATTGAAGTTATCCTTATCAATATTTACAGGTTTTCTTTCTTCCAGCGGAGTATCATCAGCCCGTAAAGTGTAGTCCCCCAACACGAGCAGTTTCAGCGGCAGCTCAACCTCTGCCTGCGCCCCGCCTGTGGCAGGTTTATAAACGATGTTTACACGCTCTTTTGGTGCAACAGATGATTCTTTTGCCATAGTATTCTCCTTTCATTATTATACGGCTTAAGTTAATTTCACCTGAAAATCCTCCCCTCACCCATCCCTCTCCCCTGAGGGGAGAGGGTAAGGGTGAGGGGTTTTCATCCTCCTTTGTGCCCCGAAGGGGCATGGGGGTTTCGTTATATTACTCCTGTCAAGACCTTTTTGTCCTAAGATTCACCTCCTTCTTGTTTGATTTTATAATATATTTTTTATGATACCATCATTTACTCCATCTCCCCTTTTTTTTATCAGTCATATCAATTGCCTTTAGTATATCTAATTGACATAGCCTTTTGTATAATGAGTCCACCTGCGGCAATATATCCGTTGACGCAGCATCTGATTCCTTCAATAGGAGATTAAGGGAACTCCATAGTGTCTGAAGGACTTCAATGCTCAGCTCAGGCTCCCATTCTTCGAGTGAATACCTCCTTATCTGCCGGTCTAATGCCTCAAGATGGGATATCGCAGCTTTAATATGGCCGGCCTTGATGCAGAGCCTGGCAAGTTCCAGTTGAATCAGGAATCTTATACGATGCGAAGTTGCTGCAGATATCTCCTGCTGAAGCAGACCAATAGCCTCTTTTACCTGTCCATCATTTAACAACTTGTAGGCCTCGTCCCTTACTGCAATAACAGAGCCTTCCCCTCTCTCCTGGCCTGAGACTGATTCCCCCAATCCTTCTGACGGGATATTCCCTTTAGAAGAACGGACTTCTGTTTCTACCCAGTATCTTGTCTCATCATCTGCAAACGGGACACCATCTGAAAACCTCAAATCTATAAGTTCAGGAACCCTGCTCAGGAGTGTATGGATTTCAGAATTTACAGCCCCCCTGGCTTTACTGTATGAAGTACCGAGGTTGGAGAGGGCCATAGAACTCAACCTGTGGAGGTCTAACCAGAAGGGATACTCCTGTACCTGGGACTCAACCTGAGTCAATAGCTCTTTCCATGCACCCTGCTCTATCAGGGTCTGGTATGACTCCGGTAAATGAGCCGGCGGTGAAGGAATTCTGGTTTCTCCATCTGTATGGGAAGGGGCAGCCTCCATCTGAAGCCAGAGTATTTGACGGCTAATACTATACGGCCATGAAATAGCTGGATCATGGGATTGTGCAAACGATGCTGCACGACGCAATACTTCACCGGCATCCTGCAATGCCCGTGAAACGTCATCCATTGACTGTATCTCACTGATCATAACCTGTGCCCCTGCCACAGGTTCAGCTATTGTCTTTACTTCTGTTGAGGCTGCTGTTGAAGCCGGTGTTATGGAGGAAGAGTTCAATATCTCCAGATGTTCCTTAACCGGAACCCTGAGTTCTCTAAGACCCGGACTCTCACCGCCCATCTTCTCATATAAAAACTTTTCAAGCTCCTCTATTTCATGGGCACATGCATTAACAATATCCCTTTCCCCTCCCTGGGGTTGTTTTTTTGATACTACAGGCCCCACCTTTTCAGATAACCAGATTACTGCATTAATCCTGGCCCGCATGCGTTTTGCCTCAGGATAGAGTGTTTCCCAGAACGTATTCACCATTCCATTAATGCAGGATAGTCCTGACAAAAGGCCTGTGTATCCCTTATCTTCAAATAATCCACGGCACAAATAACATGCAACCAGAAGGTCCTTTGATTTATTCCCAATGATTCCCTT
>Ga0209343_10007067_pt1 | contig 13308 bp, 20 predicted proteins | sample RifCSPlowO2_02_FD_184026 | JGI IMG/M metagenome (GOLD analysis project Ga0209343, IMG submission 184026) | Groundwater microbial communities from Rifle, Colorado - Rifle CSP2_plank lowO2_0.2 (SPAdes) (version 2) | ecosystem: Environmental > Aquatic > Deep subsurface > Groundwater | place... | reverse complement strand
TCGGATTTCGGCAATGATGTCCATCGATAACACCCCAGATTCTCCGGCCAAAAGACCGGATGGTTGCACACACCGGGGTGGAAACTATTGGACGCTGTTTACCCCGGGAATCTGGAAAGTTTTCCACGCTGTTTCACAGCTCGATGCCTTTGTCGAGTACCTCCAGACCCGGAGGGCGTAAGCCATGACAACCGCGAAAGACTTTTTGCTGCTGCAAATCGAAAACACTATCGAATGGCGAACACGTAAAGCCATCGAAAACCCCGGCGACCGGCGCAATTTGACCTGCGCGATTGCACTGGAAGAAGCGGCGAATCTGATCGAGCTGATCCCCGAAAACCACTGTCTTTTCACAGTGCTGTCTGACGTGGATTCGGAAACCCTGAGCAATTTCCTCGGCCGCTGGGGGTTCTTCAACAAAGTCACGCCAGTCGATGGTGCGTTTGGGTTTTTCGAAGCACTGAGCGCGCTGGCAACTGGAGGAGCTAACCATGAATAACCTGAACGAACTCTTCAAGGAGATTGCCGATCTGAATGTATGGTCGCCCTACCAGATGGATGGCAATACGGAAGTGCCGCTTTCGGCTGATGAGCCCGTGACACTTGCCCAAGCGCAAGCTGTTGCAGCCGAACAGGGTTTGCCGGGTGTTGGCATCGTTCTAACGGGCGGCATTCACCGCTCTTTGAGCGGCGACCTCAAGACAACCTTGGTCGTTTTCGACTTCATTGGAGTGGACGCCGACAAGTTTGAACTGCCGCTGTACTCGTATTGCGAACGCTCCCCTTCAGGTAGCGTGCGCGCGTTCGGCTGGGCTCCTAGCTACTGGGCAGAAAAATATACCGATTCGCCCATGCTGACGCCTCCGGGGTATGTACATTGTGAGCGCGCTGCTTTTTGGTTCGGCACATCACCCAAGTTCCTGGCCGTCACTGGCGATGGCCTTGCTGTGTCGAGCCTCAGCGGTGGCCCGCCTACCGGGGTTCACGCATACATTTGCCAAAATATAGCGCCGGGATGGCGTAACCACCTTGATCGTTTCAAGGGGTTTAATCGGGCCAAAGGCAGGATCGACGAGCGCACCGAAAAATGGCAGAAACACGAATATGCACAGCGTCAAAAGTGGGAAGCCAACTGCCGCCACAAGTGGGAAGAAGGGGAAGCCGAACGGCGTGCAAAGTGGAATAAAGAGCAAAACGATTTGGAAATCTGCAGCGCAAAATTGGCGCGCGCTACGCTGCTCGACTTGGAAAGATTGGAATAAAAAAGCCCGCTACGAAGAGCAGGCACGAGCCCTATTCCACATTGGCATGCAAAATAGTGAGTTAGATTATGCCCGACACTATTGAAGTGACGCAGTCCTATGCACCCTATTCGGAACTGGCCGAACTTCCGATCTGGCAGACTTTCGTTCTGGTGCCGAAGAAAAAGGGTAAAGGGTTCGATAAAATACCTAACAACGGCTACGGCAATATACCCACCACGGCCGTCAAACGCTGGATCACCTTGGCCGAGGCGCTGGCGGCAAAGGAACTGTACGGGCTTCCTGGCGTGACCTTGAACCTGGCCGGGGGAGTGGAGGACGGCCAATGGCGCCTTGTTGGCCTGGACTTCGATGGCGTGAATTTCGATCATTTCGCCTTGCCCTTCGATACCTATGCGGAGTTGTCGCCTTCGGGAACTGGCATTCGGGCATTCTGCTGGGTGCCTACAGCATGGGCCGTACAATACCAAGACACGACTGACCTGCACCCGTCGGGGTGCGATCACATGGAAGCCTACATCGGCACGTCAGCACGGCACCTGACCGTTACAGGTGTGGCGATCAACGACTACCCAATTGCGCGCTTGGAGTCGCTGGGCTCGCTGCAGCTCAACAGGCTCGTGCCGAAAGTCGATGCCGGTGCGCCGGAAATTAACGTTGGCACTGAGCTGGCTCTGGCTAGTTACGGCCTGTCTGCCGACCAGACGCACCTTATCCATGGCACCGGGGAGCTCGACCGTAGTGCCGTTATGCACGGCTTGATCATCAAACTGGTCGATGCCGGCGCACCTAACGAAGATATATTAGCGACCATCACCAAGACGCCAGCCCTTTGGCAATATTGCCTTGACCATCGCCATGAAGATCCGACACGCGCCTTGCAGTTCGCCAGGGAAGAGATAGGGCGCGCCTATGCCAGATCCGTTACTGGCATGCGGGAGAACCTGCTGGGGTTCAACAGGAAGCCACCACCCAAGGTCACACTGGACAAGACGGTAGCCTTCCCACCCCCCTTCCCCGGTCCGATGACCGATATCGTCACGGCCTGCCTGGAAGTGTCACGCAAGCCCCAGCCGGTGCTGGCCCTGGGCGCTGCGTTATCGGCCATGGCTGCCGCGTGCGGATCCTACTTCGCGCATCAGGACGGCGGACGCCTCAACCTGTACGCCCTGGGCGTGGCCAGGACTGGCACTGGTAAGGACGCCGCCTTGCGCTGTGCAAGGCATATCGGGCGCATGAGCAAGGCGAAAATAATCGGCAAACCTGCTTCGGGTCAGGGCTTGGAGGACGCGCTTGCCAGCAACATCGCCACCTACTGTGTCGTTGACGAGATTGCTCACTTCTTTTCCCTCATGAATGGCGCGAATGCGAAAAGTTACGAGTTGGCAAATGCCAGCATGATCCTTGAGCTGTGGAGCGCTGGACGTGATGCGCACCACACAAGGGAGAAAGTTGGAAAAGACTCGACCAAAATCGACCACCCGGCGTTCAACCTGCTTGGCTTTACCACCCCGGAAAAGCTTGGCAATGCCTTCACCCCGGATGATTTCGCGGACGGCTTGGCTGGACGAATCTACTTTTTCATCAGTGATGAGGATCCGAAGGCACGCCGGGTAAAAAACCCGATGCGCCTGCCGGCATCATTCAAAAAGGCATTGGCCGAGGTCGACCGGGGTTTGCATTTTGTACTGTTCAGAGGCGGCACTGAGATAGGGCTGACCGATGAAGCCGACGCCCTGATCGACGTGCTTCTGGATGAGTTCGACGAACAAAGCCGCGCCACTGATTCTCCGTACGACCGCGCCCTCTGCAGTCGCAGTATGGAGAAGCTGGAACGTGTTGCCGGCGTGCTCGCGGTATGGGATAGCCCAGCCCAGCCGACGATCACTGCGGAACACCTGCAATGGGCGGCACAGCTAACGCGCGCCTCCAATGCTGCCGTGCTGGGCTTCGTCGACGAATACATGCATGGCGGGGTTGAGCAGGACAACGCCGCCAAGCTGCTCAGAATGATCAAAGATGGCAAGACCAAGCCGGACAGCACAAGCGAAAGGGCTGCCACGAAAGCCGGCTGGACACCGCGCTCTGCGTTGCTGCGTAGGGCAAAAATGAGCGTCGACAAGGAGTTCAACCCTGCGATCAGGTTGCTGGTCGGCTGCGGTGAAGTCGTCGAAGGGAAGGTTGGCGACCTGCTGGTGCTGGGGCTCAAGGGCGATGAATAGGCAGCGTTTCACCCAGGGGTCGTTCCGGGCGTTCCGCCCTCGTTCGGGGAACGCTGAAACCCCCGTGCTAGAGCGGTTTAGCACAGGGATATATATAGTTTCCCCCTATATATATCTAATTTTGTATTTACACCCGGTGAAATCTACCGCTGGTGAATTAATTAGTTATTTTTACGTGTTTTCACGAGACACGAGCGGAACGCCGGAACGCCCCCTCTAGCCTTAGTGCCACTAGGTCTTCAGCGTTCCCCGGAACCCTGGGCGTTCCGGTGGGAATGACTCCGATTTGTGGAGGAAATGGCCATGAAACCGAAAATGCTGGTGCCGAGTTGCTACGCAAGGTCGATCACCTCACCCGAAGAGGTCGACCGCCTGTTGTCTGGTGACTGGCTGCTGGCGAAACCGAAGGCGAGAACGAAATCGGCAAGCCGTATGCGCAGCCTGCGAGCACAACGCCGGGCCGCTGGGTGGTTGTCGTTGTACCTCTGGCTGTCGCCAGAACAGGTTGCCGCCGTCAAAGCTGCACTGCGAGAAGGTGAGGACTATGCCGGCCTCCTCGTGCGCCTGATCGCAGAACAGAGTTCACGGTGACGACAGAGCCAGCCACGCAGACAGAAATAGAAAAATGGCGAAACAACTACATTCGCCAGCAAGGGGCACCCTGGAAACTCCATCAACGGATGCATTATCCGTTGCTGATGCCCGCAATAGAGCGGATTAAAGGCTTTTAGGTACGTATACGGGGTACGCAGAAGGGTGAAATCCGGGGCCAGGCTCGATCAGACGCGCTAGGACGCACGCAGCTACAACACCCTGTGTATACGTAGCTCAAATGGGTAAAAAACGCCTGTAATCGCACCAAAGGAGGTCAAGAAGCGTCACCCACCCTATGCGCCAGGTGGAGATCCGAGGATCGTTGATCACAATAGAAATATCGAGTTTGGTTTTTAATAGCAGGTGAGTATATGAAGACTACGCTTGAATCATGTGCGCCATACGCCCAGGAAATCGCCGATATGAGCGAAGGCGCGCGAAACTGGCTGTTCTCCCGCGACGATGAGCTAGTCTGGCGCCGACGCCTGGACTATGAAGCTGCAGAGCGCATGCGCGCAGCCAGGACTGCAGAACGTGAGGCACTTGTGACGACCGCGATATATGCCAAGCAGGCAGCACTTGAATATAAGAACAGGTGTTTCTGGACTTCTATCCTGATGCGCCACTTCGAAAGGCTCGACGAAAAAATCGACGAAGAGACTGTCCGCAGAGTCGTATATGGTTTTCCCGGCTTCTGAATAAGAACCGGCGCCTGTAAGTTAGATGGTGGTTTAGGCTTCGAATACACCCAAGTATTTGGAGCTCAAAAACCATGTCGAAAGACCTTAAAGATCAAGCAGATATGGAAGTACCAGCCGCGAAGATCGTGCCGCTGGTGCGATCCGCTATTAATTTTCAAGAGGCTCGGAACAACAGTTGGAGTGCAGTGGTTCCGAGACATACGTCGAAGGAACGATTACTTCAATCGGGCTTATGGTCTGTTGTATCCGATCAATTCAGAGCGTTTGATCGGGTGTATGTAATTTGGGAAGACAGATCCGCCTATGCCGAGTTGCTTGTGATCGACGCGGGGCGTGGGTTTTGCAGCATGTTGCTTTTGAATCATTGGAGTCTGCCGGCCCTGCTGGTTAGCACCGAAGGCCTGCCACCTGGGTTTGAAATCAGCTACAAAGGCCCGGATCAGGACGCCCAATGGTGCGTGGTGCGGATAGCTGACGGCGTCATGATGGTCAAGGGTCAGCCGTCCCGCGACGCGGCCCTGGCCCTGCTTTTGGATTCGGCCACGCTACGATGAATGCCCAAGACAAAGGCGCCGTATTGCGTCATACCGCCCATGTGGCAAAACACTTTATTGCCTACCGGGGATCCCTGGAAAAGCTGGTCGAATTGATCAGGTACTCCATCGGAACAGCCGCACCCGCCCCTGATGTGATCGCGCATTTCCTTCGGTGTGAGAGCACGCAGAAGGACCTCGAACAGACCTACGAAACAGCAATCTGGCGTTCGGCAGACCGAAACAATTCTTGGCGGCTCATCTGTCTCGCCACGACAGCGGATCCCGCTGCTGCTGCACGCTTGCTGGCGCGCAAACCGCCCAGCTCCGACTGTTGCGCGTTTTGCTGGCAAAACGAGCCGGGCTGGCGCGACAAGATTCTGATTCCAGAACGGGACGCGTACGGCGAAATCATCGGCGTTTATCTACATGCACCCTGCAGCAGGCCGTGGAAACGCCTACGCGACTTAGTTGCCCGCTCGGGAGAACACGCATGAACAACGACATGACCAACTTCAATCGCAGGATTCAAAACAGCATAGTTTTGCTGGTGAGCCGCCATGGCGGTGAAATTCATGGCAGCTGGTTCGAAATTGCTGATTTTATCCAGTCCGAAATGAGCGGGGTCTTAGACGACGATTGCGTGCATCGCATGAAAGCGCACCTGATGGCTGTCGGCCTTGATTGTTTGACAGCGAATTCACCTGTCGTGTTTTTCAAGACGCCCGATCCCATGGCTCCGTTGAATCTGATTTTGCGGGAGTTAGTTCATGAGTAACGATGTCGAAATTTATGACAGCGGCGACCTTGCCCCGTATAGCCCAGGCGGCGACCTTGCGCCCATAACGCCGGTGGATGATGGGTGGGGTGCGGAACCCGACTATCTGGCCGAACGTCCTGTGCAGCCGCTGGCCGATCCGCAGGTGGAACAGAACTTTCAGGCAATCGCCACTACATTCACGAATGACATGGCGGGTCTCGGCTTCGTTCAAAAAGACATCGACCTCTGTATTCACTGGTTTCGCCAGTCGCTGACTAACCCCCCGACCCGGATGCCGGCAAAAAGGGCTTCATATAATTTGTGGCAATACTCGAATGACGTTGCCATGAACCACTTCGCCGTTTATGCGCAGCAGCACAAGCTGTCGCAGAACATGATTCAATCAATATGTTATTGGCTGCAGGAATTTGAAAATCTGCAGAACGGTGTGGGCCGCTTTGCAGGGGTGCAGAAACCCGCGTCATCTGATCCGACAGATCAATTGTCTAACGCGGAATACGAACAGGTTCTTCGTATCAACGAGAACGCAAAAGCCAACACGCTGGGGTATCTCAGGGACTTGTGGGGCAGTAGCTTTCAAGCAAACCTGCGCATGGTCGATAATTACTTTAATAGCCTCCCCGAACGTGAAAAACAGCATTTATCCCAGTTCTCTACCGGCTGGATTGTGGCTACAAACACGAAAGAAGTCATCCTGGGTTTGTTTAATCAAGCCATCGGCGCCGGCACACTTCCTAGTGGAGGTGCGATAGCAACAGAAATTGAACAGCACGAATTTGTAATGAAGCACGACCGTAAAAGATGGAATTCAGACGAAAGACTGCAAGCGAGATATCGAGAGTTGCTGCGGATGCGCGACGAATGAACACCGTCGAAACTACCAACGCCGATTGGTTGGTGATCACGGCAGTTATCACATCGGATCAGTTGGCTGTCGAGATTAAAGCCTTACAGCGGCAACGCCGAAAGATCGATAACCTGCTTGATCAAAAGCAACTGACCCAAACGCAACGGGCCGAATTGCATTTGCTGTTGCAGCAAGTCGAAACCCGGAACCACCGCTTATACGGGAGCGATGAGAAATGACCAGTATGATATTGAAACGCTTACAAAGGGATCCGAAGTTTCGAAAACAGGAACAGCCACCACCAGCCGCGCTAGATACGTCCGTGCTTAATGACGCTATCGGCGAGTTAATTCGGCAGGCTGCACAAGCCGGCGCCGAAGCCGCTGTTGAAAAACAGCGACCTGCGCCGCGCACGATACAAGAACAATTCGACGCGCCGCCGCTATCGGACAAGTTCCCGCCACCACCGCCGAAAGCTGCTCCGCAAACAATGCGAGAAATCCAGCTATATCGTGATGAAACCGGCCGCGCTAATCGGGTGACCGTAGGGAACATGACCCTCAACATTCAGCGCAATCAGGAAGGGCGTATTGTGCGAATGGTGCCGGCCGATATAAGCGACGGAACTCCGCCAGTTCCGCCAGCGCCATTAAACGCGAGCTGAACTCATGATCACATTCAAACCGCCAGCCGGAACCAAAGGTTCCTGGCTTCAAGCCAAGCGGGAGTGTCTGGCTTTGCTAACGTTTCTCGATGATCCGGTCAGCTTTGCCGGATACCTCAGAGAGTACGGCGCCGATGCCGTGCTAGGCATTGCTGGTGCTGAGCCGGCAAGCGCCAACGTGCTGCTGACGGCAGAGCTTTCCGACGATGGTGAGCTTGTGCTGACCAGTGAAGAACAGCCTGGCATAGAGGTGGTGTAAGCATGGCACGCGCCGGCACACCCAAGCCGCCTGGAAGTGGTCGCCGACGCGGCAGCATTGATCGTGAGCAACGCAAATTGCTCACGAACAAGCTGGCCGGTGAGATATGGACGACGTTCAAGCGCCTGGGCAAAAACTGGCTCTTTGAGCTGGCCAAGGAGAAGCCAGAACTGTTCGTATCCCACTTCCTCAGCCGCCTACTCCCCCCGGCGCTAAAGGATCCAGAGCCTGACAGTGTGAACAACTTACAGGTGAACATCGGCAACCTGAGCGACCGCGAGATTGCAACGAGGATTGCCTTCGCTTTGAGCCTGGGCATGCAGGATCAGCAGGACGCGGTTGTTGAAGCGCGCCAGCCGTACACGGCCATTTCACCCCAGGAAACATGCACCCACCCTGAGCCGGCACCAGACGCGGCAAGAGAAGAGTTTTTCAAAGAGATACAGCAGAGTCCTGAAGAACGCCTGAACGCGGAGACGCTGGACGAGCGAACAAACAGAATGGCGTTCCGCGACCCTCCAAGGCCCTCTTGGATGCCTAAGAAGTCCGATCTATTGTAGCCGCTGTGCCGCTCACTATTTATGGGGTTAGCCTATATACGCCTGTTATGGCGCAACTACGCAAAGTTATGGCCACAGTATCTGCAAACTATAGCCGCATCTTTTATCTGCTCCGCACACTTAGGGCAAGTTTTTTCATTCGCAGACGCCTCGAATGCTGCCCCTGCGGACGCTGAACGTAGTTCGTATGTTACAGACAGAACCCCGCCTGGCTTTACAATTAGCATGAAAATAAATACCAATATTCCGATTAGAACAAAACACAGTAAGAGGGCGAGCAAAAAAGCCCAGAACCCATAAGATCCCGGGGCCCAGGATTGTGTTGTGGGATAATAACCTTTCGCTTCCATTTTGCTGGCGTCAGCTTGAAATTCTATCATTGCTAGCTGTAGGTCACCGCTATATGTTTTTACAATTATTTTACTTTGCGATGAGCTTCCACTGACTTCACTTAGCCCGCTCGACATATTTAAATTAAATTTTTCTCTTATATTTTTTATGTTCGCCCGACTCCAGACTCCATCCTCGGACGAAAAATTTTTGTACCCGAGACTTTCTAATTTTATAATTATATCAATGTCTGAATATCCTTTTTCCACAAGAGCGGCAATCTTGTTTATTAGTTCATTCGCATGAGCGTCTTCAATATAAGCCTTCATGATTACCCAACTCTCGATTAGGCCGTAACGAGACTGTAGAAAAGCCGAAAAAACATCACTGCCACCCCCCTGAACCGCGATTTTTCTAGCGCTCCGCAAGCTGTGACAAATCGGCGCTCACTCAGCATAGACCCCAGCACCTGCGGCAGGCGGGCAGACCATCATGCGAGAAACCCAAGAAGCCACGAAAAAAAGCGTATCCCGGATTTGCAGCCGAACAAGGCGCCCCGACCGGCATGGATGCCGCGACGGGAAGTCCTTCTTTACCCCTGCTATGCCGCGCTCTTTCGTTTGAAAGCTTCTACGTGTGAAATAATCTCTTGCATTGCTTCCGTGCAAAGACGGATTTGTTCACCGTACTGTAGCCACGATTCAACCCCCTTGTTTCCGTGGAATATGTTATTCCGATAGCGGAAAATTACGAACATCACTAGGAATGTTCGATCTGTTGGTGAAAGGTCTTTAACTGGCTGATATAAGACTCTGGGGAAATCCTCGTATCTCCCCTTATGCATCAATGACTTGAACTTTGATTTTTCCTGCTACCGGTCGTAGAAATGGGCCAATGCATCTGAAAGGCAAGCAGGATCGAACTCTTGCTGCGTGACTAAGCGTTTTGCCAGCGCGCCAATCTCCTTCTCGTTTGCCGAGTCATCGAAGCAGCGCCTTTCAAATATCGACCAAGCAATCAGGAACCGAATGGCCCCCTCATCTTTCATAAGGCGCTTGACCTCAAACTCCCGTTGCCCATGAAGTTCCGCAAACCAGGCTTCGAATGTTGACATGGTCTCTCCAATGAATCCTGGTTATAAAATTTAGGTGCTGCTTGAACGCTTGACTGGGCATCAAGGCAGCAACGAGATGTTGTTGCCATATCTGTCTTCGAGCATCCAATGTCGTTGGTACGCACTGGACCTGTTGTTGATGTTTCCTAGTAAGTGGTTCTGAACCCACTCGTTATCCGGAAACGGAATTTCCTTAACCTTGCCGGTGGTGTCGTTGACGTACCGGTCTCTATCCACGTACTGTTGAATATGCGCCTTATCGCTGAAAAACCGCACCCTTGTGTTTGGGTATTTTGCATAAAAGTCTTTAGCCATCTTTATGAGAGTGCCCTGCCTGACGCTTGCAGGGACGACTATGACAAAAAATTCCCACTCCTCTGATGGAAATAGCGAATGTCGAATTTTGTAGCCACCCCATACCTCTGTTTTATTTCCGCCCAAGGAGAGCGCACCATTACTTGGCTGGGCGGCAGTCGCGTATGACGTGCTGAAAAAAAGCATGAGCAGCGCCCAAGAATACAACCTCCACAGCTTTGTTAAGTTCACTGCATTCCTCCGGTTCCTGGCGCCTAGCGTTTGGTTAAGGGCCGGGTTTAGCCCGACTCGAGTGTGCGAGGCGAACGACTTGATCAACTTTTTATACCCTGCCATTCACAGACCTGCCACTGGGACTTGTTGTCCTTGGCGCTTTATATATTCAATGTCATCTGCTTCCAGGTTAAACCATTCTCCTTCGCACCGTTTTTCAGAAAACTTTTTGTGCAGATCGCGCTCCGCTTTTGAGTAATTAGCGAACCAAGAGTAATTAATTAAGCTGATGGGGAATGGCAACTTCACCTCAAAGAGGCGCGTGCGCGACTTTATATTGATGGTTTTCCCTATTTTATAGCCATGATCTGATTCTATGAGATATACATAACCCGGAATCTCTTGGTATGCAGTATTAGAGGATGTGCGAGGAATCGTCTTGGTTTCACCAAACTCCATTTCCTCAAGTTCAGGAAAATGCTCTGCAAATAGATCATCAAGCATATAGCGGATGCTTACATCCTTCGCGAATTTAAAAAACAGCTTCGAACGCCAAAATTGCCGCCCCCCTGGATTTGGCTTAAGAATTACATCTGAGCGATGCCACGATACTTCTGTGCTTTTTTCAGGTATGTTCACGGAATGCACGACGCCGAAAGCAAGGACTTTTCCAACTAACTCACTTTCTTCCCATTTAGCCAAGAGAATTCCATGCTTTGGCCGCAACTTCGCGAACAATTCGTCAGGCGCCACTAAGCCGCCATCTTCAATCATCTGATTAGCATCTGCGTCAGAAGTGACGCATATCCTCCAAAAACTGTTCATTCGATAATCGTTCCTTCTCGACATAACTGCTATTAGGCGATACTCGATGTATCGCGCATAAGCGGCATCATGTCGTCCTGAAACCCCTTGACCATCCTCGATCTGGTCGAGGGATTCGCTACATGGATGACGACAAGCCCAATGCTGATTGAGCGTAGCTAGCCAATCAGCATTCATCCACCCAACACTGTCTGAATCGCGTTTGACGAGTGACGCCCACCGTCGAGCCGTGACCCCGCCGCAACCCCAGCCAGAAACGAAAAAGGCATGCCACAATGCTAGGTAGCACCTGGCTTCCGCCTGGCGCCACCGTGTCTGTACCTCCCAGTAGCAGCACCACCCACGAGGTACGGCGCGAGGTACGTAACGTAACTCTAACCAAGTGCATTGCAGCTCCACAGAACTGCTGCTAGCCTTTGATTTAACACGTTTTGTTTTGCGTTGCGTTACGTACAGGTGACCCATGGACAGGATTCAAAATCCGTTTTCGAAAGAAGTGGGAGTTCGAGTCTCCCCCGGGGCACCATATTTAGCGTCAAGCACTACCAGAAACACCCGAAAAAACCGGCCCTGGAGCCGGTTTTTTATTGCCTGAGGTTTCCCCCTCCTGCCCTTAACGAGTCCACGGGAAGATAAATAGATCGGCGAGCAGATTGAGTTCGATCGAAGAATCCATTCTCACCGGAAGCGATTCAGGCAACGTTTTGCAGCGCGCGCTCACGCATCGGCGAGCACGGCCGAAACGCCTATTGCAGCAGCACAGAATCCGCCTGATTACGCCTGAAACACAGGCCCGGCGGGGGTTGGCATTTGCCTTTGAGTTAGCGTAGAGTGTTTTCCACTGTGTTTGCATGGGTCGCCGTAAATCATGGCCTGGTGCAGTAGATCATCCAGATCCGCTACATCCCGTTCGACGTCGCACTACTCCTTGCAACCAGTCTCAGTCCTCTATCGATGGAGGCTGTCATTAACTAAAGTTTCAAGGAAATAAGACATGTCGAATCGTCAGCACGGTACCGTCAAGTGGTTCAACGACGAGAAGGGTTTTGGTTTCATCACTCCTGAAAGCGGCCCGGATCTATTCGTGCATTTTCGCGCGATCGAGGGCAACGGTTTCAAGAGTCTGAAAGAAGGCCAGAAAGTCAGCTTCGTTGCTGTCCAAGGTCAAAAAGGCATGCAGGCCGACCAGGTTCAAGTCCAGGAATAACCCTGCAGTTCTGAAGAACCCCTGATGGCAACGTCGGGGGTTTTTTTATGCTCCCGAATACCGCGAATTGCACCACCAAGACTTAGCGCCTTATTGCATATCGAGCCCGCACATGCCCAAACACCTGCTGCGCCCGCAGGGTGATTTTCCCTCTGCCGGACTTATCCGCCGACTGGCTGCCATGTTCTATGATTTTTTGCTGTGCCTGGCTCTGCTGATCGTCGTGACCTTTGCCTACAAGCTGGTCCTGATGGGGTTCTACGGCGAAGCGCAGCTCAAACAGCTCTCCGATGCCGGCGCACTGGATGGCGACCCGCTACTGTCCACCCTGCTGGTACTCAGCCTGTTCGGTTTCTTTGCCAAGTTCTGGACGCACGGCGGCCAGACGCTGGGCATGCAGGTCTGGGGTATTCGCATCCAGAACGCCGACGGCACGGCCATCAGTCTATGGCAGGCATTGCTGCGTTTCCTGGTCGCCATCGCCTCCTGGCTGTGCCTGGGTCTGGGGTTTTTCTGGGTGCTCTGGGACAAGCAGAAGCGCAGCTGGCATGACATCTACTCCGCCAGCCGCACGGTGCAATTGCCGAAGAATATCCACAAGAACAAGCCGTAGAAAAACCAGAAAGCCGGCTCAGCGCCGGCTTTCTATCGACCGCAGCAACTAACCCGCGCGGCGCAATAGCCAGACACCGGCCAAGGCGCAAACTGCCGCGGGAATCAGCACGGCGAACAGCGGTGAGAAACCGAACACCAGACTGGAAGGCCCGAGCAGGTCCTGGGCGATGCGGAACACGAAGCCCACCACCACGCCGGTAAAGACCCGCTGACCCAGGGTCACCGAGCGCAAGGGGCCGAAGATGAAGGAGATTGCCAGCACCACC